>VFQT010002455.1_pt1 | contig 18999 bp, 19 predicted proteins | sample 3512381 | NCBI WGS metagenome assembly VFQT01 (sample SAMN10412376, study PRJNA504923) | tailings metagenome | isolation source: Relicate 2 Philex TSF3 active mining site | place: Philippines: Tuba, Benguet | collected 2017-08-29
AATCGGAAAGGATCTTTTCGTACGCTGGCTGTTCCGCCTCCGGAAGTGCCGCAACCGCGTCCGCAAACTCTGACATAGTTCTCGGCGTGAGTTCAACCGTGACTGCATTCTCCGACAATGAGGCCCTTTGCGCCCGAAGTGTTCGGTCCTCAGTGTACAAAGCACGCGATTTCCTCATGATCTCGTCTGATGGTCCGAAAAGCTGGTATTGGACGCCCGAGAACAGCTTCTTGTTTTCCTCCTCAATTTCTCGCAGCCGATTGTTAATCGCCGCCATTTGTTTGGCACGATCGTTTGTTTCGCCGCTCAACGCCGCGCCGGCGGCTGATGTGGCACTGCCAATCGCTAGGTCTAAGACATCAGTGACATCTTTGCTCGTCACTCTGCCCTCGAGCGCCTGACGCAGATTAAGTTCGGCCTTCAATGCCGAGTTCTGGCTCTCTTGGGCTGCATGCACAGCGTCGATACGGCGGCGAGTCTCCTCGAGTTGCCGATTGACTCTTTCATAGGCCGCCTGAGCGCGTTCCCCTGCATCCTCCGTACCGTCTCCCCAAAGTTTGCTTATTGTGTGTACTGCGGCGATCGCCAGCCCGATACCCGCCACAGCAATTGCAATCGGGCCTAAACTGGCTTGTGCAGCCGCTGCGGCTGGAGCAAGTCGGATCAATGCTCCTTGCGTCAACGTCGCAGCACTGCCCGTCAGCGTTATCTGTGTGGTGGCAGCCGCAGCACTGGCCTGCAGGGCCGTCAGGCCGCTGTTGATGCTGTTGAATGCCTGGGTCCCAGCCGCGACTCCTTGGACGACCCCCTGCACCTGGGCAAATGTCTTTGCCAGTTCCTCTACCTCATCCGACTCGCCGCCGACCAAACGAAGCAACGAAACAAACTGTGTTCCCGCCGCCAATGCCTGTGCCATCGCACCAGCCGCCTGCAGCATAGCTCGCTGCGATTCGTCGCCAGCCTTCTTTGCAGCGTCCGACTGCTCCGACGCGAGTTTCGTCGCCTCTTCTGACGCCGCACGCTTGTGAGCAGCCAACCTTTCTCGCAACGCAATCTCTTTCAGGATCGCATCGGCAGCCGACTGCTTTTCCTCAGCGGCTTTGTCTTTCGCAACAATCGCCAGCCGCTCTCGGAGCTGAATGGTCTTGAATAACGAGACAGCAACTTGGTCTTGCGCCTCCTCAACGCTTTCAGCCGCTGCTGCCTGTGTGGCTGCCGATGACGATGCCGCTTCCGATGCCTGGGCCTGTTTGGCTGCAACAGCCTCGACAGCCTGCTCAAGGTTATCAAGGCCTGCCGGTGCGATCGCGATCTGGCCGATCGACTTCAGCTGATCCACGACGGCCATGGTCGTTCCGACTGCGCGGTTCGACTGGTTCTGCCACTCCGCAAACCCGGAGTTCACGCGGTTGAAGAACGTGTTCGCTGCGGTCGCTGCTTTGTCGAAGTCCGGCAGACGGTCAATTCGACCACCAGCGATGCTAACCCTGACAGTAACGTCGCGAACGACTTCAGACATGTGGCAATCTCACTTTTATACGTGCGTCATTCTGTAGACATTACACGATAGCGATTTGAGGCAATACCAAAAAGAGAAAGGCGACACTGAAGTGCCGCCTTTCCTTGCGTCATGGACGCCCTCGCCTTACCTCACCATGCCTTGCCCCGCCCCGCCACACCACGCCTGGCCACGCCCGGCCACACCGTGCCACGCCTCGCCCGGCCGTGCCACAATCGCGGATCCGCCACCATGCACCATTGGTGCTCTTGCTAGACCTCGCCCAGTTGGGCCGCGAGACTAAATTTCGACAATCTTGGCATTTGCCTGCCCGTACGGACCAGGCGTCTTCCCAGCCGGTCGCCAGTCACAAAGACCAGCCCGACCTGCAAGTTCAAACAGTTGCTGCAGGATTTCCGGTGTGATTTCTGGTTTCAATACCATGATTTCGCCTGTGACGGTCCAGTTTTCAAACCGTGGGCGAACACGAACGTGTTTTGAGGTGCCTACCTTTGCTCGCTTCACAAACAATTCAAACCCGAGCTTCTTGCATGCTGCTGCCTGCTCGGAAAAGGTCATGTCTCGTGTGGCTAGAATATCGCTCCACTTGATCTGCTGACCATTCACGCGAAATTCGCACGCCTCCGAGCTGATTAGCAGACCGCTTTGAGTCAACTCCTTGAAGGTCTTCTGCTTTTTCAAAATCAGTTGAGCACCAGCCTGACGAAGCGCCACCATCACGCTTTCCGATGGCATTGATATGTGCTTCCCGTCGTGGTAGCAGTAAGTGTGCCACGTCCACGCTGGAGATCGATCGTCTCCAGCAACGGAGAGCCCCTTGTTTTCCGGCTTCCGACGCCACTCCTGAAGCTCATCACTACCTTCAATATTGTCGGCGTGCATGAGCAGCGGCATGAAACCTGTCAGCGTAAATTGAAATCTCTTCATCCGAATAGTCCCTCCTGCGTAAAACGTAACTGCCACACATGAGCATATACGTAGTAGGAGGAGGGACTGTCGGTGCATTCTTGAAGAATACTATCGCTTGAACCGGATCAACAGCCTTGCCAGCTCATGGGCTTGATGGGCCGATTGTCGGTCCTGTTCTGCCCTTGAGAAGATCGACTCCAGAATCGCCGCATGCATCCGGACCGTGCCGTCCTCTGGGAACATTCCCGTCGCTCGGCATTCCCGGAAGTGCTCATACACCCGTCGATTCTGCTCTGTCAGGTCACTTTCCCCCGGCTTGCCCTTCGGACAGCTTCCCGGTTCCGTGACACATGGCGGGCCCCGTTTGTGCTGCGGGAGTTTCTTGCCGCAGTACATCTGGGGCTTGCCGGTCTTCAGGTCATAAGCAAACTGCTGGCACTCGCTGCAGGGGAGCAGAGCGAGTTGAGGATGCTCGAACCGCAGCCTCACTCCCCGGATGAGTTTCCCAGCCGCGCGTCCTCCTCCTGGGCCAGGGCCTCCGCTCGTTCTTCCGGGGCCATCGCTGCCAGTTGCCGCTTCCGCTGCTGCTCCTTCTCCGCTTCCATCGGGTCCGGATCTGGAACACCGATGCCGAGGACGATGTTGAACAGCTTGCTGAACCACTGCGGATGCAGGTTCTTCGCAAGGAACTCCTGGGTGATCGCGATCGCCTTGCCGCGACGCTTCTCGACCGGCCATTCATTCGGATACTTCAGGTCCCATTCCTTCACGTACCGGCTGATCCACTCGGCTGCTGCAAACTCTCGCTTTTCGACCGTGTCGAGGTTGCGGGAGATGTCGTTCCACTCCGCTCGCTCCATCGGGGTGACAATGCGGTACCGGAACCGCAGTGCAATCTGCCCAGGTGCGATCGGCGCCAGGTAGCCTGGCAGGGTCATTCCATCAAAGATCAACATTACTTCTGTTCCTCCGTTCGTTGGCCAATCCATCGCGGAGCCACCCTGGCCCGCAATGCCGCAGGATCGACAGCAAACTTCTTCAGTGCGTCGTCCCGCTTGCAGGTCTGCGGAAACAGGTACGCTTCGGAACCTGTATCGTCGGTCAGCAGGATCCAGCAGTGACTGGCTACTGCATGACTCTCGTCCGCATTCTTCAATCGAGGCATCTCCGATTCCCAGAGCTGCCCCGCGATCACAGCAACGGAACCGGTTCGGCTCCGCTCCTTGATTCGCTCCTCTGCTTTCAACCATGGTCCCTTGTTGAGTCCCGGCCGCTGTGCTGCCACTGCACACAGGTAGTTCACCTCGTGCCCTTTGTCGCAAGCCGCAACAAACTGCAGGGCGCACAGATGGCCGAGTTCATACTCGCTGCCGGTGAAGTCGCTTGGCTCCAGGCAGTACCTCCGCATCCGGCGCGGGGTGCTGAAGTTCCTTGCGAGTTTGTTCTCCGTGTCCCAGTCCGCTCGCTCCACGCGGTAGGCGACCCATGCCGGTTGACGCGCCGCGATGTTCACGCAGGCTGTGTACATGTGCGTCTGAACAATGACCTCATTCGGTCGGACGTCCGGGAACGTATCGCCGAACACACTCAGAACCGGATCCTGCCCCGATGCCGGAACCGCGAACCGCATGAGGATGATCGTGATTCCGACCCATTTTAGGGCCTCCCGGGGCTTCGTAGCCGCTTTGGACGCCCGTTCGGGTATGTTTGGCCGTCCGGACCGATTCCCCCCGGCGAAAAGCCACGACGTGACGCGGGACACAAGCCCCACCAGCCAGCCGACCATGTCCCGACGTCGCATCATGTGCCCCTACCGATTCGCCAATGTCCGGACGATCTCTGCCAGTTGCTCCAACGGCAGGATCGTGACGGTCCCGTCTGGATGCGGAACCTGCAGCCCATCACCTGAGATGGCGAACGGCATCCGCTGCCGTGGTCTTGGTCCCCAGAACTTCCGCGATGGCCACAAGGCCAATGCCGGAGTGCGACCAGGCACGACATACGCGCTGAGCATGTTCTCATCGCGCCGTCCGTCCGCCGATTGCAGCCACACTCCAAGGGCGGTGCCGGACGCATGCACGTTCAGGTTCCCTATCGCTGATCGAATGCGGATATGCCGCCCGACTTTCAGCTGCTCAACACTCAGCTCATCCACAACCATATCGGTCTCCTCAAACTTGCTCGGCCTATCGCCGACGTTGCCGAACCAAAGCCGTTCGGCTGGCTCTCACACTGCCATCCGCGGGCCTGGCCAATCGTCGTTGTCCGACTCGATCGGTTCAGCCCGACTCCGGTCCAGCTCACCCTCTGCCCAGTCACGAAGCACAAGGAAGAGCAGGACCGGAAATTTCCACAGCCATGAAAGCACTCTCAAGGTGCACCTCAGACGTTGTCGTTCGTCACTGTGAAGCTCGGCAACCGGCCACCTGATCCGTCCGGAGTTCGACGGCAGAAGCCATCCAACTGAAGCAGGATCTCGCCTGATGTCGCTGCCGGATCCTTCGGAGGGATCTGCCAGCCAGGCATGTCGAAGATCGTGCTCATCGTCGTGTTTGGATGCGTGAGCGTGACTTTGACCGCAAGGAACGCTGGCGGCTTCGCTGCATTCAGCAACGCTGACACTGCGGCCGACGTATGGGGGATGGAGATCGACAGCGGAGTCGATGCCTTGCCGTTTCGCTTGAATCCGCACGGCTCATTCTTGTCGAAGTACCGCGGCCCCATGTTCTTGTCATGACTCAGCGTGAAGTTGCGAGTCGTGTACACCGTCGTGTTGTTGACCTTGAACTCCATGTCCGCGTGCATGTACGGCGGCAACTGGTCTGGGATCAGGTTCGCTGGCCACGTGGTCTGCAGAGATCCACGCTTCTTGCCCATGACGCTGACGATGAACTTGGTGATCTCGCCGCTGGAGCTGCTGAGCACAAACTTCGTCGCATGCAGCGACTGGTACTCATAGATCTGAGCATCCTTGTGCACGATCGCATGCCAGAACGGCCACAGAGCCTTGACCGGCCATGTCTTGCTCGATCCGTTCCACGCCATGCCCGTGATGAACGGCATGAACTTGTGGATCGTGTTCGGAGTCGCTGCCAGAGAGATGTCGCCTTCGACACGCTGGAAGCCTTCGCGGGTCTGCTCCACATCTTCCTCTGTCTCACCGTTCAGACCCGCGGTGTTGACGTGGTCGATGATCTGCATGAGCGAGGTACCCTCCTGCAACAGAGGGTAGCAGGGCGATGCCGCGTTGTAGCTTGCATAGGACGGCGATACTGACTCATCCAGCGCGATCATCGCGTAAATGCCGTCACTCCCGCAATTATCAGCCATGTCACATCACCCTTTCGAAACTGACACTGAAACTCAGACGCCGCGGATTTCAGCCGCTCTATACCGGTGGTTGCTGTGGGCCAGGCTCCGGCGATTCGTCCTCATCTTCGGCTTCGTCATCGGCCTGCTCGGCCGGCTCGGCGTCCTGGGCTTTCTTGCGAGCTTCACGCTCCTGCATCTTCTGCTGCCACTCCCGGTCCTCGAGGAAGTCGTTCAGCTCATCCTTGTCCTGGCACTTCTTCAGGACCTCCAGCGTGTTCGTGTCGATGACAACGAGTTCCTGGACCTCTTCTGCCCCAATACCTCGATCGCGACGCAGAACAATGGTGTCGTCCCCGACAATCTTGACCGAGCGGGCTTTGTAGGTTGGCGCTGGCTTCATCTCTACCCTCGACAATGAACGTGGTGTGTGTACAGAAAAAACTACGTCCGGAATCGTACCCGTTTCGAATTCGTACGCAAGACCGTTCACTGCACCTGAAACATGATTGTGACGCAGGCGTCCGCTACCGTCTCCACGATGCCATCCACTCCGTTGGCGGAAACCCCCGTGTGCATACGCCGCGGGATCTTCTGAGTCCCCTGCTGATGAATCCACGCCCATTCTCGCCGCGTGCCGAACAACAGGAACTCCTGATCCATGTCGCGGACCGCGTCCGAATGCTCGCCCGTCAGCGAGTCCTGCAGCCGACGCGTCTCAATCAGGATCTTGGCATGCCCCTTCTTCGCTACCGTCGCTGCGGCCAGCGGTGCCCAGGGTTGACCGTCCGGACCTGACGACGATGCGAAATACTGCGAGTGCATCTCCTCGAGGTACTCTACAGCTTCCTGCCACTGCTCGCGCTGGAATCTTGGCTCTTCCAGTTGGTCGCACATCGCGTGAACAAGGTCCATCAGCCCGTCGAACCCCTCCACCGTCACTGAGTCTCGCCGCGGCAGTGTCATGGTCGGTACCTGAACGCCTCCATCGTTTTCCAGACGACATCGAACATGCTGATGAAGGCCGTGCTTCGCAGCCACGCTACCCCTTCAACACGTGGCCCCGGTTGAATCGTCGCCTTCAGAACGCAGCCATCCGTCACATTCACCCGCCGCTGGGACAGCTCTCTCATGGCGAGCGTTCGCAGCCGACGGAAGTCCGCCACCGCCTTCTCAGCGTTCGACTTCTCCGAGTACAGACAGACCGTCACTGGCCGCAGGATCGTGTCGTGCAGCGTCCATCCCTCGCCGGCAAGAAACTGCTCGGCCTTGAATGACGAGATCGACCAGAAAGGCTTCCCTACCTCGCCAATGATCTTCCTGTGCACATTGGGGTTCGCGTCCGGCACCGTCTGAAACACGATGCCTTTGACCAGTTCGTTCCCCAGTCCCCACAGCAGATCGCCGGTCGCTGTCTCCAGCTCATCCTGAATGTCAGGCTCTGCACTCATTCGTCAGTGTTCCTCCGCATGAGTTTCGTCACACACCGCCAGGTGTGACCGGCAGACGCCAGTGTCACGCTCAGGATCTCCCACATCTTCCCGCTTGAATCCAGCAGCCTCCAACCGGCCATGCTGATCGTTTGCAGGTCGTCCTGGATCTGGATCGTGGGCAGGTTCCAGACCTGGCCGACGTCGTGCACATTGAGCACGTTCACCGTGTCATCATGTGACACCGGTTCGGTCGACGCGTCCTCGATCTCATACCGGATGTTCTCGCGGGCATCCATCAGCTGCACGAAGTCGCGGCTTGCCACCATGCGATGCAATTGGCTGTACCGTGCAATCTGACGGGTTGAGTTGCGGCGGGTGACCATTGGCTAGGCCTTCCAGTTCAGCAGCACTCGATCCGGAGACACCGTCTGCTTTGCTCGCTCTTCACCTGTCAGCCGCGATCGCTGAACGCCCTCGCTGCTCGATGACTGCACGTCCTTCGGTGAGCCCTCCAGCTCAACCATCTCTGCGACAATCGACATGACGCACATCTCGATGTCGCTCGGACAGTATCGGGAGCCGACATAGGCTTCGACGTAGACCGACCTCTCGGAACTGCGACGCACTGTGCTGAATGCCGGGGACATGCCGACTCGCGTCCATTCCCGGTCCCAGATCGTTCCGTCGTTCTTCCGCAGTCGCACAAGCCGCTCATGGTCGGTGTTCGTGGCCGTGTACGCCACATCCTCACCTTCGACCTGCACCTTGACGATCTGGGCCAGTGGAGTCAGCACTCCATGCAGGAACAGGTCCCGGTGGCCGCTTCCATGCATCTCAACGGTCCGGAACGGATGCAGGCTGCACGCCACGTTGCTGACGGTCCCCGCGGCGCCTGTCGTCGTCGTCACAGTGTGCCGAGTCGTACTGGCTACTGTGTAGTTGCCGGTCACAGCCCCCGCGTCATCCAGTAGCCTGAACTTGTCGCCTGCCTGCAGCCCATGCTCAACGCTGTACACCGTCAACGCTGTGTTGTTGCCGTTGGCGATCGCTGCACCGTGGATCCAGCGATTGGTCCGCTGCCGCACAAGTCGCGTGGCCTGAGCAAGAGCCCGCTCCAACATGGTGTCCATGCTGGTGTTCTCGGGCCTGATGCCAAGGTCTTCTCGAATTGTCGACAACGGAACCATCGCCTACCCCGTTTCCAGAACGATCACTCCGTCGCAGCAACTTCGCTGCGAGCTTCCTTCTTCTGCTTCATGATCTTCTCCAGCGATTCAAACGCTGGTGCAATGCGGCAGTCGAGCAGGCTCGGATTCTCCACAACCACCTCGCCAACGCGATACAGCGAAACAGCAACGCGGATGGCGGACAATGCGATCGTGTCTTCCTGGGCACCGGTCAGCAAACCGTTCGTGCTGCTGCCGGCTGCGATCTGTCCCGCAACGACAGCTGCTGTGGCCATCATGGCCTCGCTCTTCGAAGGAGCAGCACTGTGGAGCTCCGGCGACACAGGCTGTTCGGATTTCGCACTGGCCAAACTGCTTGCCAGACCTGCGGCCTGATTCTCAACTGCCTCCAGTCGCTCGAGGGCAGCGCGAACAACCTTGGTCAGGTCGTCCATCTGTGTCTTCAATGCTGCGACCACACCAGCCAGATCCTCTGGGACTGCTGGGGTCTCAGCGGTGGTTTCTTCCTTGGCTTTCGCCATACATTCCTCCGGGGAAAACAAGAACTTGACAGAAATACAGCACAGCCACCATTCACGATGACTGTGCTGTCAGAAAGTCGAACACTCAGCCAATCATCAGAGAACGCTGGCGAGGGCTGGAACCGGACCGCTGCGGCGTGCTCGAACAAAATCGATCGACGCGCTGCGAGCAGCACCCAAACCGCTGATCGTGCATTCGAGGAAGTTCAGTCCTCGGGGAATGTTGCGGGTGCGGATCGGGATCATTACCTGCAGCTGCTTGGCTCCATCGGTGATGAGCGTCTGGTACGAACTCTGGCTCGTAGTCCACGTCTGGCGAACAGACACGCCGTTCGATAGAGCGTAGGTCAGGTTGCCTCGCAGCAGCCACAGGTCGCTAAAGGTGATGACCGTGCCGGTACCACCAGTGTTTGCAGCAAAACCACGGATCGTCAGCGTCGCCTGAGCAGCGGCGTTGTCTGCCAGACCTGCTTCGAACGATACGCGGACCAACACGCTGTCGGTGTCAACAACAGACACGCGATCGCTGGTCATGCCGGCCTGGGCGTTGGCCAGAGCATTGCTCGGCACAAAGTCCAGGACTTCTGGAAGGAAAACGTTTCCAAACATGTGTTACTCCAATCGGGCTTCGTCCCGCCGACAGGGATTTGAAGAAAGACACACCAGCCCCGGTCCGCCTGGCCTTCAACTTGCGTTACATCGGCCAGACGGAGAACGGAGGAACATCAATCACGAGCACCCAGCTGAAGGAAGGATGCCTGAGTTGGCGGAGCCGTAGCTGACGCCTGGAATGGAGTGATCGGCTCGTCATACAGCGTGCGGCTGTCAAAGCCGAAGATGAATCGCAGGCAGTTCTGGTCCGTCAGGAACTCGACATGCATGCTCACATCTTCACGCACCAGACTGCGGCGGATCGCCTTGATCTGCTTCGTGTCGACCAGCATGATGTCGCCTTGGTCGCCCAGCGTGCTTGCGAACTCGAAGTCGAGGTTCGGCAGGCCGCGGAGTTGCTTCTGCGGTGGCAGGGAGATACCGCCATTCATGATGTTGATGTTGACCGGCATATTGCCGACCTGCAGCGCTCCCGTTTCTGGGATGGTCGACTTGTGTGACATCCACACTGGATTGGAGTTGGCCTGAGTGAACAGGCGGCTTTCCATGTCCAGCAGGTTGCCCGTTACGATCGTGTCAGCAGCCTGACCAGATCGCTTTGGAACCGTCACACATGCCTGAGATCGCAGGAATCCGTATGGCTCGACCCCGCCACCACCCAGAGCAATGCCGTAGGCGATCTGGAAGTTGGCTTCTGCTCGAACTGCATTTCGGACCCAGGTCTCGACAGCGAAGTCCGTGTCGTTCATCAGTTCCGGCGTCATGAACACCAGCACGCACAGCTTCTTCATGCGGAGATCCGCAAAGCCGATCTTCAGCTTGCTTTCGGTGATCGGGTTGCCTTCATCAACCCAGTAGCCGATTGCACCGCCATGTCGGCTGCCGTCTGCACGGTTGGTGTCACGTGCTCGCGGCCATCGGAAGTTGGTGCCGCTGATCGGCATGGTGTCGATCATCTCCGGCAAATCGTTCGGGAAGAACAGCGACTCGATCGTGGAGGCATACTCCGGAGCCACAAGGAATCCGCCGTCTTCACCGCTGATCGTGCTCATACCGCGAGCACGGAAGAAGTCCGCCGGGATTCCGTCGAACTCTGCAGCATGTCGCTTGCGGAAGTCCGAATCGCGATGGCCGGTCCAGCCACACTTCAGGAAGTCGCCAAACGACTTGAAGTTCTTCTTGCCGGTGTATCCGAGGTCGAACAGCGACTTGCGGAGCATCGCATCACGCTTGGCCACGTGCATGCTTTCGCTCGGGTCGTTGTAACCCTGGAAGTACGCCATGTTGCCGGACTTGTTCACGTCCGGATGCAGAGCCTGGCCACCAATAAGCGGCGCACCGCCCATGGAGCCAGTCTTGCTGGTGATGGTGCCGACCTGCGCTCCAGGAACGTGCACCTTGTCTCCCTGTGCTCGGCGGTCGTTCACCGCCTTCAACGCATAGGCCAGATCCTCATCATTCAGATTGGCCAGTGCTTCGACACTTGACAGTTTGGTCATCTGATCTCAGTCCTTGTCTAAAATTCGGTCCGTCGTTGTCCTGGCTGTGAGAGTCTGTCTATGTGGGTTCGGTAGTGAACCACCTACGTGTGATCCTGTGGAACAAGCCCCTTGAGTTTTCCGGACAACTCCATGCGGCGGAGTCGCTCGGCCAGTTTTTGTCGGACCGGATCGACCGACTTGCTGGTCTCTGCGGTCTGTTCCGGCTGAGCCGTTGGAACGATCCCCTTGACCATCTGTGCAAGCACAGAGCGGCCGGAGGTTGTCTCCTTGGTTTCAGGCAGCTGCTTCAGAGCGAACTGCAGCGCTTTCGCTACGGCAGGCGGCACTGGCACACGCTTGTCCTGACGGTAGAACTTCGAGATCAGCGACTTGGTCGCTCCCTCGGCCGGAGGCTCGACAGTCGTGTCGGCTGCCGCTCCTTCCGTCTCGGTCGTGCCTTCCTTCATCAGCTTCACGGTCCCCTCTGGGTACTCCGCGTCGTGTGAGGATGCGATCGCTGACTGCAGCTCCATGAGTTCGCTCAGAGCATTCTCAGCCACAGCACGGGCTGGGACATCTTCCTGCTCTGTGATCGCGGCTTGCAGCATGGTGATCGTGTCGCCCAACTGCATGTTCAGAGCCTGCAGCAGTTTTGAGCCTGGCTTGCCGACGAATTCTGGTGCGACTTCCTCTACCGCAAGGTTGGGAGGTGCAACGGCCGCCGCATCGTCCAATTCCTTTGCTGTGTCCTGCGTCGGGGCACCGCCCGGGAGCACAACAGGTGGCGGGACCTGAACGTCGTTCTTCACTGCCGGCTGCATAGGCTGATCGCATTTGATCAGACCGACAGTGACGCCTGGTACGCCGTCAACAGGCCGAAGATCGACCGGTCCGTCATAGTCGACCTGCACAGACTTCAAGGCCTTCTGAACAGGGTCATACTTGATTGGCGAGTCGACAAGATCCGGGTTGCTCTGCAGGAATACCTTTGCGGCTCCTGGTGTCACCTTGCTGACATCAAACAGAACGAAGGCAGCGCCTTTCATATCGGGAACTCCAATGCGTTGTGTTGGAACCTTCAAGTCAACATCGCCGAACTTCTTCAGCGTGAAATCAAAGCCAGGCACCTGAACCGGTTCCGTGAGGTCCAGACTCTTCAGCGTTCGCTCAAGGAACGGGTCGATGCGGTCGACTCCCTTGAGAGGTTTCGACAGATAACTCTTCACTGCCATCACAATGTCGCGGTTCGCCGGAATGATCACCCATGACCACTCCAGCAGTTCCCACAGCTCATAGATGACTGACTTCGTGCGTGCCGGGACGATGCGTCCCTCAAACATCACCTCGCCCGGCGCTTGAGGTGTGTATTCCTTCAGGCGATGCCCAATGGCACCGATCGATCTGGCCCGGATCATGCCTTCGCGGATGCAGGCATAGATCTGATACGCCAGTTTCGTGACCTGACTGAACGTGCAGCCCGAATACAGAACGCCGTCCTTCTCAAACACGTCGTAGGTGCCGTCAGGCTTCTCGGCTCGGGCAATCGGTAGAACGTCCGGAAACAGCTTGTGGCTATGCTGCCAGCAAACGACCGGATTCTGTTGGTGCATCGTCAGGATGCCGCCATCGGGCTTGATCACTTCGCCCTGACGATCCTCTGCCGCTGTAGTGATCGGCTGCGGCAAGATGTACATCGTCGAATCATCAAACTGAGCACGCGGGTTCACTACAGCATCGTATTCTCGATACTTGTCAGCTTGCTCCGGAGGGATCAGGTTGAGTGTCGGTGCATCTGCCATGTCGTATCCGCCGCAGTATAGAACCTACGTTTCGCGGCGGAGGATGACAGATTGAGTAACGATCGTCAACATTCATTTCGGCTTTGTGTAGGCTCGAGCCGTATGCATGCACAAAAAAGTGCAGTCTCAGTTTGCGTGCCGGGGCTTCTTTGCAAACGCTGCCTGGAAGGCCCTTGCAGCGACCTGCGTAATTGATTTTGCAACCCCTTCGCAATCGTCGTTTGTCTTCGGCACTACGGAGCTGCCGTATCGACGCAGGTATTCAGCGTAGTCAATTGTGGCGGGTGCCTTTTTTGTGTTCTTCTTTGTCGGGGAAGTTGTGCCCATCGATTTACCTATCAACGTAGTTTGATGCAAACTGGGGATTGATATCTGCACCGAAATAGTGCTTTCGCCGGATCCACACGAAACCATCACCTTTGGAGATTACCGCGACATCAGTTGGCCCACCAACTGTTTCGACCCCATGGGAAACTTTTCTTTTGATCGATGTGAGATCCACCAATGACTCGGCCAAAACAGCCAAATCTTGCTTAGGTAACACAGCGACCGCAGCAAGCAATGGATCGACATGTTGTTTCCTCCGCTGGTCCTCAAGTTTCTTTTTAATGACGACCATGGCATTCTTTGAGCCATCGTTTAGTCTGTCAACCAAGGTTTCCGTCTCGGACGGCGATAGCCCTACGTGGTCGGCCACCACTTTTGTGAATTCACTCAATAGACCTTCGACAACTTGCAGGAACAACTGACTTGTACTCGCGTCTATGCCCTGAAGGAACGAATCAACGACATCCCGCTGCGCGAATGGCAAAACAGCGCAACCCGGTCCCTTGAAGCAATCATGATCTTCCCGGGAGAAGATAGCCTGGCGTTCCAGGACGCCATGAATGCGAACTCCAACTGTCGCCGGAAAACACTCGCGTTCACCAAATCCAGCTACCACTATTCCAGTTTCACTGACAGGAATCGCTCGATCCTTCAGGAAAATGGTCTTAGCAACATCCATGAGTTTCCGCCTTGTGGATGTGTTTAATGGCAACTTGCCCATTTGCGTTTCCATCTCATCGACAATTTCCCGAGTGTACTTGGCCAGGAATTCTCGCTCAAAGCCAAGGCGAAGTCCCTTTCTGGCTTCAAGTGACTGGACCTTGTCGTATTCTGCCGCGACGGTTTCCGCAGCGATCCTCACGATGTTCTTCTCGTCGATGCCACCGTGCAGATCTGTATGCTCCTTAACCAGTTTGTCAATTCGGCTTCTGAGGACGCCCAGGTATGAGTGCAACACTCCCCGGAACCACGCTTGCTGTGTTTCCGCCGGAAACAACATATCTGAGGCCGCCAGAAAATCGAGGAAGTGCTCCGCGTATTCTTCCACTGTATCGAACACAGTGCGGCCGAGTTGTCGGCGAAACATCTTGATCACCGTTTCCCATGGGACCTGCATCACCGATGCATTTCCGTAGATCATCACGCCGACAGGCGCGTGCTTCGAGAACGTGAAGAGCTTGTTCGCCGTGTACGTCTTTTCTGGCTGTCCCTGACGGGAAACGGTCACCAGACTATCAGCAGCCAGCGCCACTGCCGAATCATTGATTACAGCTACTTCTGCAGTCATGCCTTGTCCAGTTTCTTGACTTACGAACACGCGAGTTCTGGATATGACATTCGAACCAACAGGTCCGCTGGAAGCGAGTCAAAATTCTCTGGAACGGAGAAACAACCGCAAGAACTGGCTGCATCTGAACGCCGATTCACTTCCCCGAACTTTGGCGTGCTTGTGTCATGTTGGAGTTCGTCGTTAGAGCGTCACGCCGAGCTTTCATCTGTAGGCTCAACTGTTCAATAGCCGCTGCATTGGCGACGATCACATTTGTTGGTGCCTTTTTTTTGTCCGGATCAGACATTTGCTCTCTTCCTTTTGCTTCCCTCGACCTCGCGGATGAGGTACAGCATGAACTCCAGTTTCAACCGTTGTGAAAATTCCTCACACACAAAGAGGAACGCTCTCTGAGCCGTTTGGTCGTCCTCATCACAGAGTTTTACTCCGTACGTAGAGAAACTCACGCAACAGATGTCAAGTCTTGGGTCTTCCATGAAATTGTTCAGAATGATCGGTACGCAGCAAATTGAACCAACACAATCTTCCCCCTTATCTCTTGCGCATTTGACATACTTTTGGGAAGCCATCGCCTTGGCTTTGTCCGCGAAGAACACGGCCTCGCCTGTCGATATTGCCAAATGGAATGTCGAATTCTTGTCAGCAGCAATGCCGCTAACGTCAGCCGCCGACAACACTCCGCTCTCAACGAGACATTTCCACTTTCCATTTCGGTCGCGGCAAACCACTGTTGCGTCAATCTTGTCAGGCTGCAGTTCGGGTACTTGGTTTGCGAGGAATCGCGTGGCCTCTTCGAGGATTGCTTTCATCTGTTCTTCAGGATGCGTTATCACTTTGAAGATGTTGCTCTTTGGAGCAGGCGACTTCATGCGATAGTGGAAACGATTCATCTTCGCCGTAACGATTGCTCCGACAGAAACCAGCAGATCCTGAAGAAATTTCGTGTAGCTTTGGTCCATTGATGATCGAGGAATCGCGTCGCCAAGCGACCTAAAGAAACCTCCAGCTAATGCAAGTCCAAGCAATATCGCAAATGCCCACTCATGGAACTTGATGTAGTCCTTTACAATTGGTGAGTCTGTCCAAACATCCAAAACCAGGAAGTATGCCCCGACCACCGGCGCAACCATGACTGTCCACTTACCTCGAATGAACTTTGCTAGCCATGATTCGAGCAACAGCAACTTTAACCACTTCACGATCGATCTCATCAACGAACATGCCGACTGTTGAATTTTGAAACAGAGACGTAACGTCCGGACCCATTACGCTGGGGGTGCTCAGTCTACCGTGGTATGGGTGAGACGGGCAACGGACATTGGCAGAGCTTTCCAGCAACTGACAATCTGCCAAACCAAGTTTTGGGTGGAATGTCCAGACTTCTCAGCGGCAGGCCCGGTTGCTCGATGTTTTCTCGCAGGGGGCGTAACTAGTTGAACTGCGATTTGGTTGAGAACGAGACCTTTGCTGCCTCCTTGAAGTCCGCCACACAATGCCGTGCGAGGATCGGCATCATCCTGGACAGGCTCTGATCGATCGCCGTGTGGTTCCCGCGAATGTGGTCGCTGATGCCGACCGAAGTGAAACAGCGGAACTCGCAGCCCATCTTCTTCAGCACAAGGTGAAACCGGAAGGTGGTGATGCCGTCCGTCGTCTGTTGCTTCACGAGTTCGACCGACACCTCTCCCTGAAGTGCCGCCTGCACTGCTGCCTGCAGTTTCTCGCTGATCAGCTGTGTGTCGTCTTTCGTCATCGCATCCGCCTGGTATTGTGATTCCTCGATCGCCCGCACGCTCAATACGATCGAGCCTGCCTGCCTGACGTGCGATTCTCTCCAAACCGAATGCGATCGGTCCTACAGCTTCCAGCCGCTCGCTCGGATCGCTGAAATCAGTTCGCCCTCTGACGGGTATCGAGCCTTCAGAACGCCCCTCCGCACCAGCTCTGCTCTCGTGCCGAACTCCACGGTCGTGTAGCAGCAACATCCCGGATGAATCGGCGGTCCGGTTGTGACATCCCCCCAGAACTCTTCGTCAGTGCGGTCCAGCAATGGACAGACTCTGCAGTGATTACAGGTGCCGAGACGCCACACAAGGAACGTCTGTAGTCCCGCGTCCACTGCTGCATTGTGCACAGCTCTGGTACCGGCCGTCGTCGCGGCTACCGTCTCGTTCGCTGTGATCCGTTTGACCCGCCCCTCCGTGAACACGCGGTCCACGACGTCATCGACTTCCACGTCGTCATCGGCACGGGAGATGATGTTGCGGACCTTCCGCTGCACAGTGCCTGTGGTCTGTCGTGCCGCCCACTTTGCCCGGGCGATCGCTTCCTTCCGCAACGCCAGTTTGACGTCCGCCTGAGTCACGGCTCCACCGGTCTTGCGCTCGATCCCCTTCCCTGCGATCTGCAGACTGGCCTGTCCGACCCCGTTCATGAGCAGCACGTACATGGCAGCCTCCTCCTCCTGGATCTTCTGCCACAGAGCCGCTGGCACATTGCGGTAGTCCGGAGGCGATCCCAACGCGTCACGAACCCACCGCTTGTGCTTGTTCTGCAGTTTGCCGAAGGCGACACGAAACTGCCGCTCCGTCATCAGCGTGCCAATGCCCGTTGCCATCGCTTACTCCCAGAGCTTCATCATGCTCTGCCAGGCGTTTGACTCTTCGTCCTCTTCGTCCTCATCCAGCTTCACGCCGAACCGGGCGCTGGCCTGAGCAAACGCGCCAGCCTCGCCGCTTGTGGTCGACATGCCGAGCGATTTACGCCGGTCCGGATTCTTCGCGGGAGCCCTCTCCCGTGGCTCCGTGGCGCTTCCCGATCCCGCGGACGTCGAATCGGTCGCGGGTGCCGCCGGAAGGGCCGTAGCGGCTTTCGTAATGCTTTCCGGGACGGTTGCCGGTGCCGTGGTTGCCGGTCCCGTTTCCGCCTGCGGAGTCGGCGCGTTCCGGACCAATTCAGCCCCCATCGGCTTGAACTCTGTCACTGGACCGCCGCGGGTGCCAAAGGTGATCCGCCGCACGTCGACAACCAAGCCCGTCAGACCGCCGAGGTCTTGTCCATCCAGTTCCTGGAACTCACCTTTGCCGACATAGCAGACCGTAAGGTGGGCATTGAACCCATGCCATGCGATCGGCGATGGGATTCTGTTCTGCAGGTCTCGGTTGAGTTCATACAGGTCCGGTCCAGGCACTTCCAGCGTCACAACGTTGCCGGTTTCGTTTCGCAGGATCTTCACCTTGCCGATCCGGATGTCGAACGGCATCGCCAACTCGCACAAGGGCTGTGCCAGTTTCAGCACAGATGCGCGATCGCCCATGATCGGACCGAACACCGTGACATGAGCTGCATCCTGTGGCTGCGGCGGTCGGTTCGCATCCGACTCGACACCCAGGAGGAGCGATCGCCATTGATCGACCGCCTGCTGCACGGCTTCTGGCATCGGGATGATGATGTACGGCAGGCCGCTGTCGATCGGCTGCCCAAACGCTTTAGTCACTGACGCTGACTCGATCACGATGACTTCCTCCGAATCATCCGCTGCCTCAACCTCATCGGCTGCATCCGCGGCGGTTTGTTGTCCCTGCTTCACCTTGTCCAGCATGCGAGTGGCCCGCTCTTCGCTGAGTCCGAGCATCTGCAGGAATTCGCTGGCCAGTTCTCGCGTCATGCGACCCTCGGCATACTCGCGGAGGTATTCCATGATCGACTTCCGGTCGCGGCTGCGCTGCAACAGCGACAGTCCGGCCAGTTCGCTCTTTGCCGGTGCGGTCGGATCCTCCTGCACGGCTGCGCCAAGCCCGGGCGTCGGGACGTCGCTTAGCATGTCCTCGCCCTCGCCGCCATAGGATGCCGCTGCGGCACCGTCCAGCAGGTTCGCCATTCCCGGTCCGAGTGTGCCGGCAATCGCGTTGTCTCGCTCATCGCCGAACAGTGGTCGCTTCCTCGCCGCTCTGAACTCGCCGACTGTGATGGCCGTCGCTGAGACGTCGTTCATCAGCTTCTGCTCTTCCTGCGCCTCATCGTCGATGCGGCCGGCAGTGATCTTTACGAGGAACTCATCCTTCGGCGACTCATAGAACGATCGCAGCCCGCTTGTCAGCTGACCGCCATACAGGTCCATCATCGGCTGGCCGCGGAACAAGGCCCACGTCTTTGCCAGTCCGATCACTCCGGCAAAGCCCGCCGTGTCTCCGACTCCGACGATCGCTGGCGGGGTCATCTTCTGACCGAGGATGTCGTCTCGGCTCTGCTCCGCTCCGACGGTGTACTCCATCTCTCGAGCGTCGAACATCTGCTCATCGACCTCGACCTGGTCGTCCTTCCATCGGGCACGCCCTTCGTTCGCGATGCCGTGGTTTCTGGACTGGAACTCGGCCAACTTGAACTCCCGCTCATCGGGCGACAGCGTCACACCGTCCTTCTCCCGCAGGCTTGGTCCTCTGGCGATCTGGGCCTGCATCGTTGCCGCTCGGCTCGCGCGGATCAGGCGGTCTGTGATCAGCGTTTCGGCGATCGCTTTGTTCGGACTGGCGAACTCATCCTTCCACAGCAGCCCGGGAAGGCCGATCTGCAGGATGAATCGCGAAGGGTAGTCCCGATCTGACAGCAGGG
>VFQT010002456.1_pt1 | contig 18991 bp, 17 predicted proteins | sample 3512381 | NCBI WGS metagenome assembly VFQT01 (sample SAMN10412376, study PRJNA504923) | tailings metagenome | isolation source: Relicate 2 Philex TSF3 active mining site | place: Philippines: Tuba, Benguet | collected 2017-08-29
CTGTGCAGCTTTGAACGCACATACTTCTAGATTAGAGGGATTCAAACCCATTTTTGAAATTTCACCTTCATGCGGTGTGAGAATCCAGAGTTGATCGGCGGGCGCAGGTTGCGAAATAAAAGAGAGGGCGCCACCATCGATCACCATCCGGGCTGCGTGCGGAAGCGAGGCAATATTGGGTGAGCCAGGTCCTACCACCAAGGCATCAATTTTTTCCTCGTCCAAAGTAGTTATCGGGACAACATCAGGGTAGGCGCGAAGTACTAATTCAGTTGGAGCAATCTCTCGGGAGAGATAGGTGATGTATCCAGCACCTCCGCGCCGCGCGCCGCCAACCGTGAGTACAGCTGCGCCAGGAAAACGTTGCGAGCCGGCATCAATTAATAGCCGACCTGAGGTGTACTTATTTCCGAGTGGATTTCGATTATGAAGAAAGGAGCGAAACTTATTGTTGGTCGTCGCCAAACTGACGGCGCTCCCAGCGCTCTTCCAACATGCTGTTGAAGCGAGATCTCCGCTTTTCTCGCGGGGCTTTCATTCCTTGGATGCCGGCGCGCGAGGTTGTAATAAGGCGATAAACGCCAGCCAGAGCGATGATGAAACCAGCTACTCCGGCGATAACTACTTGCGAGACCAAGCCAACAAAGAGAGTAATAAAACCCACGGCAATTAAGGTCAAACTTAGTAGCGGCGAACGCTTGCTCTTCTTCTGCGATAAGGCAGAGACAAGTTTCGGATCCTCTTGCGATAGAGCAGCTTCCATCTCAGCAAGTAAGCGCTCTTCATGTTCGGATAGTGGCATCGTCTTCTCGCGCTCCCTTCAGTAACCGCTTACCAAAAATCTTAGCCCAGGTGGCCACTTACGGCTCACCCTCAATTCTGCTCGTCTGGCTCTCAGTATCTATGAGGCGGGCGGGCTTTAGAGCGCCACCGCCAAAGCGTCGCCGCGCCCGGTCTAGGGCTTTGTCGACCTGGCGCCACCCCTTCTCTCGGGAACCAAGGGTGAGTTGCTCGACCAAGCCACTCTCGCTCTCAAGGTTTTCTAATCGAACTCCCACGAGCCGGACACGTGCGCGAACCAAGCCCAGCGCTAAGAAGAGTCGCCGCACCTGCTCGTAAATCTCTTGGGTGCTATCGGTAGGAAGGTCGATTGTTTTCGACCTAGTGATGGTGGTGAAATCACTAAACCGGATCTTTATGGAGATCGTTCGCGTTGCGAGCTCTTGATCGCGCAATCGTCGGGCACATCTCTCGGTGACGCGAAGTAATTCAGCAAGTAACTCTTCGTTGTCGTCGATATCTCTGGCAAAGGTCTCTTCGGCGCCAATGCTTTTATCGACTGCGCTCTCTTCGACCTCTCGATAATCTCGACCCCAGGCCAGCTCATACAAGCTCGCGCCTTGCCCCTCACCTAAGGCGCGAATGAGAGTATTTCGAGGAGTGTGCGCAATATCCCCGATTGTTTGCAGCCCTAATTGAGTGAGCGTCTCTGCTGTTTTTGGTCCAACTCCCCAGAGCTCTCGAACGGGTAACGGATGTAAAAAGTCCAACACCCGATTGTCTGGAATCTCCAAAAGCCCGTTGGGCTTGCATCGCCCGGAGGCTAGTTTTGCAATCAACTTGGTTGTTGAGATTCCAACTGAACAGGTAATCTTCAATTCGGTTTCGATCCGTGAGCGGATTTGGTTTCCGATTTCTCGTGCACTTCCAATTAATTTTGTTGCACCAGAGACATCAAGGAAAGCTTCATCTAAGGAAAGTGGTTCGACCTTTGGTGAAAAATCGCTGAAGATTTTCATCACTTCGGCGGATACCTCTCCGTAGCGATGATGTCTGTTGGGTAAGAAGATTGCTTGTGGCGCCAATCTGCGCGCCTGAGCAACCGGCATTGCCGCGCGGATACCGAAAGTTCGAGCAAGATAATTTGCCGAGGTGACCACAGCGCGTGGGCCAGCGCCGACAACCACAGCTTTGCCTTTGAGCGTTGGATCATCAGCCTCTTCTACTGAAGCGAAAAAGGCATCCATATCAACGTGCAGGATGGTGCTCTGCTTATTTTTATGGGCTATCTCAGGCACTGGCGTTCTTTTCTTTTGCCACATTAATAAGAGTATCCATCTGCGCCCGAACAACTGAGATATCGCCACTCTCACGCCAGAGCGAGTACAGCTCTCCGAGATCCCATGCGCACGAAGCAAGAATGGAGACTCCGCGCGGACCAGTTCGTCGTAAGGTGCCATGTACCAATAGGAGTTTCGAGTGATAGAGCACCCGACCAGAGTGGAGCTGAGTATCTTCGAAGAAGGTCGCATCACTACATCCAGTGCCATCATCAAGGGTAATAAAGATGACCCGACGACCAGAGCGAACTGGTGGGCTTTGGAGCGCGACCTTGACGCCAGCGACAAGAAGTGGGGTGCGGGAACGGTGTGCGAGAAGATCGGTAGCGCGAACTACACCCAAGGCAGTTAAGAAATGGTGATAAAAAGCGATGAGGTGATGGCTCACATCAAGACCAAGAAGGGTAACCTCATTACGAACCTTCTCACTCTCAGTTAATGCAGATAGCCCACTTGAGGAAAGTGCACTATGGCGATCATCAAAGAGCAGCGCCATCTGATTGGAGGAAGGTGCGCTCCATCGATCCAACTCTCGATAATGCAGAAGAAGTTCTCGTCGATTGATACCGGGATGGAGTTGATCGAATGCGCCAAGAAGAATGAGGTTCTCGACGGTAGGCCTGGAGACGCGAGCGCGATACGCAAAGTCAGCGCAATCGATAAATGGACGACCGGAGATAATCTCGTGCACCTCGCTCTCATTGATGCCTGAGATATCAGTTAGCGCCACTCGGATTCCATAACTGCCATGTACCTCTTCGACGAGATACTCGCTCCCAGATTTATTGATATCGAGTGGGAGTAATTGAACTCCCATCTGTCGCGCCTCATCGAGAAGTAATCGCTTGGGGTACATGCCAGGATCATGAGTCAGTAAGCCGGCGATGAAATGTGCTGGGTAATGTGTCTTGAGCCATGCTGATTGATAAGTGGGTAGCGCAAAAGCTGCAGCATGCGCTTTACAGAAACCAAAAGATGCAAAAGCGCGAAGGACATCGTTGACCTCTGCAACAACGCCTATCGGATACCCTCGCTCCTGTCCGCGATTGATGAACCAGGGATAGAACTCAATGCTTCGTTCGGGATCGTTGAGAATGCGGCGATATGACTCAGCTTCAGCGAGTGAAATCCCCGCGATGGTGGCGATAATGCGAATGACTTGTTCATGAAATACGACAACGCCCTCAGTCTCAGCAAGGATCTCATACAGCGATGGATGGATAAGGCGTGGTGCGCTCCATCCTTGTCTAGCTCGAAGAAAGGGAGTAATCATGTCGCTCTTTACTGGGCCGGGGCGAAAGAGTGAGATATCGATGATGAGATCGTTAAAGACTTCCGGAGCGAATTTTCCGATTAATTCCCGTTGCCCAGGGCTTTCTATCTGAAAGATACCGAGGGTCTTTGTCGAACGAATCAAAGTGAATGTCTTTGCATCGTCGAGGGCAATCTCATCGAGTTGAATATCCTTTTTATCAACACGACGAATCTCACTTAACGCATGTGCCATAGCTGATTGCATTCGCACACCAAGAATGTCGAGCTTGAGAAGTCCAACACTCTCAACATCATCCTTATCCCATTGCGACATCGGATAACCAGAGGCGCCCATCTGACTGGGCATGCGATCAAGAAGTGCGCTGTCGGCAAGTATTACTGCGCACGGGTGCATCGAGAGGTGGCGCGGCAACTTATCGAGTCGTTGAGCAAGAGTGATTGCCTTACCCATAGGTTCATTGATGGTGAGATGACGTAGCTCTGGTAAATCGCGGAGCGCGTTAGTGATGTTCTTTGCACGGATGTGTGGCAAGGATTTTGCCAAAGTATCAATCTCTTCATGAGGCAGCGCTAACGCTGCACCCACATCGCGAATCGCATGGCGCGCTCGATAGGTCTCGACCATAGCAACTGTTGTCGTTTGTGCTGGGCCATGCGGCCAGGAACCGGCAGGGTTATATCGAGCGAAGACTTGATCGTAAATCTCTAATCTCCGCGCAGATTCGACATCGATATCGATATCAGGCAAATCAGTGCGGAGCGTGGAACAGAATCGCTCCATCAGCAATCCATGATCGAGTGGATCAACTCCTGAGATGCCAAGAAGATGGCAGATGAGCGAGCCAGCGCCACTTCCGCGTGCAGCGACGCGGATCCCGGAGCGGCGAGCGCTATCGACGATATCGGCAACAGCAAGGAAATACGCCTCGTAACCCAGTGAATTAACGGTCTGAAGTTCTTGATGTAATCGCTCAGTAGCAACTTGTAATTTCTCACCAGAGTATCGCGAAGTTAATCGCACCTCGCAGCGCACTTTGAGGTGCTGAGCCATTTCACTGTACGACGTGAGACCAACAACCGCCGGCTCAGGAAGGTGCACTCCCCCAAGGCCGATATCTCGCGTTGGCGAGAGCACACATCGCTGCGCCCACTCATCTGTTGTGGCAAGTAATTCATACTCATTCTTCTCGCCGGCGCTCGCTGCAACCTCTCGAGCAATCTGAAACATCTCTGCACTACTTTTTAAGTAAGCCTGATTAGTTGTATTTTCAATATGGCGTTGTGAGAGCGGAACGAGTTTACGAATTGCATCGAGCACATCGGCTACTGGGGCATCACTTGCGTGGAGCATCCGGACGTTATTGCTCAGGATCACCGGTGATTTCATCATTCGTGCAAAGAGCGCCATCTTGCCGGCGTGATGTGTTGACCACTTACCCACTCCTGGAACGCGATGTGAGACTGCTTCGATAGTGATTACGTCACGTGGAAAATATTCACTCCATTCATTAAGCGCTTGCTCGGCTAGATCAGCGCGATTGGCTGCAATATGGCGACCGACATCAGAATCAGGACCGAGCAAGAGGATTAAACCTTTGCCATAGCGAGCAAGATTCTCGCGGGTAAGCAAACCCTCTTCGGTAGCAGAGATCAGTCGGATGAAATGTCGCCATCCTGCTGGAGTGGCAAGAAGGGTTGCGCGCGGATATCTCTTTTCAACCTGCAGACCGCCCTTTACCGGTGTTGTTCGAGGTGAACGAATGATTACTGGTGGAGCGATGAGAAAATCGCTACCGAGAATTGGTGCGATATCTGCCTTACTGCAGGCTTGCGTAAAACGAATCGCACCAGCAAGGCCGCCGAGCTCTGCGCGATCGGTAAGAGCAAGGGCTGGCATCTCAAGTTCACTGGCGCGAGCAACAAGCGCCTCAGGAAGAGCGGTTCCATATTTAAAGGAGTAGCCACTGGCGCAATGAAGGTGCGTAAAGCGCGTGCGAACCATTGCTCAACCTCATTCCCCAGTATTTTCAGCATTGCCAGTATTCGAACAAATGTTCGAATAACTACCCTAGCCAGCACCGCAGACAACGAGCAACCCGCCCCCATCTCTCCAGTTCAACTAGCTGGTCAGGGCAGGCTCTCCCGGCCCTCACTCGCCACCCACACTCGCCACCCACACCTGGGGCTAGCCAGGCGTGCGGAGGGCGAATCGAGCTCCTCTGGCAGTTTTACCTGAGAGACTTTAAGCATGAACATCGGCGACCTCAGCGGTAAGACTGCAGTAGTCACCGGCGCCAATCGCGGCATCGGCGCAGCTATCGCTTTGGGCTTAGCGCAGGCGGGAGCCGACATCGTCGCTACCAGCCGTCACATGAACGCAGATGAAGAGATTATTCGCGAGATCTCAAAGTTAGGGCGCAGATGCACCCCGGTCGCCGCAGATTTAAGTGTTCGCACGCAAAGCGTCGCGTTTGCTGAGCGAGTTTTAGAGCTTGTTCCACGCGTGGACATCCTCATTAACAATGCTGGAATTACCGCGCGCTACCCCGCAGCAGAAATCCCACTTGAAGAATGGGATCGTGTGATGGAAGTAAATCTCAATTCACAATTTATTCTCGCGCAAGGATTTGGTCGCCACATGATTGAAAAAAGCGCAGGGCGAATCATTTTCATCGCATCCATCATGTCTTTCCAGGGTGGCCTAAAAATTCCTCCATATGCAGCAAGTAAACATGCCATCATCGGATTAACAAAAGCTCTTTCTAATGAATGGTCAGCGATGGGCGTAAATGTAAATGCCATTGCCCCCGGATATATTGCTACTGATCACAACACAGCCCTTCGCTCTGATCCGGTACGAATGCCTGAGGTGAGCTCACGGATTCCAATTGGTCGCTGGGGAGTTTCCGATGATGTCGTGGGTAGTGCAGTCTTTCTCTCAGGAAGCGGCGCTAACTACATCTCCGGCTCGGTGATCACCGTCGATGGTGGCTGGGTCGCGCGCTAATCGGAAAAAGGTAGAAAAACCTAGAAATTGGCGCAGACACGCCGTTTTTCCAGATAGTTGAAATTTCAACTTTTTCTATTTACCCTGTATATACGTAATATCGGTACATTCGCTAATACAACTAAGAACGCTAGGAGCACAATGGACATCATTCTCATCGTGGGTCGAATCCTCTTCGCCCTCATCTTCATTAATTCAGGGTTCGCCCACTTCTCAAAGCGCGAAGCTATGACAGGTTATGCACAATTTAAGAAGGTGCCTGCAGCAAAGCTCGCTGTTCCTTTGACCGGCTTGATGATTCTTCTTGGTGGAGTTTCAATCGTGCTCGGATTCTGGATGGATCTTGGTGCGCTTCTACTTGCCATCTTCCTCGTCTTCTCTGCATTCATGATGCATAACTTCTGGACAATTGACGATGCCAATACCAAGATGAATGAGACCGTTGCATTCTTCAAGAATCTTTCCATGGCAGGCGCAGCGCTAATCATTCTCGCAGTTATTGCAAATGGTGGCAACCTAGGTGCCAACCTCGGAGATGTTTCACTTTTCAATAGCTAGATTCGATTCGCTTAACTAAACCCGACTGAATCTTTCAGTCGGGTTTTTGCGTTATTCTACTTTTCGTGCTCGAGGTGGTATTTGCCGTAATTCTTGGCTCCGTGATGGGTACCGCTCTTGGGCTAGTTGGTACTGGTGGTGCAATTTTGGCGGTGCCTGCACTGGTTTACATTTTTGATTTCTCGGCGCTTGAGGCAACAACCGCCTCTCTCGTAATTGTCATAGCCGCCGCGCTGGTTAGCGCAAGGGCAAGAGCAAGGGCCCGACAGATTGATTTTCGAAAGGCTTTTGTTCTATGGAGTATCGGTGTCGCTGGAAATGCGGTTGGTGCCTTCGCATCAAAAAGCGCTTCTGACTTTCTTCTCTTAACGGGAATCTCGATCATAATCTTGGGAGCTTCCATAAGTATGTGGATTCGCTCTTTTCAAGGAGAGATTGTGCCCAAGGATCGCCATCCAATAGTGCTGCCCGTCATGGGGACACTGATTGGGTTTATCGCCGGATTTTTGGGAGTGGGTGGCGCATTCCTCGTCGTGCCCACATTAATTCTTGCCTTCGGTGTATCTGCCCACATAGCCGCAGGAACCGGATTGATTGTCATGCTACTTAATAGCACTACAGCGCTTCTTGTCCGTTATGAACTCTGGAATGACGTTCAATGGAAGATTCCACTAGTTATTTTGGTGAGCGCTGTTCTGGTTGCATGGGTAGCCGCTGAAAAAGGAACGCGATTGAAATCAAAATCACTCGAGCGAGGTTTCGCCGGACTACTTTTGGCTGTAGGGCTCTTTACATTTATTGAGACGGTGTTTCTCTCCGTATAAAGAGAACATACTCCTTGGCGCTCTGTACCTCAATGGAAATGGACAAATACTCTTCTCTTGCAGCATCAGCAAACTTTTTAAAAATGTGAACCGAATCTGGAACTTCCGAGAAGACATGAAGTGAGAGTTCAGCGCATCCACTTCCAACAACAACCTGAATGGTGGATCCATTAGGAATATCCGGGATAATCGCGAAAAGTTTCTCTTTCCAAATCTGCGGAAAATTACGAACATCTTCATCGCCGTGAATTGACTTTACTTCTATCCAACGATTGCAACGTACTACCTCACGTACGAATTCCGATGCAAGTAGTGTCAAACCTGAACTAGCGACCGGATCAACCTGAATCTCGGCTCGCAACTGCGAATCTACCCTTCGCAAAGCATGTTGATTGTGTATCGAAAGCGGGCCGCTTGTTGTTAATAACTCGCGAATAGTCTCCTTGGCAATCTCATCAAGTTGCAAGATTTTCTCGAATGCTGCGTCATTCTTCTCAATATCAGCCACCAATTCCAGGTTCTGATTGCGGCGTTTCTCTTGAAATTTCTCTACACGTTCAAAAGATTTATAAACAAGTAGAAATATTACCGCCACAAAAAGAAATGAGAACAAAGTATTCAATATTGGAAAATTAAATATAAAATTACATTCTTGTGGAATTAAATCGTGATAAGGAGCAACCAAATAGAGGAAGACTGGATACGCCAGCGCTGTAATTTGCCACTTCCCCCAAAGTAAGATGATAAACAAACCATAGACCACAGAATTGATCACCCATTGAAATGGTTGGGCAGATAGACAATTTAAGGGATCTAGATCTAGGAAGTAAATGATTCCCAAGAGGCTGCCAGCAATTACAGAACTTTCAACCCAACCAAGTCTCTTCACGCGAATAAAGGTTATGTAGAGAAGGTAGAGCAGAGAAAGGAACCCGAGAAGTTGCGACATCAACTGTCCTGGCCACCAAATCCCAAGAATTGGAAAGAAATAAACTCCCGTCATCGCTGGTCCAAACAGCGTCAGCAACGCCATGTACCGGCCTAAATCGATAGCGCTAAATAAAGGGAAATCAACTGGCCCTATCTTTTTGGTTGGCACAAAGGTGGGAAGTTCGATTCGAACCACTGATCCGCCTTTGGCATCATCATTGCGCTCTCGTAATTCAAAGGTCCCACCGAGTTCATCGATCGATTTAGCCATAACGAGATTTGTTCCAATTCCGCCTTGAATCTGTTTGGTGGACCGCACTCCATCGTCAGTAACGGTAATTACCAAACGGCCACGCTCGCGCTCACCAGGATTGATGTTTTGTTCAACCGAAGTACGCCACATGATCTCGATATTCTTTGCCCCGGCATGTTCAGTTGCATTTCGCAATGCCTCACGGATGACGCGCTCCACTACATCTGCAACTTGACTATCTAGATGAAGATTGACTCCTTGCGAGATAATCTTCACCCGCTCTTGAAGTGCAGCATTATCTATCCCGGCGCGAATTGCACCTATAACCGAGCCGGACCGTCGCTCTTGAGCGTGCGACATTAGCAAATTGTCTTGGTTGAGTGATGTTGCGATTTCACCTCGGAAATTTTCGAGCGGAACATCCTTGAGCGTTATCAACGATCGAATGGTGTTTAACGTCGTTTCGTGCACTCGAATCACCAGTTCGCGCCAGTATCTCTGGCTTTCCTGCGACTTTTCCAGCATCAGAATTTCAGAGTGTAATTTCGTCATCTTTTCGTCATTTACCTTTGCCCGCACGACCATTCGATGCCAGCCGAAAATCGCGTACAAACTTGTCGTTAAAATCATTATCGAGCTTATTGAGCCTCGACCTAGAAAACTACCAGAACGAAGCAAACTCGTAGATTCAAAGAAATAAGCGAGGAAATTGAATAACGAAAGTATGGAGATAAAAACCACCAAAATTAAGCGATTAGATTCTCGATACAAGAAGACTAAGGCAAGACAGATAATCGCTACTAAAACGCTCAACTGAATCCAAGCAATTTGCACATACGGATCTACAACAAAATAGACCGTCACAAAAATTAGTGAACCAACCAATATCCATAACCCAATTTCTCGACGAGCAAGGAGAGTTCCCACTACTGCCAGGACGAATCCAGTGAGCGCAATTAACTTAGTCGAACTTGGAAGCTCGTTCCCACGACGCCAAAACGCAAACGCGAGCAAGAAATAGCCGTAGCCAGTCGCGACCACGACGAGAGAGCGACGCAATCGCATTAATGCATGTAATTCAGAGGAATGAAGAATTATCTATTCACCTCTTTCACATCAATTCTCAAAAGGAGTCTAAGTGATACCTTTATATTCCTGATACAGTCCGCTCGACTAAACGTGAATTTCTAGTGGATGTAGGTGGTAGTAGTGACAAATACGGCAGTTAACATCGCAATCTTTGAAGATCACCCCATGATGCGTGAAGCGCTAGCCCATAACATTGTCCTATATTCACCCGACAGCAAAATTATCTATAACGGAATTTCTATCGAAGAATTCCTTGCAGGTGAATTTACTTGAGCGTCAGCACATCACGCTCCTACGCTTGCGATTCTTGACTTGGATCTGGGAGATGATTCTGAGCCAATGGAAAACTTAAACAAATTAATTGCACAGAATATTGCCGTCATTGTTGTCAGTGCTTTGGCAAAAACTCAGATAGTGCGATTAATGCTTCGAAGTGGCGCTGCCGCATATGTAAGTAAGAATGCAGAGCCGGAAGCTCTTCGCGATGCCATCAGCGCAACAATCAACGGGAAGCAATATATGAGCCCTGATATCGCGGTTGCCTTGTTAGCCGACGACGACATTGCTGTGAACCTTTCACAGAAAGAGCGAGAAGCGCTCTCACTATATGCATCAGGAATGAAGCTAGAAGCGGTGGCCAAGGCAATGGAAATCTCCCGGAGTACTGCCTCGGAGTACATTCAGCGGGCGCGCAAGAAATACACCAAAGCCGGCATCGCTCTCCCAACAAAGACAGACTTATATCGTCAAGCCCAAAAAGATGGGCTACTGAAGTAACCTAACCCACGTGTCCGAATCGGTAGCCAACCACCCAAGCGTCCTTCGAGTTCAACAGAGACTTGATGAGTTATCGATTGCCGGGCAAGTACGCATTCTCTCTGATTCGGCACGAAGTGCACGCGAAGCCGCCGACGCGCTCGGGGTTGAGGTGGGGCAGATCTGCTCTTCTCTTATCTTCGCAAGCGCCGGCGAGCCAATCCTCATTCTCACTTCAGGTCGCCATCGAGTCGATACCGAAATGGTCGCTGCCGAACAAGGGCTAGCAAAACTCGAACGTGCCGATGCGGAGCTTGTAAAGCGCAGGACCGGCTTTGCCATTGGTGGCGTTGCCCCGATCGGTCACCTTGAGGCGATTACTACTTATATAGATCGCGCACTTGGCGAATATCCGACCATATGGGCGGCAGCTGGCCACCCACACGCGGTCTTCCCCACCACGTTCGCTGAGCTACTTCGCGTAACTGGCGCCACCCCGATTGCGGTGGCAGCCGAGTAAGAGAGTGCGAGAGAATCGTGACATGGCTGTGAGGTTCGAGCGATTCTCCCGAGTTCTTGCACCTGCAACGACAGCAAGCGCATCGAACGCGAATGAGGTTCCCATCCTTTTAGTGCATGGAATGGGCTCGGCCGATACTGTCTGGAAACCGTTAATTCCCCACCTTCTCGAATTTAGCGATGTCATTACCTGTTTGCTTCCTGGGCATGGTGGCAATCCACTTGATCCTCGAGTTGCGATGGACCCCGTTTCGCTGGCACGACATTTACATGAAGAGATGGCGCGCGAAGGAATAGAGCGCGCCCATCTGGTCGGCAACTCCCTAGGTGGTTGGGTAGTGCTCGAACTTGCCGGTCACTTTCCCGAACGAATTGCTACCGTCACCGCATTGGCTCCAGCAGGTTTATGGCTGCACCCATTCTTCATTCGTATTCCTGGCACCGATGCAGCAAAGCGGATCGCTAACAGCACCAATAACTTTGCACACGTTGGCCTTCGCCTTGGCGTTGCACAGCGACTTGGCTTCTCGCGCGTCTCACCGCGCTGGCGCGAAATCAGTTACGAAACCATGCTCGATGCTGCTCGAGCGATGGCGCAATCTGATGGTTACTACCCAGCTTGGGATGCATTCCTCGATAAAAGGTTTGATACCCCAATTGGTGATGATCTCCCGGTCACGGTGATTTTCGGTGACAAGGATCGCGCCCTGCCGGCAAGAACATGCCAAGAGCGTTCCCTGCTTCCACCCCATGCTCGTTGGGTGATTCTCGAAAACACTGGCCATGCACCGATGTGGGATAGTCCGGTCGAAGTGGCAGCTGAAATCTCCAGGCACGTCTTGGTATGAAAGCCACCATATATATCTGGAGAGTAAAAACTCGATCGATCCCCTTCGCAATACTTCATATGGCTCTTGACCGCTTTTATTTGCGAAAGATCTCTGGTCTATCCTTCTACAAACTTTTGGGAACGGGCAAAGGTGAGACGTTCACCCCTGGCGATGCAGATTTATGGCAATGGGGATTGCTCGTCGTCGGAAATGATCTCGCACTCACAGAGATCAAAAACTCCCCTCTGGTCAATCGCTGGAATATTCGCGCACAAGAGAGCGCAATTTTTGAGTTACGACCACTATCTTCCCACGGTCAATGGGCAGGACAAGAGCCCTTCACAATTGGTGAGAGTGTAAAACCGACAGGTCCGGTAGCAGCTATAACGCGAGCTCGCATCAAAACTTTTAAGAATCTTCGATTCTGGCGCGCAGTTCCACCAGTAATCGCAGAACTCAAAAATGCCCCTGGCTTGATTGCGGCAATTGGGATTGGTGAGGCCCCCGTCGGCCTACAAGGAACTTTTTCCCTATGGAGCGATGCACAATCACTTCGTAATTTCGCCTACAGAACAGATGCTCATCAGAGCGCCATCACGGCAACCAAGGAGATTGGCTGGTACAGCGAGGAGCTCTTTGCGCGATTTGCCGTTGAGCGCGCGTCAGGTTCGGTGAATGGAATAGCAGTTAGTCATACGGCAGACTAATCACCATGTCCATCCGTAACTACACCCCAAGAAAGCGAGAGCGGCGCGGACCAAGTCGATTGCAGTCGCTTCTACTTTGGGGAACATTGGCGGTGGCGATTGGATTTCAAATCTCTTATCCGTTGCTTGACGGTGAAGCCCTCCGTTTAATCACTATTGGCACTGTCTATGCCGCAGCTCTAGCCACTCTGGTGAATGCCTATCTCTCGCATGGCAGCAGCTACGCCATTCGATACTTTGCCATCACTTTCACCTTTGGATTGACTATTGAACATATTGGCATCACGACTGGGTGGCCATTTGGAAACTATGCATACGATCCATCGTTAGGGGCATTTCTGTTTAGCATTCCCCTAATTGTCCCGTTTGCATGGATGATGCTTAGCCATCCGATTCTTATTGCAGCACGAGCTCTCTCCTCGCGATGGACAGTAGTAATCGGAGGATTTGGATTGATGGCATGGGATCTCTTCCTAGATCCCCAAATGGTTAGCGCCGGTAGGTGGACCTGGGTAGACACAACACCACATGTTCCCTTTCAGCCCGAGATTCCCTTATCTAACACCTTTGGTTGGTTGCTATCAGGAATCATTTTGATGGCGATGCTCCAAGTATTTCTGCCACAAGAGCGACGTAAGAATGGTGTTAATTCACATGCAGGTGATGCATTTCTGATCTGGACGTGGTTCTCAGGCGTTGTTGGAAATATCTTCTTCTTCTCGAGACCAGGAGTTGCGCTGGTTGGCGGTTTTGCTTTTGGTATTTTCCTCTTTCCTTACCTATTTAAACGATGGATTAATCGTCAGTGACAACCATCATTTACGTATTTGGTTTTGCATTGGCAGTGCATTCAATCATCAATGGCCTATTGCTCCGAAGACCGGGATCTCGTGAAGTGTTCCCTGAGAAAGTTGCAATCCTGATTCCAGCCCGAAATGAAGCGCTCAACATCAAAGCATGCGTTGAGAGCGCTCTTGACCAGAAAAACTTAAGCAATTTCAATATTTTCGTACTCGATGATTCATCCACCGACGACACTCCTGCGATTGTGAGTCAAATCGCTGCCACCAAACCAGCACTGAAGCTACTGCGAGGCAAGGATCTTCCCGAAGGATGGACTGGAAAAAATTTCGCATGTTGGCAACTGGCAAATGTTGCCCATGACTTTGATTATTTAGTCTTTATCGACGCAGATGTACGACTTCGCTCCGATGCTATCGTCAAGTCTCTTAATTCTTTACAAAAATTACGATGGAAATTTATCTCACCCTACCCACGACAAATTGCAAAAAGTTGGAGTGAATGGCTTATTCAACCCTTGCTTCAATGGAGTTGGATTACCACGTTACCGCTACGGGTAGCCGAGCGATCTCTGCGCCCTGAACTAACCGCTGCCAACGGACAGTTTCTCATCCTTGAGAAGAGCGCTTACTTTGCAGCGGGTGGCCACAAAGCAATCCATGAAGAAGTTCTTGATGACATTCATCTTGCCCGTCAAATGAAAAGACATGGCTTTCGAGGGAACGTCATTGATGGCAGCGCTATTGCAAGTTGTCGTATGTATAGCTCATGGCGCGAATTGCGAGATGGATACACAAAATCACTATGGTCGGCATTCGGTTCGATTCCAGGCGCTCTATTAGTGATTATCTTTCTTGTATCGCTCTACATATTCCCCGCCGTGATTGCTCTTTTTGGATACAGCTGGGGCATTTCGCTCTTACTCTTTGCCTTTATTTCACGATTGATGTCCGCAATCCGAAGCCAGTCATCTATAACTAGCGCGCTTGCCCATCCAATCGCAATCACTCTGCTCTGTTATCTCATCACAAGATCTTGGTGGCTTAAACGAAAAAATCGCCTCCAATGGAAATCTAGGTCACTGTGATGGAGCAATCATCAGTTGGCAGCGGCAGAGTTGTCGTCATCGGCGGTGGCCTTGGTGGATTAAGCGCTGCAATTCGACTGGCAAAGAAAAATTTCTCAGTGCAGATTTTCGAAAGAAGTGAGAAGGTCGGCGGTAAATGTCGGGTAGAAAACTTTGCTGGTCATTCCTTTGATACCGGACCATCCCTGCTAACTTTGCCGGCTGTCTACCGTGATTTATTTTTGAAGACTGGCACCCCGCTGGAAAATTCGCTCACCTTGCTTCCTGTTGAGCCCGCATTCGACTATTACTTCCCAGGCGGGAAAAGGTTGACTTTGCCAAACGCTTCGCGCGCTGGCGTAGCAGAGGCAATAGCCGAAACTTTTGGCCAGAAGAGCGCCAGCGAGTGGGTGGCGCTGATGGACCGAGCAGAAACGATGTGGGATCTATCGCGCGAACCATTTGTCGAATCAGAGCTTCGCGGATTTCTACCCTTGCTGCGCCGACCTGGATTTCTGAGGAGCTTGAGAACTATTGCACCGTTTACCTCTCTTCGCGCGATGGCTCAACGTTATCTATCCACTCCAGAATTAGTAACGCTTATTGATAGATACGCGACATATACCGGCTCGGATCCTCGCAAAGCTCCAGCAGTTTTACTTACCATCGCGTACATTGAACAAGTCTTTGGTGCCTGGCATATCGAAGGTGGAATTGGCCAGTTAAGTTCTGCATTAGAAAATCGCGCGCAAGAGGTGGGAGTACAGATCCATCTAAATGCGCCGGTTCGATCTATCACGAGCGTGAAGGGGCGAGTCACTGGAGTAATTCTCGAAAATGGGGAGCGCGTTGAAAGTGATTATGTGATCAGCAATGTTGATGCAGCGCTTACCTACGAGCATTTACTCGACAATCCACAACAAGCCAAGCGGGAGCGAAAAAAGCTAAAGCGAGCCACGCCTTCTTTTTCTGGGTTCTATCTCTTGCTCAGTTTAAGCGGTAAAAATCTCGATCAAAAACATCACACTGTCTCTTTTCCTGCAGATTATGATGCTGAATTCGACGCGCTCTTCAAGACCTTGCAACCAGTGACAGACCCAACGATTTACATCTGCTCTCCTCAGGATACTTCGATGGCCCCTAGTGATTGTGAATCATGGTTCGTGCTTGTCAATGCTCCTCGACACAGCTCCGGCAGCGATGGATTTGATTGGGCGAAGCCTAATGTTGCTGAAAAATATAGTGAGCATCTTATTGATCTACTCGTAAAGCGGGGCCTACTTGATCGAAATCGAATCACCAACATTCAATTCGGATCGCCAGCCGATATCGAGAGAATGTTCAACGCACCAGGAGGTGCTATATATGGCAGATCAAGTAATGGTGCAAATGCTGCCTTCAATCGAGCTTCGAATCGCTCCCCCATTAATGGCCTTTTTCTCACGGGGGGATCTGCGCATCCTGGGGGCGGCGTGCCGCTAGTGGGAATTAGTGGCGAAATTGTCGCTAACGCAATTGCTTCCGAGCCATTACGCTGAACTGAAGTAAAGCTATCAACTGCAACGCTAACCATATGCCTGCTGTCACTTCAAGAGTTTGCGCTACGAATATCTCGCCAATGAAACCCAGTGCGACAAGTAAGCCGCGCACTGGACGTTCGCAAATCGTAACTACTCCTAAAATATTGCCAGCAACGTGATTGAGCTTGGCGCGTCCATATTCCTGCGTAGCAACCAAAACCCACGTTACCAGGAGCAACGCCGGCGATATCCCCGCAAAATACAGTGCGCCAATCCATAGTAATTCGGTGATTCGATCGACAATGCCATCCCAAACCGCACCAAAAGCAGAACTCTTTTTCCTAATTATGGCAACTGCCCCATCAAAGCCATCTACTACAAGTGAGGCAAGAATCAACAGAGCAATGATTGCGTTATCTGAGGAGAGTAAAGCTGCTCCGGCCAACAACGGCCCCAGCAACGTAACGAAATTCGGCGTGAATTTAAGAAGTACAAAAGGTTGTACGAGATAAAAATTGAGCGCCAAGTATGCTCGGGCAATTCCGGAGACTTCTTCGCCACCGGAATAACCATGGGCTTGCGACCAACTACGTAGGTACTCTCCTCTATTCATTCGAAAGTGCTGCTGCGCCATCACAGTCGAATCCCGAGATTTGCTACCACTTCGCGGGTCGCCGACGACGAGTTCAAAGTGAAAAAATGTAAGGCCGTCACTCCTATATCTATGAGTTGCTGAGAAAGCGTCGTAGCAACGTCCACGCCAAGTTTCTGCACTGCTACAGGATCGTTTGAAACCGACTCAAATTGCTTTCGTATGGGATTTGGAATTTCCGTCCCTGAAAGTTCGGCAAAGCGAATCAGCTGCTTTACGTTAGTTACCGGCATGATTCCGGGAATCAAAGTCATTGGAATTCCCTCGCGTTCGACCTCTGTCATCAGCTGTTGCCACGAATGAACGTCAAAAAAGAATTGTGAGATTGCGAAACTCGCTCCGGCATCTGACTTTCGCTTCAATGTTTGAATATCTTCTTCGCGATTTTTACTTGCAGGGTGTCCGTCCGGAAAAACTGCCACCCCAACTTCAAACCCCATGACAGATGCGAGTTCGACCAATTCGTAGGCATGGTCAATTCCTCCAGGTGTGGATAGCCACTGCCCTCGCGGGCCGCTAGGTGGATCTCCACGAAGCGCGAGCACTTTAGAAATTCCTGCGCGCTGATACTGCTGCAACACTGATTCGAGTTCCGCGCGGGTAGCTCCCACACACGTCAAGTGTGCGACCGTCGGAATTCCAGTACGTGCCGTGATCTCTGAGGTGATACGAAGTGTGCGATCGCGAGTGCTTCCTCCGGCGCCATATGTCACAGAAACGAAATCCGGGGCGAGATCAGAGAGTTGCGCTAACGCGCTCCATAATCGCTCCTCCCCCTGAGCATCTTTAGGCGGGAAGAACTCGATCGATACCTGCGTTCTCACGGCAGTCAGGGTAGCGTTACCACATGCTCTCTGGCTCCCAGTTAGGCGCAAAAACAGAGATTGACCGCGCCCTAGAAAATTTCCTCGCCGATACGCGGGTGAATTTAGGAGCTATCGACCCGCATCTTGCACCTGTTAGCGCTGCGCTCACCGAGTTCCTTTCTGGAGGGAAGCGACTTCGCCCGCTTTTTGCCGTCGCCGGATATGTAGGCGCGGGCGGCGCAATTCACGCTGGAGCGCTCGAACCCATTTACAAAGCGGTAACAAGTCTCGAATTGCTCCAAGCTTGCGCTTTGATTCACGACGACATGATGGATGGATCGGACACTCGACGAGGTGCTCCTTCTATGCATCGCCGATTCGAGAGTGAACACCGCGATCGATCAGGCCTAGGCGATAGCGAAAACTTTGGAGGTGCAGCTGCGCTCCTTCTTGGCGACTTGGCATTGGTGCTTTCTAGCCAAGCCCTCAACTCATCCGGGATAACGAGTGAGCAATGGTCTGCAGTTAATCCGATATTTGACACGATGAAAGTCGAACTTATGGCGGGGCAATATCTCGACATGCATGCGGGTAGTCGCGCAAACGTCTCTATAGATGACGCCCTCAAAATTGCTATCTATAAATCTGGTAAATACACCATTGAACGACCCCTTCATTTCGGGGGCGCCCTGGCGCTCTGCGCTCCAGAGCTGCTCACTATTTACAGCGACTATGGAATTCCCCTTGGAGTCGCATTTCAACTTCGCGATGATCTGCTGGGCGTCTTTGGTGATTCAACTCTCACCGGAAAGCCGGCAGGAGATGATTTACTCGAAGGTAAGCAGACTGCCCTTATCTCCTACGCGCTCTCACATATGGAATCGAATGATGTCAGAGAATTTGGTGAAATGTTCGGTAACCGCAATGCATCAGCTGCCCACATCGAAAGAATGCGTGAGTTAATTAACACATCCGGAGCGGTTCAATTCATCGAGAAAATAATCGATGAGAAAACTACGCTTGCGCTACAAGCAAGCGCGGATTCACGGATCACTCCGTCTGGGCAAGAACTTCTTGCCGAGCTTGCTCTTGCGGCAACTCGAAGGAGCGCTTAATGCGAAAAGTTCCTGGCGCCACCGACAAGGTGGTTATCGTCGGTGCTGGCTTGGGCGGGTTAAGCGCCGCGCTCCGTTTAGCTGGCGCAGGTCGCGAGGTAACCATCGTCGAACGAGAATCGGTACCGGGCGGGCGAAATGGCCTTTTGGTTGATCAGGGTTA
>VFQT010002457.1_pt1 | contig 18982 bp, 15 predicted proteins | sample 3512381 | NCBI WGS metagenome assembly VFQT01 (sample SAMN10412376, study PRJNA504923) | tailings metagenome | isolation source: Relicate 2 Philex TSF3 active mining site | place: Philippines: Tuba, Benguet | collected 2017-08-29
GTAGCTCGGGCTTTCCAGCCCGAGAACTGTCCTGCAGGGCAACTTTGCGGGGCGGTTGGCCTCACGCGCAGCCGCGAAGGAAAACCGCCACTGTCCCAACTGAAAACTGAAAACTGAAAACTAATCCCCCCCTCGCCCCCGCAGGGGGAGAGGGGTCGGGGGTGAGGGGGCCAGGTACCCTAAAAAATCCCCCCGCAGCGCTCAGCAGTGCCAGGTCTCACGCGAAGGCAGGTGTTGTGCCACGGATGTTTTTTATGCCACGGATGAACGCGGATTTCCACGGATCATCGCAGGGGCTGTTGCGGGGCGTATTGAACCACAAATGGACCCGAATGGACACGAATTCATGTAGCTCGGGCTTTCCAGCCCGAGAACTGTCCTGCCGGGGAACTTTGCGGGGCAGTTTGCCTCACGCGAAGCCGCGAAGTCCGCGAAGGAAAACGCAAAATCTTTGTGTTTGTTGTGCGGCGATCATTGGGCGAGCCGCGGACGGAAGTCCGCGGGTGAGGACGTATCAGTAGCTCGGGCTTTCCAGCCCGAGATCTGTTGCAAACCATCCATGACCGACCGTATGTCTCATTCGTGTTCATTCGTGGTTTAAAACCATCCTTCCATTCGTGTCCATTCGTGGTTCAAAACCACCCCCTCATTCGTGTCCATTCGTGGTTCCGAACCGCCCCTCAGCGTTCATCAGTGGTTCGCCCCCCGGCCTGCAGGCACCGGGAGTCGCCACGCGGTGCGTGGCTGCCGACTGCAGACCGAGGGGACCGGACGGCCTGAGCCGCCCGGAGGGCTTCAAGGATGTCAATGGAATTCAGGATACCTCGAGGAAGATCTCCCGCACAAAAACACAAATTCTATTTCCGCCCGCTTGTGTGTTGCCAGAGGATTTCCGATCTTGGTTCAGGAATGCGTTCCCCCCTTCTGGGGTACTTATGTCTGTACACTGGGATGACTCCAATGGCAAAGAAACGTCCGGATCCTGAACGAGAGCATCTGCAGGAACTGTTGCGCCGCGATCATACGCTGCTGGGCGGGATTCTGTATGGATTGGACGGCTACATCATTGAAATCCAGGCTCGGGCGGTATCAGTGATGCGTCGTCCTGAGCCTTGGGCAGCTGCGACCCACATTTCAGGCATGGCGCGCGGGGCTATCAGTGAAGCTTTGGTTCGCATCAGCGGAGCGTTCTCGAAGCTGCAGATTCCGGACCCGGAGGTTGAGATATTAATCAATCTGGCTCCGGCGGATCTGACGAAGGAGGGGACGTGGCTGGATCTGCCGTTGGCGATCATCATGCTGCAGGCAGCCGGTCTGCTGCCGGACCTTTCAGAAAAGCTGGAATCCCAGCATATTCTGATCGGGGAATTGGGAATTCACGGCGAGCTGCGGCGGGTTCCCGGGGCGTTGGCGATTGCTTTTTGTTCGAAGCCGGGGCAGCAGATGATCGTGCCGGCCGGAAATGAGAAGGAGTGTGCGTTGATTCTGGCTAAGGGCGGGCATGAAGGTTGCGGGGTGTTTCCCGTTGGCAAGCTGGAGGAGGTCATCGCATTTTTCAGGGGGCAGCACCGTTTGACGGATGCTCGGAAGAACGGGATAAAGTTTGAGGAGGCGGTTGAGAAGGCGCCGGATTTTGGTCGGATCAAGGGGCAGGCACTGGCGAAGCGAGCGGCGATGATTTCGGCAGCGGGCGGACACAATCTGTTGATGATTGGTCCGCCGGGCGAGGGCAAGTCGATGTTGGCCAAGGCGATGCCGGGAATTCTGCCTCGACTGCGGGACGCGGAAAAGGTGCTGCTGACGCGGATTCATTCGGCTTGCGGCAAGCTGGAACGTGATGGTCTGGCTGTGACTCGCAGGCCGATGCGCAGCGTTCACCACACGGCATCGAAGAATGCGATCATCGGCGGCGGATCGGGGGTTCCGCGTCCTGGCGAGATTACATTGGCGCATTTGGGTGTGCTGTTTCTGGACGAGATTGCTGAATTTCAGAGGGCGACTCTGGAGGCACTGCGGCAGCCGATTGAGGACGGAGTGGTGCATTTGACCCGAGTGCAGGGTGCGATGCAGTTTCCGTGCAAGTTCACGCTGGTGGCGGCGATGAATCCGTGTCCCTGCGGGTATGCGGGATCAGAGAACTGTCGGTGTTCGAAGGCGGACGTTGAGAAGTACCAGCAGCGGTTGAGCGGCCCGATACTGGACCGGATTGACTTGCAGGTGGAGCTGAAACCATTGACGGTGGACGAACGATTTGCGGCGAGTGAGGAGGGTGTGTCATCGCGAATGCGAGCGCAGGTTGAGCGTGCTCGGGATCGCCAGGACCAGCGATACGAGGGGACTCAAATTCCGTTTAACGCGGCAATGCCAGGCGGCCATATTGGGGACTACTGTCAGTTTTCGGCAGCGGGGTTGCAGACATTTCGCGGCGTCGTTGCGAGTCGAACACTGTCCACTCGTTCGATGGACCGGCTTGCCAAAGTGGCTCGGACGATTGCCGACCTTGGCGAGAGTGCCGCGGTGGAGCCGCCACACGTGCAGGAAGCCACCACGTTCGTGATTGGTGGCGTCCTGCGTGATTCGAGCTGAATATTCCGCACAAAGCTGAAAACGTGGGAGTCGGGGGGGGGCGCAGATGGCAGTGCTGGTATTGCTGCGAGGAGCGATGGGGGCCGGCAAAACGACTGTGGGAAACCTCCTGCAGGGGCTGCTGCCGGGTGCACACTTCGTTGAGGTGGACGACATCAAATGTGAACTTCAAGGTGGTGCGGGCAAGTGCAACCCCGCACAGGATTTCACGGAAGCCGGGCGCCGGGCGCGAATGAAACTGGATGGCGGTCAGCACGTAGTGGTCATTGAGCCGTTGTGTGAGAGGAAGCATGTCAACTATGTGCTGCGCGCTGCAGGTGTGATGGAAGGCTCGCCAAATCTTGTCGCCGTGTGGCTGGACTGTACGAAAGAGACTGCACTGCAGCGGAAGCGACCAGCGTTCACCGCAGCGGTGATCGAGCAGCAGCATGGTCGTTACCGGAATCGCTGTGTGCTGCCGCACGAGCTGGTCATTTCCACGGATCATCTGTCTGCCAAGTGTGTTGCAGACACGGTGTATCAGTTGATGCTGCGTCGGGTAAGGACAGGGCGGTCCTGAAAAGTGTTGGAACCAGCCTTCGGCAAAATAATCGACCCTCGCGGTGCGGATCGCGTTTCACAGTTCACCCCCACAAGCGTGGGGACAGCGCCATTGCCCCGAGCGGCGTTCCATCTGCAGACGGTTCACCCCCACAAGCGTGGGGACAGCCATGCCCGACAGCGGGGAGCGCCCCGGGTTTACGGTTCACCCCCACAAGCGTGGGGACAGCGTGTGGCTGCCGGATCGTCAACCACGTCACCGGCGGTTCACCCCCACAAGCGTGGGGACAGCCACGCCCTCAATGGTGATGCTGGCCTTCATGGCGGTTCACCCCCACAAGCGTGGGGACAGCGTCAACCAACCCCAGCCGAATCGGTAGTTTCCAGGTTCACCCCCACAAGCGTGGGGACAGCGGCTGCTCGGGCTTCCGGCTGGCCTCACTCACCGGTTCACCCCCACAAGCGTGGGGACAGCTGCCAGCACCGGAGCCACCGAGCCCGCGATCGCGGTTCACCCCCACAAGCGTGGGGACAGCCATTGGCCCGCGTGACGGTCTTCTCCTCCAGCCCCGGTTCACCCCCACAAGCGTGGGGACAGCGGCCCAACCAGCACAACAGCGGACGTTGATTGCGGTTCACCCCCACAAGCGTGGGGACAGCTCAGCACGTGCCGTATCAAGCCAAACGCCTGGTCCGGTTCACCCCCACAAGCGTGGGGACAGCAACGACATCCCGAACATCATGTTTTTTACTGTCGGTTCACCCCCACAAGCGTGGGGACAGCTCCGTCTTCACTGCTGCCCGTCAACCCGCCACACGGTTCACCCCCACAAGCGTGGGGACAGCACCACCAACCCGCGGGAACGTTCCCGCGGGATTCGGTTCACCCCCACAAGCGTGGGGACAGCGCTTCCACACGGGCCGCCGTTGATTCTATTTGCGGTTCACCCCCACAAGCGTGGGGACAGCTGGCATGGTGCCGAGGATGAGACGTGGGATGACGGTTCACCCCCACAAGCGTGGGGACAGCCGATAGCCGCTCAGATGGAATGCTGGCGGCAGCGGTTCACCCCCACAAGCGTGGGGACAGCCACCTGCCACTACAATATTGTCCCGATCGGCAGCGGTTCACCCCCACAAGCGTGGGGACAGCCCCGCCAACCGTACGCGCGAGGCTGCTGCAGTTCGGTTCACCCCCACAAGCGTGGGGACAGCTGTTCCGTCAATACCTTCACTTCGTTCTGATTCGGTTCACCCCCACAAGCGTGGGGACAGCGCTTCATCGCGGCCACCAAATCCTTCGTTTGCGGTTCACCCCCACAAGCGTGGGGACAGCGATTGCACGCAAGTTTCCAGAACGCCGCCCAGCCGGTTCACCCCCACAAGCGTGGGGACAGCGCCGCCACATGCCGCCAATTATTTGTAATTCCGCGGTTCACCCCCACAAGCGTGGGGACAGCTGTACCGGCATGGACCCCTGACGGATTGCAGTCGGTTCACCCCCACAAGCGTGGGGACAGCATCGACATGCTCGCCGTCATGCATGCAGCAATCGGTTCACCCCCACAAGCGTGGGGACAGCGCGAAACCGCCATTCGGCAGTTCACCGTGAAAACGGTTCACCCCCACAAGCGTGGGGACAGCGGTGCCGCAGGCAGACTCGGAGCAGCTGCGGGCGGTTCACCCCCACAAGCGTGGGGACAGCGATTGCGGTCCCGCGGACTGCTGGAAATCGGCCGGTTCACCCCCACAAGCGTGGGGACAGCGGTCGAGAGCTGGCTCGGCGAGAAGTCGATCCGCGGTTCACCCCCACAAGCGTGGGGACAGCTTATACGCGAGCGACTGCAACGAATGCCCGTACGGTTCACCCCCACAAGCGTGGGGACAGCGGATGATGCCACCAGAAAAGCGTCTTCCTGATCGGTTCACCCCCACAAGCGTGGGGACAGCGATTCAATCCTGCCGCCAGTGTTGGCGCTGGCCGGTTCACCCCCACAAGCGTGGAGACAGCGGGATCAGGTACGAAACGAAATGCAGATCGGCCGGTTCACCCCCACAAGCGTGGGGACAGCCTGGGAAGTGAATCCGGTTCAATTCCTGTTTCCGGTTCACCCCCACAAGCGTGGGGACAGCACGATCAGGCCGCTTTGCCGCATCTCTGTATCCGGTTCACCCCCACAAGCGTGGGGACAGCATTCCCAGCTGCTGCAGAATCTCAATCACTGACCGGTTCACCCCCACAAGCGTGGGGACAGCGCTCACTGATTTCAATTCCCACCGCCTGACGGCCGGTTCACCCCCACAAGCGTGGGGACAGCGCGACTGGCCTCGATTGCGGGGCGGATGTCCATCGGTTCACCCCCACAAGCGTGGGGACAGCATCGACCGTCAGCCGTGCAACCTGCGTGTCGTCCGGTTCACCCCCACAAGCGTGGGGACAGCGCCGTTCTTCTGCCGTTTACTGGCCCCTGTGAGCCGGTTCACCCCCACAAGCGTGGGGACAGCCCGCGGAGCAGGTGGCAGACCCCCGCCGCCGCCGGTTCACCCCCACAAGCGTGGGGACAGCGTGACGCTATGAGTTCCGGTTCCAACCACCAGCGGTTCACCCCCACAAGCGTGGGGACAGCATACACCACCCGCGTAGACGACCACCGTTTTCCGCGGTTCACCCCCACAAGCGTGGGGACAGCGATACACCGCACGACAAACCTAATCTGCCGCTTCGGTTCACCCCCACAAGCGTGGGGACAGCGACGAGGCAGTTGGCTGCGTTGCCTTGGTACTGCGGTTCACCCCCACAAGCGTGGGGACAGCTCCCGAATGGGCGCAGATTCAGCGCTTGCGAATCGGTTCACCCCCACAAGCGTGGGGACAGCGGCCAACAGCCGCCTGTGTGCCCTGCGTGCAATCGGTTCACCCCCACAAGCGTGGGGACAGCATTCACAGCGGATTCGGCAGCAGCAGAGACAAGCGGTTCACCCCCACAAGCGTGGGGACAGCTTACGTGCAGACATCTGAGGGTGTGCGAGATTACGGTTCACCCCCACAAGCGTGGGGACAGCTGGCGGCTATGAGGCGTTCGCATGTGAGCGAGGCGGTTCACCCCCACAAGCGTGGGGACAGCAAAACGTGACACGGATGGCCGCATCATGAATTCCGGTTCACCCCCACAAGCGTGGGGACAGCGATATGCCGCACAATGAACCGGATGCCCTTTTTCGGTTCACCCCCACAAGCGTGGGGACAGCCTCATGATCCATCGGCCTGTGCTCATGTCACGCCGGTTCACCCCCACAAGCGTGGGGACAGCAGCACCCCGTTGCCGTCCGAGTTTGTGCGGAACGGTTCACCCCCACAAGCGTGGGGACAGCTGAGCAGGCGACAGGGGCACGACGGCGACGAATTCGGTTCACCCCCACAAGCGTGGGGACAGCGATTCCGGCACGCACGCCAGCCGGCACACCGACGGTTCACCCCCACAAGCGTGGGGACAGCGGCAATAGACAAGGTTCGTGATGTCCTGGAGGCGGTTCACCCCCACAAGCGTGGGGACAGCTGTTGGAGTCCCTCAGTGCGAGGGTCGGGCTACGGTTCACCCCCACAAGCGTGGGGACAGCCGCGTCGGCGTCGATTGCAAGCCGCTCGGCCATCGGTTCACCCCCACAAGCGTGGGGACAGCATCAGATACCCCGGCGCGTCAGCCATTGCTCAGCGGTTCACCCCCACAAGCGTGGGGACAGCTCTTCCAACTGCCACGCCACAACAGGCCGGTACGGTTCACCCCCACAAGCGTGGGGACAGCCTGATCAGGCTTTGGTCTCCTGCCCTTCATGCCGGTTCACCCCCACAAGCGTGGGGACAGCCGAACGGCCATCAGGCAGGGCGGCGGCGGCGTCGGTTCACCCCCACAAGCGTGGGGACAGCGTTGATTGTGGACGTAGGGAAACAGGGCCATGCGGTTCACCCCCACAAGCGTGGGGACAGCGTGGTCACAACCGGAGCACAAACATTTGCCGGCGGTTCACCCCCACAAGCGTGGGGACAGCGGTTGCGGGTTGTTTAGCCTGGCCTGGTTCGTCCGGTTCACCCCCACAAGCGTGGGGACAGCGTGCGCTGAGTGTGGCATAACATGAGGGCGTTACGGTTCACCCCCACAAGCGTGGGGACAGCCTTTGGCCCGCTGTGCAAAATTTGGCTGCTGTGCGGTTCACCCCCACAAGCGTGGGGACAGCTGCTCGCAGGATGCTCGGCAAAACGAAGGACGGCGGTTCACCCCCACAAGCGTGGGGACAGCCTCGGCCGCCCTGCTTTTCCGCTGCTCACGTCCGGTTCACCCCCACAAGCGTGGGGACAGCCCCAGCGTGTAAGCCGCATCTGACCCTGTAACCGGTTCACCCCCACAAGCGTGGGGACAGCTCCAGAACCACCTCAGTTCCTCTGTTGGCTTGCGGTTCACCCCCACAAGCGTGGGGACAGCGGTGCCCGTGCCGTTGAATGCACAGTCGTCTTCCGGTTCACCCCCACAAGCGTGGGGACAGCGCAGCAGTCGTGCACGGGCTGCCAGCTCGCCACGGTTCACCCCCACAAGCGTGGGGACAGCGAAGTGTCGCACAAATAAGAAACAGCCGAAATCGGTTCACCCCCACAAGCGTGGGGACAGCGGCTCCGTTCTGGCGTGGACACGGTACGACGGCGGTTCACCCCCACAAGCGTGGGGACAGCCGCAAACACCCCATTGTCACTGCCGTCAGTTGCGGTTCACCCCCACAAGCGTGGGGACAGCCTGAATTTGTGCTGACAGGTTGCCGCTGCCGGCGGTTCACCCCCACAAGCGTGGGGACAGCACCATCTGCGTACCTCCTAATGTATCTCGCGTGCGGTTCACCCCCACAAGCGTGGGGACAGCTCCAGGATCCTGGTTACTGTTTGCGAATGAGCACAAGATGTAGGGCTTCGAGATCGACCATTTCTCGGGAATGATCCCCAAACGTCCGGAAATCAAATCCCTGTTCCGTCGGACTCTGCCACGCCTGAAAACACGAACCCGACTTACCACCCGCCACCGCCTTCTTCCACAACTCGTCACGAATCCTCGCGGTCATGCTGCCAAGGAATATCCCGGCCCGAGGTTCGATCATCCAGCGACTCAGATCCCCCCGCAGCGTCGCTGATACCCGCTCCACGATCAGTATCACCACCCAACACCTCCCGGATATCTGGAACAATTCGCGACATCAAACCGTTACCGCGAAATACGTCACGACACGCCTGACGAACGCGAGTCTCCACACGCTCTGCACTCTCAGCCACCACACGAAACGCTATTGGAACAATCAGATCCACCTTATAAAGGTCTGCAATGTCGTACACAAAAGACAACATCTTGCCCGTGTGCACAAAACCCAATGCTGTCGAATATCCAGCACTCACCACCGCAGCCTGAACCAAACCATTCAAACACGCACTGCCTGCTGAGATCGCTCGATTCAACGGATCCGCTTCACCCCACGACTGCGGATCGTAGTTTCGCCCCTGCCACAACACCCCGTACTCGCGCGACAGTCGCTCGTACGCCGATCGCACCCGATAACCCTCCTTACCCCGAATCACCTGAATATGCAGGCCGGACTCCAGCTTCTCTGCGAACCGCTTTTCATACATCCGAACCACTACCCCCCGCCGCAAACGCAAATCACAACTCAGTGCCGCCTGATGCAGCAGGTTTGCTGAAAAATGAGTCCCGCCGCGCCCCGCACAATAAAACCGAACTCCCTCCTCTCCAACCCAAACCACCGTGCAATTACAGTCGGCCAGATTGCAAATTGCCCTGTGAGTAATCGTGGTGCCTGGCCCCAGCATCAACAATGCCAGATCAGCCGCCGGAATCGGTATCCGTCCATTCTCAGTCACGTACGCTATCGACGTTGACTCCTGCTCGATATGCCCACGCTCCAGATACAAATAACTCAGACGGTCCTGAAACCTCGTCAGCTGCAGCAAACTGTCCATTGTGCCCCCCCGGCAATAAAAGCTCACCCCGCAACAAAAAATCCGGCAACAACGCCTGCGGACGCTGTCGCCGGATCCACTCACAAAGACCCCCGCAATCGACGATCGATCTACACTTTTGCGATACTCAGCAGTCCATATCCAAAAGCCTTTCCACTCCCCACTCCCGATTCCAAAGCCGCCATAAACAGACTGGCATCCGTGACCTGAAGCAAACCTTCAAAACGCACGCCGAAATGACATAATTGCTCCTGCTGATTTCCCCGAGCCGAATGGTGTCGCCCCAGCGGCACAACCATGATATTTCGTTCATCGACTCCCGAAGATTCCGCAGATCCGAGCAGCCGAAATCCGCCGGATTCTCCCTTGCGAACCAGCCACGCGACCTGCTGCTGCTCTGTCACACAGGCATCACGACGGCCATTCTTCTTACCGTCAACCCGCTTCTTGACTGTGGGGTTTGCAACCAGCCGGAACCGAAACATGTCACCGCTGCGTAAGATCACAATATCGTTCGCATCGGTGTTTTGGTTCGCTGTCACATATCTCACCCGCTTCGTGGCTGCCGCCAGCAAATAACCGTTGGCGCGCAGTCCGTCCCACCCCGGCTCGTGCTGAGATTGCACCAGAACGGCGGCCTCGCCGTCGTCCTCCCGACTGATCTCCAGACGAAACAGTACGCGTCCCGCGCCGCCTTCGGCCACATCCGGAAAACCTCGCATCAGCGTTCGATGCAGTTCATACAGTGAACCAAGATCACGCTGCACATCCCGTTTCGCCCGATTCAATACCAATCGCGACAGATACATTCAATCACCCCCTGTTCACTTCAGCACCTCTGGTTACTCCGCCGAATCACTGGTCAAAGGCCGCACCCCCGGCGGTTCCAGCCAGCGTGTCGTCACCCTTCGTGCTGCGAAACTGCGATTGTCCACAGAAAATGACTCCGGCACGTCCTGACGAATCTCCCCGGTGACCTCGGATGTCTCCAGCACCATGCGCACCGGCGCCGGCGGCATACTCGCGGCAAGGTTCAAGGGAAAAACTCGAAACGCCGTCTCGAGGTCCATTACATCCCGCAACAGACCGTCAGCGAGCCACACTGAATCTCCAGGTACAAAGGCCTTTCTGCCGAGGCACAAGGGCCAGACCGGATGCCGCAGCGCCGCATGCAGAATCGTGAGGATGTTGAAATCGCCCACAAAACCGACAGTAAACACGGCATCGGCCAGATACTGTCGCCTCGAGAGCACTGTCTTACCCGGACTCCCGTCCGCCTTGACCACCCCATAACGGCTCCCCTCCTCGCTGTCCGAACTGCGCGACCCGCCGGCGGTCTGGAAATCTTCCAGCAACACACCTTCACGGTCCACTCGGACCCCAAACGGCATCGACGCCACACCCTGCAAGGACACCGTGACGCCCTCGACCGTAACGGAATTGGATTCCCGCGGTACGCCAAGGGCGGCAAACAGCAAACCAATCACTCCACTCTTCGTTGGCTCGAGGCTGGTGTCCCGGTCCGAAAACCTACTCTGTATGCCCCAACTCTGCATGGGGCCGGCCAGTCGCAGCAGCAGGACGCTCATTGGGCCACCCCAGCCTCGGCCGCAACGCCAGTCACAGCCGTCCCCACTTTGCCGAGAACCTCAGCCATCGTGCTGCAGCGGTAGGCCGCAAGTCTGCTGACATCAACGTCATTCAAGGCAAAGAATCCCGCTGCCACGATCTCATCCGCACCAAATCCATCAACGAGTCGCCCCCAGTATCCATCAAGAGCCGAAATGGACGCCTCCACCAGGCTCTGGCGTCCATCCGGCCGTATCGGACGCTCAAAGGCATTCGCCAGTGACCAGAATCCAGTCCGTCGCACCACTGCCAGCACAGCCGATGGCGGATTGTGGGCCGCAAAAGTGTTCTGCTTTCCGGTCGGAATCGCAGACACTGACGACCGAATGAAGGCATTAATCGTCCTGACCGCCAAATCCTGATCGCCCTGCAGATTTCTCAACAACTGCGGGATGTTGATATTCGCGTAGCGGTAGAAACACGACGAGTTGTATTCCACAGTCCCCAGCATACCGGCACCGGAATCTTCAGCTCGTGTTTTCAAATCATCCACTGCCGTAAAGTAATCCATTTCCATGTCCACTTTGTTGGTGGAAATCGCATGGGCAACCTGGCTGGCAGCATCGATGTTTCGATCCGGCAGATCCGCCACCATGCGTCCGAACAACGCGAGGTCGGCAGCTCTTCCTCCGTCAAGCACTGCGAGTACCGCCTGAGTGACCTCTCTCGGGACTGCAGCACTTTTTCCGGCTTTCGCCTTGCGTGCCGATTTTTTTGGCGTTGCAGCAGCCGGGGTTTCTTCTGCACCTGCGTCGTCCGCTGCCACCGCAGCAAGCTGGCCCCAGTACTGCCGAATCACACCCACAAGACCGGCAATCTCTCGACGGCCCAGAAACAGCAGGTATTGAGTCTGACCGTCGTCAACCTTCAGTTTTTGCGAGGCCAGCGCCGTCTCAATAACTCGCTGAATCTCGGTTCCATCAGTCGACATGTCGCCAAGTGCAGCAGCGATTTCCGCCACCAGTCTTTTCGAACGCACCGCAGTGTCCTCGACAGGAAGCAACCCACTGCTCGTGAACGTCTGTCGAATAGCGCGTTTGATACACTGACTGCTGATTCGTGCCCTGCGAAATCCACCAAATCGGCAGTCTTTGGGACTGTTGGTGTCGTCGCGATTCAGGCAGGATGGTGCAAAATTCTGCAGCAAATGGAGTTCGAGGTTCATCGTTTTAACTGCTCCCTGGCTTAAGTAAATCCAAATCATTCTTTCCCCGGCACGATGCCGAGGCTGTAAATTCATGTCGTCACCTTGATTTCAGGCTTGTTCCGCAGGCTCACTGGGAGTCACAGGAGCCCAAAAGTCCCTCGACCAGGCCTTTTGTACGCTGCGCGATGCCCATTCCCAATTGCAAAGATCAGCAAGCATTCGACGCCAATCGACCGGCATCTCCTTTGCCTTCAACAGAGAAACTGCGTGACGGAGTCTTTCCGGAAGGTCCTCGAATTCACTGTCAAGCAGGTGATGGAATCGCCTCTCTGCGCCCTGCTCGGCTCCGGGCGAAATTGTTGCCAGCCTGTGAAATGCGGTACCCAGAGATCCCTTACCCCCCGGGGATGAATGCTGGGCGAACAGGGAAGCGACAAGGCAGCAGATGCCAAGTCGACGATCACCTCCATCCCAGGCGGCACCCGCTCTGGATAACGTGCGCAAAACCCACCCGTCTCGCGCTGCATGTTCGCCAAATGCACGGCCCCTGCCGCGACGCAACTCGGCCAGCGCGCCACGATCGTGATCGCGTTCAAGTCCCTCCAGCGCACTGACGAAAGCGTCCTGCCATGGCTGTACCTCACTGCTACGACTGCTCATGTTCAACCAACCTCCCAAAATCCGCGAATTCGCTTGCCAATATTCGCCGCAACAATTGTGAACTGCGAGCTACCGCACGCAGCGTTCTGGCCCTTCCATCCAAAGATGCAACCCCGTTGTCGAACGCTCGCACAACCTGACTCCGCACCACCCCCTGCACCCAGGCAGCCAGCAGACCGTCCGCCTCCTGATCAGCGGTCGACAGATCATGCACCAGCCTTCGAAATGGTCTTTCAAGAGTTGCCCAGTAGGCTCGTTCCATCCCCAGATTCACAATCATGTCGCTGACGCGTGCAGGGTCGGGTTTTCCTTCGCCGGGAGACAAGATATCGGACGCCAGCCTCGCCGCCGCTTTGTAAAGGACTTTCGCCCCCTTGTCTGCGGCATCCAGCCCCAGTTGCAGATGCGCGACCAGTGCGTCGTTTCCAAGGAATGCCAGCGGCAACGGCAACGAGATTTCACGCCAGTATCGGATCGCAGCGTTATTGCCGAGCAGGCCGTATGCGCGCATCGTTAACTGCCGAGTCTCTGCAAGGTCAGGTATCCCTTGTGCCACCAGAGCCGCCAAATCTGTCAGCATCATGGGCCGCTGCACCTGTTTCGGGCCACTCACACCGGTCGCCGACAACAGCACCGGAATGTCCCGCCACAGTCCCTTATCTTCGTGAAAAGAATAGGGCATCACTCCGGAATCCGGCCGGACCTGATACGCCAGCATCGGGTCGGCGACGCCTCGACTGTGTTCACAACGGGGCCCTTGAGTGTAGATAATATTCCTGATCTGATCGCCATCGACCGTCAGCAGGATTCTTCTGGCCAGCCACGTCAGGCTTTCGATGTAGCCGCGCGGAGCGCGAGACACAGTCTCGAAAGTATCCGATTCCCACGACGGTCGGTCAGCACGCGACGGAATGGGGCGTTCGGCATTGCAGATCGTCAGATTCAGCATCAATGTCTCGAACAGGGATGCACCAATGACTAGGAATACTGCAGCATATGCATGATGTGCCGACACATACCCCTTACCCGCACTCATTGAAAAACATTGCTCAGCGATCAGTTGGCAGGCCACTTCAGGGAAACTCACGCCGGGAAATCGACCAGGAACCTGGTGATTTGTGAGCGTATCCGTAAACGTCATCGAAAGCTCTTTGATCAGACGCGAGGCTACATGAACCTGCACATCCTTCTCATCCTTCAGCGATATGTCCTGAAAGAACGGATGTTCTGCATCAAACAGGTCGAACCGATTTCGCCACTGATCGAAGTAACGGTCCAGAGTCGCGCTGTGGAAATGGCGGGCTTCCCACAACGACCTCCACGACGCATAGTCAGCCGGGCCAAAATTTCTGTGCAGAATCGCTAGCAGCAGTCGGTGAATTGCGATCGTCACCAGTGGTGAAGAGTGGCGAATTTCTGTAATGATGGATGCTTCCAACAGTACATCTCTGATGCCCAGCAACTGCCGAGTACCATCAGGGCGCAAACACGGTATGAATGCGTCCGACAGGAGGTTGAATGAGGGTGCTGTCATTGATTTTCAAACTCCCCGGTCTCGATGGACCCGCGCGCCGCGTGCGATCCGTACGTCAAACCCGTAACAGAATTGTACTCCATATACTGCTGCCCATGAGCAAACCTGCCCAGTGAGTCCAACAGTAATGGTCGGCAGTAACATAAGGCTCCGATTTTTCGCCATGCCAATGGCACCGGTTGCCTGAGAAAAAACTGAGTCCAGCTTTTTCGTGAAATAGTAACCGAATTCTGAAGCAGTGAATTCGTCTGCTGCCGCGTCATAGCCTGTGGGCTCTCCAGATCGACAGACTCCGGTGATTCGGCACCGTAATAGCACTGTTCGCCGCGTTGCCACAGAACAATCAGTACGATGGACGGGGCCGATTCACGAGTCGTCGCACGCAGATCGGCGTGAACCACCGGATTGTCCTCATCCAGTATGACGTTGCTTGTCTCCAAAAGGTCACACGCATCAGGGGATCGAATTCGGACGCTGGCTGCATTTGTCTCGCTGCCATTGATTGCGAACTGCATGCCAACGAGGCTTTCCTTCAAATCCGTTTCCAAAAAATCGTCCGCCACTTCCTTTTCTGCTGGTTCGTACACAGCGCTCACCAGTTGATCAATGTCGGCAGGCAATGCAATCGTCTGGTTCACCCCCTGCGTGCCACCAAGGTTCAGCCACGTTCGCAGCAGTATGTACCGATCATACACCCCTGATCGATACTCTCCGGCCGGTGTGGTTGTCGAACCGAATTCCCTGAACTCCGGCAGTCCGCGGTCGTCAGCCTCCGGTCGCAGTAACCACAATCGAGCCTGCTTTAGCGGCCCTGGTCGAGTATCTCGTCTGTGACGGTGCAAACGCCCCATACGCTGCAGCAGCAAATCCACCGGTGCAACTTCTGACACCAGCAGGTCGAAGTCCAGATCGAGACTCTGCTCGACCACCTGTGTCGCAATCAGAATCAGACGCTGTGGACGGCTTGTGCTGCCGTTCGGCGGGCCCAGCCGATCCAGTACACTCCGCTCTATTCTCATGCGGTCGGCAACGGTGTAGCGAGAGTGAAAGATCAGTATCTCGAAACCATCATGCGCAAATTGCGAGCAGATCTCTGCATACAGTGCCTGGCACTTTTTGACGGTGTTGCAAATAATGGCACAACAGCCACCACCCGCCAACACACTTTTCAACCCCTCAGTCAACGCCGACTCAACAATCCATTCCAGATTGACCTGCAGCGAACGGGCAGGGTCTGCCGGGAAACTGAAAGACCGGGCGTCTCCGCCTCGTGCCTGCGCCACTGTGATCCTCGGGTAAGGAACCGAGAGGCATTCTTGCGTTTTCCCGGAGTAGGCATCTACCAGCCGTTTACGTCGACCAGCAGGCAGTGTTGCGCTCAGGAGCACTACTGAACACCCCAGTGCGGCCAGCCATGTGATCAATCGCTCAAGCAGTGTGCTCATGTAGGCATCGTATGCGTGCACTTCATCCAGAATAACCGTTTTTCCGGAGAGTCCAAACAAGCGGACAAAATGATGCCGCGTCCGCAGTACTGACAACAGGACCTGATCCACTGTTCCAACGCCAAATGGCGCCAGGATTTGCTGCTTACGACTCTGAGCAAACCAGCTTTCCGCCACCACCGTGGGCGTGCTGGCATCGAGTCCCGGTCCGGAGTCCTTACGTTGTTCATCATCTTCAATAGCCGCCAATGACAGCAAAGCAGCATAGTCGGCCGAGTACCCGCTTCTGCCATGAGAAAGCTGCAAATTGATCCTTTGTGTTTCTTCGCCGCCAACGTAGCGAGACTCCAGCCAGCTGCGAATTCGACCAAACATCTGATTCGCTGTCGCCTGACTGGGCAGAGCGATAAACAGCCCTCTTTGCCCCAGCACATGGGTAGCGTAGTCTGCAAGATATACTGCAGCTTCTGTCTTGCCTTCTCCCATTGGAGCTTCAATCAGGATCAATTGAGGTTCCGTGCTACCTGCGGCGAGCTCAACGCATTTTTCCTGTAACGGCCGTGGACTACGAATCTCCGGATGCACGTCGGCGAAGGAAAGTCGGCCTGTGTTTCGCGGTCGCCAGCGAGTGAATCCCAGTTCGAACACGGCCTTTCCGGCCATCTGTGCGGAACTTTCAAGATACTGCTCCCATGATGCCGCATTGGTCACCGTATTCCCGGCAGCACCGAAGTAACGACGGTTTGAGCCGACCCAGTCTGCCACAGCGACAAGCCCCGCCAGAAACAAATGGAATGCAGAGCCAGCACCGGCCGGAGCAGTTGGAGCCGGAACAGCACCCACGCCCAGCGCATTGGCAACCATCGAAATGCATTCTGTACGAGCATTTTCCCACAAACCGCGCCCAAGCCCCAGGCGAACCTGGGACAGATCGGCGGTCGTCGGGATCACACCATGATGGCCACCAACGACTTTAGCGACAGCTGCGGCAAGATCTCGCCCCAGAGCACAGTGGATTCCCGGTCTGTCGATCGTCATCTCTGCCTTCAAGACCACGGCAGAACACAATCCATGCGGCCATTCCGGGCCCGGGCTGGCCTTAAAGCCCAGGTCCAGCAGTCGTTTACGGGCAGATTTACAGCGAAACTGGAAAGTTGGTGTGACCTTGCCGATGTCGTGAATTGCGGCCCAGAAGGAGATCCACTTACCGGCAACATCAGGCTCAACCTGCAGTTTACTGCTCCAGTGCTTTATCGTTGCCTCTCCAACGGCCCCCGACCACAAAGACCTTGTCACAAATCCCACATCCACCAAGTGGCAGATCACCGGATGCATGTCTTCCGGGTACACGCCACTGCCGAGTTTCGCCCAGAAACTCATCTGGCGATCCAGCACTCCGATCGATTGTGGCTGCGCACCGCTCACACAGTTGTTCCAAATGCCAAAGGTTCATCCTGCCTGGCAAATTCCGAGCCGGATATTCCTTGCCGATCACGAAACTCCCCCGGTACTACGCCAGCATACACACGACCCCTGACAGATCCTGTCCGACCTGGAGAGTGGGTGGGACAGAATTCTGAAAAAAGTGGCAGTGGGGGCACGGTTTTTTAAAAATTCGGAACGGAATTTTGGCGAATCTGCTTGCGTCAGGGACTGGGGCTGTTCTCACTCCCCCCGCGGTCCAGTTCGTCCAGATCCCGCAGCAGTGCTGCAGCCTCCTGACGCACCAGCTGCTGCAGCTCGGCCGGCGCCAGGACCGTGGCACTGCTGCCAAATCCCAGCACCCATTTGCTCACCGCCGTCAGATCATTCAACCGCAGCTGCAGCTCCACGCCGCCGTCCGGCTGCTCGACAAACATCTGAGTCCCGTGCCACCAGGATTCCTGCACATACCGCGCGGAACCTGCCCGAAAACGGATCCGAATCTCCCACATCCGCTCGCCCGTACCCCGATACACCCCAAAGGCCGTCGACTGCCACGACTCCAGACTGAATCCCTCCGGCACCGCAAACTGCTCCGACGCTCCCCCCTCAGCCTCCGCCGCGTCCATGCGGTCCACCTTGTAATTCCGCACCTCCCCACGCTTCGCACTCCACGCGATCAAATACAAACTGCCGTTGTGCCAGATCAGCCCCAGCGGACCCAACTGCTGCCACTCACCACCACCCTCCGACACACCCCCGCGATACCGCACTCGCACCCACCGCCGCTCCTCCATCCCCAGCAACAGCGCATCCAAAAGCTCGCCCCGGCGAGTATAATCGCTGACTCCAAATCCACTGCTCTGCAGCATCCCGCTCAGCTGCTGACAATACCGCACCGCTCGCTCACCCAGCACCCCCCGGATCTTCCGCAGCAACCGCTGATGACCGTCCCAGAACGGAGTCCCCGCCATGGGCTCCAGCAACCGACGACTCATCATCACCGAAATCAAATCCGCATAGCCCACCTGCAGCTGCGGACTGAGCGACTGCATCCGCCACCGCTTCACTCCCCGACCACCCAGCTGCTCAGACAACGGAAACCCGACCGCCTGCAGCACCGACAAATCCCGCCGCACCGTCCGCGTCGACACCGCCAGTTCCGACGCCAGCTGCGACAACAGCACCCCGTCCTGCGCATCCGATAACCGCTGCAGCAACTTCCACTGTCGCAGTAACTGCACTGAATCCGACATCCCGCAGGCTCCAAAATCAAAAACACCGGGCCCCAAACGCCCACACACCCGCCCCCCCCCCCGCGTGCCCGCCCATCATCATCCCACAGCCACCGGCGGCTGCAACCGACACCGCGTTCCTGCAGCCGGGGGCGGCAGGGGCGTATTGAACCACGAATGGACACGAATTCATGTAGCTCGGGCTTTCCAGCCCGAGATCTGTTCTGCCGGGGGCTGTGCCGCAGGGGAACTTTGCGGTGTCGTGCCACGGATGCTTTATGCCACGGATTTTTTTGCCACGGATGAACACGGATTTTCACGGATAAGCGCAGGGGGCTGTTGGGGGGCGTATTGAACCACGAATGGACACGAATTGATGTAGCTCGGGCTTTCCAGCCCGAGATCTGTTGCATCTCATCCATGACCAAACGCCATGTCATTCGTGGTTCATTCGTGTTCATTCGTGGTTCAAAACACCCCCTGATTTCGTGTCAATTCGTGGTTCGAAACCACGCCTTCCGCGGAGCCCCTGAGTGCTCAACCTTGCTGCGGTTCAGCAGGAGCTTCGCCCTCCCGTTATGGCCCACAAGCCGGGCACCCGCTCCCTCACGGTCGCGGCTCGTGGGTGACCGCGTGGGGCGTGGGGCGGCACTGCCCGGTGGCCCGCGTGGAATCCAGGGGGCCTTCACCCCTCACCCCCGACCCCTCTCCCCTTCCAGGCATTGGTGTCTACACATCACCCGAATTCAAGAGAAGGCAGGAGTTCTGCCATCTG
>VFQT010002458.1_pt1 | contig 18979 bp, 18 predicted proteins | sample 3512381 | NCBI WGS metagenome assembly VFQT01 (sample SAMN10412376, study PRJNA504923) | tailings metagenome | isolation source: Relicate 2 Philex TSF3 active mining site | place: Philippines: Tuba, Benguet | collected 2017-08-29
AGAACCAGGTGTCATCGTCCATCTCGCAACGCACGAGGATGTAACCAGGGAACACTTTCTTCTTCACGGTCTGCTTGCGACCAGCCTTGAACTCGACGACGTCCTCCATCGGGATGACGATCTCGTAGATGCGATCTTCCATGTGCATGGACTGGATGCGCGACTGCATGTTCAACTGCACCTTCGCCTCATAACCGGACTGCGAGTGCACGACGTACCACTGACCGGGACGTAGCCACGGACGATCGATGATCTCTTCTTCGAATTCTTCACCGTCGGTGAGATCGAAGGTCTGATCGGGCGCGACGGAGTCAGCATCGGTGAGCTCGTCGTGGGTGATGGTGGTGTCGTCAGTCATGAAAAGTGCCGATCAATCCTTGTAAAGCCAGCCAGAAAGTATGCCAAAGACTGCGTCCAATCCACCCACGTAAGCCGTGATAATCACGACGGTGACGAGCACGATGATCGCGTAGCGGCGGACTTCCGGCCAGCGGGGCCACGCCACCTTGCGCATCTCCTCGCGAACCTCACGCACGTATTGGGCAGGACCAACCCGCTCTTTGTTCACCTGGGCAGCAACGGTCGGGCGCGCCTGACGAATCGGCGCACCCTGATCATTGACGGCGCCCATCTTCTTCATGGCGCGCTTCTGCTGACGGTTGAGATCCATTGACATAACGGCTCTCCAGCCTATCGGTGGCCCGATGGGCCCCATCGGGGCCAAATGGCGCATTTGCAGGGCAGGAGGGACTTGAACCCCCGACCATCGGTTTTGGAGACCGGCGCTCTACCAGCTGAGCTACTGCCCTAAATCAGGAAGGCAGAGGCTATCAGCGTTCCCCTGAGCGACCCACAGGGATGCCAACCTGCTCAGCAACTTGCTGTCGAATCATCTCGCGGATTGCTTCGTGCGTCGGGAGTTCACGCGAGTACGAGATCAGATAAGTCGATTTCTCTCCGACGAGACGCTGAAATTCATCGATGGTCAATGATCTCAGCCAGTCAACTCGTTGCTCGAAGTCGTCATAGGTTCCCCCCTTGAGATACCAGGGACCCTCAATTGGAAACTCGAAAACGTGGTCTCCCGTGTAATTGCACGCCAACATCTTCTGGCCCCTACCAAATACCTCCCACAGAACGGAGGTGTGAATACCGAAGGACATTTCGCAGTCATCGGTCGTCTTGTAGGTAGCGAAGTCGACTGATGGATCGTTGAAGGTGCACCGGTCTCCAAGCTTCTCTCGATACCAGCCGATTTCCTGCCTCAGCGACTCTTGGCGGTCGGAATACAAAGCGACGATGAGCTCAAGCCCTCGCTTCTCGACATAGCGGCCAAGATGTTCAATCAGGAGATCGATGTTCTGCTGGCGTTGAGTTGGAAGCGTTAATCCGTGCCCATCCAGTCCCTTGAATTGCGATATCAAGCACAGTCGACCCGCCTGCCGTGAACCGTGATAGTCGACCGCGCGATACATCGAGTCGCGCAATGAGCCGACCGGCTTGGTCTGAAGTGGGACTCGAAGGTGGCTCGAGTTTGGCGGAAGTGGTGTTCGCCGCTCCATGTACTCATCGTGCTGCAACTTTCCCCAAGACAGAAAGATGACGTTTGCCAAAACCAAGGAGTCTGATCGATCATGTGCCAATTGACGCATCCCATGTTGCACCGAGATCATCGGACGTTCAAGCGAGGAAGCCCAATCCCACCCGCCTTGGATGTTGTCGTAAGACACAACTGACGCAACTCGAAAGAATCGGGCGTATGCACCAAGCACAGCGCCATTCCGGCCGTGACGTGGGAGAAGCCTGAGGAGATCCCACAAGAATTTCCAATGAACAACAATTTCGCGTGTGCCCTGCTCGATGTCGACCACCGAATACGGCTCGCAGTGCGGCTCGAGGGGCGTGACGAAACCGCTGCGAAGAAGCAACACATCGAACTTCTTTCGCTTTCGAAAGACAAGGCGATACCGCCGAATGACGATCGCAGCCATCAATTCCTAGGCGGAATGCGCCCGAGTGTCGACCAACTGAGCATCTTCAATCGTGAAGATTCGGGTGCAATGACTGACCGTCGTCAAACGATGCGCCACGATGATCACGGTCCGCTCCCCTTGAAGATTGCGAACAGACTCCATCACTCCATTTTCCGTCTCAGTGTCTAAAGCCGAAGTCGCCTCGTCGAGTACGAGAACCCGCGGATTGTTGTACAGAGCACGCGCAATCCCGATCCGTTGACGTTGCCCACCCGACAACCTCACGCCCCGCTCCCCAACAATCGTGTTCAGGCCGTCAGGCAGTGTCCCGACAAATTCGGTTAGTTGGGCCGCCTCGATTGACCGATGAACCGCCGCTTCATCAATATCCCTCGAGTGGAGGCCAAACGCGACGTTCTTCAGCAGCGTGTCATCGGTCAGGTAGATCGACTGCGGTACGTACCCGACAAGTCGTTGCCAACCTCGAACATTCGCCGCCATTGGATGTCCGTCAACGAGGATTTCACCACTCGTCGGCGAAAGAAGACCAAGGAGTAGATCGACCAGCGTGCTCTTCCCGGCTCCACTAGGACCCACTATCCCAACGGACTCGCCGCAATGAATCGTCAGGGAAACTCCACTCAGAGACTTCCTCGTACCACTCTCATACGAAAAACTTACGTCTTTGAGCTCAACCCGATCGGTGAAAGACATTGGCTCGACCAATTCCACTTCGTCAGGGACCTCCAGCGACAGGTCCTGGTGAACTGCGCGGATTTGAGGCGCGGCGAAGGTAATCGCCTGAATGCTTGCGATGATCCTGCCAATCGAAGGAATCACACGAAATGCCGTTGCGGCAAACAGCCCCAGTACGGGAAGAATTCGGGTCATGTCCTCACTGGTTGCAGTCATCACCCCAACGAGGACTACCAAACTTGCGATCGCAATCACTTCGAGCCACAGGCGCGGGAGCATCTGCATCAACGAGAACTTTCTTGTGATTTCCATACTTGCTACGAGATGCTCTTCGTGGTCATCGAGGAATTTCTTCTCGCGCCCAAGCAGTTTGACTTCCTTTGCTCCGCCAAGACCTTGCTGAAGATGTTGAAGTACGAGAGCAAGATGCTTCTTTCTCAATCGTCCCCACTCTGCGATCTTCTTTCGAGTTGTCGCCTGAAATATTCCTGCCGAGATTCCAAAGACTGCGATTGTGCTGACAGTTCCGATCGGTTCAACAACGAGTAGGAGGATAAAGAGACCAATCGCAACAAGCCCATCTGTCAAAAGCGTCAGGAATGGGTCCAATCCACCACTGATGATCGATTTTGCAATCTCTGCATTATTGATGAGAGTTGCGGAGTTGTGTTGCAAGTGAAACTCATAGGGCTGACGCAAGTAGCGGGAAAAAGCCAATTGTGACAATCGCGCTGAAGAATCATTCAGAAATCTGCGTTGAATTCGCGTGCTGACGTAGAAGAACGAGTTCTTGACGAGATAAAGAGCAAGAAGCACAGAGACGCCAATCATTAACAAGCGTTCGGTGCTTGGTTCACCCAAGAAGGAGAAGATCCCTGGAAATCGCTCACGATACGACTCGTCGGTCAGGATTGCGATGAGTGGAAGGACCATGCCAAGACTGAAAGTCTCGAGAACCATGCTCACCAAGATGAGTACCCAAATGAACCACAGTTTGCGGCGCTCTTTTCGGGTGAGAGAGTTCCAGACGATTCTGCCGATTGATTCAGCCATGAATAGACAACATCCTACGAACTCTGAGTAGCGGCGACCGGATTCGAACCGGTGACCTTCCGATTATGAGCCGGATGCTCTCACCAACTGAGCTACGCCGCCAGGAATTGCGAGCCCTCTGTGGGAATCGAACCCACCACCTCTTCCTTACCATGGAAGTGCTCTACCGAATGAGCTAAGAGGGCGCGAGCGGCACTCGGCCGCAACGTGCGCACTAATGCTACTTGGAACTCAGCGCAAGCAAACGCGCAACAGAGATGAATTGGTGGGCCGGGAAGGATTCGAACCTACGTAGGCATAAGCCGGCAGATTTACAGTCTGCTCCCTTTGGCCGCTTGGGTACCGACCCACGGTCGTTCACTCTACCTGCTTCGGTAATCTGTCCCCATGCCGAGTTTTGACGTGGTCTCCGAAATCGACAACCAGGAATTGAAAAATGCAGTTGACCAGGCTCAACGAGAGCTCGCAAATCGATACGACTTCAAGAACACCAATTCCTCAATCGAGTTGACCGATCTCAATCTCACTCTCAAGACTGCGTCAGAGGACCGCCTCAGAGCGCTGAAGATTCTCCTCGAAGAGAGACTCGTCAAGAGAGGTGTTTCCCTGAAGTGCCTTGACTGGGGGAAGGTCGAGCAAGCGAGTGGCGACACCGTTCGACAACTTGTCACGATCAAGGTGGGGATCAATTCAGAGAAAGCCAAGGAAGTCAACAAGCTGATCAAAGAAAAGGGCCCGAAAGGCGTTTCGAGCCAGACTCAGAGCGATCAGGTCAGGGTGACCGGAAAGAAGCGAGATGACCTGCAAACGGTCATCTCGCTACTCAAGTCGACCGACCTAGGAATTCCGCTCCAGTTCATCAATTTTCGCGACTGAAAACTCAACCATGTGATCTGAGGATCGCGCGACTGATCCTGTCAACATCGACATCACTGATTCGTACTTGACGATTCTTCAAGTTCTCTACCAACTCATTCATCGGCATCATTGTCCAGTCAAAGACTGAACGGAGTCGTTGTGGCATCACTTGCTTTCCAAGCCGCTTAATGAATCTCGGAGAATTTCCTACAAGCAGCCGGCGGAATTTCTCCATAGGTCGAGTGCGAATTTCAGCCTTGAGCTCGTACCTGCGCAGAAGTTCATCGAAGACATATTTGACAGCAGCAGTCAAACTGGCCGTGTCATCAGAGCCAAGTGAGACCAGGTCTCGAACAATAAGTTCTTGGCACTTCTGAACTTCTTGCGCTGTCGACTCCGAAGACAACCACTCCACAAATCCAACGGTTCGGTCCATCCCCGGAGCATTTCGGACGGGTGGATTTTCGGCACTACAGAACCACGTCACCACTTCCTCTACTCCAACTGGACCCCGATAAGTGATCAAGGCTCGAATGATCGTGTCGTAGATGTATCCAGTCTGAAAGTGCATTGAGTAGGCCGTACGAACAACTTCCTTCCATGGTTTAGTCCGGTAGACCCCGTAAAAAAGTGCGCCAATTTTTCCAGGATGATAAGTCGAGTTCAGCCTGTCCAAGCCTGATTTCACTGCTTCCGGAAACTCTGAGGATTCTGGGTCGCGCTGCTCGGCCAGCACCCGTCCATCTTGAAAGAAGAAACGAATAGACCTTCCCACGCAACCAACAAGGACTGGGTCTCTGTCCAATCTTTCGACGCATGAGCGGAGTCCCACGGGACTGAAAAAGTCGTCATCGCCGAGCACTGCGACAAACTCGGTTGAAACGAATTCTGCCAACTGCAACATTCGCGAATGGAAGTCTCCGTCTGTATGAAAATACGTCACATTCGAGGCGAGATCGGTCCCATCGACAAGAAGTCCGCTGGGGCTTCCATCCGCGATAACCAACTTGACCAGCGAGCCATCCCAGAATTCAAGTTGACGTCGAACGTAATCAGGTCGCCCGTACGTTGGAACAACGATCGTCAAACGCTCAAGGGCATCAGCCATGAAAATTACTTTCGTCGATCAATGAGGGTGATGGGATTACCCGCATAAATCCCATAAGGCTCGAGCGTTGATCTGACGAGCGAGAGGGCACCAACCACTGCTCCCTTCCCCAACCTCGCCCCGTCAAGGATGACCGTTCCCGCACCGATCCAGACATCGTCCTCGACTTGAATTCCACCTTTAGACGGTCTGAAGCCTTGTCGCTGATGCGGGACTGAGGCACTCGCAAATTCGTGATTTGTTGGTGCGAGTACGCAGTTTGCTGCGATTGAAACATTGTTTCCGATGGCTATTCCATTCCCGATGTACAAAACACATCCTGAATTAATGAAGGACTGTTCTCCGATGATGACGTCACCCGTCCCACCTGCGGCCTTGATCCTGACAAAGGCATCAATGTAGGAGCCAGGACCGACGACGATCCGCGAGCCCTTAACAGAGTCTTCGATATCAGCGAGCGGAGAAACGAATGCGGTTGGGTGAACGTCAATCATGACACTGCAGTTGAACTACTTCACTCGCTTCAGATATCCACTAGGTGCAACGGTTATCAACAACTTTTGATCAATGGACCGGTCAATCTGGAATCGATCGTTTTCGGCCACGAAAGCATGAACCGCCGTCTTGGGGCTATTCCCCTTGTCCCATGGGCGGTCTGCGAAGTAGCGCGGCGGCATATCTTCGACGAACGTGTCGAAGACGACGCAATAACTGCCGACACTCGTCATCATTCCGTAGTAGCGAAGCTCCTCAAGGACATGGTCGTGCGTGTGGTTCGAATCGAGAAACACCATGACGCACTCGTGGCCGGTCGCAAGTTTCCGAACTGCATCAACCGTCGAAAGCTCGATTGATGAACCCTCGACCATGGAGATCATGTGCGACAGAGGATGTGATTCGATTGCATTGCGATTATGGGAACGAATATCGATATCGACGCCGATCACCCTCCTCTTGCTCGCAGCAGGATCAAGAACTTTCCCCTGCTCAACCGCATCGCAGTAGTCGAGTAGCGCAAGCATGGATGCGCTGAGCACAAGCGACCCTCCGTGTGCGATTCCTGTCTCAATGATCAAGGTCGGGCGAACCTTCCATACGAGCTCCTGCACGGCGACCATGTCTTCGGGGTATTGAATGATCGGACGCCCCAACCAGTCGAAGTTGTAGAGGTACTTCTGCTGCATTGAATGGAAGACCCAGTCATGCGCAAGCGAATTCAGCGTCGGCTCGGAAGCGAACGATCGAATTCGCTGTTCACGTTCACTAGCGAAGAGTTCTTCAGCGTTCACGACACGCTCCCGCTTCGAATCACTTGACGAGCGTAGTCCAAAACCGACTGTGGTTTGAATGAGAACTCCGACTTCAGCAAACCAATGTCGATCTGCTTCGGCGAGCGCAGAGCTTCCTCTGCGAGGTAATTCACCGCACACCCAGTCTCGAGCTCAAGCACGTCGCCGATCTCCCGCGTCGACGTATTCACACCACTAGCGACGTTGTAGAGCGGAGCAACTCCCGAGAGTGCAATCTTCGACATCACGTCCAAGATGTCCCCCATCACGATGTAGTCCTTGGTCGAATCAGGATGGGCGAAGAAGTTGACCTCGCCTCGACGTGCTGACCGAATGAATTCGGTGAGATTGTCAGTACTGTCCTCCGCAAAGTCAACGGCGTATGAAACCCGAACGATTCGAGCATTCCCAATGCCAGAGTTGATGACGAGAGATTCCCCCATCAATTTCGACAGGTTGTAAAAATCAGAGATGTTTGAAGGGTTCACTCCAAATCTTGCCGATTCTGTTGAATCAGTGATCGATTCTTCATACATACGCGCAGATGACATATAAAGGAACGATGAGAATCTCCCGTGCTCGAGCACACGAGCCATCGACGAAACATGTGCATCGACGACTCGAAACTGCTCCGTCTTGAATCGCGAACCGGTCACTCCAACGCAGTACATGACATTTCCAAGATCGGAAAAGTACGCATCCAAACGGTCATTTCGTCCAACGACCTGTACCTGGTGACCTTCAGACGTCAGTCGCTGGACCAATCTCCGACCGACGAATCCATCTGCTCCGAAAACGGTGAATAGCTCCGTCATTCGACGAAGGCCACCTGTGGTTGTGCAACAACAAACCGGGCACCCCACTCTCGGGCATAGGCGAGCTGGGACAACACCTCGGCCTTGATGTTCCACGGCAGGATCACGATGATTGCCGGCTTCTCTCGCTTCAAGTGCGTCTCGTCAACTATTGGAATGCGGCTACCTGGCATCCACTTTCCCTGCTTTGCAGGATTTCGATCGACCACGAAATTGATGAGGTCGGACTTCACACCCGCATAGTTCAGGAAAGTGTTCCCTTTAGCCGCCGCGCCGTAGGCCGCAACAGTCTTGCCCTCGAGCTTTGCTTGAACCAAGACGTCCAGAAGTTTCGCCTTCGCAAGCTCAGCGTCGCGTTCAAAACCTTCATAAAAACTCCGCTGTCGCATTCCAGCATCTGCTTCAAGTCGAGCCATCTTTCTCACGCGATCAGTGATGATGTGTCCACCCATATCAGCTCGCTGAGCGAACACTCGCAAGCTCCCGCCGTGAGTTCCGATTTCTTCAACGTCGAACACGACTAGACCCTGCGATTGGAAGATCTCGCTCACTGTCGTAAACGAAAGATATGAAAAATGCTCGTGATAAATCGTGTCAAACTGCCGCTCCGTCACCAATTGGTAGAGGTGCGGAAATTCAAAAGTCGCCACTCCATGTGGCTTGAGGAGGACGCTGAAGCCCTTCACAAAGTCATTGATGTCAGGAACGTGGGCAAGAACATTGTTTGCCGCTGTTAGGTCCGCAGACCTGCCACTCGCAACGAGCTCGCTCGCCAATTCGACCCCGAAGAATCGCTCCACGGTCTCGATCCCTTTGAGTCGAGCCGCGTTTGCAGTACTTGCCGTCGGCTCGACACCAAGGCACGGGATTCCCCGCTGCTTCACGTATTGAAGGAGATATCCATCATTGGAAGCAATCTCTACAACATGGCTCGACGAATTCAGTTCGAACCGATCAACCATTGCCTGTACGTACTTATCCGAATGGGCAAGCCAGGCATCTGAAAAAGAACTGAAATATGCGTATTCGTCGTTGAACAGTTCAGATGCACGGGAGTAACTCTCGGCTTGTACGAGCCAGCATGACTCGCATACAAGAACCTTCAGTGGAAACCACTTTTCTGGACGGCGGAGCGAGATCGCCGTCAGGTACGCATTCGACGGTGGTGCAGATCCGAGGTCGATGAGCTGAAACTTGAGATCAGCAGCACAATGTCGACACTTCATGTCACTCCAAGACTAACCCCGAAGGACTAGATCAGTAGTCAGCGCCACGCGCTTCGTAGTCTGCCTTGGTCTTCACTCCGAGCCTGAAGTTATTCGGGAGGTACTTCGTGAAGTGCGGGTCGTCCCACGTCTCATCGTTCGGACGAGACGTGTAATAGAACGCCGAGAAAACCCTTCGCTTGATGTGTTCCGGTACGTTCATCGGCTGGGGCTGACCGTGGTTCGCACCAGGGGTTGCGAAGATGATGAGGCGATTGAACAGCGGCGCAACTTCCTTCACCTTCTTCTCGTCATCCCAGAGCTCAAGGTTTCCGCCGTATTCCTCTTTCCAGTCAGGGGTGAGATACAGCAGCGCATTGACTCGACGATGAAGTTGGAGCTGGAAATGCCAGTTGAAATCTTGGTGGACATTCAGGAAATCGCCGTTCTCGCTGATCATCGCACCACCACCGAAGAGATACGGGTCAGCGAGGAGACACTCAATTCCGGTAACGGTCTCGAGAAAGAGGATGAACTCGCGAGAAGCGAGAGCCGCCGAAAATGCCCTCATGTACGGGTGCATGAACGACACGTCTGGTTGCAGCTTTCGCGACGTGTTCTCGTTGTCGTGATGGATAATGTTCTCATCGACCTTGGGGTAATTGAGGTACAACCTCATTGCCGCCTCATGCGGCAAGAAGTCGTCGATGACGACGTGCGGGAACGGTTTGCCTTGGGCGAACTCCCCGCGATGCTTCATCGCCAGTTTCGGGAAACGATCCTCCCCAAACAGGAAGAGCATCGATTCCAAGGACTCGTATTGCTTGGGCAAAGACTCAACAGCTGTCATAGACCCCTCACTCCACTTCGAAGTAACCACATGTCGAGTCGAATGGGAACTTCTTCAACCTGACCTTGCGCAGGTCACATACTTCTTTCAGCGCGATGGTCTCACCAATGAACTTCGAGTAGCACACTTCGTCAAGTAACACGATCGCGCCCTTATGCATATGCGGTAAGAAGTTCGTCAATGCAACCTTTGTCGAATCATAAAGGTCGGTATCGAGAATAAGGAGCGAGATGCATAGCCCTGGGTTCTCACGTACGAACTCGGGCACAGTGCGTGCGATGTCGCCCTTAATCAAGTGGGTCTTCGGAATGCGGTTTACCGGTCGGACGACATCTTGGAGTTCGATGATCCGACGAAGCAACTCGTCATTGGTGTCCGAGAACATCTCTTCGGTGATGTCCTTCGGATCGTTCGTCGAGTCGATCGACCTAAAACCTTCAAAGGTGTCGAAGCCGTAGATCGTCCGATTAATCGCGTACGGCTCAAGCGTGAGGGACAATTGCTGGAGCAACATCAAGGAATTTCCTCGGTACACACCACATTCGACAATGCTCCCTGGCATCTCTCGGATGAGTTCGAACAACTTGATCCGCGAGAGCATCGCGGTGGTCAGGATTCGCGTGGAGAACAAGAACGGGGCGTCAGCGACATATTCAGCGCTGACCTGCGAAATCAGCTCACGACGCTTCTCGTTGTATTCACGCTCCGCATCGGTGAGATTGCGCTTCGTCACACCTCAAGTTTACCGATTGACGTCACGAACTGAGAGCACGGGCTAGTCCTCTGAAGGGGACTCGGACGCTCGTTTTTGTAATTCACTGACAACGGACGCGTCCGCGAGAGTCGTCGTATCGCCGAGATTTCTCCCTTCGGCGACGTCTCGGAGAAGCCTGCGCATGATCTTTCCACTCCTCGTCTTTGGCAAGTCTGGAGTGAAATAAATGGTCTTTGGCTTTGCGATCGCGCCGATTTCCTTGGCCACATGATCTCGAAGGACTTGCTCACCGACTTCCATCCCGCCGCGCAAAGTGACGTACGCAATGATCGCCTGACCTGTCGTCGCGTCGTTCGCCCCCACAACAGCAGCTTCGGCAACGCTCGGATGCGACACCAGTGCTGATTCAACCTCGGTCGTACTGATGCGATGTCCCGACACATTCATCACATCATCAACGCGACCGAGCAACCACAGGTACCCATCGTCATCCAACTTCGCTCCGTCACCGGCAAAGTACCGACCGGTGAATCGACTCCAGTAAGTCTCGCGGTATCGCTTCTGATCGCCCCACACACCACGTAACATTCCAGGCCACGGCTTCGTCAACGTGAGATACCCGCCTCCACGCTCCACTCGAATACCTGACTCGTCCACGAGCTCCGCGGAAACTCCAGGAATTGGTGCAGTTGCGGATCCTGGCTTGGTCACTGTGACTCCCGGAAGTGGCGAAATCATGATTCCCCCAGTCTCTGTCTGCCACCACGTATCGATGATCGGGCATCGGCTCTGGCCAATGTGCTCGTGATACCACATCCACGCTTCTGGATTGATCGGTTCACCGACGCTTCCAATCAAGCGAAGTGAAGAAAGGTCGTGCTTCGCAGGCTCCTGGGTTCCCCACTTCATGTAGGTGCGGATCGCCGTCGGCGCCGTATAGAAAATCGTCACCCCATACTTCTCGATGATCGACCAGACGCGATCATTGGCAGGAAAATTCGGAACTCCCTCATACATCACCTGAGTCGCGCCATTCGCGAGCGGTCCATAGACGATGTAACTGTGACCTGTCACCCAGCCAACATCTGCCGTGCACCAGTAGATGTCGGTGTCGGGCTTGTGGTCAAACACGTATTTGAACGTGTACGCAACGTGGGTGAGATAACCGCCTGTCGTATGCATGATTCCCTTGGGTTTGCCCGTGGTGCCCGAGGTGTAGAGCAAGAACAGCAGTTGCTCTGCGTCCATCGGCTCTGCTGCACAGACAGGACTGGCCTTCGCCATTTCCTCGTGGTACCAGTGGTCCCTACCCGACTTCATCTCAACCGGATTGTTCCCGCGACGAACCACCACAACGTTTTCGATTGATGGCGTCGACTTGAGCGCCTCATCAGCTTGCGACTTGAGTGGGAATACTTCGCCACGTCGCCATCCACCGTCTGCGGTGATCAAGACCTTTGCTTGCGCATCGTTGATGCGATCAGCAAGTGCCTGTGCGGAGAATCCTCCGAAAACGACGCTATGTGCGGCACCAATGCGGGCGCAGGCAAGCATCGCAACTGCCGCTTCCGGAATCATCGGTAGGTAGATATTGATGCGGTCACCCTTTTCGACCCCAAGCGACTTCAACACGTTTGCGAACCGCTGTACTTCATCAAGGAGCTGCGAATACGTCACTGTCCGGGTGTCGCCAGGCTCACCTTCCCAATGGAACGCAACCTTCTCACCCTTCCCTGCAACTACATGCCGATCGAGACAGTTGTAGGAAACGTTCAACGTTCCACCAACGAACCATTCACTGAAGGGCAGATCCCATTCGCACACTTTCATCCATGGAGTGTTCCACGTGACGTTCTCTCGCGCTTGTCGAGCCCAGAAGGCCTCGTGGTCATTCTCGGCCTCAATGAAGAGGTCACGATTGTTCGCGTGCGCAGTTGCGACGAACGATGCAGAGGGCGGGAACTTTCGTTGTTCGAAAGAAAGTGCATCAATGGCGTGCTGACCGTCGGTCATCGTGTTCTCGACCTTCTCTTTACCTGCGGTGTACACCTGCGAGACTAGTCACCGCTCATGAATACAGTCCCAGTTGCCAGCGAAACCCATACCCGATTCTCGGGACTCGATTGGCTCCTCTCGATCGGTATGGCCATCACCTGGGGCTCATCGTTCATCCTCATCGACATTTCGATCGATCACTTTCATGTCGCCGTCGTTCCGCTTGGGCGAACAGCCTTCGGCGCATTGGCCCTCGTCTTTCTTCCAAGCTCACGCCAGAAGTTCGATCGTCGTGACCTGCCCGTTCTGTTCGTCCTCGGTGCCACGTGGATGGCCATCCCTTTCCTTCTCTACCCGCTCGCCGAGCGGACGGTGACGAGCAGCATCACGGGAATGATGAACGGTGCGCTTCCCGTCGTCGTTGCAATCGTGACGGCAATCTGGACGAAGACGATGCCAAGTTCTCGTCGAGTCATTGCCGTACTCGTCGGAATTGCTGGCATCTTGCTGATTGCACTTCCCTCCATTGACAGCGGTGACGCCGCAAGTCCGATTGGAATCGGGCTACTCCTTCTTGCGCTCCTTTCCTATGCGGTATCCACGAACCTTGCTCGCCCGCTGCAACAGAAATACAACCCGGCGGCGCTGATGTTGCGGGTCGAACTCGTGGCCTGTATCTACAGCCTCCCCTTCGGCGTCTACGGAATGTCACAGTCCACCTTCGCCTGGTCGTCGCTGTTAGCCGTCGCAGCCCTTGGCGCAATCGGCACGGGCTATGCATTCACCTTGTTCTCGACGCTCCTGAAGCGCACGGGAATCGCACGAAGCATGATCCCGACCTACTTCACACCAGTCGTCGGAACGATCCTTGGTGTAGGCATCAACAACGAGCCGCTCGTTTGGCTATCGATTGCAGGCATGGGCGTCGTCGTGATCGCCGCTTGGCTTACGAGCCTGCCGGATCGCGGCTAGCTACCAACGAGAACTTCGGCGACGGTGAATGCACCGAGACCGTTGGGATCAAGCAACGCCTCGGCTTCACTGACTCGACTTCGCATCATCATCGCTCGCAAGTCTGGTTGAGACGCGTGAGCCTCCCAATACTTCCTACCCTCCTCAACGGCGGCCGAGATTCCATATGACTTAAGAAAAGATGCTTGCGAAGTGAATCGTGCATCAACACCGTCAAAGACTTGATCCAACATCACGTCGCAAGTGATGTCTTGCAAGCCCACATCACTTAGGTAGTGGGTTCCGCGCGCGTGGTTCGAATAGGTTCGCAACCACTCGCGCCACGGCAAACCGATGATGCTCGTAGTGGAACTACGTGCATAGTCAATAACTAGGAGTCGACCATTCCGAATCGAAGAAATGGCCGTTTGTACCCATTTTCGTGCAGCATCTTGAACTGGAGCGCGCGCGCCATGTGGCGCAGATTCCGGAAACATTGGCGGTAACTCAAGTATTTGGCGAAGTTCTTCAACAAATCCCGCCGGAGTTCGGACTACCCAAGCTTCTCTCCAACCAGAGTCGAATACCATTAACCGAAACGGAAAATTGTCAAGTAACTCATTCGCAATTACAACTCCAACAACGGGCCTGCTCGGAAACTCAGACGCGCTGACAACGAAGTTTGGATGTAATTTTCGCTGCGATTCCGAGCGTTCAACTGCAAGGTAAGAAATCGCATCGCGACATTGAAGAGAGCCATTGAACACACTTCGCGCCAATGTGCCTGGTCCGGCTCCAACTTCAACCACATCAAACTGACTGGGGCGACCAAGTTCTATCCAAACGTCATCCAAGTAATTGGCAATTACTTGCCCGAAGAGTGGGCCAACTTCGGGCGACGTAATGAAGTCTCCTCGCCGACCCGCCCAACCGTTCGCACTATAGAAACCGTCTTCGGAGTACAAAGCACGTTCAACAAATTCATCGAATCGGATACAGGCTGCTTTAATCATCAGAATACGTAATTAGCGCGTTATCTTCGTACTGGAAATCGCTTTACGTCCGCTTCCAGCAATCATCAGTTCTCGAGACCAACGCAAGAATTTCACTTTTGTTCGAGGTCGAACAAAGAGCCCAATTACTGCTGCCAGCCGATCAACCGATCGGTACTTCCAGCAACTTGGGAGCTGCCTAAATCGAAAGACGTCAATCTCTTCCAAATTAAGAAGTTCGTACAATTGGCCAAGAGTCTTCCGCGAAAACGGTCGAACGTGTGTAATGTCATCAAAAAAAATCTTGAAATTCTTCTCCCAATCTGGAGTGAGGGTGACCAACTTGCCCCCAGGTTTCAAGACTCTTACCAATTCCTTGGATGTCGCATACGGGTCGGGGAGATGTTCAAGCACCGATTTAGAAAACACAAGATCAAACTCATTATCCGAAAACGGTATGAGTTTCGATTCAGCGTCAAGCAGGACTACGTCATTCACTTGCAATAGCTTCCCCGCATCGGGTGAAACATCTGCTGGAACCACATCAATTTGCCGGTCTCTGAATTGTTGGGCCAACTCTCCTCGCCCGCAGCCGAAAACAAGCATCCTCATCCCAGAAGCAAACCCGAATCGCTCTGCAAGAAATCCAGCAAGATGGCGTGGATACGAGGTGACCGGCCGCACTTTTTCGCTGTAGTGAGTATTTAGATAATCCACCTTAAGTGATTTTTGTTGTTTGGCTCAGGGTTTTTCAAACCCAACTATCATGTCCCTAAAAATGTGCTAGATCACCGAAGTACATCGCGACACCCGGCAGTACGCCAAACACCAGCGTTGCAACAGTGCTGATTCCAAGCGCAAGACCGATGGAGGCTGGTGTGCGAATCGGGGTCGTGTCACCGTATGGTGCTGGCTTCATCCAGATTTCGCGCATGACGACGCCGTAGTACCCGAATGCGATCACCGAGTTCACCGCACCAATCACGGCAAGTCCGTAGCCCCAACCACTCCCGGAAGTCAGCAAGGCCTGGAACGCACCGAACTTGGCGATCCAACCACCAAGCGGCGGGATGCCGGCAAGCGAGGCGAGGAAGACCGTCGCCATCACCCCGAGCGCTGGCGCATACGAGAACAATCCACCAAAGCTCTCGATCTGACCGCTGCGAGTCTTGCGCGACACCGCGATGATGACTGCGAACATTCCGAGGTTCGTCGCTGCGTAGACGATCAGATAGACGACCACTGCGCGGAGCGCAGAATCAGCAACCCCATCCATTCCCGCGACCGCGAGCGGCATGAGAACGAATCCGCCCTGGCTGATCGACGAGTACGCAATCATGCGAACGATGTTGGTCTGACGAAGTGCAACGACGTTTCCGACCGTCATCGTGAGCGCAGCGAGCACCCACATGAATGGCTGCCAGACGTCGCTCGCCTGAGGGAATGCGACATACAGCATCGTGACGAGGGCGACGAATCCAGCTGCCTTCGAGGCGACCGAGAGGAACCCAGTGATCGGCGTCGGTGCACCCTCATAGGTGTCCGGTGCCCACGTGTGGAACGGCACGGCCGAAACCTTGAAGGCGAAACCGACGACCACGAACACGACTCCGAGCGCATAGACCGCGCTCATCGAGCCATCGGTCGTCACGCTCTTGCCGAGATCGACGAGCAACGTCGAATTCGCGGCTCCGTAAAGAAGCGACATTCCGTACAACATGACCGCGGAGGCAAATACACCGAGCAGGAAGTACTTCATGCCGGCTTCGTTGCTCTTTGCGTCACGCTTCCGCCACGCGGCGAGCATGTACGCAGGAATCGAGAGGAACTCAAGTGCCACGAAGACCGTGATGAGATCGCGCGACGAGGCCATCATGACCATTCCCATCACGCTCGTGAGCAAGAGGAACCAATACTCCCCGCGCCAATACTCCTCTTCCTCGACATGATTCGTCGACAACAACACGATCACGTATCCAACGATCAGGAACAGCGCCTTCAGTACGACGCTGAACTCATCGACGACGTAGCGACCGTCGAACATTGAGCGCACGGGAGAGTCCGACACCCCGAGGGTGAGGACTGGCAGCAGGGCACCAAGCAGTGTGAATCCAGTCAGCGATGACAGCACCCACTTGCGCGACTCGTCCAGGAAGAGGTCCGCGAGAAGGACGAGACAGAGGCCTCCTGCGAGGACGATCTCGGGTGCGAGCGCGTGATAGTCGATGACCGGAGCCGACCACGCTGCACTCATAAGGACGTTCATGGACTGCTCAGCCTCCGAAGGCGCTCAATACGCCCTGCACAGCGGGATCGAAGATCGAAAACATCAGATTCGGCACGACGCCGAACACGAGGATCGCGATCAAGAGCGGTGTCCATGCAATCCACTCGAACTTGTTCACATCGTGGAAGTGGTGGTCGTCGTGGCCATGTCCCGAGAACTCTGCCTTCGGCTCGCCGAACGCGACACGCTGGAACAGCCAGAGGAGATACGCGGCGGCAAGCACGGTGCCAAGCGCCGCAATCACCATGTACACCCTGAAGGTGGTCTCATTCAGTCCATCAGCAGGGTTGTACGCCGACAGAATCGCCGGGAACTCGCCCCAGAATCCGGCAAGACCAGGAAGTCCGAGCGAGGCCATGCTGGCGAATCCGAGGATCCACCCCATTCGTGGCATCTGCTTGAGGAGACCACCGAGACGCTTGATCTCGAGTGTGTGGTATCTCTCTTTCACGCTTCCTGCCACGAAGAACAACATGCCGGTGATCAGACCGTGGGCAACCATGCCGAACATTGCCGCATTCGTTCCGAACGGCGTCAAGGTCGAGATTCCGAGCATGACGAATCCCATGTGCGCAACCGAGGAAAACGCGATCAGACGCTTCATGTCGGTCTGGGCGAGACAGCCGAGTGCTCCGTAGATGATGCCGATGACGGCGAGTGCGCCGATGTACGGCGCCCATTCCTTGGCAGCCGTGGGGAGGATCGGGATCGCAATGCGAACGAAGCCGTACGTTCCAAGCTTCAGCAAGATTGCAGCCAGGATGACCGAGCCTTGCGTGGGGGCTTGGGTGTGAGCATCGGGCAACCAGGTGTGGAACGGGAACATCGGCACCTTGACGGCGAATCCGACGAACATTCCAGCGAAGATCCAGATCTGCAGGTTCTTGGCGATCGAGGAACCGTTCTCGACGAGATACGGAATCGAGAAGCTCTCCGCGCCGGTCTTGAAGAACAGTGCGAGGAACGCGACCAGCATCAATGCGGAACCAAACATCGTGTAGAGGAAGAACTTCAGCGATGCGTACTGACGGTTCTCACCACCCCACACACCGATCATGAAGTACATCGGCAGGAGCACCAATTCGAAGAACACGAAGAACAAGATGAGGTCCTGGGCGATGAAGGTTCCCGCCATACCGGTCTGCAAAACCAGCATCAACGAGAAGAACGCCTTCGGATTACCTGGCGACGGCACGTGATCAAAGCTGTAGATCACGACGAGCAACGTGATCACCATCGATAGGAAGTACAAGGGCAAGCTAATTCCGTCGAGACCGATGAAGTACGAGCTCTTGATGAGCGGAATCCACTTGGAGTCGGCGACGAACTGCATCGTCCCCGCCTGATCAAAGTCAAAGCGCAGGAGAGTGAACACTCCCACGGCGAGAGTCGCCACGGAAGTGAGGACGGCAATGGCCTTGACCATCTGTTCCTCGGCCTTCGGCACGAGCATCATGAGCACCACTCCCACCAGCGGTAGGAATGTGCCGACGCTCAGCACCCAGTTGTCGTCACGGAGCATTTCCATGGCGTGTTCTCCCTTGGTTCTTTACTTACGTGTTGATAATGACGAGTACGAGGGCAGCAACGGCTGCGGCACTGAACAAGAGCGCGCCATATTGCCCGACTTTTCCTGACTGGAGCGGCTGCACTGCCCCACCGACACCCTTAGTCGCCTTGCCTGAGTTGTTCACCGTTCCATCGACGAGCCGCTGGTCGACGACGCGATAGAGCCAGCCAGACGCGCCGCGCGATCCCTTCGATACTCCATGGAGCACGCCGTCGAGAACGTTCTGGTTGAACCAATACGCCGCTGCAGCAATCGGACCAGCAACGGCCCGGACGATCACATTCTCATAAAGCGCGTCCAAGTAGTACTTGTTGACGAGCAGACGATGTCCCGCTCCCAGCAGCTTGTTGCGCTGCGTCAAGCCGACAAGCGCCGAATTGCGCTTCGTGAACAGCGCGACGCTGAGCATCCAGCTCAGCACGATGCCGGCAAACACGATGCCGAGCGACAACGCGGCCTTCGACCACTTGAACTTGGCGTGTTCCAACTGCGGCGCAAAGCACACGCCCTTCTCGGGGGTCTCACTGCCACATGGAGACTTGCTGTGTCCCTCTTCGGCAGTTGGTAACACCACGACGCGGTTCTCGCCCGGACCACCGTGTGCGATGTCAACCACCACTTC
>VFQT010002459.1_pt1 | contig 18975 bp, 16 predicted proteins | sample 3512381 | NCBI WGS metagenome assembly VFQT01 (sample SAMN10412376, study PRJNA504923) | tailings metagenome | isolation source: Relicate 2 Philex TSF3 active mining site | place: Philippines: Tuba, Benguet | collected 2017-08-29
TTGCTGCGGCGGTCGACTCGGACAGGGACTGTCTCGCCGATGCTGCCGAGGCCGCCGCGGGCACCTCGCCGACGAAGCCCGATACCGATGGGGATGGCTGGTTCGATGGACCGTGTAACGAACTTCGCAAGCTCGTCCTCGTGAGCCTAAAGGCCTGGGACGAGTCCGAAGATATCGGTGTGGATGAGACCTATCTCATCGCGGACGACCGACGTTTTCCAACCACCGACGATCTCGATGGGTTCTGGGATTTCGATGACAGCCAGAGTCGCACACTCAACCTCGTCCTCGGGACGCGCGTGCGCGGGACGAACACGACGGGCAGTCTCAGCACCATCAAGATCGAGGGGTGGGAGGATGACGTCGAGCTGACGAACACCTGGGGCGTCGATGATTTCCTGTTTTCGACCTCGGTCAATATCGGTACTCAAATACCGGGGCAGACCTTCAAGGTTCGACGGACCGGAAACAGCTACGACTATGAGATGACCCTGCGCGTGGACATCGAGAAGTTTGCAGATCCGAAGCCGACCCAGGATGCCGACCTCGACCTCGACGGTATCAAGGAATCGGCCGAATTCGCGGTGTCTCGGGACCTCGGAGGCATCGCCGACCCCTCGCGCAAGGATGTCCTCGTCGAGCTCGACGCGATGCCCAACCGCAAGCTAGAGACGCGGGCGCGGCGCCTCGTGGTGACCCGCCTCGCGAGCGAGGGCATCACCCTGCAGGTCCGAGTCGGTGAGACCCTCGCCGAAGACCTCTGCCTCACGCGCACCGAGGCCCGCAATCTCTTCGATACGAAATTCCAGGCAAAAACCTACAAGGCTTTCAGATATGCCGTGATGGGCAATGTGCTCTGGAATGATGCCTCTGGTGTGGCAATTGGCGACACGTTCTTCGTCGATGACTCCACCTGGTGGATCTCCGGCGGCGTCCTCGCACAGGCCGGCACCTTCATCCACGAGCTCGGTCACACGCTCGAGCTCCTCGATGATATCTTCCCGCTCATCGACACGGTCGCGAGTCCATTCTACGACAGCGCCATGAATTATTTCTATCAGCCGACCATGGTCGACTATTCGCACGACGGTGAGGGAGGAGACACGAATGACCATGACGATTGGGCCGCGGTTGATTTGACTTGGGGGCTTTCGAACAGCTTTGGCAACACGCGTCGGGTTTCAGATGATGGTGTCTGCGCTGGCAAGTGAACTGCAAGCGAGGTGAGGCATGACATCTTCCATTGAAGAACCCGGTCCCCCCGAGCGAACGCGAGCGCGACAGAGAAATCCGCTGCCTGAATCAGTCGACGTAGCCATCGTCGGCTGCGGGCTCGGTGGTCTGTCGACAGCGGCCCACCTCGCGAAGGCAGGCCTCAAGGTGTGTGCACTCGATGCCCATTATGTCGCGGGCGGCTGCGGGACCGTCTTTTCGCGCGGCCCGAGTGAGGCCCGCTATCATTTCGACGTCGGATTGCATTACGTCGGCGATTGCGGGCCTGGTGGCACATTACCTGCGATATTGCAGGAGGTCGGTGCGGCCCCAGTCGATTTTCTGCCGATGGACCCCGACGGTTTCGACACCATCATCCTCCCCGGGCTCGAGTTCAAGATTCCAGTCGGCACCGAGGTCTATCGCGAGAGGCTTCTATCGACCTTTCCGAGCGAGCGCCGAGGCATCGAGAAATATGTCAGATTACTCGAGGGCGTTCGCGATATCGGCCGTCGGCTCGATGCGCGTGACGGGCGGATGTCGCTCGGGATCGCGCTGAGAGTGGTCGCGAAATATCATGGGCTCGCGCTCTACCAGAACGCGACCATTGGACAGGTCCTCGATTCGATGACGAGAAATCCCCTCTTGAAGGCAGTGATTCTCGGACAGCACGGCGATTATGCGCTGCCGCCTTCGAAGGCCTCGGCGCTCCTCCACCTTGGACTTGCAGACCACTATTTCAAGGGCGCCTATTACCCGAGGGGTGGAGGGCAGATCCTCGCCGACAGGCTCGCGAAGGCGATCGAAGATCACGGCGGGACGATCCATTTGAGACGTCCCGTCGGACGCATCCTCATCGAGGGTGGACGTGCGGTGGGCATCGAGACAGCGGCGCGGAGAAACCATCCCGTCGAGCGGGTGCGGGCAAAGGTGGTCGTGTCGAACGCGGACCTCACGAAGACGCTGCGCGACCTCGTCGGCCGAGAGCATCTGCCACCGTCATGGAGGGCGAAGCTCGACCGCGGATACGAATTGCCATCGGCTCTCTTTCTGACGTGCCTCGGGCTGAAGGGGGACTTGAGAGAGTTTGGATTTCGAAAATCAAATTACTGGATTTTCGAGCAATCAGATGTCGAGAGCTTTTATCGGAAGACGCGGACGGATGCGATGCCGGTCGCGCGGGCGGCCTATATCACCAGTGCCTCCGTGAAGGACCCCGAGACGCCCCATCACGCGCCAGCGGGGCATTCGACCCTCGAGGTGATGTCGATCGTGAGGGGAGATGCGGCGCACTGGGGTGTGCCCGAGCACGAATTGAAGGACTGGGGCTACAAGCGAAACGAGGAGTATCATCGGCGCAAGCAGAGCGTTGAAGACAGACTGGTCGAGATGCTCGAGAGGCGCTTTCCCGGTGTGTCCGAGCGCATCGTCTTCAAGGAGTCGGCGACGCCGGTCACGCACACGCGCTACACGGGGGCAACGGATGGCAATTCGTATGGGATTGCTGTGACACCCGGTCAATTTGGCAAGGGGAGACCGGGCTATGAAGCGCTATTGCCCGGGCTTCATCTGTGCGGTGTGTCGACGCGCATGAACCACGGCATCGTCGGGGCGATGAGCTCGGGGCGAGCCGCGAGTCGGGCGGTCCTCGAGGCGTTGAGAAGGCGCTAGTCGCAGGTCTCGGGGGCAGGCACGGCGGTGGCGGAGTAGTCGGCAGTGATACAGGCGGCGGGTGTGCCTGTCTCGGTCTGGCAGGTCCAGCCGACATCGCCGAAGGCCGTGAGCAGTTGGCCGAGGCTCGAGTAGTTCGCGTTGCACCCGATGCAGGGCGCCTCGGCATAGGAGGCGTCGAGGGCCTCACAGGTCTCGGCGAGCTGACCAGGGAGGAGGAGGCACGTGCAGAGCTGGTCGAGGGCGGATTGTGCGAGGCCGCCGCTCGGGACTTTGCCAGCGATGATGCCAGAGCAGTCGTCCTTGATCGTGCCTTCGAGGCGGGCGCGGGAGACCGGGATGGCGTGTTTCACCGGGAGGGTCGTCGAGCAGGATTTGGGATAGGTCTTCGTGCCGGCGTAGACGTTGAAGGCGGATTCTGCGGAGGTGAGGAGCTTGCAGCCCTCGCGCGGGAAGACGAGGGTGACGGCGGTCTCGGTGAGTTCGCAGTAGTCGGTGGCACCATCGATGCGTGCGCCGTTGACGACGCGGGCGGTGACCTCGGCGTCGGAGACGGCTTCGATTTCGAGGAGGATATTGAGCTCGTTCGCCTTGATGTCGGATGACCAGAGCTCGTTGAGGGTCGGCAGGACGGGGTGGTCGCCGCCGTCGATCGTCAGGAGGGAGAGGCTGTCGAAGCGGTACCACTGGCCGACGGCAAGGCATTCACAGCCGCTATTCGAGGCATCCGAGGGGGCGGTGTCGAGCTCGATCGTGTCGGGGATGTCGATCGAGGGTAGCCTATTGGGGGTGGTGTCGACTGGGTTCGCGCAGGCACCAAGACCGAGAACGAGGGCGAGGGAGCAGCTTCGCAGAGCGACGGGGAGGGGGTGGGTGACTGAAGACGTGATAAACATCTCGGGTAGGTTTGCCCGATGCGCGCGAATCGGTCAAAAGCATAGAGACAGGGTGAACCTGTCTCGGTGAGGATGTCAGGCATCGAGTGTGGGGCATGCAGATGTTCACGGGGGCGTCGATGGCGAGGAAGAAGATGGGCCAGCGGATTGCGGCAGGCCTCTGTGGGGCGACGTTGATGTCCGCGGCTTCAGGGGTACATGCGGGTGGCTTCGAGATCCCAGAGAGCGGGACGGTGGCGCTCGGGCGCGGTGGGGCCTTCGTGGCGCGAGGTGATGACCCGACCGCGATCCTCTTGAACCCCGGGGCGCTGCTGCGTCTCTCGGGCACGAGATTGCTGTTGAACCATGCGCTGACCTGGGAGCACGTGACCTTTACCCGGCAGGCTAGCGATATTCCGCCCGGGACGGATTACGGCTTCGATCCGCTCGCCCCTGTGTCGAATGCTGCAACCCTCTTTCCCTTCGGCGCGATGCTCGTTGCGAGCACGGACTTCGGACTCGAGGATTGGACCTTCGCGGCTGGCGTCTTTGGGCCCAATGCCCACGGCGAGCGCGATTATCCCGTGGACGGCGGCCAGCGCTATCTCCTCACGGAGCTCAAGTCGGTCATGTTCACGCCGAGTCTCGCCGCGGCCTGGGGTGACCGCGAACGATTCGGCGTGGGCCTCACCCTGCAGTGGGTCGTCGCCCCGAGTCTCGACATGAATCTCGTGGTCGATGGTTCTCAGGCGGGTGCCCTCCACGCCTACTACAGCGGCAATGATGTCGAGGCGCGGATCTCCCTCTCTGACATGATGTCATTTTCAGCGATTCTCGGGGCCTGGTGGAGACCCATCCCGGAGCTCGAAATCGGCGTGTCGGGTCGGGTCTTGCCAGCGACCCTCGGGCTCGAGGGTGACTTTGCATTGCGCAATATCCCCGGTCAGACCCAGTTCTCCGCGCAGCAACTCGAGGTGCCGGGAGCGGCCGCAAGGCTCGACCTGACGCTGCCCCCCACCGCGAGGGCAGGTGTCCGTTACCGCCACATGAAAGGCTCGGAAGAGGTCTTCGATCTCGAGCTCGATGCGGTCTACGAGGCATGGAGCTTCATCGAACGATATGAAGTCGAACTCGACGGCACCATCAACCTGTTCGTCGGCGCCGAGGCCCCCGACACGATCATCGAGAAGCGCTGGCAGGACACCTTCTCGCTGCGCCTTGGTGGCACCTGGAATGCGTGGAAGAACGAAGGGGCTGCCTTGCGCCTCTCCGGAGGGGCCTACTGGGAATCGGCCGCGGTCCCTGAAAACTACGAGCACCTCGATTTTCTATCGTTCGAGCGTGTGGGACTCGGGCTCGGCGTGGGGTTGGACCTCGGCCTCATTCGAATCGACGCATCTTACGGGCACGTCTTTCAGGAAGACCGCGTCGTCGACGAGACTCGCGCCAAGGTCTTTCAGCAACGTCCCCTCGACCCCTGCCCGGAGTCCTGCGATGGCGGTGCTGGATGGTCGGGTGTTCCATCCAACGCTGGTCGTTTCGAGAGCGGCTACGACCTGCTCTCGCTCGGTCTGCAAGCGCGTTTCTGACCATTTTGCCAAAAAAAACCCTCGCCGAAGCGAGGGTTTTTAGTGACCTCAAAGGTCTCTCGGGATTACTCCCAGCTCACGTCTGGGCACATCGCGCCCATCGCCTTCTTGGAGGCTTCGAGCGCCTGCTTGCAAGCGGTCTCGAGGGGACCCTTGCCCGCATCGCCGAGGCTGCCAAGGTCCTTGAACTGCGCCTGCATGTTCTTGACCGCATCGAGAGCGCCAGTGCGGGCCTCCGCGGGGAGCTTCTCGGAGCAGGCGGTCATGGCCTTGACAAAGGTGTCGCAGATCGCGATTCCGCTCGAGCCCTCGACGGGCTTCTCGGCAGCGCCAGCGGCGATGACGCCGAGGGTGACGAGGTTCTGGGTCGGGTTCGAGTAGGAGGCGACCGAGGCGATCTTGCCTTCCTTGACCTGAACGACCTCGATGGAGGTCCAGGTGAGGGCCTGGTCCTTCGCCTCGACGCCGGCGACGCCACCCTTGTAGGTGCCCTTGTTGGTGACGACGAGGACGCCGTACTCGCCCGCGAAGAAGGCGTTGTCGACCGTCACGTTCCAGCCGCCGAGCTCGCCAGCCTGCGCCTTGAGAGCTGTGATCACGCCGGCCTTGTCGACCGTCGCGCCGGTGTTGAAGTCCACCATGGTGAAGGTGTCAGCGACATGCTCGCCGACAGCCGCATCGACCGTCTCGACGGTGGCGACCTTGCCGACGAACGCCGTGTAGAGATCCTTGATCGCGGCGTTCCCCTCACCCTTGACGATCTCGGTGTTCTCCGGGAAGGCCACGGTCTTGAAGCCTTCCGCGAGGCCTGGGGTCTGGCCGAGCTGCTGGCCGACGTTGATGTCGTCACGCACGTTCCACGCCGTGGCAACCTTGCCCTCGGCGTTGAACTGGAGGAGGAGCGCATTCGGGAAGGCCACGTCCTTCGTCGACTCGGTGCCGTCCTGGGCCTTCGTCGAGAGCTTGCCAGCCATGACGTACTCGACCGACACGAAGTCGCCCGACTCGATGATGCGGCTCGCCTTGACCTTGATCTCGGTCAGGCCGGTGGAGGCCTTGAGCGCCTCGATGATCGCGGGCTTGCCCTTCACTTCGGCCGCGAGGGCGCCGACGTTGTACCAGGTCGCGTCGTCGGCGAAGGCGGTAGTGGCCTCCTCGGCCTTGCCAGCGGCGATGGCCTCGAGGGAGGCCTGCACGCCCGCCACGCGGTCCGGAGCCGGGGTCGGGGCAACGTCAGCCGCCGCAACCTGCACGTCAGCCGCCGGAGCCGCCGCATCGGCCTGAGCGGTCGGCTCGGTCTTCGCGGGCTCGGTCTTCGCGGGCTCGGTCTTCGCGGGCTCGGTCTTCGCGGGCTCTGTGGGCTTCTCGGCCTTCTTGCCGCAAGCGGTGAGGGTGAAACCGAGGGCTGCCAGGATCGAAACGTAGAGACGCATGTTCTCTTTTCCTCAATTTGGCCCCGAGCCCGAAGGACGTAGCGGGGCGTCTATGCTCTCCCCCGAACCCACCTGTTGGTGGCTGCGCTCACGTTGCACAGGAAAGCCATCCCGGGAAAGCGCGCCGCCTCTAACGCGACCCCGCACGGAACGCAACGATCTGGTTCCATTCTCCTCACGTGTTTTGAATCAGGCCTTTTTCCGCGTCTCCCAGGGAGCACGTCGTGGGGCTCGCAGTATCTGCCCTCGGTCGTTAGAATCCTTGTCGAACCGAGCCCGGGAGTCCTGTGCCCACAAGAACCACTCAGACGAATGGCAGGTCGAGCACGACGCTCGCCTTCGTCCTCTCGCTGACGCTCCTCTCGCTTTCGCCCTCGAACGCGCTCGCCGAAGTTACGCCGTGCGTCACCCGCATCGATATTCCCCTCATCATCCAACGCGGACCCACCTGCGCCGCGGCCGCGGCCGTGATGGCGACCCGCGGTTTCGGCCCGGCCGCGAAGGTCATCGACTATGTCGATTTCGCCCGTCAGATCCGCGTGTGGAGGGATGGCGTCAGCTTCTTCGACATCGCCGAGCAACTCGACGCTCACGGGTTCGAATCGCTCGCGATCCAGGGCGATGCGGCACTCGTCTCCCGCCTGCTCTCGGTTGGATTGCCAGTCGTCGCCGCGGTCTCTCTCCATGGAGGCAAGCACGCCATCACCCTCACTGGCTTCGCATCCCCCGAGCGCGAAGGCCGCTGCGGCGCGCCCTCGCTCTTCAACGCTCTCGACCCGGCAGCATCCGCGCCACTCCTCCTCGCGCCCCGAGAATTCTCCTCGATGCAGTGGGCGCGTCAGCTCTTCGTCACATTCCCTCGCGCATCCAACTTCAGGCAGCGGATCCGCGACGCGGGGGTCGACCCCGCCGACCTTGAACGCCAGGACCGCCGCTTCCGCTCGCACGAGCTCGTCCTGCGCGCCCGCGAGCATCGCACCCCGAATCCCGACATGCTTGCCCTCCTCGAGCGCGCCGTCGCCGTCGACCCGACCCATCGCGACGCGGTCGCCCTTCGGGACGAGGTCGCCCGAGCCCTCCGCTCGAGATGACCATCCCGTCCACGGCCACAGGACGTGCGCCTTTACGAACTCCGAAACGGCTTGTCTTCGCCTCCCCGAAGGACCTAAGCTTCGCCTCCCACGTCCGCCGTGCCGGGGCCGAGAACGAAAATGCGTACACGCGAACTCCTCACCATGGTGTCCATCTCCGCATCTGCAGGCTGCGAAGCCGCGACCGAGACCGTCCCTCCCATCGACGTCGAAACGACTGACACGGCCCTCGTCGACACGACGCCACCTGCGGACACCCAGCCTTTCGACACCGCCTTACCTAATATAGACGTCACGAACAGCGAAAATCGCGACCTGCGCAACGGCGTCATGGCGCGTGTCGGCCACGTCACCGACGGCGACACCTTGCAGGTCTGGGTCGGGACGAGCGCGCCGAAGAACTACGTCGTCCGCATGCTCGGTCTCGCCTCACCCGAATGCAACAAGGACTACCGACAGACCCCCGATGGCAGCCGCCTCGTCTGCGTCGCCGACGATGAGCTATACGGGCTCGAGAGCTACCACGTCCTGCGCGACCTCGTCGAAGGCAAAACGGTCCGCATCACCTGCGACGTCGGTCCCAATGAATGGTGTGAGACCGACCCGTTCGATCGCCGCCTCGCCTATATCGAAATCGACGGAAAAGATGCCGCCACCGAGGTCGCTCGCGCAGGCGCCGGATTTGCCTACACGGTCTTTTCATCGAGCAAGCGTGGCGAAATTTGCGCCGCCGAGTTCGACGCGCGCGATGCCAAGCGCGGCATGTGGGCGCTCGGTACCATCGACCAGGTGCTCGCGGGCATGAGCGCCGACACCCGCAGCTGGTACAAGGCTCATCACGACCGCCGCTGCAACGAAGCGATGAACTGAGATAAGATTTAATTGTCCGCCATCAGCGGCACCGGGAAATCCATACCGTCGAGGTCGATATAGAGGACGAGACCCCACTCCGCGGGGTTCAAACTTGCTCCCTCGAGGAGGGAGCCAGCCCTCAATTTCGCCTTCAAATCGAGGATGGTCTCGACCTTCCCCATCGGTGGCACCTCAAGTGCGGATAGTCGGGTCTCAGCGATCACCGCGTCCCCATCGACGAGCGCGAGGCGATTCTGCTCCAGTTTCACGGGCCATTCGGTGGGGTTTTCCACTGTCATCGGGAGACGCACTCCGACCTCGATTTCACCACCGAGGAGCCCGGTCAGGTCGGGCTTCTGGAAATCGACCTCGGACCAGGAGACGTCGTATCTACACTTCAAGATCTGTGTCTTGTCCTTCAAGGCGACCGCGAGCTTCGCCCCGAGCCAGCCAAAGACCGCCAGTACAGCGATGGTCGAAAGGGCCGTCCCCACTCGGGCAAACCATCCGAAGGGCCGTCTCTCGGCCGCTTCATGGACGAGCTTCACACCAAGGACGGTCCCCGCCGCAGCAGACCATGCGACGAACAGGATATTGACCGAGAAGAGGAGGACGAGGGTCATGCCGATGCTGAGGCTTGCCGCATTCAAGACGTGCAGGATGAGCACCTGCGGAAGCGCCATCGCAGCCCCGAACCCAAGCGATTCCAAAGGTCGTTCGAAAATCGCGCCGATGACCTGATTGTATCGCATGCCACGTCGCTGCATCGGCGGTGCGATGAAATTGACCGCGGTCGAAAATATCAGCACGAAATATGACAAAATACTTGCGACGGTCTGGCGCCAGGCGGCGACATCGTGGCCGATCCAGAGCGTGACACACATCAGGGCGAGCCCGAGCAGGGTCCATTTGATCTCTTCGAGGGCTTCGAACCAAAGCGCGTTATCCCGCCATTTCACTGGGTCCGCCTCGTCCGACCCGGTCTTCTGCATGTCCCGTTCGATCCACTGGGAAAGAAACTCCTTCGCCCAGAAGAAGATGATCGAAACGAGCGTGAGACTCAGGAACAGGACGAGGTTCGAGACCACCTCTTTGGCCTGCGAAGAAAATGCAAAAGAGATGACGAATTTCAGGACGACATGCCAATCTTCGGGGAAGAGAAAGTCCAGGATGGCCTGCTCGATAGCCTGCTCGCGAGCCCCGATGAGCAGCGCGCACACAAGGAGCAACAGCCCGGATAGCCCGATATAGGCGAGGAACCAGAACCAGGAACGGCCCGACATCCGAAGGAGGACGGCGGGTGCATCGAGCAAACCCGAACGCAATTGCGGGAGTATCCCTGGTCTCGCTGACGCCGATTCGGTCATCCATCACCTCGAACGAGACGCCAGGCGCGATGGATCTTCCGGTCCCGGAAGTCGGGAGGGACAGATGTCTCTGAGATTTCGGTCACGTCCTGGAAGCCCGCAAATGCCTCTGGCGCAGGTTTGAATTTGCGGAAATTCGTCGAAAAATAGACAATGCCACGAGGGCGAGTCACGCGGGCGACCTTCGCGAGCAGAGCTCCATGGTCGCGCTGGATGTCGAAGACTCCCGTCATCCGCTTCGAGTTCGAAAAGGTCGGCGGGTCCACGATGACGAGGTCGAAAGCGTCGCGCGTCTCGTCGAGCCAGGTCAGGACGTCGGCGCGACAAATCGCGTGACGGGCAGGGTCGAACCCATTGATGTCCAGGTTCGCGCGGGCCCAGTCGAGGTAGGTCTGGGAGAGGTCGACGGTCGTCGTGGTCTTCGCGCCACCCGCCGCGGCGTGCACCGAGAAGGCGCCCGTGTAGGCGAATAGATTCAAGACGTCGAGCCCCGAGGCCTCCGCGCGAACCCTCATGCGAGTCGGCCGATGGTCGAGGAAGAGACCTGTGTCGAGGTAATCGTCGAGGTTGACGAGCAATGACGAGCCGCCCTCGTCGACGACCATGCGTCGCAAGGTGCCATCGAGGCGCTCGTACTGTTTCTCGCCCTCCTGCCTCGCGCGTACCTTGACGTGGACGCGCCCGACCTCGGTGCGCAGGCGACGAGCGACCTCGGCGCGCATTGCGTCGAGCCATCCCCCCGGTTTTGGAGGTCCCCCTTCGAACCACGCAAGTACGGCGTGCGTCGGCCCGCCCTTTTCGCCGTAAACGTCCACGGTCAACTGCAGCTCGGGAATATCGCAGTCATATACCCGAAAGCAGGATACCCGCTCCCGCGATAGCCACCGCAGGAGCTTCCTGTGATTCTTTTCGATGCGGTTGCCAAGCATCTCGGCTTGGGCCGAGACGCGCTCGGACTCCCCCTTGGTTGGCTCCGTCACACGATACCGAGCAGCCCGAGGATGAGCGAGACACCGATCATGGCAGCTGACGTCATCATGCCCACTTTGTCTCCGACAGACCGCCTCGCCCGCTTCTGCTCGCCGAGGCCCTTCTTCGCGTCGGGCATGATCCCAAGTAGGGGCACGCCCGGGGCGGACGCAAAAAACCAGATCAACGGGTTCTGCCCCTTGACCACCGCGAGAATCGCAGACGCCGCCGCACCACCGAGCACGATGTACCAGAACATCCAAGCCTCCATCCATCCAACCGACCCGCATGCTAGCCACTGCACGCCCGAAGTCAACGGCCGGGGTCTCTCGACAGACTATCTCCTCGGTCTCCGCTCTACGCTTGGAAATCCGCCCATTCTGGGCTATCGCGGATCCATCATCGACGTCTCGGGGCGCGACCTCGCGACCCCGGGCCCCACCTGCGCGGAGTCATCGTGGTCTCGACCCATACCGATATCCTGAAGCTCGGCCTCCCCAAAGGACGCATGCAGGAAGGCATCTTCCAGCTGCTCGGCGACGCTGGCGTCAAGGTCCGCGTCGACGAACGCGGCTATCGCCCGACGCTGCCCCTCGACCATGTCGACGCCAAAATCCTAAAGCCCCAAAACATCGTCGGCATGCTGCACGCCGGCGCGCGCGACATCGGTTTCGCTGGCGCCGACTGGGTCGCCGAGCTCGATGCCGACCTCGTCGAACTCCTCGACACCGGGCTCGACCCGGTCCGCATCGTCGCCGCCGCCCCCGAGTCCATCCTCATCGACGGCGAGCTTCCGCCCGGTCGCCACTTCGTCGTCGCCTCCGAGTACGAACAGCTCACGCGCCGCTGGATCACCCGCCGTGGTCTCGACGCCCGCTTCCTCCGCAGCTGGGGCGCGACCGAGGTCCTCCCGCCCGAAGACGCCGACGTCATCGTCGACAACTGCGCCACGGGCTCGACGCTTCGCGCCAACCACCTCGCCATCATCGACGAGGTCATGAAGAGCTCGACCCGTTTCTTTGCCCACCCGCGTTCACTCGAAAATCAAGCAAAACGCCAACGCATCGAGGACCTCGTCGTCCTCATGAAGTCCGTCCTCGACGCCCGCCAACGCGTCATCCTCGAGGTCAACGTCTCCGCGGCCGACCTCGAGCGCCTCATCGCCGTCCTCCCCTGCATGCGCCAACCGACCATCGCTCGCCTCCACGGCGAGGACGCCTACGCCGTGAAAGCCGCCGTCCCCCACAAGGACCTGCCGAAGCTCATTCCGCAGCTGCGCGCGTCGGGTGGTTCTGACATCATCGTCGCTCGCCTCTCACAAATCGTCCCGTAACCCACGTGACTCGATGACCCACGCCTTCCAACCCATCGCCGGCCTCCGCGCGCTCAGCGCCTACGCCGTCCCCAAACACCCGGCACCGATCGACCTCCCGCTGCATGGCAACGAGGGCCCCGCACCCTCGTCTGCCGTCCTCGCTGCCCTCGCGACCTCCGGCTCCGAGCTCCTCCGCCGCTATCCGTCGACCGCCCCCCTCGAAGCCCACCTCGCCCGCCGCCTGCGCATCGAACCCCAGCAGGTCCTTGTCACCGCGGGCGCTGATGAGGCCCTCGACCGCGCCTTTCGCGCCTTTCTCGCCGAGGGCGACGAGGTCATTCTCCCCGCACCTACCTTCGTCATGCTCCCCCATTACGCGCGTCTCATAGGCGCCCGCGTCCTCGCCCCAGCATGGCCCGCCGAAGATTTCCCGACCGCCGACGTGCTCGCCGCCATCAGCCCCTCGACCAGGGCCATTGCGCTCGTCTCGCCGAACAACCCGACGGGCGCCATCATCCCGACCGACGTCATTTCGAAGATCGCCGAGGCCGCACCCCACGCCGCGATTTTCGTCGATTTCGCCTATATCGAGACCGCCGATTCCGACCCGACGCGCGAGCTCCTGCGCCACCCGAACGTGCTTGTCTTCCGCACCCTGTCCAAGGTCTGGGGCCTCGCAGGGGCGCGCGTCGGCTATGTCGTCAGCGCACCGTCGACCATCGCCTGGCTTCGCGCCGCGGGCCCGCCTTTCCCATGTTCCGCCCTCTCGCTCGCGATCGCCGACCACCAGCTCACGACTGGCGAAGCCGACATGAAGGCCTACGTCGAACACGTCCGCCACGAACGCGACGTGCTCTACGACGTGCTCATCTCGTGCGGCACGGCCCCGGTCCGGACCCATGGCAATTTCATCTTCACCCGCTGTGGCTCGAAGGCCCGCGCCCTCTGGCTTCGCGACGGTCTCGCCGGGCTCGGCATCGGAGTCCGCGCCTTTCCGGGAGAACATGACATCAGCGACGGGGTGCGCATCACCTGCCCTGGCCGCAAGGCAGACCTCGAGCGCCTCGTCCGTGGAATCCATGCCGTTCTATCGCCTACGAAAAAAATCGACCGCATCGAGGGGCTCTTCGGCCTCTCCGAACCCGCGTGGTTCCTTGCGCGCTCCCCCGAAGAGGTGAAGCATGCCCGCGCGGTCGGCGCTGTCCCCATAGCGCTCGGCGACCCCTCGAGTCCCACCGCTCACGACCTCCTCTCCACAGGAGCCGCGCGCGTCGTGACCTCCCTCGAACATCTCGAAGAGGAACTCGCATGAGCCGCACCGCCATCATCTCCCGCAAGACCCGCGAGACCGACATCACCCTCACCCTCGACCTCGATGGCTCGGGTCGCTCCGATATTTCGACAGGCATCGGTTTCCTCGACCATATGCTCGCGACGCTCTCCCGTTTCTCGCATTTCGACCTCACCTTGCGGTGTACGGGCGACCTCCACATCGACGACCATCACACCGCCGAGGATTGCGCGCTCGCCCTCGGGGCCGCCCTCGACGCGGCGCTCTCAGACCGCCGCGGCATCGAGCGCTTCGGCCACGCCTATGCCCCCCTCGACGAGAGCCTCGCGCGCGCCGTCGTCGACCTCTCGGGGCGCCCTTATCCGAAAGTGTCACTCGGATTCGTCCGGGAAACGCTCGGCAATATCGCCACAGAAAATCTCACCCATTTCTTCCAGTCCCTCGCCATCTCTGGACGTATGGCGCTGCATGTCGAGGTTCTCTCGGGCGAAAACGATCACCACCGCGCCGAGGCCGCGTTCAAAGCCTGCGCGCTCGCCCTCCGTAACGCGGTTCACCCCGATGGCTCCGACCGCGTCCCGAGCGAGAAGGGGGTCCTGTGAGAGACATCGTCATCATCCAGACCGGAATTGCCAATATTGCTTCGGTCCGCGCGAGCTTCGAGCGACTCTCGGTCCGGGTCACCCTCACGCACGACCCCGAGCTCGTCCGCCACGCCTCCCACGTCATGCTTCCCGGCGTCGGAGCCTTCGGCGCGGGCATGGCGGCTCTTCACTCCTCGGGTCTTTCCGAAGCCCTCGTCGAACGCTTAGGCAACGACCGCCCGACCATGGCGATTTGCCTCGGTCTCCAGCTCCTTGCGGTCTCGTCCGAAGAGACCCCGGGGATTGTCGGTCTCTCGATTTTCGAGCAATCGCACGTCACGCGTTTCGATTCGAATTTCGTGAAAGTGCCACAGCTCGGTTGGAACAAAGTCGACGTCGAATCCACTGCGAATTTTTTGCAGCGCGGATATGCCTACTTCGCCAACAGCTTCCGCCTCGTGAACCCTCCTCCCGGTTGGACCGCCGCCTACGCCGACCACGGCGGTCGCTTCGTCGCCGCCCTCGAGCGCGGACCCCACCTCGCCTGTCAATTCCATCCCGAATTGTCTGGCCCCTGGGGACAGGCTCTCATCGCGCGCTGGCTCGGACTCGGAGGTGGCTCATGCTGACCCGACGCATCATCCCATGCCTCGACGTGAAAGACGGCCGTGTCGTCAAGGGCGTCCGTTTCCAGGGGCTCCGCGACGCGGGCGACCCGGCCGAGCGCGCCCTCGCCTATGAGTTCCAGGGCGCCGACGAGCTCGTCCTCCTCGATGTCTCGGCGACCCCCGATGGCCGAGGCCACGCCCTCGAGACCGTCCGCCGGGTGCGCGCCGTCCTCTCGATCCCCCTCACCGTCGGCGGCGGCGTCAAGGTCCTCGACGATGCCCGCGCCCTCCTCGAAGCGGGCGCTGACAAAGTCTCCGTCAATACCGCGGCGGTCCTCACCCCCGACCTGCTCGACGCGATGGCCCGCGAATTCGGAAGCCAGTGCACCGTCCTCGCCGTCGACGCCGCGCGCAAACCCGGGCTCGACACCGCCGAGGTCGTCATCCGCTCTGGCCGCGAACGCACCGGTCGAGACGTCATCGACTGGGCGCGCGAGGCCGTCTCACGAGGGGTCGGAGAAATCCTGCTCACGAGTTGGGACCGGGATGGCACCCGCTCGGGCTACGACCTCGAGCTTCTCTCCGCCGTTGCGACGAGCGTCGCCGTGCCCGTCATCGCGTCTGGCGGGGCGGCCCATCCCGACCATCTCGCCGAGGCTCTCGCACACCACGCGTCCGCGGTGCTCGCCGCGTCGATTTTCCATGATGGCGATTTCACCGTGGGCGATGTCAAATCGGTCCTACGCAGCCGAGGTTTCGAGGTGCGCTCATGATCATCCCCTCCATCGATCTCCAGGGCGGCGCCGCCGTTCAGCTCGTCGGCGGTGAGCGCCTCGAAATCCACGCGGGCGATCCGCGCCCCATCGCCGAGCGCTTCAGACTGGCCGGCGAAATCGCGGTCATCGACCTCGATAAGGCCATGGGGCAGGGCGACAATTCCGCGGTCATCGAGGACCTCCTCCAAATCGCTCCCTGCCGGGTCGGCGGCGGTATCCGCGACGTTCAGACCGCTATTTCCTGGCTCGACAAGGGCGCGCGCAAAGTCATCCTCGGGACCGCGGCGAAACCAGAAATTCTCTCGAAATTGCCACGTGACCGCGTCATCGCCGCACTCGATGCCCGCGATGGCGAGGTCGTCGTCGAGGGTTGGAAGACGGGGACGGGGCAGGGGATCCTCGAGCGCATGGCCGCGCTCGAACCGCATGTCTCGGGCTTTCTCGTCACTTTCGTCGAGCGCGAGGGCCGCATGCAGGGGACCGACATGCCCCGCATCCGCGAGCTCGTCAAAGCCGCGGGTCGTGCGCGTGTCACTTTCGCGGGCGGGGTCACGACGCCTGCCGAAATTGCCGAAATCGATCGCCTCGGCGCTGACGCACAGATCGGAATGGCACTCTATTCTGGCAAACTCGATCTCGGCGATGCCATCGCGGCGCCTCTCGTGTCCGACCGCCCCGATGGCCTGTGGCCGACGGTCGTCTGCGACGAGCACGGTCGCGCTCTCGGCCTCGTCTACAGCAGCGCCGACAGCCTTCGCGAAGCCGTTCGTACCCGACGTGGCGTCTATTTCTCGCGTTCCCGCAACAGCCTCTGGGTGAAAGGCGAGTCCTCGGGGGCGACCCAGGAGCTCCTCGCTATCGGACTCGATTGTGACCGCGACGCCCTTCGTTTCGTCGTCCGCCAGCGCGGTGCGGGATTTTGCCACGAGAACACCTGGACCTGCTGGGGGCCAGACCAGGGGGTGCCCGGTCTCGCGCGTCGCCTCCGGGACCGGGCCGATATCGCCCCCGAGGGCTCTTACACGAAGCGGGTCCTCGAGGATGCGCGCCTTCTGCGCGCGAAGCTCATCGAGGAGGCCCGCGAGCTCGGCGCAGCCCGCGGCACGGATCAAATCGTCTGGGAAGCCGCCGACGTCTTCTACTTCACCCTCGTCGCGCTCGCCCGAGCGGGCGTGCCTCTCGCCGATGTCGAGGCGGAGCTCGACAAGCGCGCCCTGAAAGTCGTTCGTCGCAAGGGGGACGCCAAGCCGCGCGAAGAAGCCGAGGTCGAGGCCCAGGTCGAAGACGACAAGCCAAAGGGTAAGAAATGATGCTCCGTCGCATATCGACTTCGGATCTCTCGCGGAAAAAAATCGAACCTGTGTCACAGGATACGCTCGATGCAGCGAGGCCCATCGTCGATGAGGTCCGTCATGGCGGCGACGTTGCGCTCCGTCGCTGGTCGGAAAAACTCGGCGATATTGCCGAAAATGCCCCGATGATTTTCGGGCGCGATGTCTTGAAATCTGCATTCGAATCTTTGTCCGACGAAGACCAGGCCCTCCTCGAGCGCGTCGCCGAACGCATCCGCCGTTTTGCCGAGGCCCAACGGGCCGCCCTGAGACCTGTCAATTTCAATATCCCAGGCGGTCAAGCTGGCCATCTCATCGAGCCCGTCGAGCGCGCGGGCTGCTATGCCCCGGGCGGCCGTTTCCCCTTGCCCTCGTCGGTCCTGATGACCGCCATCACCGCCCGCGCTGCAGGCGTCAAAACTGTATGGGTCGCCTCCCCGAGGCCCGCGCAAATCACCCTCGCCGCCGCTCATGTCGCGGGTGCCGACAGCCTGCTCGCGGTCGGTGGTGCGCACGCGGTGTCAGCCCTCGCCTACGGGACCGAGACCGTTCCGCGCTGCGACGTCATCGTCGGACCAGGCAATCGCTGGGTCACGGCCGCGAAAAAAATCGTTTCGGGTGATGTCCGCATCGACATGCTCGCGGGGCCCTCTGAGCTCGTCGTACTTGCCGATGGTTCGGCAAATCCCTCCATCATCGCGGCCGATCTCCTCGCACAAGCCGAACACGACCCGGACGCCATCCCCATCCTCATCACGACCGATGCGTCACTCGCCGATAAGGTCGACGCCGAACTCACTCGGCAGCTCGAGACCCTCCCCACGGCCGAAACCGCTCGCGCGGCGCTCACCAACGGCGCCATCATCCTCGCCGCGACCATGCAGGACGCCATCGCCGCGAGTGACCTGCTCGCTCCCGAACACCTCGAGATCCTCACCGCCAACCCGCGCAGCGATGCTTCGAGGGTCCGTCATTACGGCGGTCTCTTCATCGGTGAAGGCACGGCCGAGGTCTTTGGCGATTATGGTGTCGGCCCGAATCACGTCCTGCCGACTGGCGGCACGGCGCGATATTCTGGAGGATTATCGGTCTTCGATTTCTTGCGAATTCGTACCTGGATCGACATGGAGCCCCCCGACACACCAGAGGCGCTCATCCTCGACACCGCGCGTCTCGCCCGCCATGAGGGGCTGGAAGCTCACGCGCGCGCGGCCGAGCAACGCCTGCGTCTCCTCGGCTCGACGGACCTCAACTGATGCAGACGGTCTTCTTTTTCTTCCGCACCGCCTGGCGGACCCTCTGGATCTCCCTCATCCTGTTCCTCGCCCTCTGCTCCTACGGCTTACGCCGCGTCTTCAAAGGGCGAATGAAACCCGAGCAAAGGGAACACCTCCGCGGCCTCGTGATGGCCAAGGCCTTCGAGCGCCTCGGCGCGACCTTCATCAAATTCGGGCAAATCCTCTCGACCCGTCCCGACCTCCTCGGGCCAGGCTATATCGAGCCGCTCTCCCGCCTCCAGGACCGCGTCCGTCCAGAGTCCGAAAAAGCCATCCGTAAATGTCTCGCCCGGGAATTGCCAGACCGGCCATTCAAGGAATTCGATTTCAAACAAATCGCTGCAGCATCTGTGGCCCAGGTCCATCGCGCATTTCTGCCCACGGGAGAAGAGGTTGCCGTAAAGATCCAGAGACCAGGGGTCGACCGCCTCATCGCAGGCGATGTCGCCCTCCTGCGTTTCTGGGCGAAATTTATCCACTGGTTTCCGAGCATGAAGCCCCTCTCGTTACCCGGTGCCGTCGCCCTTTTCGGAGACGCGCTCGAGGGTCAGCTCGATTTTGAGAAAGAGGCGGAGAATAATCGCAAATTCACTGCCAATTTCGCGGGTATCGACGGCCTTGCTGTCCCGAAACTCTACCCGGAGTATTGTACCCGCCGCGTGCTCACGATGGAGTTCATCCATGGCGTCAAGGGCAGCGAGCCCGAGAAGGTCGGCGGTGACCGCGCCCGCCTC
>VFQT010002460.1_pt1 | contig 18968 bp, 13 predicted proteins | sample 3512381 | NCBI WGS metagenome assembly VFQT01 (sample SAMN10412376, study PRJNA504923) | tailings metagenome | isolation source: Relicate 2 Philex TSF3 active mining site | place: Philippines: Tuba, Benguet | collected 2017-08-29
GGACCAAGCGTCAGATGCGCGACACGCGCTTCAGCCCGAGTCCGGTCTGGTTGGAGGAATTCCGGGCGCATGCAAAGCGACCATCTCGCGCATGCCTTCGGCGGCGGCATCCAGATAGACGATTGCGGCGCTCTGCTGTCCATGGCCACGGCCTTGCGGTTCGGGGCGGCGATCCCGGAGTTCGAGAGCCAGGGACACCACACCATCGCACTGTTGTCCTGCGACAGATCTGTTCCAGGAAGAGACCCGCAGCCGCGCGATGGGCAGCTCGCCATCCCGACCACACAGAGCGTTGGCGTGTGGCTTAGCAGGGATGCGGAATGGCGTATGATCAAGGCCGATGTGAAGCTTGGGTGAGGAAGGGACGAAAAGCATGCGCATCAACGACGACCTCACGAAACCGGTTATCGTGCACGCCGCACGGCTAGCATGGGTGCCAAGCCCTGCGGCGGGCGTCGATCGGCGGATGCTCTACAGGGTGGGCGGCGAGGTGGCGCGAGTCACCTCGATCGTGCGGTACGCGCCAGCCAGCAAGTTCGCGGCACATGTGCACGGTGGCGGCGAGGAAATCCTCGTCCTGGAGGGCACGTTCCAGGACGAGCACGGCGACTATCCAGCGGGCAGCTATTTCCGTAATCCGCCGGGCACGTCGCACACACCTGCCTCTGCTGAGGGTTGCACGATCTTCGTCAGGCTCTGGCACTACCGCGCGGGTGACCATGAGCAGGTCGTGCGCCAGCCGGGCGAGGGAAGGGCTGCTCAATTGCGCCATGGTGCCGAAGCGGCCCGCGTCCTCTTCGAGGATCCGTTCGAGAAGGTCTGCATCGAAGACTGGCGAGCGGGCGCCAGTGTGTCGGTCGAGAATGAGCGCGGTCTTGAATTCCTGGTTCTGTCGGGAATGATAGCCGTGAGCGGCGAGACGCTGGGGGCGCAGAGCTGGGGCCGGATGCCCGCGGGTCAATCACTCGAAGCAACCGTGGGTCCGCAGGGGGCGCGAATCTGGTTCAAAGAGGCGCCGCTTCAGCACCTGGATATTTTGCAGCTGCCAAGCTGATCGCCAGCCCATTGGAGACGTCAAATATGGCAGATACCCAGGTGGCCATCGTGGGCGGCGGACTTGCGGGGCTGAACGCGGCTCGCCTGCTGCATCGCGCAGGCGTCGATTTCGTCGTGCTGGAGGCCAGGGATCGGCCCGGTGGTCGCGTCCTCAGCGTCGATGCGAACGGTCGGCCTGCCGACGATGGCTTCGACCTCGGACCATCCTGGTACTGGCCGGAGATCCAGCCGGGCATGGCCGAGTTCGTTGCCGAGTTGGGGTTGCCCACCTTTCCTCAGTTCTCGGAAGGCCACATGACATTCGAGCGGGCCGTAGAGGAAGGCTCGATCCGGGTCCCGGGGTTCCATCAGGAGGCACAATCGATGCGGCTCGTCGGCGGGTCGAGTGCGCTGGTGCGGGCCTTGATGAGACACATTCCTGCCGATCGATTGCGGTTCGCGGCCGCGGTAATGGCGATGCGCATGTCTGAAGACGGTGTGGAACTGACCGTCGTCGTGACCGGGGAAGGGCGCAGAGTTGTGAAGGCCGGGCACGTGATTGCGGCTGTCCCGCCGCGTTTGCTCGAGCAGATCGTTTTCACGCCGGGGCTGGACCCCCAAACCTCGCGACTCTGGAAAGAGACCCCGACATGGATGGCGCCGCATGCAAAAGTCTTCGCCGTCTATGATCGGCCTTTCTGGCGCGAGGCGGGCCTGTCCGGCATGGGCCAGAGCCTCGTAGGTCCCATGGGGGAAATTCACGATGCGACGACAAAGTCGGGGCGAGCCGCTCTTTTCGGATTTGTCGGTATTCCAGGACGACAACGGGCGTCCATCGGCGATGACAGGCTCGTCAAGAGCTGCGTCGATCAACTCGTGCGCATGTTCGGGCCGCACGCCGCCTCACCACGCAACACGATATACAAGGACTGGGCCAGGGATCCGCTGACGGCAACTCCGCTGGACTGGACGATGCCCGGGCACCCCGTTGATGGAGTGGAGACCTGGGTCGGCGGCCCTTGGAAAGAGCGGCTCAGTTTGGCTGGCAGTGAATCGAGTCCGCTCAACGCCGGCTACCTTGCAGGGGCAGTCGAGGCTTCGCGGCTTGCGGTGGCACGGCTGACATCGAAATTGTCGTCCTCGACCGCGACCTGATCGATTGCCGGAAGGAGCGACGATCAACGACGCTGGTCTTCCGCGTCATATGAGAGCCCGCGCGGAAGCCGAACGCGGACCTGAAGACGACAATGAAGGCGCAGGCCGGTAGATGAGCCAGAATTCATACTCCCAAGGGCAAGGGACAGTTTACCGCCAAGCTCGTCGATGGGACGCAAGAGCCGTGGGATGCATGTCCAGCATCGCGGCCTAGGCCCCAGCTCCGCCGCGATACACCACGTCGACGTTTGCGACGACGCCCCGAACAATATGGCGTTCTATTCCGCTGTACGCTTCGTCGCAGGATGGCGCGGCAATGCATAGCCGAGGCCCAGAAGGCCTTCGTTCTTTTGCCCAGGACTGAGCCGTCGGCAGCTTCGCAGCTCGATCGGGCTGTTGGAGGATCATCGCCGTAATCCGGTCGGGAGAGCCACCGGCAAGCAGCTTGCTCTCGCTTTCGGCCGTGTCGACGACATCCGCCTTCACAAGTGGCGATACGACCGACGTCTGCCGTTCGGTTGAAACAGTCGGTGCACCGGCTGCGGCACCTGCAACTTGATGCCGGTCGTGTGCATGCGCGGAAATTGGCGGCGCGAAGAAATGGTCTGTTCCTGACGGGCCTTTGGCCGCGGCAGCCCCGACACCGAAGGACGGCGACGAGGGGAGGCCGGCGCAGGTCGACGTCTTGGGCCGATCGCTGATCTTCGAGGGGCCAAATCGAAAGCTTGTCTATGGCCTTTCTGTTAGTAACGAGGGCGCGACATTCCCTTCCGTCGACGCGGCAATCGCAGAAGGCCTGGGCAGGATGCAGACAAGCTATCGCGCGATGATGATTACGTCCCCTGGACGGCTGGATCTGGTCGAACGACCGGTGCCGAAGCCCGGTGCCGACGAAGTGCTGATCGCGGTCGAAGCCTGTGGCATGTGTGGCGCCGATCTCAACGACATCGGCCGTGTCGATGCTGGCGGCCACCGGCCGCGCGTGCCCGGTCACGAAGTCGTGGGCCGCATCGCCGCGCTTGGCGAAAGAGCACCGTCGAACTGGCGTATCGGCCAGCGCGTCGGCATCGGCCGCCTGGGCGGTCACTGCAACGAATGCGGGCAATGCCGCCAGGGCAAGTTCAACCTGTGCCGGAACCAGAACTTCGTCGGATCGAGCTGCGACGGCGGATACGCCGAGATGATGCTCGCTCGTGCGACGGGGCTCGTGTCGATCCCCGATGAACTCGGGGCGGAGGAAGCTGCACCCATCCTGTGTGCGGGGATTGCAACCTTCAATGCACTCAAGCGGTGTGGCGCGGAAGCAGGTGATCTGGTCGCCATCTTCGGCATCGGGGGGCTGGGGCATATGGCATTGCAGTATGCGCGCCGGATGGGGTTCAAGGTCGCCGCCGTCGGACGCGGCCGGGATATCGTCGAGGATGTCTTGGCGCTCGGCGCCCACGTCTACATCGACACGAACATCGACAATGCGGCCGAAAGGCTCGACGCAATGGGCGGTGCCAAAGCCATCATCGCCACCATCGGTGCCGCCGAAGCAGTCTCGGCGCTGGTCGGCGGTCTGGCACCTGAAGGACGTCTCGTCGTCCTCGGTCCATCGCCGCAGCCCTTGTCCATCTCCTCCGGCCAACTCGTCGCCGGCGAACGCAGCGTGATGGGCTCCATCACCGGCTCGCCCTTCGAAAACGAAAGGACGCTCGATTTCAGCGTGCTCGCGGGCGTGCGCCCGCGGATCGAAACGATGCCGCTGGAGCGCGCGGCCGATGCGTTGGAGAAATTGAAATCCGGCGCCGCGAAGTTCCGGATGGTGCTGACGATGCGGTAGGCGCGCGTCTATTGGTCGATCCATGAAGGCAAGGAGAAAGACATGATCACCGAGATCGTCGCTTTTGGAATTCCTGAAAGCATGACTCGGGAAGATGTCGTCGCGAACTATCGGCGGAGCGCTCCGACATGGCGCACCAATCCCGACCTTATCCGGAAGAACGACATCTTCGATCCCGAGACCCGCCGGGCCGGTGGCGTCTACACGTGGCGCACGATGGAAGCCGCCAGACGCGCGCGTGGACCCGATTGGATGGACCGCGTGCGGCGCACCTATGGCACGGAGCCGCACGTGCAGTACTTCGAAACACCGTTCGTGGCTGATAACGTCTTGGGCCAGACCATCGACGACGCCTAGGCGGCAATCGTCTCGATCTCCTGGGGATTTGAGGTGGGAGCACGCACAGGTCGGTTGATCGCTCTGGACAGGCGGCGACACCCTCCCAACCCTAAATACAGCCCGGGGAAAAGGTACGCAGGACGAACGCCACTCCGGTTCCGCATTGCCACGGTCGGCGTGGGAGCGGCCATTCTGCGGCTGCTCCACCGCCGATGCCTCAGCGGCTAGCCCGTGGGCGGAATGCTCAATCCGAACCACCCGGGTGTGGGACGCTGCGGGTCGAACAATGCGATTGTGTGCGCCCGAGTTATCAGTTCGCGCCGAGCAGGGTGGCGACCTCGATGACAGGCGGCTCGTCCTCGCCGACCTCGTCGGAGCTTTCGCGCGCCTGTCGTCTCAGGTCCTCGAGTGTGAAATTCATGCGATCGCCGACGGTCCGCACGGTCTGATTGCGCAGCCGCTGCTGGGCGTTGTACCAGTCCCGCTTCAACGCGTCGTCCTGGCACGTCTTCAGTTCGTCCGGCGACGTGGCGCCCCAGCGGCGTTCGACACAGTGGTGTGGATCGAAAGACATCAGGAACAAACGCTGTTTCACCTCGTTGAAGGACAGGGATTGAGGTGAGCCGTCGCTTCGCGTGTACGTGATGTTGCACGCTTCGGCCTCGCTCGCATATGCCGCCTTCAAGTCCTCGCGCAGATCGGCGCCGCGATAGTCGAGGTGCTTGCCACCCGCCGCGTGCATGGAAATGAAGCGTTTGACATCCTCGCGCAGGCCGACGAACAGCAACTTAAGGCGGGCATCCCGTGACGGCGTGGCGTAGGCTTCCCAATCGCCCTGCGTCACATAGATGTTTTGCGGAAGACGTTGCGGTTGCGGTCGCCTGGGAATGCCGGCGCGCACGGCGGCATTGACGGCGTCGACACGCTGATGCAGCTCGTCGCACAGGGTTCGGACGCGCTGGCGTACCTCTGCCACGGGATTGAAACGGTAGCCGGGTGGGGCAAGCCGCAGGCGCACATATGCGTAATAGTCCAGTTCCTCGCCATCGAGAAAGAAGCGAGCCTGTTGCCACTCGGACGAGCGTCCTTCGCCGGTGCCGAAGTACTGCGTGTCGGACCAGTCCGGCAGTTGCTCGTTGCGTGCCAGCACCAGCGTGCCGCCGTGGAGCCGGCCGTCTCTCCCTTTGCTGGCGCCGACGAGCGACTGGGGGCGCCAGCGCAAAAAGCCGGCTCCCGAATCCGGACCGGCGCGCTCGACATCGCTGCCGAACACACCACGGGTGAGCGCATTGTCAGGGTTCGCGTCGATGTAGTGGATGAGGCCGTCCTCGGTGACCTTGTAAACGATATTGACGTGGCCGAGCGTGTCGAAGATCACGGTCCCCGCTTTCACACTTTCGCGTGAAATTTCGACGGGATAGTGATCCGGGAGCATCTGCCCCTTGTAAGCGAGCGGCACGCGGAAATGAGCCGTCGAAACACGCAGAATTTCGGTCAGCGTCTGCCGCGGATCGGCGCTCGGGGGGACGACATGATAGCGGCCCGCGACCTTGAAGGCATAGGAACCGGGTCGATCCGATCCGGTCTTGGGATGAATAGCCATGGCCGTCGAGAACGAGAACGGCAAACCGTTCTTCCAGGCGAAATACGCGCGCAAGACGAAAGGTAGATCCGCACAGTCCGCAAAGAACGTCATGCCCGGCGGATTGGTCGCGTGGTACGCGGGATTGGAGTCCGGCGAGGTTAGGCACTCGTGGGTGGTCTTGCAGTTGCTCTCCCCGATGCGCAGCAGGAACGCTCCGTATGCCTCTTCATCGGCAGCCGTCCATTCTTGCTTCGTCACGGTCCACTGCCAGCGCCCTTTTCCCGGCGGCGCGACGTGATTGCCAACCAGAGACGAACGCCTCGCCAGGTAGGCTCCCCCTGCGATGGAGGTGGACCGGCCATCGCGGGTCTTGGGGCCGGCCGCTTTCGACAATGCACGATTGGGGCGCTTGCCGGTCGCGGAGTTGTCGACTGCCAGAGCGTTATTGAACGGCTCGACCTCGGAGGCTGCGCTCCCTCCGATCGGCAGCGATGCCAGACACGCTGCCGCCATGACCGCGACCAAGGCCGCCGTTGAAGCCGTTCTCGTAGGCATTGTAGTCGTTCTCCCCCCGCGAAGCGGCGAAATAATCCCATGCGACGTTGATGCGGCAAGCGGGGAAGGGGAGTTCGACCGGGCGCTCCAAACCATTTCCCAAAACTGTGGCATCCTTGGCACAGGTTCGTAAAGATCTCGCAATGATTCACCTTGACCAAGCCAGTGGCTATCCACTAGATGCGCGGCCGCTCGGTGGGAGAGAACGGGGAGATCACCCGTCGGCGCGGCTGCGATCTCGGCGAGTGCAGGCGTTATTTCAACACTTTGCCGATGAAATGCTCGCGCAAACTGAGCATCTTGATATCACCGTTGAGGTAGGACGATGCCGGAAGGCAAGGCCGTGGGTCGGAACGGCACCGCTGTCGTGGAACCTGAAGCAGCATCGGGTGCTTTAGGTGGAGGCGCCTGCGATGGTGCCGCCAGGACGAGCGCTTGTGGCACCTCCTCGACTGTTCCTCAGCAGCAGCTGCTCGTCGGGCAGGATCCAGTCGAGCCGGGGCCTCCCGACGAGCGTCTGGAAGAACTCTTCGAGAAGCTCGCCCTTTACTATGGGACGAGCCCGGCCGTCATTTCCGAAGACCGGATCTGGTCCTACACGCAGATCGATCTACGTGCCAATCAGCTCGCCCGCCTCCTGATCGAAAGCGGCGTGAAGCCCGGCGACCGCGTAGGGCTCCTCCTGAACCGCTCGGCCGAGACGTACGTGGCGATGCTCGCCGTCATGAAGGCGCGTGCGGCGTATGTGCCACTCGCAGCCGCCTTCCCCGAGCAGCGCATCGCCTTCATCATCGAGGATGCCTCGCTGCGGCTGGTGATATCGACGGCAGCCTACCGGGACAAGGTGCAGCGCCTGTCGGTGCCGCACCTGCTGCTCGACGAAGCTGGGCCGCAGCTCGACGCCATGGCGTCGGCCCCGCTGGGCATGGCCCCGACACCCACCGACAATGCCTGCTATATCCTCTACACCTCCGGCACCACGGGTAAGCCGAAGGGCGTGGTCATCGCGCATCGCAGCATCTGCAATTTCGTACGCGTGGCCGCCTATTGCTATGGCTACAGGCAAGGCGATCGCGTCTACCAGGGCATGACGATCGCCTTCGACTTCTCGATCGAGGAGATATGGGTGCCCTTCGTGGGGGGGGCCACACTGGTGCCCGCCCCAGGCGAGCAGGCACTGATCGGGGAGGATCTTGCGGACTTCCTGCGAGACAACGCGGTGACCTGTCTGGCCTGCAGCCCCACGCTGCTGTCCTCCGTGGAGAGCGAGGTGCCGGGGCTGCGCTTGATACTCGTGGGCGGGGAGGCGTGCTCGCAAAATCTCGTCGCGCGCTGGTCGCGTCCGGGCCTCGTCATGCTCAACACCTACGGTCCGACCGAGGCGACGGTCACGGCGACCATGGGCGTGCTGGACCCGGCCAAACCCGTCACGATCGGTCGTCCGCTGCCGAGCTACTCGATCGCCATCCTCGATCCCGAACGCCCCACGCTCGCCGCGCCCGGAGAGATGGGTGAGATCGGCATCGCCGGCATCGGTCTGGCGGTCGGCTATCTCAACCGGCCCGATCTGACCTCCCAGAAGTTCATCCCGGATTTCCTGGATCTGCCGAACAATCCGTCCGGGCGCATCTATCGCACCGGGGATCTCGGGCAGCTGAATGCGGACGGCGAGATCGAGTACCACGGAAGGGTGGACACCCAGGTCAAGATCCGCGGCAACCGTATCGAACTCGGAGAGATCGAAGCGGTGCTTCTGGAGCATCCGTCGATCGGGCAGGCCGTGGTGACGACGTGGCAGCCGGATCCCGAGCGTCTGGAGCTGGTTGCCTACTACACGCTGAGGAGCGACGTGGCTCCCCTGCCACGACTGGAAATCGCGCGCGAGTTGAAGAAGCGCCTCCCGGACTACATGGTGCCGAGCTACCTGGAAGAGCTTCCCGTTCTTCCCATGACGGTTTCCGACAAGGTCGATCTGCGCCAGCTCCCTCCGCCCAAGACCAAGAGCTTCGCTGGCGATGGCGCCATGGTCGCGGCCCGCAACGACGCGGAGCGCTTCGTCGTCAAGGCTCTCTCGGACGTTCTCAAGCGCGATGACGTGTCCGTCGAGGGGCACTTCTTCGACGATCTCGGAGCCAACTCGCTCTTGATGGCGCGGCTCTGTGCGCGCTTGCGCACGAGAGAGGGGTGGGGCACCGCGTCTATGCGGGATATCTACCTCAATCCGACCGCCGCTCTGCTTGCCGCCCATCTGCAGCGTCAACCGGGGGAGGCGGCAATGATGACCGATCCCCAGCCCACCCATCGGGCGTCCGATCTCGTCTATTGGACCTGCGGTGCAGCGCAGCTGGCCTTCTACGGTGCGTACGTCCTCGTCTTGCTATGGTGCCTGAATGCCGGGTTGAACTGGGTCAACGAGATGCTGGACGAGCCCGTATGGCTCTATGTCCGCAGTTCCGTGCTCGCGGTCGTCTACTTCTTCGGCTGGTCGGCGTTTGCCGTTCTGGGCAAGTGGGCCCTCGTCGGCAAATGGAAAGAGGAGAAGATCCCGCTGTGGGGCTGGCGGTACTTCCGTTTCTGGGTCGTGATGTCGCTGATCCGCAGCGCCCCTGTCGCGATGTTCAAGGGCAGCCCGCTCTACAGTCTCTACCTGCGCCTCCTGGGCGCCAAGCTCGGGCACAATACGGTGATCGAGTGCCGCTCAATGCCGGTGTGCACGGATCTCATCAGCATCGGCGACAACACGATCCTTCGCAAGGATTCGAGCGTCCTGGGTTTTCGCGCCGAGGCGGGCTACATCTATACGGGCCGCGTACAGATCGGTGAGGGCGCGTTCGTCGGCGAGGCGAGCGTGCTCGACATCGATACGCGCATGGGGGACCGGTCGCAGCTCGGCCATGCCTCGTCGCTGCAACGCGGACAGTCGATCCCCGCCGGCGAGCGCTGGCACGGCTCGCCCGCCATGCCCACCACCGCCGACTACTGCAAGGTGGACGAGCGGTCTTGCACGCGGTTGCGCCGCGTTGTCTACGAGGGAATTCAGATCGTCGGACTTTTGACGATCGTGGTGCCGCTTCCGCTTCTGCTGCTCAGCTATTGGCAGTGGCGCACCGACGATCTCGAAGAGACGGTGTACCTTCTGGTCAAGTACACCACGGCCGGAATGTTCGGTGGGCTCCTGCTGCTGCTGCTGGGGGCCGTCCTGGTGCCGCGCCTGTTGCGTCCGTTTCTTCGCGCGGGGCGGACGTACACGAACTACAGCACCAACCACTGGCTGCAATCGGTCGTCTCCCGCAGCAGCAACAGCCGACTTCTCAACCTCGTTTTCGGCGATAGCTCGGCGGCCGTCCACTACATCCGCGCCATCGGTTGGAACCTCAACGAGGTCCATCAGACCGGCTCGAACTTCGGCACCAATCAGCAGCACGACAATCCTCTGCTCTGCGAGATCGGCAGCGGCACGATGGTGTCGGACGGCTTGTCGATGATCAATATTCACAAGTCCGCAACGGCGTTCCGCCTGGAGCACACCAAGGTCGGGGAGCGCAGCTTCCTGGGTAACAACATCTACTTTCCGCCCGACGCACGGATCGGCGCCAATTGCTTGCTCGGCACCAAGGTCATGATCCCGATCGACGGCCCCGTTCGCGAGAACGTCGGCCTCCTGGGTTCACCCGCCTTCGAAATTCCTCGTATGGTTGAGCGCGACAAGGAGCTGTTGGGTTCGGTCGATGCCGCCGAGCAACGCAAGCGGGTGGTGCGCAAGAACTTCCACAACGCGGCCACGGCCGGGCTGTTCTTGGCGATCCACTGGGTCACGCTCTTCCTGACGCTCGTGGTCTGGGATCGGGCCCTGAACTACTACAGCGAGTACGGGGTTTGGTCCCTGTGCGCGGCGTTCGTCTCCATGGTTCTGGGCTCGGTCGTCTACTATGCCTTCATCGAGCGTGCGAGCACCGGTTTCAAAGGGCTCGAGCCGCGTGTCGCGACCATCTACGATCCTTACTTCTGGTCGCACGAGCGGCACTGGAAGCTCTCCGACACGCCCATCATGTCGTACTTCGCAGGCACCCCGTTCCGGCCTGTCGTTCTGCGCCTTCTCGGCGTGAAAGTAGGGCGTCGGGTTTTCGATGCTGGCTGCATCATCACCGAGCGGTCGCTCGTGCAGATCGGAGACGACGCGACGCTCAACGAGGGCAGCGTGCTGCAGCCGCACTCGCTTGAAGAGGGAGCCTTCAAGTCGGATTGGATCAGGATCGGCAAGGGCGCCTCGCTCGGGCCATCGGCCTTCGTGCACTACGGTGTCGTCGTCGGGGAGGGCGCCACGGTCGATACGGATTCCTTCGTCATGAAGGGCGAGGCCATCGAGCCCAATACCGCGTGGCGCGGGAACCCCGCAAAGCTGCATCGCCTTCTCGTTCCCACGGTCGGTGTCGCGGAAACGAAGCGCGCGAGGTGAATATGGTACGGAAGGGGCGGCCTCGTAACGACGCTCGGCACGATCAGGACAACGCAGGCAGCGAGGGCGTTGGGCGTGAGCTGGTCCGCCTCGATCGCATCAGCGCTGCGAACCGCAAGGATGTTCTCGCACTCGAACTGGCGGAAGATCAGCAGGACTTTCTCGCGGACAATGCCAGTTCGCTCAGGGAGGCCAAGAACGACGCGGACGCATGCCCGCGCGCGGTGGTCGCCGGCGAGCGTGTCGTGGGCTTCCTGATGTACGATGCCAGCCAGGGCGATCGCGAGGCCTTGATCTACCGTTTCATGATCGACCGCCGCGAGCAGGGACGCGGCTTGGGCCGTGCCGCGCTTGACGCACTTCTCGAGGAGATCCGCGCACTCCGCCACGTACGCGATGTGCTCGTGTGCTACATGCCGGAGAACGAGGGTGCGCGTCGCCTCTATCACGCGGCCGGCTTTCGCGACGAGGGACCGGACGAGGATGGCGAAATGATCGCCCGCCTGCGTCTCGACCGGCGGATGAACCGTTCTTGACGGTGCCGGACGACACGACCGGAACGGCACAGCAGGCCATCGAGCGCGCCGAAGCGGTTCTGCTCTCGAGCATGACGCGAATGGCACCGGCCGGCATCCTCGTCGGCTGCCGTCTCATTCGCGCGGGCGACGAGGACCTCCTCCTCGCCGAAGAACACCGTGCGATCACGACGCGCGACCCACGGGCACGTCGCGCCAGTGGTGCGGCACGTCACCTTGCCCGTGGCCTCCTGGCGCGACTTGGTCATCCGCACGCCCCGGTACGACGTGAGCGGTCCGGCCAGCCGGTCTGGCCCTCGGGAATCGTGGGTTCGATGGCGCATGACGACGACGTGGCGGTGGCCGCCGTCGCATCGCATGCCCCTATCGTGTCGCTCGGTATCGACGTGGAGCCGGCCGAGCCCCTGGCAGAGGAAGTCGCGGCTCTGGTCACGACGGAAGCGGACGAACCCGGAGCTATCCAAGGGCATCTGGGAGCCCGCATCCTCTTTGCGGCGAAGGAGGCCGTCTACAAGGCCATCTTTCCCCTGGACGGCGTTGTCCTGAACTACGACGACATCGCCGTCGATCTCACCCGGTCCCGTGCCGCGACCCGGACCGGGCGGGACGTGAAACTTCATGTCTGCCTTTCCCCGCGCATCGTCGTTCTGGCGATCCCCGGTGGTACCGAGGTAGCTTTTGCCGTCCTGTCGAAATGACCCCCGCCGTGCGACCGCTGCCCGACGACTGTCCTAGAGCCGTGCGCGTCGGTCCAAAAGAGGAGGGCGCTGTGCTACCGGCACGTTCCCGCGCGCAGAACCGCGCGATCGGCCTCGGTCAGCAGACCGATCTGCGCTCGTTCGTTGATCTCGCTGCACGAGACGGTCGGTGGTGACGACTGGCTCCGCTGGGCCCCGTCCGTCCGCGAGGCGACGCAACGCCCGTCGACGAGCGCTTCATCGGACGCGCAGCTGGTCCGGCAAACGGTGCCGCCCCCGCGCGTCAGCGCGGCGAGGGCCTCCTGCGTCGGCGCACCGTCGAGCTGCAGCCCGCTGAGCCGGGCGAACTGCAAGAGTGCGGCACGATCGGCGCTTCCCCACGGGCCGCCGCCGCCGCTCGGCAAGCAGCCCACCCGAACGAGTTCGCGCCGCACCCCATCGAGAACCCCTTGGGCCGCCTGGGCCTCCTCTCGCGCGCGTCGTTCCGCCTCTTCCCGCGCTTGCCGATCTGCGGCGGCTTTGGCGGCTGCGGCACGCTGGGCGTCCTCGCGGGCCCGCCGCTCGGCGTCCGCCTTTGCGCGCGCCGCGGCCTCTTCCCGGGCCCGGCGTTCCGCTTGTTCCCGGGCCGCGCGCTCTGCCTCCGCAGCTCTGAGTGCGGCGACGCGCTGGGCCTCGCGCTCGCGGGCCAGTGCTTCGGCGGCCTCCCGCGCGAGCCGTTCCGCCTCGGCTCTCTCCGCGGCCGCCTTTTCCGCCGCGAGGCGTTCGGCTTCTGCGCGTGCGGCAGCTTCCTTGCGGGCGCGCTGCCGAGTGGCGGCGCGTTCTGCCGCTGCCTTTTCCGCTTCGGCTTTCTCCGCTGCGGCCCGCTCGGCCGCAGCCTTCTCCGCCGCCGCGCGTTCGGCTGCCGCCGCTTCCTCCGCGGCACGGCGCGCCGCCGCCTGCTGCAGCGCCTCTTGCTCCCTGGCGCGCCGGTCAGCCTCGGCGCGCGTCCGGAGCAGGGCTTCCTCGGCCAGCGCCGCCGCCGCCGGGTCGGTGGCTTTGGCAGCGGGCGTGACGGCCACGTTGCCCTGCGGCGTCACGGCGGTGCCACGCGGCAGCAGCGCGAAGACGAACAGTCCCGCCACGACCAGCAGTCCTCCGCCCGCGAGCGCCATCCGCTGCGTCGGCCGGCGCGGTTGCCGCACGTCTGGACGGCGCGCGCGTGTCGCGTCGTCGCCCGGCCGCGTGCCGGTGGATGTGGCTGGTGAGTACGGTGCGGGGCCAGGCGGGCCAGAGGGGGGCGCCGCGCCGCCGGGCGCGCTCCAGCGCGGTCCCGACTGCGGACCGGACGAGTGGGGATGGGTGGGCGGCCATCCGCCGGGCGCGTTGCCGCCCGTGCCGGAGACGGGAAACGTGGCCCGCCCGCCCGCCTGCTCCAGATAGGTGCCGCGGAAGAGTTTCTGGCGCCATTCGCCGATGCTTTGTGGTCGCTCACGCGGACGCAGCCTGAGCGACCAGTCCAGGCCTTCGAGAAACTCCATGCGGTAGTCGCCGTTCGCGAACTCCACGGCGGGCCGCATAAGGTCGTCGAGCATGCGCTCGGTTGCCTCGTTGGGCGCATCACCCGCGATGGCGCGGTAGAGTGTGGCCCCGAAGGCGTAGATGTCCGTCCACGGGCCTTGCTGGCGCCCGTCGGTCGCGTACTGCTCCTGGGGCGAGTAACCCTGCTTGACGATCCCGGTGACTGTCCCCGTCATCTCCGTCACCACGCGCCGCGATGCGCCGAAATCCAGGATCACGGGCGTGCCGTCGGCGCGGATGATGATGTTGTCTGGCGCGATGTCGCGATGCAGGTAGGCCGTGTCGTGCAGCGTCTCCAGCGCATCGAGAACGGGCGCCGCGATGCGGTCGAGCTCGAACTGCGTGGGGGCCCGGCCGAGCTCGGCCAGCCACTGCTTCAGCGAGGGGCCGACCTCGTACTTCATCACCATGTAGGCGGTGCCGTGCGCCTCGAACACGTTGAGGACGCGCACGATGGCCGGGTGGTCGAAGCGTGCCAGCGTGCGCGCCTCGCGGATGAAGGAGGCGAGCAGGCGCTCGAAAATCGGCCGGTCGCCCTCCGAGCGCGCGCGCACGCTGAGCGTGGCGTCACGCAGGCCGAACTGGGCGGGGTAGTACTCCTTGATGGCGACGGGCGTGGCGAGACCCAGATCGAAGGCCTCGTAAGTGATGCCGAAGCCCCCCGAGCCGATCACCCGCTCGATCCGGTACTTCCGGTCGAGAACCGTGCCGTGCTGGAGGACGTGGCGGTAGTCCATCAAATCGTTCCGGTCATCCTGGCGGATCTAGGCTTGGTGCGCCCAAGCGCCCGCATACTGCAACACCGATCCTACCCCATTCCCTACCGGCGGATGCAACTCGTGGACATTTTGTGGCATGGCCCGTCGCTCTTCGTGGATGATGGGCCATGCCTCGAGCGAACCATGGGGAATGGGCAGGCATCGGACGTGCGGCCGCCCGCGAAACGGAGCCGCCGCACATCGGGTGTCAGCATTTCGACACTTTGAATTCGACGCGCCGGTCGAGGGCGTCACTGGCGTCGTCTTTACCCGTGCCGACGATGTTCTCGCGCCAGCCCAGACCCTTCGTCGCGATGGTCTTGCCGACCTGCGGCGCGTGCACCTGCAGCCGGGACTTGATGAAGTCGGCGCGCCGCTGCGAGAGCCTGTCGTTGTACGCGAGCTGGCCGGTGTGACTGGCGTGCCCGACGAGTTCGAGGCAGGCCCTCTGGGCCGAAGCGCGCTCCGCGATGGTCTTCAGCCACGACGGGTACTGCATCGAGATCGCGCCGGGTACGAAGTTCGTCGTACCCGGCCGGAACAACATCATGACCGCCAGCTTTTCGCTCTTGAGACCGAAGTCGACGAGTTCCGAAAAGGCTTTCTGCGCCTCGGTTGTCCGGTTGAGCTTCAGATTGGCCAGATAAATGCCGTTGTGCACGCGAAGCTGGTCACCGCCGGCCAGCGCCTTGGCTTTCGTGTAGAGGTCGAGCGCCGTGTCGAGCCGCTTGCTGTCGTAGGCCGAAATCGCTTCGCTGATCAGGGAGGCGACCTGGATACGTTCCACGTAGACGGGATTGATGGGATCGCCGGCCTTTGTGCCCTGGCATGTTTTGACATAACCGGTGATGGCGGGATCCTGGACCCAGACGGGGGCATCGGCGAATGCGCTGGTCGGCGTGTGGTTGATGCCCTGCGGCGTCGCGCGCGCGAAACCCTTCGACACGATCTTGCGCGACTTGAGGTCGATGATCGCGAAGCAGACGCGATAGGCGTCGTTGGGGCCTTCGGACTTGGGCACGGCCTTGATCGGCGTGAACGTGCCGATGAAGACGAACGGCTCGCCCGCGACGTTCGCCGCATTGAAGGGCTTCACGTCGAACTTGTCCGCATATCGCGCGGCAATCAGTCTCTTGAGGTCCGCCTCCATCGAGCGTGTCGCGACGGTCTGCGCACCCGAATTGCCGTCGACGAGGGGATCGATGAGCAGATCTATGCGCCCGTTTGCGGACTGCACGGCCTTGGAAAGCGCAGCGTTGGCGGCGATGTCGAAGGCCTGTGCCAGGGGGGATGGAGGCGGGGGAGGCGTGGGAGCGGCAATCGCCTTGGCCGCGGGACCACTGGGTGCTTGCGCAACCGCGGGCAGGGCTGCGCCGACGAGACCTCCCAGGGCGAGCGCCAATGTCACGGGTCTGGAAAACAAAAACGTCATATCAGCCTCCGAATGAATGAAACAGATCCAGAACCGCAGCCTATGGCATGCTGCGACAGAATAAAACCCACCGTTCAATCACATTTGCTCAAGAACGCGCGTCGTACCGAATCGAGCGTGATCCCACGGACGGGAGCGCCCGGCCGCATACCGCCCACGAGTGCCGCGCTCCCCGTCGTTACTCGCCCCCGTCGCTTCCTCCGAGATGGAGCGTGACCCGTCCTGCGGCCGACTGCAACGCGGCGCCGATGGTTTTCGCGCCGTCCGCCGCCACCTGCTCCGAGAGTGCGACGGCGACGAGCGCATGCGTCATCCAGCCTTCCATCCCGAGAACGGGGGCGGCAACGATGGTGACACCGCGAATGTAGTTGCTGTTATCGATCCCGAAGCCGATACGCCGGGTCGCGGCCACCTCGGCCTGCCAAGCTTCGAAATCGGGTGCGGCGTCCCAGCGGAGCGCCATGAACGCCCGTTCGATCTCCGCATCGGAGTGATTACCGAAGGCGGCAAGGCAGCGGCCCGTGGCGCTGATCAGCGCGGGAAAGCGGCTGCCGATGTCGACGTGCGGGCGAAAGCTTGCCTCCGACCGAGAGATCGCGACGACGATCATGTGCTTCAGACCGATGACGCGTACTCCGATCGCGGTCACGGGAAACTGGTTGGCGAGCGCATCGAGTTCGGGCTGGGCAAGGCGTGCGAAACCGTCCTGGCGCAGTGCGCTACGGGCCAGGGTCAGAACGCCCGCATCGAGGCCATAGCGCTTCGTCACCGGGTCGACCGCCACCAGCCCCTCCGATGCGAGCGCGCGCAGAATGTGCAGGCAGGTACTCGGCACGATCCGAAGTTCTCTGGCTATGGCATTGACACCGAGCGGTTCCCGCCGGCGCGCCAGATAGCGAAGGATGGCGATGCCACGCGTGATCGCTGGCACAGCCCGGACGGTGGGGCCGACACCGGTCGCCGCGTCTCCGCGGCTCGGGTGATGGTCGTCTGCTCGTAGAACGGGGTTTTTCATGGCATTGTATAGATACAATAATCATTCGAACTAGACAATGATTTGCCGGGACGGCTAAAATTCTCGTCCAGATGAGCCAGCGCCGGCAGTGCTGATTTCCGCCACACGCTGTCGAGCAGATTGGAACACGAGCGAGGAAGCGGCCCCGTGAAGCTCACCGAGCTGACAAGCTACGCCGACGCGCAGCGGCACTTCTCCAGCGAGAGGTTGTGGGAGTTGTTCGACGGTGATCGCGAGAAGCTGAACCTCGCGCACGAATGCGTCGACCGCCACGCAACGTCACCCGAACGGGTGGCGGTGCGGATCGCCTATGCGGACGGACGCGACGAACACATCACGTACGCCCGTCTGAAGGCGCTGTCCTCGCAGATGGCGCACGCCCTCACGGCGCGCGGTGTCGGGCCGGGCGATCGCGTCGCCATCATGCTGGAGCCGACACCGGCTTTCTACGCGGGCCTATTCGGGGCCATCAAGGCGGGTGCGATCGCGGTGCCGCTGTTCACGCTGTTCGGGCCCGATGGTCTGCGGCTCAGGATCGACGACTGCAAGCCTAAGGTGCTGCTGACCAACGCGGAGAAGGCCCCGATCGCCGCGGGCATCGAGGGGCTCGACGTTGTCATCGCCGATGATACGTTCATGGCTTCGCTCGCGGTCTATCCGGCCGAGTTCGCCTGGGACACGAAGCCCAACGATCTCGCCGCATTCCAGTATACGTCCGGCACGACGCGTGAATTGCCCGATGCCATCAAGCATACGCATCGCGCCATCGTCGTCGTCATGGTGGCGGCACTCTATGCGACGGGCGTGCGTCCCGGCGAAGAATTCTTCTGCCCATCTTCTCCGGCGTGGGGCCACGGGATGTGGCATGGCACGTTGGCGCCGATGGCGCTGGGCCTGACGATCGGCACCTACTCCGGACGGTTCGATGCCGACCGCCTCATGCGCGCGCTGCAGGATTTCCGCGTGACCAACCTCTCGGCCGCGGCCACGCACTATCGGATGATGAAGAATGCCGGAACGGCGGATCGCTACCGGTTCTGCCTGGAGAAACTCACGTTCACCGGTGAACCGCTCGACAGCGAGACGCGCCGCTTCGCGATCGAGACGTTCGGCCAGTCACCTGCGAGCTTCTACGGGACGACCGAGATCGGCGTCATTCTCGCGAGCTACCCCGGCGTCCGGGACGTCACCATGCCCGACGGCGCACTCGGCCTGCCGATGCCGGGCATGCGCGTCGCGGTGCAGGATGCGAATGGAAATGCGTGCGCGCCGGGCGTCGTCGGCGAGATCAAGGTGTGGCGGCGCGATCGCTGGGTGCCCACCAAGGATCTGGGCAGGATGGATGCGGACGGCTGGTTCTTTCATGCCGGTCGCGCGGACGACGTCATCATCTCGGCGGGCTGGACGATGAGTGCCGTCGAGATCGAGGACGCCATTCTCAAGCATCCCGACGTCGCGGAAGCCGCAGCCATCGGCGTGCCCGACGCAACGCGCGGACAAGTGGTCAAGGCCTTCGTCGTCGCGCGCAGCAGGCAAGGCGGGGATGATCTCGCCGCCCAGATCCAGGACCTCGTCCGCCAGCGGCTCTCCGCGCATGAGTATCCCCGGCAGATCGCCTTCGTCGCCGAACTGCCGAAGACGCCCGCCGGCAAGGTCAATCGCAAGATGCTGCGCGACCGTGAGGCCGCGAGCCGCAAGCCGAACACTTGAAGAGGTCCCTCATGACGTCCAGCGAACGCCTGTTTCCCAAGATCACCGACGAAGCGCTGGCCGATCTGCGGCGCCGCATCGGTGTTCCCATCACGGACACGCTCGAGCCGTGGTGCCACGAGGCGACCCGCGACAACATCCGCCACTACGCGCATGGCATCGGCGACGACAATCCACTCTGGTGCGATCCCGATTACGCCGCCAAGGCGCGCTTCGGCACCATCGTGGCGCCACCCTCGTTCCTGTTCGCATGCGACCGCATCATCTCCGGCTACGTCGGCGGTCTGCCGGGGGTGCACGCCATGTGGGCGG
>VFQT010002461.1_pt1 | contig 18965 bp, 9 predicted proteins | sample 3512381 | NCBI WGS metagenome assembly VFQT01 (sample SAMN10412376, study PRJNA504923) | tailings metagenome | isolation source: Relicate 2 Philex TSF3 active mining site | place: Philippines: Tuba, Benguet | collected 2017-08-29
GGAATCTCGCCAAACTCAATGCTTGTCTGTGACAGCTCGAGCACTGGCTCTGGGACAGTTGGATCCTTCACCGTCACATTTGCATATGCCGAGGAAACACCACCGCAAGCATTTGTGATGCGTGCATTGTACAGACCTGCATCACCCTTTGTGACGCTCGCAATCACGAACGTGTTTGCAGTTGCGCCATTGATCGGCTGATCGTTCTTTGTCCATTGGATCGAACGAGCATCGGTTCCTGCTACCGACAATTCGAGACGCTGACCAACCTCGAGGTTTTGGTTCACCGGCTGTGTTGTCAGCTTTGGCTTTGCAATCACGGTGATTGTTGATGTGTCCGACTTTGCAGTGAGATCACATGTGCCAGTAGCAACAGCAACATACTTGCCGCTATTTGCTGGTGTCACGTTTGTGAGTGTCAGTGAGTTCGATGTAGCGCCTGGGAGGGCAACACCATTACGGAACCATTGATACTGAAGACCAGTACCAGAGAAATCAGAAACAAGTGTGACGTTTGTACCGACACACGCGTCAATACTGCGTGGGCTTTCCTTTAGCACTGGAGGACGGAAGCCGGAAACACGAACAGTACGCGATTGTGCCGTAACAACGCAGTTATTCGGGTTTGAAATGTTTGACGTTACCAGACAGTAATACTGTCCGTCAGCATCGTACGCATAGTTCGTGAAGCTCAATGTCGAGTTGAATGCATTTGGAACAGCAACACCATTGCGGTACCACTGATACACCAAGTTCAAACCGGTTGCTGTCACAGAGATAGAACCGCTAGTACCTGGGCAGATGTCAAGGTTCGTAGGTTCCTGTGTTACGCGTGGACGGAGAGCAACTAAGACCGAACATGCTGGTGTAGTTGCCGAAGGCGAGCAAGTGCCAGAGATGGTACATGTGTACACACCGATAGCAGAAGTGCCAGCGTTGTTAATGATATAGTTCGAGTCTGTGGCACCACCAATTGCTACACCATCTTTGAACCACTGGAACGTACGGCCAGCACCTGTCGAGCGAACACGAAGTGTGTCGTTTGCATTCTCACACACTGTGCGGTTTGCTGGTGCCGATGTGATCGATGGAGGGAGGATCACAGTGAGTTGCGCTGAAGACGATGTTGTGAGCGTCTTGACAGGATCACAGTTATCCTTCAGCACACAGTCGTACACACCTGCGTCGCCTGTTTGTACAGAAGAGATTGTGTACGAAGCAGCATTGGCACCTGGAATAGGAGTGCCATTCTTACGCCACTCCCATGTTCCTTCGCCTGCAAGCAGTGTTGATGTTACAGTGAACGTTGTGCTTGTATTCACACACACTGTGCGGCTTGTAGGCTGCGCAGAGATGGTAGGCGCGAAGCAACCCTTCACGACAGTAAACTGACCGCTTGTTCCAGGGTTCGAGAATGCACAACCCCAGCTCGGCCCAGGGACCTCGCGAACACGAATGCGATAGTTTGTACCAGGAGTGAGTCCAGCAGGAATAGCCCACGTATACGAGCGGGCATATCCGTCGACATTGCTCAAAATATTCGTCCACGTGGCACCACCATTGCTCGAATACTCGATGCCGTATTTACCACCGTAGTTACCGATAGTGTAACGATCACCATACCATGAAATCGTTGCGTTAGTACCTGTTGTGAACGTCGCACCAGTTGCTGGTGCAGTCACAAATACATTACCCCAACCATATGTACACTGCGCATGCAGTGATGATGGTGAGAGCACCGGAACAAGAGCAAGCAGAACAGCAACTGCTGCTACCCCAACTCCGATCCGACAAAGGCGTCGAAGAACGGACTGCATAGACCATCCCCTTTGTAAATAATGATGTAAAACGAACAGAGGTTTCGTTACTCATCGACGTCAACAGACCCACTCGTCTGACGACGCACACGGTACTACGCGCGCTACCCCTCTACGCACACGTCGCACACACACCCTTCTAACTCCATTTTGTAACCAAGGTTACTTAAGAATCTAGCGACAAAACACCAAATTGACACAATGCTTTTCTGTATCTCCTTGTGTTGCAAGGAGATAACAACTATTCGACAGCATCATCAGTGGTAGAATAATGGTACGACTTGACTCCTCAACTGGCACGGTATAAACCCTGCGTCCCAAAACATCGAACACATCAAGCCTCCGTACTCCATCACACAAAATGTGGACAGTCGGCCCAACCGATGACTTCGTAATGCGAATGCACTGTTCAGTTACTTCACGCACACTTGTTGATGTGGTAGTCCTAAACGACGAATACTCACCGATATCGGATGTCTCACCTGGAAGAAATCCAACGATTCGCCAGAAGTACTCACCACCTGGATTTAGACCGTAGTACTCAACTGTATCCGCCGATGATCGGAACGAATGCTCAATTGTAGTGAAGAACGGATCTCGCGAAAGCTGAGCCTCGTATTCTATATACACTGGCGACGTAGAGTAGCGAAGTACTCCTCGAAGAGGAACATCGATTGAACCACGTTCAGGGAACAGCGGTACGAGCTGTTGTGCGAAACGAGCGCGTGTTGTGAACGACGCCGTGTCTGACCAACGTCCAACAGCCGTGTCGGTATATCCGATAACGCGCCACCGGTAAGCTGTGCCCGGGCGAAGCGCAGGTACATCGCAAAACGGATTTGGTACACCTAACACTTCGATCTCGGGCGTCGCAAACGTTCCACGAGTTGTGAGTTGCAGATCGTATGATGTGGCACCATCAACACGCGACCATAAGAATGACGTCATTGCTGTATCTACCTGATCGATCTTGTTCGGAGCGATAACCTGTGGAGCGTCAAGAACAAACGATGAGCTCGTTGAGAAGCTCCACGTCGCTGATGCTGGGCCAGGCCCATACCGTCCTACTGCACGGACAGACCACACACATCGAGCGGCCATTGGCAACGTATCGGGCACATACGATGTGTTTGACGTTGAATCAATAGCGACTACACGTCCATCCGACGCATGCCGAATCGTGATGACGTATCGACGCGCACTGTCAACAGCAAACCACTCAAAGCGGGGCCGATCAACTGAGATGCCTTCAGCATCGTGTTGCGGACTGCGGAGCAATGGAGCAGATGGCGCAGTAATGAAGCGAGCTGGCTCCGTCCATCGACCAACGACACCCAAGTCCGAAACAGGTCGTACACTCCATTCGTACCATGTGTTCGGCAGCAACGATCCAAGTCCGGAAACGAGCGTGTCACTTGTTGTTGATGAAAGACTGTCACTCATCCGATTAACTGGCACAAGCCGGTATCGGTAGCTCTTCGCAAATGCCGATCGACGCCACGACAGCTGGAGTGGTTGTTGTACGGCAAGAGTGTCGCGCCCAACGATAGGGGACAACAGCTGAGGAAGTGGCAATTGCGTCACAAAACTCCATGACGCAGACCATGGTCCGTACGTAGCGTTTGGTAGCACCGATCGTACACGCCAGTAATAGCGCGTGTAGTTCGAAAGATCTTGGATCACTGTGTCTTCGCTACTCGCGGTAACCCGAATAGGATCGACGAACGATGGGGATCTCGACACCTCGACCTGATAACCATTGGTCTGAAGTGCTGGCGACCAACGAAGATCTACTGCGAGCGGCACCTCCGAAGCATTGTCAAGCGGCGATATGAGGCCAGGTGCAGTACAGTTGGCAAACGCTAGTACGAACTCACCGTAGCGAAGCGACGCAGTCGTGATTGTGCCGGTTATTGAATCGTACGTCGTCGCTACGCGAGCAAATGTACCTCTACCTTCACGTGGTCGAGCGAACAACAACACCTGTGATGGAACGGTAACGCCCGGAATATCACGAACGGAAAAACGAAGTGTTCCAGCAAGCTTGGATGTATCTGATGCACGCACTGTCCACCGCATCGGAACCACGGAACAGTACGTTGTATCCACAAACTCAATGGCATGTGGCGGATATGTGTGACGTTCAACAGCAACGCGAACGGTGTCGGTGACGCGTGTTGCTGCGAGCGCAACGTGCGTGGTGCTATCAGTGTTTGCGAACACGGTTGTGCCTACACTAGTAAGGGTACGCTCGATACCAGTCATGGCAAATACAGACTTCACGACGCGATATGCGACAAATCCACTCTGCGTTGGATTATCAATCCGTACTTGAATCGTTCCACTCCGATCGATCTCGTGAGCAACTGTACGGTTTGAGCCAGAACCCCAACCGATTACAATGTTGCCGTTCGGTAGTTCTTGCACACTTCCCATCGTCGCGGCATAGATCGTGGGTTGTGGGATGAACTCAAATACCTTGCGAACAGTCTTTGCCTGTTCATCGATTTCGTACTCAACAACCCGTGAGCTCTTTTCGCCGGGCTTAAAGTTTCCATTGTCGAACAAGAGAATTGTACCCCGACTTGTACGCACGGCGGAATGCTGATGATTGAAGCCGAGAAAGCCCCCTACAGTGTCGTTGAGCCACTGAAACTGATTTCCCTTCGATAGCATGCCTCCGAGACGCCACATTACTGCGCCTGAAGCACGATTAATCTTGATCACTTCATCCGTATGACGGCACGATACAAGAAGGTTTCCATCGGTATCGACGACGATTGAATTAATGTGGATGTAGTCCACAAGCGGCGTGTTGACTTCGACGCTGTCGATAGCATCTGCCACAGGTATGTGATCAAGTGAGCGCCACTCAAACACGGTTCGCCCTGTGAATGTGCGCTCCTGAATCACATTGTTCCAGACGATGGCGCGCGGGTTGCCCCCTGGAAGCGAAGAGAGATCTACGGTGTCCTCACGAATACCAAGAATGATGTAACTGGTATCAGAGACGATGCGACACTCATGAAAGTCCGTCTTTGCCCCGTTAACCGTCATCAACGTATCAATTGGGTTGAGCCGCACATCACGTCGGATAAACACCGGAGTGTTACCCACGGTAGCAAAATGGGTGAGCCACTTCCCCTGATATGTCTGAACGTTTGCATGTGGACCCACTCGACGCTTGAACACGTTCTTTCCGGCATGATCTAGCATCGAAATCGAATCCATCGAATTCGGAGCGATGAAATAGTACCCGACACCCGGATTCTTGAGTGTTGAGACATCAAGATCGCGGAATGCTACCTGCCCCTTAACCGGGATGCCTTGTACTGAGGCTACCACGAGAAGGACAGTCGTTACCAGCCAATGCAGAGTTGTCGATATTTGTCGCATGGGTCGCTTGTTCATCATTGCCGTTGCAGTTGCGGGAATACTCTCGAGTTGTGCAAGCTCGCGCACTCCTGCACATGAACACGCGAGAGATCTAAACGACACACTTGCATTCTCGAAACTCGGGAAGGGTGTGTTCTTTGGTGTAAACGCGATTCTCCGATCTGATACATCGATCATTCTTGTGTCGAATCAGGATGTGTTTCGGACGAGCAACAATGGTGCATCGTGGGAGAGTTTGGCAGAGCCACTACCACACAAGAACATCACTGCAGTCGAAGCAATCAACGACACAATTTATGCAGGATCAGGCCACGGGACGGTGTACAAAAGCACCGATCATGGGCTTCAGTGGAGGGTCCATCTTCGCACGAACATGGGTACGATTCGAGGATTCAGTAGAACTGCTGAACCACTCAACTTCGATAACCCATCAGCACACGTGTGGCCACGTCCAACCCTCACGCTAACGCAGGTAGATTCAACCCTCGTTCAAACATCTCCGTTTGGTGTGGCACGCTTGTTTACCTGGAAAAGCTTTCAAGGGGCTCGAGCACGCATCGCATCGGATTCACGGATCATACTTACGTCGGGCGACGCCGATATCATCGTCTATAACCTCGATGATGAACGTGCAGACACCATTACCGCGAAGCTTCTGCAGGGCCAAACAGCTTCGTCGCTCGCATTGTGGTATGATACACTGTTCGTCGGAACAAAGCTTGCGCTTGGCGGCGTGTTTCGCATACGCCTTGGTCAACAGCTTTGGGAACAAATGTTGATCGACCGTATTGAAGGTGCGTTAGACGTAAACACACTCACTGTCAATGATCGTGCTGTTTATGTCGCATCACGCGAACACGGTGTGCTTGTTGTTCCCCACGGAAGCAACATCATTCGCTCGATATCCGATGGAATCCATTTTGCCCTGCACCAGTCGATAACGCGCTATCGTGATTCATGGGTTGTAAGCTCGCGTGTGAAGGGGGCTCTTGCATTCGATGCCAATGGCGCGAACCTTCGCGTACTCTCGACGAACGCGCCGACAAGTCCAGAATACATCGTCAGTGCGCTCGGCACTACGCTTGTAATGGGGCTTGCAGACGGCTCGGTGTATTTGTCGCGTGATGATGGGCAAACATGGGAGTTTCGCTCGAAGAGGTTTGAGCAATCGGAGATCACCAACTTCCGTGTAATCGATGGCGAGTTGTATGCCTCGTCAGTGAGCGGTCTCTACAAAAGTACCGATACAGCACGATCGTTCTCTCGCGTGACAGACGCCCTCAAGGATGAGAACGTTCAGTCAGCAGTTAAAACCGATTCGATGCTGATCATCTTTGCGTCAACAGGAACCTATACTCTCCGCAACAACGGTCGTCTGGATCTGTTTGCACCGAATGTGAAAGCTGACTATCAGGTGCGTCTGAACGACGCGATCGTGCATAATGGTGTCGTTCTTGGTGCTGGCTATCCAGGCTTGTTCGTCTCGCACGATGCAGGATTGACGTGGTCTCTCACCGCCATCCCCAAGGCAATGGTACTTCGCACAGTGTATTGCGACGCGACTTCCGTATACGTTGTTGGTGATGACGGCGACATCTACGTGAGTCGCAAACCGTCGTGGTTACAAGGAACGCGAACAAACTAGTCTCGAAGCACGAGCGTCGAACGCACACTGCCGTCAACAGCTGTGACAACAACAACGCATACACGCGCGAGCTCATGCACAGGGACGATGTGTTGCGTGGCATCTGAATCAACCGAGACCGTGGTGATGTTACGTCCTACTGCATCATACACGGCAATAGTGCGGAGCTTCTTCGAACTACTGGAGACTTCGATACCACTCGTTATGCGACGAACGCGAACACCGGTATCGAGTTGATCATGCAGTGCCTCTACGCTAACCGGACCCGCGGTTGTGAAGGTCCACACATCAGACCATGCACCAGGTGCCAACGTTGTGCGTTTTCGTACGCGCCAGTACACATCCGTCGATGGCGGTAATGCGAGAACTGTCGTGTCGCGTCGTGCCGTTGTAATGTCGACGAACGGAAGAGTTACATCGGGCTGCAGAGACACCTGGAGATCACACGCTACAGCATCTGGTGCTTCACTCCAGCGCAGCACAGGACCGAGTGCAACGTTCGTCGCACCACGTCGAGGAAGCACAGGTATCGACTCGACACAACGTGCATATGCAGCAGCGTATTCACCATTAGCAATCGTATCAACGATGATATCGCCTGATTCGACATCATACCGTGATGGAATTGGAGTGAACCGACCGAATCCCTCGCGAGACCGGTGATAGAGAATGATGGATGACGGCGAGCTAACATCACGTCCATCGAAATGGAGAGCCCCCTGTAATGACGTGCTATCAGTCGATTTGATCGTCCATCGCGTCGAAAGAGGACCGCACACCGTTGTATCATCAACCTGCCAGTCGTGTGGACGATAATAATGCCGTTCTACGCGGCAACTGGCAGCAGCATCAACGCGCGTCACATTGAGAACAATTCCAGTAGTGCTATCGGACGTGGAATAGGTGTACCTGCCCGGCGATGTGATCTGCTGCTCAATACTTGTGCAACCTAAGGTCGTTGCGAATACGCGATAGGGCTGAAGTACGTTGTCTGACATGTTACGGACTTGCATGTGAACTCTGCCGCTACGATCAACTTCTTCAGCGATACGATTATCATTCGTAGAGCTGAAACCGATAAGAAGATTCCCATTTGGCAGTTCCTGCACACTTCCCTGTGATGGACAGTAGATCGGTGGTTCCGGTGTGTATGACCATACCCGTGTTGCGGTCATGGCTATAGTATCAAGAGCATATTCAACAACCCGCGAGCGCTGCAACGGTTTGAGATTTCCATTATCAAACAGCAAGATCGTCCCACGGCTGGTTTGTATCGCAGTATGCTGATGCGAGAATCCCTGAACACCATCATGATCATCGTTCACAAATGCGAATTGCTTGTTCTTTGACCCTACACCACCCAGACGCCACACAATTGATCCATCTGACCGTCTAATCTTGATGACCTCATCGAGGTGTCGACACGAGACAATCAAATCACCATCAGAATCGCGTGCGATTGAGTTGGCATGAATGTAATCGATCGTTCGTTGTCGAAGCTCAATGTTGGGTGTTGCATCAGTGACGGGAATGCGACCAAACGCATTCCATTCAAAGAGAACGCTATCGGTCTTCAGATGCCGCTCCTGCACGACTGTTGCCATGAGCGACGCATTGGGTTGTCCACCCTGCACAACTTGCGACATATCGAACGGACGGAAATCGAGACCCAACATCATAAATGTTGTGTCGCTCCACATTGCACCTTCGTGTGAGTCTGTCGAATACGGCGGCGTGACATACACCGTGTCTATCGGCGTAAGCGTACTGTCCATGATGACATAGTTGAAGAAACCAAAGTTGCCGGTAAAGGCCGATACTCGGCGCGTTCCGTTCGGACGGACATTGGTGTGCAATCCCAAGCCACGACGGAATACTACGCGACCGGATTTGTCGATGAATCCGAATGAATCTCGCGAGATTGGAGCAGCAACCAGGTAGCCTCCGTATGGAGAACCCGTAATGCGTACATCTAATGCGGGAAATGTATCCTGCGCAGAGATGATGACGGGTAGCGCAGCGCAAAGCAAGAGTAATACAAGTCTTACCATGCCAACAACACCGTCGTCTGGTTGTCGTGATTCATCGACACAACGACGACAAGCAATTGATTGGTTGATACGTTCTCGATGTTCATCGACACGAATGATCCTTCCTGAGTAGCTTCGCCAACACATCGCCCTTGCAGGTCGTAGACGTTTACCGAGATGTATGAGACGTGTTCATCCATCGAACGAACGTGCAATGCTGGACCAACACGCCACACCAGGGCCGTGGCTTCAGGATCCTCTGTTCCCACCGAAACAACATCGTTTTGCTTTGTTGTGAAATGCGAAGCAACCCCTACTTCGGATGGTGAACCATCACGCAACCCACGAACCCTCCAGAAATAGGTTGTCGCGCGGTCCAAGTTGGTATATGAGCACGTACCATTATTGCTGACGAATGTTGAAATCAGCGGATCAAACGTTGGCTGCTTTGAAAACTCGACACGGTAGCCTGTGAACGACGAAGAGGTCGAGTAGGTAACAGCTCCTTGCGTTGGAACATCGATCGAGCCGACGGCAGGCGTAAGTGGAATGAGCCCCTTGTTTGGTGCTGCCTTTGTGATGAATGCTGCGGTATCCGACCACGTACCTGTTGCCACGTCGCTCCGACCAAGGACTCGCCAGTAATATGGAGAGCCTGATCGCAGCACAGGGATGCGAACTTGTGTGCCGTAGAGGTCGAATAGTGTTACGACATCAGAGGCGAACGATGGGTTGAGCGAGTATTGAAGATCATACACCTTCGCACCATACACATCGGTCCACACCAACGTGACGTTGTTCGAATCCACAGCTACTCCACCTCGTGGAGACTGCGTGCGCGGTGCTGGAAGACTTGATGATGCGGCTGTCGTAAACGACGTAGGTGCTGCGTATGGTCCAGGACCATAGCGTCCGTTCGCTCGACACGTCCATGTGAGTTTCGTCGACTGCGGCAGGTTTCGCACATCCACAGTGGGAGCCGTTGCCTCATACACCCCTACGAGTGCCGTATCACTGCTCTTGCGAATCATCACCGTGTAGCTTACTGCGCCGGGTACTGAATCCCATACGAATGTTGCCTTGATGGGCGGAACCCCGACTACGTTTGCTCCTGGTCCGCGTAGACGAGGAGAAGCAACTGCGGTAATGAAGACCTCCGCTGTAGCTGCGCGACCATTCACATTGTCTGCCCAGCCGCGTACGCTCCAGCGGTACCATGTATTCGCTCGTAAGCGTGAACCTGGAACAAACGTCGGCTCATCAATGATTGTATCAACTGCCACGACACCAGAAGCAATTGCCGTGATCTGAAGTCGACTCTTTGGGGAGCCAATACCAGGTATCCAACGAAACTCTGCCGTTGGCTGCACAGCAACCGTATCATCCTCCATGACTGGAGCGAGCAATTGGGGGATGCCCATCACGACGGTAAACCGTGATGTGGCTGACCATGGACCAACCCCGTTTGCGTCGTGCTTGCGTACTCTCCAGTACAGCGTAGTGCTCTCCTGAACTAGTGGAAGTACAGTTTCGAGATTCGCTGTTGAGACGGCATGGAGCAGCGGACTGAAGTTTGCACTCGTAGACACCTGCACGTCGTATGAGGAGGCGGCAACGGCTGGTGTCCAGGTGAGACGGGGCGTGGTCGATACTTCGACCGCACGATTGAACGGCTCGACTGGTGCCGGCTCGAGACACTCTGCATAGGTGATAAGAAACTCACCACTCGTGATGCTTGACGTGGTGAACGTCTTCTGTATGTCGGAATACGTGCCCGTAAGACGCGTAAAAGCCCCTTGACCTTCAATTGGTCGATGATGTATTTGCGCAAGCTCCGGATAGTCGATCTCGGCGATCGAACCAAGGTCGAACACGAGTGTACCCGCAATGTTCTGCGGCTCTCGTACACGAAGGGTCCAGCGCAGCGGCAACACACCACATACCGTTTCACCTGTGAAGCTGATAGCATGCGGTGCATAATGGTGTCGTTCAACTACGATCGACGTTGTATCCGATGCGCGTGTGAGCGACATTCGAACGTGCGTAGCGCTGTCGCCTGACGAGAACACATGTGTACCTGTCGATGCGATCTTCTTTTGTACACCAGTGAGTCCGATCTGCATCTTACTCACTCGGTAGGGCACCATGCCTGTACCGGTTTCATTCTTGATCTCTGCCTCAATTGTTCCGTCGCGACGTACCTCGTGAGCAATGAATGTGTCGGAACCGGAACCCCAGCCAATCAGGATATTGCCCCCTTCAAGCTCCTGGACACTTCCCTGCGAGCTCGCGATCACGCCAAGCGCTGGCTGCCACGTCCACACCCGTGTCGCCGTCATTGTAATGGTGTCGAGCGCATACTCAACAGCACGCGCGTAGTTCGGTGCAGGACGGAGATTGCCGTTGTCGAAGAGCATGATGTTGCCACCTGCTGTTCGAAATGCGGAATGCTGGTGGGAGAATCCTGTGAAGTTGTTGAATGTATCGTTCACAAATGTGAACTGATTGCTTTTCGAGGCAGAACCACCCAGACGCCAGAGAATCTCGCCAGTCGATTTTTTGATCTTGATCACTTCATCAAGATGTCGACACGAGACGATGAGGTTTCCATCGGTGTCCTTCGACACGCTATTGACGTGGATGTAATCAATAAGGTTGTCGGTCAGCTTAATGTCATCCGTCGCTTCAGTGACGGGGATATGATCAAGTGACTTCCATTCGAAGACAACAACACCATTCGAGAACTTTCGCTCCTGAATCACTGCGCCGATAATGCTCGCTGAAGGACTCCCTCCAGGAACGATACCAGACAGATCCATGATACGATTCTCGGATGCGAGAACGAGGAATGTAGAATCTGACCATACCTTACCCTCGTGGAAGTCGACATAATACTCCTGTGTGCATCGTAGCGTGTCGATGACATTCAGGAAACGATTACATCGAAGAAAGAATGGCTCACCATTCGTGTTCGAAGTAAAGTGGGTTATGTAGGTGTTGTTGTGTGCCTGGACGTTCGAGTGGATACCCGAAAAAGTCTTGCATACTGATCGACCACTGTGATCGACGAATCCAATTGAATCGGATGCATTCGGCTCAATGAGATAGTACCCTGGCTCTGGGTTTCGAAGGTGACTGAAGGTGAGATTGCGAAACCCAACCTGTGCAGATGCAATTGTGGCACCAATTAGCAGGATAACAAAGAGAAGAGGCAATCGTATGTTCATTGAAAGGGCCATACTGAGTCCTACTAATAACCTCTTCGTGTCCGAAATGTTACCTTCGTAGCTCATAAAACGACGTAACACGGCGAGTTTTCATGACACTACACACTCACATTCTTCTTGGTCTGCTCTGCACACTCACGATAGCATTGCCAGCAAGTGCTCGAGATGTTGATGCGACAAAGGTTGTCGTCAGCGACACAGCAGCTGTAAAAGCCTATCTGGGACGCGAGGTGCAGGTGCGTGCAGTACGTAATGAAGAAGACGTTTTGGAAATCCCTCTTGCTATCACGGTCGTACCCAAGATGGTACTTCAGACACAGCGCGGATACGGACTCGATGGCGCCCTAGTGTTAGTACCAGGAGTAATCGGACAATCTCGTACGGGAGGTATTGACACCCGCATTCAGATTCGTGGCTTCGGAGCACGCGGAGCAGGTCAACGATCGAATGCAGGCACATCGCGAGGTATCCGTTTTTACACGGATGGTATACCCGAGACCGAACCTGATGGTCGAACATCGTTCGACTTGATTAACACGTTTCATGCTTCATCGATTGAGGTGATTCGCTCGAACGCGTCAACACTCTGGGGGAATGCATCTGGTGGAGTCGTATCAGTCTCGACGGTTCCACAAGAGCAATCGGCATTCATCGATGCAGGAACAACAGTCGGTAGCTTCGGCTTTCTTCGTCAGTCGCTCCTTGCCAATGCACCGCTTGGAACGGGCCAGATCTACACCTCGTTCACGAATACCACGTTTGATGGTTGGCGACAGCAGTCGAATGGCTCTCAGATTCTTGGTACGCTCGGCGTTGTAACACGTCCAACACCGTCGACGACAGTGAAGATGTTCATAACCGGAGGCCGCAACCAATTTCACATTCCTGGTCCACTCACACGCGATCAGTATCTGGCTGACCCACAGCAAGCACAAAGCGATACCACGGTGTACAGTCCCAGTTTCGTTCAGCGCAACGAGCGACGCGATAATACGCTCGCACGCTTAGGTACTACAGTCGAGCACGAATTCTCGTCTGGTGTGGGTATATCAGCAATGGGATTTGTGCAGACAAAACAGCTCGCTCGTTCCGAACGCAACACATGGCGCGATTTCAATCGCTATCACCTCGGAGGTAATGCTGTACTGCATGCCTCACAACAACTTTCGTCGTCGATCTACAACAAGATTCTGCTGGGCACAGATCTTCAGATCCAAGATGGCTCGATTCTCTTCTACAACCTCAACCCTACTACTACTGGCCGTGGTACCACGCTGCGCCAAAACAAACGAGAGGGGGCTAGCAATGTAGGAGCATTCCTGCAGGACGAGATCATGCTCGGCGAGCTAAGTATCGTTGCCGGACTTCGCTACGATGCCGTCGAATACACAAACCAAGACTACATCAACCCATTGGCAGATACCTCGGTCACATTCTCCCGCGTGATCCCCAAACTTGGGATTAACTACCGGATTGGAAGCGATGTAAGTGTCTATGCAAGTGTGGGAGGGGGCATCGAGGTCCCCGCAGGAAACGAGACCGATCCACCAGCATTCATTGGCGCAACCAAACCAAATCGCGCGATCAATCCTCTGTTGGCTCCTATCGTGAGTACAACGTATGAGGTTGGTGTAAAGGGCGAACTAAACTCGTCGATTGTCTTCGATGCTGCGGCGTACATGATTGACATCACGAATGATATCGCACCGTACAACTCAGGTGCCTTCTTCACGACAGTTGGTGCGAGTCGTCGAATTGGTGCAGAACTTGGTGCGACAATCAATGTAACCTCAGGTCTCACCTTCGCACTCAGTGGATCGTTGATGTCGTCAACATTCCTCGACTACACAATCGACTCGGGGTACATATCGCAACAACTTGCTGGACGTACTATTTCGTATGCTGGCAACGAGCAGTCGGGCATACCACGTGCCTCTGCTACTGTACGCGTACGGTACGACGTTCCAGAGCACGACGGCTGGTTTGCTGAGATTGAATCACGGTCGCTGAGTTCGTACTACGCTGATGACGCGAATACAATCGTTGTCGATGGTTGGACTGTGCTTTCAGCTGCGGCCGGTATCCGTTTTGTTGTACTCCCGGAACATCTTGCAGTCGACGTGATGGGACGCGTGGACAATGCGCTGAACACCTCGTACATGGCCTCCGCATGGATAAACCCGGACGTGACCCGAGGCGGCGTTCCGTTTATCGAACCAGGGGTTCCGCGGAATCTGATGGCAACACTGAACCTACGGTATACGCCGTAGCATTGATTAGCGAACCTTGAACGACGCCATTGTGACGATTGCCAACATGATCGCCACGATGTAGAACCGCGTTACAATCTTGGCCTCGTGCCAACCACTCTTCTCAAAATGGTGATGGAGCGGCGCCATCTTGAAAATGCGGCGTCCTTCACCAAATCGCTTCTTTGTGATCTTGAAGTACGTCACTTGCAGAATCACACTAACAGTCTCTGCAAAGAACACACCGCCTACGATCGGAAGCAGAAACTCTTTCTTGATCAGCACACAGAGCACACCGATTGCACCGCCGAGTGCGAGCGAACCTGTATCGCCCATGAACACTTGTGCTGGATAGGCATTGTACCAGAGGAACCCCATCGCAGCGCCAACAATCGCAGCGCAGAAAATGGTGAGTTCTTCAGTGCCCTGCAGGTGCATGATGTTGAGGTAGTCTGCAAAGAATGCGTTGCCGCTGAAGTATGCGATTACGGCAAGTGTAAGCGCACTGACGCCTACAGTACCAATGCATAATCCGTCGAGACCGTCCGTTAGATTCACAGCGTTTGACGTTGCTGTGATGATGAAGATGACAACAGGGATATAGAGCAATCCGAAATCAAAGTTCGATAGCTTCTCGAACGGAATGGTCGTAAGTGTGTTTACCGACGGTAGCGTTGCAGAAAACCACTGCGGGAAGAAATACAGCGAACAACCAACAACAAGTCCGACAGCAACCTGTCCGACAATCTTGTACCGTCCGATAAGCCCCTTTGGAAGCTTCTTGATCACCTTGAGGTAATCATCAAGGAAACCAACTGCCCCAAGTGATGCGGTTGTGAAAACAGCCATCACCACATACATGTTGAGGATGTTGGCCCAGAGCAGCGTCGGGATAAGGATTGCTGCAAGAACGATCAGGCCACCCATTGTTGGCGTGCCAGCCTTGAGGGAGTGTCCACCCACAGATTGGAGTTCTTGCTTTGCTTGTTCACCAATCTGCAAACGCTTCAGTGCGCGGATGATACTTGGACCAACGAAGATCGCGATCAGGAGTGCAGAGATGGCGGCAGCTGCAGCACGGAATGTGACGTAGCTGAAAAGATTGATTCCGGCGATATCACCGAGTGAGCGTAACCACAGAGTAAGCTGATACAGCATAGGCTTTAGTGCTGAAGTTCAGAAAGAATGGTTTCCATCTGCATGCCTCGAGAACCCTTCACCAAGACAACGACGCCTTCGTGATCGTACTGACGTAGATCATCGGCGCAGCCGCGGTGTGTTTGATGGACGATCACATGGGGCAGGTCGACGAATTGCGCTGCTTCACGGAACTCATCCCCGAGGACAAGAACCAGATCGCATCGCGTCGAGGCTTCAGTAAGGATGTGGACATGTTCTTCGCGAGCAGCCGTGCCGAGTTCGCGCATGTCGCCAAGAACAGCGATGCGCTTTGTTGCTGGGTAGTGCTGCAGTGTACGAAGAGCCATGACCATGGATTCGGGATTTGCATTGTAACAGTCGTTGAGCACCGTCATTGCACCACGCTGCTCGACAACCATGCGCGCATATCCATGTCCTTGCGCCGGCTGATACGACGTGAGAGCGCGCTGTACATCAGCAGCATGCAGTTGTAGCGCCCATGCAACAGCGAGTGCACACGTTGCATTGTATGCTGCTGCGAGTCCAACGGCCTGCATTTGCGCGCGTAGCGTAAACGTACCATGAACAAGGTGCATCGTGGGACGTACCTCGTGATCGAATGAAACGTGCGGATGAATATCTGCACCTGATTCGATGCCAAACGTGATGCAGCGAATGAAGGTCGATGCATACTTCGCGAGTCGATCATCGTCGACATTCACAAGTGCAAGACTATTGTGATCACGGAGCCAGTCAAAAAGTGCTGTCTCCTCACGTTCAACACCATCGAGATCGATCAGCTTCTCGAGGTGCTCTTTACCAATGTTTGTGATCAGCCCGATGGTGGGCTGTACCATTGCACACAGCAGTTCGATTTCGCCAGGTTCATTTGTGCCGATCTCAATTACCGCTGCCTCGTGATCAGCACTAAGCTGAAGCAGTGTGAGTGGAGTGCCAATCTGGTTGTTGTAATTGGCTTCGGTCTTGAGAACACGTAGTGTGCTCGATAGCACGTGCGCTGTGAGATCCTTCGTCGAGGTTTTCCCGGCTGCACCAGCAATGGCAATAACCGGGAGCTGAAAGCGACGTCGGTGATGCCACGCAAACGAGCCAAGGCATTGCAGTGGGGAAGCAACCGCCATGAATGACGGTGCGTTTGGGGTAGATTGCACAAATGCGTCAATGTCGTACGCGGTGTCAACCACGATGAGCGACGCACCTCGCTCCACTGCAGCACCGATGTGATCATGTCCGTCGAGACGTTCTCCGCGTAGTGCGATGAATGCATTCCCAGCGACCAGTGAACGCGTATCTGTGCTGATACCCGTAATGGACAGTGTGCGTGGTAAATGTGCGGCCGCGCTTCCTGCAATAACCTGCAGATCCTCGTATGTAAACGAAGCGGCATTCGTCATGTGTGTCACCCCTTATGCTGCGCTACAAACATAGGTCATGCGCGGCGCTCTGCCACGCGCAGTCGTGCACTTCTTGCTCGTGGGTTGCTGGCAACCTCATCAGGCTGCGCTTCGACGGCCTTCTTGGTGATAATCGAAAGGAGGTCGGTATGGGCCTTGAAGACGTTCTTTACGACACGATCTTCACCACTGTGGTAACTCATCACGACAATCCGTCCGCCTGGCTGCAGCAATGGAATGATCGACGTCAGGGTTTGCTCGAGCCGACCTAGTTCGTCGTTCACCGCAATGCGAAGCGCTTGAAAAAGTCGTGCGAGAGTCTTGGGTTGATGATGGGGCGGAATATGCTGGATAACCACATCTCGCAGATCCGCTGTAGTTGACAGTTTGGCGAGAGCTCGGCGTTGCGCAACGGCCTTCGCCAGACGCCAGGCCTGGGGTTCGTCGCCGTACTCGCGAAAGATCTGCGCAAGCTCTGGTTCGGTACGACGGTTTAAGATATCGGCAGCGGTCTCACCCTCGGGTGTAAATCGCATGTCGAGCGGTGCCATCATCCGAAACGAAAAGCCGCGCTCATGGTGATCAAACTGATACGAGGACACACCAAGGTCGAGCAGTACTGATTGAAGGGGCAGACCGCTCTCCTTGATCACATCGGCCATGGTAGCAAAGTTGGCGTGGACCAGACGAAGACGTGAGGTATCGCCCTTCGCTAGCTCGTCGGCGAAGCGAACACGACAGTGATCAATTGCTTTTTCGTCGGCATCAAAACTCATGATGATGCTCTCGGCTGGCGCCTCAGCGAGGATCGCGGCGGTGTGCCCGCCCCCTCCCAGTGTACCATCAACCACGAGCCCTGGATGCTGAAGTAGCATCGCGTCGAGGCATTCGCGGAGCATGACGGGAATGTGGTATGTCGAAGGGTCGAGACGTGCCATACGGGGAAATTGCCGAATTTGTGGCGATCAATACGAGGTCAACATGATTCGGAACACTGCACTGTTCCTTGGTCTAGTAGCGATCGCGGCAGTGTTGTGGTCAGTTTCTGGTGATGCAGTACCGGAGCCCCCTACCAGTCGCGGCGCAGCGGTGTACCGAGAGTACTGCTATCGATGCCATGGCATGAATGGGGAAGGTGGCGATGGACGATTCCCAATTCGCGACAAGGACATCTGGTCGAAGGGTGTCGATACAGTGATAACAACAATTGCCTACGGAGCTTCGGGCGCATTGCGCACGAACGAGCAGGGTGTGCGCAAGGGCATGCCCCCTGCTCCGTACAACGATGCCGACATCGCGGAAGTAACCATGTATGCGATGCGAGTTATTGCCAATCGTCCAACGACAGTATCAGCGGCAGATGTCGCACGTGTAAAGCGTGAACATCTCGAAGCACTTCGACTCCGCCTGCGATCACGTTCCTCACAGTAGATCGGCGAGCGAGGCCACAGCAATCGGTTCAACGGCGAGGAAACCTTCGGCGTAATCCGTTCCGATTCGACTGCCATAGTATCGAGCACGAGCTTCGAGCTCCATCAGGAATGCTGGCCGCGAGATAAAGGTCTGCGGCTCATCCGACGTGTACTCCCCGGGTGCATGAAACTGCGACGTGTACGCGCGAATAGAATCCATCTTCGCTGCAAATGTCGCTGAGATGTCCACATACAGATCCGGCAGACGCGGGAAATCATACTGCTGTTGGAAACACAGCGTACGCTTTGGACGGTAAGGCTGTTGTTCGACACCATCGCGATGTGTGACAACCTTTGTGAGACCAGCGGTAAACGTGGCAGCGACGCACAGCTTGTGCACTGCGACATGGTCGGGGTGGCGTTCGACAGGGGGCGGAATCAATACGATGTGCGGACGCCAAGCGCGGATCGATGTGACGATCGCGCGAATGTTCTCCTGTGTGTGCTCAATAGCACCATCAGGCATCGAGAGACATTCCCGATGACGCACACCAAGGATATCTGCAGCACGCTGCGATTCTTGTTTGAGTAGATATGGAGTGCCTCGTGTACCACGTTCACCGCGTGTGCAATC
>VFQT010002462.1_pt1 | contig 18960 bp, 16 predicted proteins | sample 3512381 | NCBI WGS metagenome assembly VFQT01 (sample SAMN10412376, study PRJNA504923) | tailings metagenome | isolation source: Relicate 2 Philex TSF3 active mining site | place: Philippines: Tuba, Benguet | collected 2017-08-29
GCAGGAGCCCGAGGCAGTAGCCCGCGGCCTGACGCTCGTAGTCCATGAGCTCGCGCAGGAGCGCATCGTCGGCCCCGACCGCGAGGCGGCTACCGATGTCGCGGGCGCGTTCGCTGAGGTTCCACTGCACGGTGTGGCCAAAGAGGTGAACGAGCAGGAAGAAGGCGCCAGCGACGTCTTCTTCGTAGTCGATATGGATTTCCACGCCGTCGAGGTCACCGGTGAAGGGGTTCGGCACATCGCGGATGCGCACCGCCAGACCGTAGCGGTCTTCCACGTGGCGCTCGAGGCGGTCGAACAGGCGCTTCAGCTCGATGTCGCCGACAGGAGGTCGGCCGATGCCCCTGTCGAGCCCGGCCATCAAGGCGCTCCCGAGGGGGCGCGGAAGGTTGCCCTCACACGCTCGGCGGTGAGCTCGTGCAGAACCGTCAGGATGTTGTAGGCCGTCATTTCGAGCAGCACGCGCGTTACCTTGTCGTGCTGCGCGTCGTCGAGGTCCGCCTCGACCGCCTTCATGGCGGCGACGAGGCGCTCGCGCTGCGCGTCGAGCTCGTGGGTCTCGACACGACCGTCGGCAAGGGCGTCGGTGAAGTGGGTAAGCGATTGGATGCGGTCTTCGAGGTTTGGCAGGTCGGTGTCTTCGTCGAGCCAGGAGATGCGAGCCATGGGGCCTCCAGCGTTGGAGTTGCGGGGATTTGGGGGTTCAGGCCTCGACCTCTTCCTCGGTCTCGACGGTTTCGACCGTCTCGAGCGCCATGATCGACGGGGCCTCGAGGGTCTTCATCGCGCCGAGCCCGGGTAGGTTCGAGAGGTCGCCGAGCGACATCTGGGTGTCGTGCCAGGAGCGGGTGACCGAGTCGAGTTGGGAGGTGATGTAGTCGGGGTCCTCGTGGCTGATGCCCATCTCGACGAGCGCCTGGATCTTGCTCTCGATGCGGTTCAGCTCGAGTTCGACGAGGTCGCGATTGGTCTTCGCTTGCGAATGGTTGTCGCGGCGGAGCTCGAGGGTGGCGATGCCATCGACGAGTGAACGCGCGATGCGGTCGTCGGTCACGCCAGCGTTCTGCCGGGCCTTCAAGTCCCTGAGCTGGCTTTCGATGACCTGGATGTCGGTCTGAGAGAGGAAGCGCTCGAGGGCGACCTCGGAGGCAAGCAGACGAAGGAAGATCCAGAGCATGCGGTTTAGTGCCGGCGTCTGGTGGTCCTCCGCGCTGATTGCATTCCCCTGCATGTTGGCGGCGAGCCGCTGCATCTCGACGCAACGCGTCTTGAGCGCGACGAAGCGGGCGCGGGCCTTCGGCGTCAGGGATGAGAGCACCCGATCGTAGGCGGCACGGGCTTCGGAGGCCTGGGATTCGGCGGTCGGAGCTGGCCCGCGGGCGGCCTCTGCCTGCTTGCGGTCGACCACGGCACGGAACTTCGGGTGGCCCGCGAGTCCGGTGAGGTAGGTCAGCTCGGCCGCCATGACGAGGGGCAAAGCGACATCAGCCATGCCGCTAATCGATGCCGCGACGACCGCCCCGCCGAAGAAGAGGAGGTTCCACTGCTGCTTGAAGGCCTCTTTGACGTAGGTCCAGAAGCCGCTGCGGGCAGAACTAGGCATGACCGCCCTCGAGTGACTCGACGATGTCGCGGACTTCGCTCACCATCTTCTGGATCTCCGGGTCGCGCGCCATTTCGCGGGCGGGGCGGCGTTCCTTCTTGAGCGGTATCTCGTGGAGGATCGTGCCAGGTGCTGGCGACATGATGTAGATGCGGTCGGCGAGGAAGACCGACTCTTCGACCGAGTGGGTGATGAAGAAGATGGTCGCCTCGAGCTCATCCCAGAGCTTCAGCAGGAGGTCCTGCATGTTGAGGCGGGTGCTCGGGTCGAGGGCTCCGAAGGGCTCGTCCATGAGGATGATGCGCGGGTTCAGCGCGAGCGTGCGCGCAATGGCGACGCGCTGCCTCATGCCGCCCGAGAGTTCGTGGGGGAATTTGCGGGAGTCGCGCGCGACCGAGAGGCCGACCTTGGAAATCCACTCCCAGGCCTGCTGCATGCGCTCTTTCTTCGGCACCCCTTTGCACTCGAGACCGAAGGCGACGTTGTCCTGCACGGAGCGGTGGTCAAACGAGGTATAGTCCTGAAAGACCATGCCCCGGTCGGCACCTGGCTTCTGTATGGGCTTGCCGAAGACGTGGACGGTGCCCGTCGTCGGCGGGTGGTGGGGCGAGAGCCCGGCGATCTGTCGCAGGACGGTCGACTTGCCGCAGCCCGAGGGCCCGAGGATGGCGATGAACTCGCCCTCACCGGGTCGGTCCTCGACGCGGAAGTTGACGTTCTTGATAGCTGTGTAACCCGTCGCGAAGACCTTCGAGACGTTCTTGAACTCGACGACTGGCGGCCTTGCGGTCGATTCGACCGTTTGGACCTTGTCGGGGGCGCCCGCGGGTCGACCCGCCGTATTTGATGCGTCCATCGTGAACCCCTCGCTCAATGAAGGTCGGAGCGGTGCGGGAAGAGCCCGCGCTGGAAGAAGAGCAGCAGGCGGTCGATGAGGAACGCGAGCACGCCGATGACGAGCAGGACGTAGATGAGGAGGACCACGTCGCCGCGGCGCTGCGCCATGAGCAGTAGGTAGCCGAGGCCACGCTCAGAGTTGATGACCTCGGCGAGCAGGATGTAGCCGAACGCAAGACCGAAGAGGGCACGCAGGCCGGTGACGATGTCGGGCAACGAGTGCGGGACGAGGACCTTCAAGATGATCTGGAACTTCGAGGCCCCAAGCGTCTGAGCGGTTTCGATATAGCGCTCGGGGATGATCATGATGGCCTTCGAGACCTCGGAGATGACGAAGGGTACGGCCGCGATGAAGATGAAGAAGGCCTTCTGGGTCTCGCCGATGCCGAACCAGAGGAGGGTCAGCGGGATGAGGGCGGCGACAGGGACGTTGCGGCCGAAGACGACGAGCGGCGCGAAGAAAGCGTTCAGCACGCGGAAGGTGCCCGCGAGGACGCCGAAGGGGAGACCGACGAGGACCGCGAGCCCAAAGCCCTGAAAGAGGCGGACTAGGGTCGCGGCGATGCTGCGCAGGAGGTCGCGCTCACCGAACATGGCGCCTGTGCTCGAGAACACTTCGCCGGGTGCGGGGAGCATGGTCGGCGAGACCACGCGGTCGGAGGCCTCCTCACCGAGGGTGAGGAGAAACCAGACGAACGTGACAAAGACGACGCCCGCAATGCCAAGGCCAATCGCGAGCGCCTTCGGGGGCTCACGTCGCAGCGCGAAGAGTTCTCGCGCCTTGACCGCCCCCGCCTCTGCCGAAGTCTCACCGACGACGAGGCTCATTTGACGGCCTCGAGAGGGTAGACCTTGATCTCCACGCGGCGATTGCGCGCGTGGTTGTTCGGGTCGTTCGGGTCGGCAGGACGGGCCCAGCCGACGCCCGAAACCGCGAACTGGTTTGGCTGGAGCGTCGTGAACTTCTTGATGATGGCCTCCTTGACGGCGTTCGCGCGGTTGGCCGCAAGCTCCTTGATGCCGGCCTCGTCCACGCGGCCGCGCATCGAGCCGTCGGTGTGACCCTCGATGACGATACGCGCGGCGCCGTACTGACCCGCGAGTTTGCCGACCTCCTCGATGACGAAGCCCGCGTTCGGGTCGTAGAGCTCTTCCACGTCCTTACCATCGACCTGCTTCATGACCTTCTTGTCGAGCTCCCAGGAGTTCGGGAAGAAGTGGATGACGACCGTCTTGGTCAGGATCTCTTCGCTCTCGACCTGGACCGTGGCAGCCGTCGTCGGGGTGAACTGGACCGTGTACTCATCCTTCTGCGCGGCGTACTTCTCTTCCTTGAGGAGCTTTTGCAGCACCGTGAAATCGACGACCTGGTCGAACTCGACGGGCTTCGTGACGACGCCGATCTTGCGGTAGAAGAAGACCGCCATGTTGTAGGTGCGCTCGAAGTTGGTCGGGTTGTTCTGGTTCAGGAAGAACTCGCGGTTCTCGGCGACGTTCGTCCAGTGCGCGTCACCAAGCATCCCAAGCGTGTCGGCCTCGGGGATGTTGAAGCCCTGGGACATCCATTTCGACGCGGACACCTTGGAATCCTGGTTTTTCAGCGCCTCGGTCGCATCGAAGATGCCTCGCATGATGCCCTCGATGATGTCGGGGTGGTCCTTTGCGAAGTCGGCGCGCGCAAACCAGACGTCGGCGATGAGCTTGTTCGCAGTGCCCGTCGAGACGAGGAGACGATTTCCCTGGACCTTCGAGAGGTTGTAGATATCAGGCGCCCACGACACGCAGCCGGAGATGGACGCATCGGCGTTGAAGGCCGCGGCCGCCTGGAAGGCGTCGGCGGTGAACTTCATCTTGACCTCGGCAGGCTGGACGCCCGCGTTGATGAGGGCGTTCAGCAGGAAGAAGTGGGACGGTGAGTTCTGGGCGAGGACGACGGTCTTGCCGCGCAGGTCGCCGACGGTCTTGATGGTGTCGCGGACGACAATGCCGTCACCGCCATTGGACCAGTCGACCTGCTGGAAGACGCGCGGCATGACGCGGCTGTCCTTCTGCAGGCTCTCGAGGAACAGCGGGAGCATGTCGACCGTGCCCCAGCCGATGTGCAGGTCGCCCGCGGCGTACGCGTCACGCATCGAGACCGGATCGTCGATGAGGACGAGCTCGACCTTGAAAGGCTCACCGCCTGGCGTCTGCCAGAGCTTGTTCGCCTTGAAGCCCTCGTTCGCAAAGATGATGGGCGCCCAGCCCGCCCAGACGTTGATGGCGAAGCGGACCGTGCGGGCCTCCATCGCCTTGTACTCCGAGGTACCCTTGACGTCGGGGAGTCTCTCCGAGGGAACGTAGGCGTAGTCCTTGGCAGTCGTGATGCCCGAGGAATCAGGCGACTCGACCTGCGGCTTCACCTTCTGGATTTCCTCGGGCGTGAACTGCTGCTCGGTCTTTGGTTTCTCGGTGCTCGCCTGCTTGCCCTTGTCATCCGCGTTGCAGCGCGAGAGGCCGAGGTAAACGAGGCCTGCGATGATGAGCAGGGCGACGATAAAGAACGCGGGCTTCGGACGGCCCGAACCACTGGGGGCATTCATGGAGACTCCTTTCGTAAAATCGTTGAGGTCTGGAACTGCGGGTTTCTAAATCAGCAAGTGGTCACTGAGGCACGCCTTCCTTGGCCTCGGCCTGGACGGAAGAAGTCTCGACGACGTGATCCTCGCGGAGACCCATCTGCTTTTCGAGGGCCAGGAGCGCATCTTCGGCGAGCACGGTCTCGAGCTGTTGCTCGGCTTCGATGGTAGCGAGCCCTTCGCGCGACATGTCGGCCGCGACTCGCACCTTGCCGCGATTGACGTCGATCTTGCGCTGAACGACATCCTCGAGCTGACCAAAATCGGTCGTCACATTGAAATCGAAGCTCTCGGCGAGCTTCGCAACCTCGGCCTCGGCCTCGCTCATCTTGAGCTCGGCGTCGTAGCGCTGAATCTTGTCTTTCACCTCGGCGAGCTTCTTGCCCGCGTGCTGAATCTTCTTGAGGCTGTTCTGATAGGCCTCCTCGTGCATGACGAGCTGCTTTCGCTGCTCGTCGAGACGCTTCTGCATGTTCTGCGCCTCGAGCGCATAACGCGCGGCCGTCTCGCGGTTGCCCGTCCTGAGGTAGGCCTTCGCCTGCCCGATGAGGTGCGTGTGTTGCCGCTCGGTCGCCTGGACTTGGCGCGTCACATTCTCGACGAGCCCGCGATACTGCTCGAGGCCCTCGCGACCGGACTTCAGTTCCTCCACCGCGCGGTCGTACTCGTAACGCATCTGGGCGATCGGGTCCGCCTCCCAGAAGACATTCGCAAGTTTGTTCAGTTGGGCGCGCGTTGCATTCCAGAACTTTCGGAAGATCACAGGCCTCTCCTCCTTTGGGTTTGCGGACTCTAAGCGAAGGCCCCGGCCTCGGCAACCCCTTCGCGGAGAGGTCAGCGCCCGAGGATGACTGAGCTCGCCGGACTTTGCGCAACCGTTGGCAAACCCCCGAGGATATGCCAAGGGTCTCACGCCGCGCGGCCACGTCCCCGGCGGGTGGCGCTTTTCATGCCCGCCCTCCCCTCAGCGCTCAGGTAGCACGATGAAGCTCTCCCGACTCATGAAGCATTCGGCCCTCTACGCCGCCACACTCGCGCTCGTCGCCTGCGGCAAGAAGGACGCCCCCACCTCCCCCGACGCGACCGACAAGACCTCGGACGTCGCCCCAGCACCGGCTGACGCCTCGAAGGCCCCCTCTGCCGACAGGGCCGCTCCGCCGTCCGCCGATGGCGCCCCCGCCGACGTCGCGGCCCCACCAGCCGATGCCCAGAAGACCGCCTCCGGCCTCGCCTACAAGGTGCTGACCCCCGGCCCGGGCGGCGAGAAGCCGGCCGCCGAGGACACGGTTTCCGTCCACTACTCGGGCTGGACCACCGACGGCAAGATGTTCGACAGTTCGAAGAAGCGCAATGAGCCCGCGAGCTTCCCGCTGAACCGCGTTATCAAGGGCTGGACCGAAGGCCTCCAGCTCATGAGCAAGGGCGACAAGTACCGCTTCTGGATCCCGAAGGAGCTCGCCTATAACGACCGCCCCGGCCGCCCCGCGGGCATGCTCGTCTTCGACGTCGAGCTCCTCGACATCAAGAAGGCCCCTACCCCTCCCGAGGTGCCAGCTGATGTTGCCGCCGCGCCTGCCGATGCGCAGAAGACGGCCTCCGGCCTCGCCTACAAGGTCATCACCCCCGGCAAGGGCGGCCCGAAGCCGACGGCCGACGCGACCGTGACCGTGCACTACTCGGGCTGGACCACCGACGGGAAGATGTTCGACAGCTCCGTCACCCGCGGCGAGCCGACGAGCTTTCCGCTAAAGGGCGTCATCCCGGGCTGGACCGAAGGGCTTCAGCTCATGGAAGTCGGCTCGAAGGTCCGCTTCTGGATCCCCTCCGAGCTCGCTTACAAGGACAGCCCGGGCGGACCCCAGGGCACCCTCGTCTTCGACGTGGAGCTCCTGTCCTTCAAGTGACGCCGGTGTGAAGCCTCGCGTGAGGCTGTCACAGTGAAGATTCGCGAGGCCCGGGAGACCGGGCCTTTCGTGTTTCAGGCCGTGAAACACGATACTGTAATGTGTCTTAGGTGTTGGGCTAATGATGTTTCAGCGTTTGAAACACACCTCGAGCTGAAACCCCTCCGGAGGACTCGAGAGGGGCCTCAACGTCGGCTCCGGGGCGTTCAACTCGGCGCACATGGCGCGAATCGCGAAGACCTGGAGCACGCGCCAGGTCGGCTCCTCGAAGAGCCGACTCCCCCGCCAGGTGAGCGTCATCAGGTCTCGGCCCCCGCGGACCTCGCACGAGCCTCGGTCATAGAGCGACGCGTGGATTTTTCCGCCCTGCGCGAGGATCTTCTGCGGCGTGAGCGCGAGCCGGATGACCTTTTCGACGAGCCCCGCGGGCTTGCGGCGGGCGTCTTCCCGCAGCAGGGGCTCGAGGCGCAAGAGGTCCGAGCCGAGGTGGCGCTCGCAGATGAGGCGTGTCAGCGCGAGCTGCCAACGAACGGGCACCCACCCGTCAGCAGGCGGCGAATCTGGCAGATCGACCGCGGTGACCCCGATGAGAGCTCGCAATCGATTGGGTTCGTCAGCTCCGAAGCGGCGCGCCACGTGAAGGCCCCAGTCCTTCAGCAGGGCCGATTTGCAGCGGACCTCGAGGGTCGACAGCTCGGCCTGCGACCAGGGCCGCGCCTCGAGGAGCGTGTGCCATTCGGGTCTCAATGGAGGACGAGCCCGAGTGACGAGAGGGTCTTGAGGATGCGATTCGCGACGACAGCACCACCCGCGTCGTTGAAGTGGATGAGGTCGGGCCGTCTCAAGACGACACGTTGCCCGTGGGCATCTTCCATCGCGTAGAGGAAGCGGCCGTCCTCATCGCTCGTCAGCGGGAACATGTCGACGAACGTGACGCCCGGCACCGCCTTCGCGGCTTCGCGTTGCGCGTCCCGGACCCGTTTGACCTTCTCGAGGTTTCTGCCGCGATTGGTCGGCGAGAGGAGAAAGACCCTGCGGCCTTCGCCGACCAACACCGAGAGCACCTCGCGGACGCGCGCCTCGTAGGCGGGTCTCCAGGCGGCAGCGTCCTTGAAGAGAATGCGCGGCGATTTCCAGCCGTGCGGTCTCACAGCGAGGACATCGTTGCCGCCGATTTGCAGGATGATGACCTGCGGCTTCACGCGCGCAATCATCTCGCGGCCCGCCTGCGCCCAGTCATAGTGGTTCGGCAGTGAGAGGCCGCTGCCCGGCCTGCCCCGCCGCCAGACCGCATAGCCATGGGCGACAAGCGCATTCTGAAGGAACTCCCCGGTCGGCCCGTAGACGTTCGAGTCCCCGATGAGGAGCACCTTCGGCCGATTCTGAGGCCAGGGCTCAGGCGCGAGCCAATCGGCCCCGAGCGACGAGCCGCCCATGAGGGTGACGAGAGTGAGGACTGAGAGGAGACGCCCCATGGGTAGAGGCTCGCACGGGGTAGAGTCGGCTTCAAGTTTGCTGACCCACCCGCCGAGCCCGAGCGTTCGGGGCGATGACTCGTTAGTCTGAAATCGCTTAGACTTCAGAGACCCTACACCCTTCGAAGCGGGTGCCAGGCTCGCCAGACCTGCTCATGCCCTTCTGGGAAACGTGCACTCAGCGCGGCCTCGAGCTTCTTGCGAAACAGAGGATGAACGAAATGCGGTTGCAGGTACGGCCAGTGATGCTTGTCGAGTTCCTCTAGCGCATTCCGCCAAGAGGTGAGCCAGGTTGATGGACTGACAGATTCGCTAGAAACGGGGTGCTCTGTCACACGGAGCAACCACTTTCCATCAACCCGCATTCCGATGAGTCGAATGGTCCTCTGGTCGACCCCGACCTCCAAGAGGGTCTCGATATCCTTGTATTCAGGACTTTTCTGTCTGGTATTGAGACGGGAACGAATCTCCGCGATCGCGGCACGAGCAAGGAGGACCTTGGATTCAGAGGATTCGAAAAAGCCACAAGGATCCCACTTCGCTTGTCTCTGAAAGATAAACAGAAGCGTCCGAAGCTGGTCCATAGAGGCTCGGTGAAATCCAATCCTCTGGCCACTTCTGGCGATATCGAAGCATTCTTCCGCGGACCGCAATCCGCCGAAGTATCCATCGTAGGTCAGGCAGAAGGGCGCAATTTCATTCCACGAGGCGTTTGGCCCTGGGAGAGCAGCCTCGGTGAGATGTTCGTGGTCGATTAGATCAGGCATTTGGCGCGGCAGCGTTCCAGTGGGTGGGGGAGGCATGTCGGCCGGTGCGGTATCGATACTGTAGTCGGCACAGAAGACAGGAAATTGTCCGTTCTCTGCTGCGCCGAGGATTTGAACGAACCATCCTGCATAGGTCAGATCACGGCCAGCTCCGCGCATCGCGATGGCTGGGAAGCGTTCGAGAAAAAGACGAGCCAAGTCCCGAGCCGTCTTGCCCGGAGCATCCTCCCAGCCGAAATAGCGATCTTCATCGGCTGATGAGTAGTTTGCATCGACCGTATCCCAGCTAGAGGGCTCCCATCCGTTGAGTCGAACGTTGTCCGCTGGAATAATGTGGCAACGCCAGTGGAAACCTGATGGCGACATTCCGGCCGCAATCCGCAGCCTCTGGTATCCCGCCTTGTGGAGTTCGGCCACCATCGAAAGCAGACGCAGCGCATTTCGATGTGCTGCGTCTTCTGGCTGTGCTGCAGGGATCGAAATTGTCGCCTCTGGCTCGTCGAGGCGCTCGTCGAGTGCTGGGCTCAAGAGCCATCCTGCGATCGCGCGCTGATATAGGGCGACTTCGTCGACGTTCCGCACCATTCGTGAACGGTATTGCTCTAGCAGGAGGAAGATTCGATGTCCGATTTCGCTGGACGATAGCGATCGCTCGAGCTGTTCGACATCGAGAACGATGCGACCTTGCCTCCGTAATGCCTGGAAAGTGGCCTCACCATCGTCAGTTAATCTCATGTCGCGCTTCATCGCTCGCCCCCGGTCGACCCATCTGGTCACGTCGTGAACGGCTGCCTCCTGAATCGTCGTTCAGTGGCGTCAGCTCTATGTGTCGAGACCCTATCGCTCAGGGAACGAATTTGGAAACCCGTCACGCTTCGCCGGCCATCGCATTGGGAGCAGGTGGGGTTAAAGGCTCGCGCCCAAATTGAACGTTTTCATTTATGTTTCAGGTTGTTGGAGCTCGATGTGGCGACCAATGTTCATCGTGTGTAGTCTTGGTTCATGGTCGAGAATGAAGACACGATGAGCCTCCTAGCGGAACAGACAGATGACGATGAAATCTCTGCGCGAAGAGCTGCTCGCGCGTCGATGACCATTCGACGCTTCAAGCTTGGCGAGGAACCCGACGAGGACCTCTCGCGAGTGACCACGATGAATGAACGTCTCGCGATGGTGTGGCCACTGTCTCTCCTCGCCTATGAGCTCGCGGGACAGCGATTCGAGCCAGTCCCTAGAGCCCAGCTCGTCGGACGTGTGATTCGCCAGAGCGAAGAAGACAGGCCCGCCGAGCCTCACTCGCAGGAGACATCCGAGCGGTAAAGCTGCTCGAGGTCGCCCGACTTCTCGAGCCAAAAGAGGACGAACCCGTCGCCATCCCAGAACACGTGGGGATTCGCGATGGTAGCGCCCGTCGCGACGAAGCCGGGCTCGACCACCGCGGAGCCATCGATGTCGCGGACAGCGAAGACGAGGTTGCCCGCCGGCTCCTGCATGATGATGCCGATCTTCGCATCGTCGTTGGCGCGCAGGCCGTCAGGAGCGACCGCGATGTCGCGCGGCTCGGCGATGTTGACGCCAGCGATGATCTCGGTAGACAGCGCGGCGCCATTGGCGGCGAGGCGGTGGTAATAGACCTTGCCGCCGTCTGACAGCGTCCCGATCGCCCCGTAGTACTGGCACACGAGGACGAGGGCCTCGCCGTCGTGGTCGAGGCGGCAGACGCCGTCTGCGGAAGGCGGCGCGATGTCGACCGCGACGTAGTTGTTCTCTCCAGCACGGGCCTTGTAGAGCTTGCCACCAGGCGCAACCGCGCTCCAGTTGTCGTTGTAATTCGAGTAGCCCACGAGCTGATCGCCAAGGGTGACGAAATCCCAGGCGGCAGGCACCGCGCCCCAGGGCTGGGTCACCGTGAAGTCGTCTGCGACGTCATACCAGCCGACATCGCAGCGGGTGTTTCCTCCAGCACCACAGTTGAAGTGGCCATAGGTCGAGACGACGTAGTGTCCATCGACGACACCCATGCGCAGGTCGAGCGCACGCGTGTTGTCCGAGGTGCCGAGCAGTTCCGCGAAAGAGGTGCTCGGGCCCCCTTCCGAGTCGAGAGTGAGGAAGCGGCCGATTGACGCGATGCCATAGGCGACGCCGAGACGCTGAGTCACGGGATTCCACGCGATCGCCGGCTGTTCGTCGTTCGGAACGACCTGAGCGAGATGGCCAACCTCGCCGATGAGGTTGCCGTCGAGACCGATGCGGGCGTACTGGAGCTCCTTCGACTGCTCGGGGGTGCCGAGCCAAGCCGCCCAGAAGCGCGAGCCATCCGACACCATCGTGAGGCGCTTCTTGTAGGACGGCGTGTTGGTGACCTTCTTGCCGGGCTTCAGCGAGGGGCGGTGATAGCCATTGCAGTTGCGGTCACCGCCGCCGCAGACCTCGAGTGCGCCCGGGTAGGTGAGCGGGTCGTCATCGTTGCAGTCGCTGCCGCCGCAGGCCGCGTCGGCAAAGCCATCGCCATCGGCGTCGGGGCAGCAGCCGTTGAACTTGATGCACTTCTCGCCAAAGGGGCAGAGGGCGTCGTCGGTCGAGTAAGAGCAGACCTTGTTCGTGCACTTGCCTGGGGTGCAGGAGATTCCGTCGTTGCAGTCGCCGTCGACCTCGCAGCCGCTCACGACGCAGTCCGCGAGACACGTCACCTGGTTTGCCGGCGGGGTCGCGCTGCCAGACTCGAAGCCGTCATCGCAGGTGCCATCGCCGCAATAACCGCAATCACGAGGGCAGTTGTCGCGGTCCTCGGCGGGGTCGCAGACGTTGTTGCCGCAGGTCTCTAGGCAGTCGTCGGGGCACGTGGCTCGCACCTCCGTGCCCTGGCAGGAGTCATCTCCGCAGGTCGGCTCGCAGTCGGGCGAGCACGACGTGAAGGTCTCGCCTCCCGTACACTGGCCATCCCCGCAGATGACCGCGCAATCATCGGGGCAGCTGCTCTCGTCCTCGCCGATTTCGCAGGCGCCATTGCCACAAACATTCGGCTCGACGCAGTTGCCTGCCGCGCAGACCTGGTCAAAGGCCGCGCACTCGAAGTCGTCAAAGGCCGTGCCATTCGCGTTGCACACGCGCAAGGTCCGCCCGAGGCACTGGCGCTCGCTCGGGATGCAGATTCCGCAGTCCTGGGGGCAGGTCTGCAGTTCGCCAAAGCCGCACACGCGGTCACCGCACACGACGCAGTCGCCCGGGCACGAGTTGGTCTCGCCATTTTCGCACACGCGATTGCCGCATTCGGACGCGCAATCGGCTGGACAGCTCTCGCTCTCGCCCGCCTCGCACCGAAGATTGCCGCAGATGTCGGCGGGACGGCACGCCCCGGCCGCGCACACCTCGCCGTCGGCGGCGCAATCGGTCGGGGTCTCCTCCGAGCCCGTGCCATTACACGTGTAAAGGGTGTTACCGCTGCAGCGCGTCCCGCTCGGCTGGCACACCGTCCCGCAATCGGACGGGCAGCTGTCGTGGGTCTCGGTGCCATCGCACACCTTATTGCCGCAGATATTCGGCGCGACGCACTCGCCGCCCCCGCAGACGAGGCCGATGTCGGCACAGTTGAAGGCGTCCCACTCGGCCCCATCGGCGCGGCAGACGCGCGCGAGGGTTCCAAGGCATTCTTTGGCGCCCGGGTCACAGGCGCGCGCGCAGTCCTGGGGGCAATTGTCGGGGGACTCGTTGCCCGTGCAGTCCCCGTCGCCGCAGGTCGGCCCACCGCAGTCCTCGGGGCAAGCGAAGCAGCCGCTCTGATCGGCCTCGCAGCCCGCGCGCTCCGTGCCCTCGCAGCGGCTGTCGCCACACACCTGGTCGGGACACTCGGCGCAGATGATCTCCTCCTTCGTGATGGAGACGACGCCGCAGGTGCAGGGGATCTGGAACTGACAGAGGAACTCGCACGAGCCCGACGCGGCGCACTGACCGGTCACGGACGCATCGGTCGAGACGAGCTGCCCGTCGAACTTGCCGTCGCACCCTTCCGAAGCCGCCGCCCCGAGCACCGGGTTCGAACCCACAGGGCACTGTCCGACGAGGTCAGCAGCGACGCACTGCTTGGCCACTTCATCGGCATCACAGGCGAAAAGCGGGAGCATCAGACCGAGTAACAGATAGCGGGCGAAGGAGGACATCGCGGACAACCTCGGGACGTGGACACACGGGGAACGGGGGATGATGCCGAAATTGAACACCGACGGCGAGCCAGATATGAGATGAAACGTCACAAGGGCCTCATTCCCGCTTTTCTCGGACTACCGAGCTTGACTGTCAGCGAACCTGAAACGAATGTTTCAGCATGCGAAACATTCAGCAACGCCTCCCCGACGACGCGCCCACCGAGTTCGAGGGCATGTGGACCCAGGACCCCGCCACGAAGGCGGTCTTCAAGATCATCGAGAAGGTCGCCGCCGAAGACGTGACCGTCCTCGTAAGGGGTGAGACAGGCGCTGGGAAAGAGCTGGTCGCACAGGCGATCCACAAGCTCTCGCCGCGAAAGAACGGCCCCTTTCGCGCCATCAACTGCGCAGCCTTGCCGCCTACGCTACTCGAATCGGAGCTCTTCGGACACGTCCGCGGGGCCTTTACTGGCGCGGTCCGCGACGTACCTGGCCACTTCCAGCTCGCCCACCGCGGGACCCTCTTCCTCGATGAAATCGCCGAGATGCCACTCGAGCTGCAGGCGAAGATGTTGCGCGTCCTCGAGACCGGCACCGTGCTGCCCGTCGGCGCGCGCGAGCCGATTTCGGTCGATGTGCGCATCGTGTCCGCGACCCACCGCGGCCTCCGCAAAGAGGTCGAGCACGGTCGCTTTCGCGCAGACCTCATGTACCGCCTGCGCGTCATCCCGATCTTCCTGCCCCCGCTGCGCGCCCGCCGCGGCGACCCGACGCTGCTCGCGCGTATCATGCTCGAAGAGTTCAACAAGAAGAGTCGTCGACAGATAAGCAGCATCGCCAACGACGCGCTCGAGGCGCTCGAGAGCTGGGACTGGCCGGGCAATATCCGCGAGCTCCGCAACGCGCTCGCTTACGCCTACGTCATCGGCGAGGGGCCGACACTGAGAGCCGCCGACCTACCCCCCGAGGTGCTCGGCGAAGAACCGGGCGAACAAGTCGTCCGCCCCCTCGCGAGCGCCGAGCCCTCGCCCGAGATGGGGCGTATCCTCGAGGCCCTGGAGAAAGCGAACGGTCGACGAGCGGAAGCCGCGGCCGCGCTCGGCATGAGCCGCATCACGCTCTGGCGACGCATGAAGGCGCTCGGTCTCGAGTGAGTCAGGCCCCAACAGGTCTGGTGGTCTGTTTTCGTTCAGTGGGCGGCGGCGATGATTTCGCGAGTTTGCCAGACCTTGGGCTGGCCCGAAGGAGTCTCGAAGTAGTCCTTGATCTGTGCATCATCACCGGGACGTTCAAGCTTTTGAGACCCTTGTCGCGGCCAGGAGTCGTAGAGATACACGACACCCTTTGCGTCACATCCAAGCGTAACGGCGTGGGGCTCGCTTTTTGCGGCGTCCATGAACAGGGCCACGACAATGCCACGCCCGGGTGTATTGGCAATTTGAGCGAATACGGACTGTATCTCCTGCCACCCGCGTCCTTCTTTTGCAGAGATTTGATGTAAGCCCCCACCAATACGAGCCATCTCGTGGGTGGTCTGCGGAGTCCCAACTCCCCCTCCGAGATAGTTGAGTCCGTCTGCAAGGTAGGCGAGATCGAAGTAGGTCGCACTCTGGTCAAGGAGATTCGCGGAGAGGAGTTCGATCGCGTTTCGAAGGGTCATCGCCGCATTTCGTTCCTGCTGCGAAACGCCTGGACCCGCCAGCTTCGTATCGATGGCCCTGACCGCGCTATTCGCTACGATTCGGATCGAATCCGGGCCGCCTGTGATGTGGACGGCAAGAATTGCGTGCGCCGTACACCTTTGTTGGTCTTGAAATGTACTCGGAATATCATCGAGCTGTGACATTCGACTGAGAATTCGATTCGCATCCCAGCCACCGCCAACGAAGAGCGGATCGAAAAGGTCCCCCATTTCAGGGTCAGTCGCGACGCCTTGAGCATCTACCTTGTCGTTGTGGTCGAGTTCGGGGGATGACCTCTGGACCATGGAACTCGACGCGTTGGAGTTTCCTCCTCCGAATCGATTCAACAAGCCTTCGGCCGATTGTCCCGCAACGACGAGATCAGCCACCTGGTCTGCGTGACGCTCATACGCGTCGCCAAGCTGCCCTACCCCGCCATCAAGGGAGAGGCCTGCGCGCTGCTGCACAACGTGAGCTGCTTCGTGAGCGGCAGTGTGAAGTGTTGGAGTATCTCGGAACGCGATGGAGCGACCGGTCGCGTAGGCCTCGGCCCCCATCGCTCTCGCAGCTTCACCTGCAGCACCTCCGACATGGGCCTGCACGGCAGAGATATCGTGTCTGCCGAACGCATTTTGTATTCGCTCGAAGTAAGGAAGAGTGCCACCGGCGCCGCCGACTCCCTTGGCAGCGGAAAGCTTGATATCACTGACATTTCTTCCGGTTTGGCGGTCGGCTTTCATCTGGACCGCGCCTAAATCAGTGGGGAAGGTCTCGCCTGCAAACACCGGAGCTACGAGAGCCCCATGAGGTCGTGGGTATCTGGAGCGTTGGGCAGAGCAGGTGATCGAAGGTCTTCTGGTTGCTCGCCACTCATCATTTGACGTGTGTTGGCAACCGCCTGGTCGAGCGCATCGAGCTGTTCCGTCGGCACAAAATCAGCCATCGAAAGGGAGTCAACCGTCCAAGACCGGCGTTCTTTGGCCGTCAACGCGAAGTCGCTAGAGACGCTCGAGGCTTCCTGGGAAGCGACCCGTTCAGGCCTCCTGGAAACCAGTCTGGCAAGGCTTGAGGACTCGTCTTGAAGCACATCTTTATTTTGTTTCACTGGTGGTTCCGCGCTCCTGATGGCCAACGTTCCCTTGCCTGCGGTGAAATATGAAGCTCAGGAACTTGTCCTATGGTGTTCCGCACTCTTGCAGGCCACGGCCTAGAGCGCCCAGGCAGCTGAGGCTCGAGTCAGCCGTGGCCGCCGATGCTCTTCGGCATGCCGATGAGCGTCAGGAGCTCCATGCGGGTCGAGGCTTCGTCCATGAACGCCCCGAGAAGCTTCGAGGTCGTTGTCCACGAGCCGGGCTTTCGCACCCCGCGATAGCACATGCAGAAGTGCTGGCATTGCAGGATGACGGCCACCCCCTGGGGCTTCAAGACGTGGTCGAGGGCGCGCGCGATCTGTGCGGTAAGCTTTTCCTGGACCTGCAGCCGCTTTGCGTAGACGTCGACGACGCGCGCGATTTTGGAGAGACCCACGACGCGACCGTTCGGGATGTAGGCGACATGTGCCTTACCGACGAAAGGCACCATGTGGTGTTCGCAGTGGCTGTGGATCTCGATGTCCGACACGAGGACGAGCTCGTCATAGCCCTCGACCTCTTCGAAGACCTTCGAGAGATAGGTCTCGGGCTCTTGGGAGTAGCCCGCGAAATGCTCCCCCATCGCCTTGATGACGCGGGTCGGCGTCTCTTTGAGGCCTTCGCGGTCAGGGTCCTCGCCGATGAAACGTAGCAGCCCGCGGACGTACTCGCGGGCTTCTTCTGCCGTCGGTCGCCCTTCTTGCGTGACCTCGCCTTCTTCGCGTTCCGCAGCCATAAGCTCGCCTTTCGAGAGGTTTGAAAATCGAGACACTTGAAATTCTAGTAATGCCGTTCGAGGACGAAGTAGCCAAAGGCGCGGAGCATGAGCTTCACGATACTCGGCTCGAGCAGCACCTCGACCTTGTGCCACGCGGACTCGACGAGATCACGCGCGGCCTGCGCGGTCTGCTCGATGGCGCCGGTCTTGTCGATGTCGTCGACCATCTGATCGACGATCGACTGGTCGTCAGGACAAGCCTGGAGCGTGCGGGTGAGGCTTTCGCGCTGAGGCTTGTCCATGCGGCCGAGCGCGTAGACGACTGGCAGGGTGACCTTGCCCTGAGCGAGGTCCTCGCCGCGGCGCTTGAGCTCGCCGGCGAATCCCTTGAGATTCAAGACATCGTCGACCATCTGGAAGGCAAGGCCGACCGACTCGAAGTAACGACCAAGCCCATCGACCTGGGCGTTCGAGCCGCCGCCGACGACCGCGCCCATCCGAGCGAGGGCGCCTGCGGGAGCCGCTGTCTTCAGGCGGTGGATGGCCAGCACGCGCGACTCGAGCTCGGTGACGTCGCCGGTCTCGACGGCTTTCGGGATGTAGCTCCAGAGCCCTTCGATGTCAGCCGCCTGGCCGGCGTGGCCCGCGCGGAGCGCCTCGAAGTACAGGTCGTAGAGCGTGAGCTTCGTCACGTTCGAGACCTGCGTCCCCTGAAGGAGGTGCTGCCCCATGAAGTAGCAGGAGGTGCCCGCGTTGATGGCGAGGGCGTCGCCGTGAGTGATATGGCAGGCGGGGCCGCCGCGCCGGACGTTGGATTTGTCCTGCACATCGTCGACGATGAGCGAGCCGACGTGCATGAGCTCGGGCATCGCGAGCCAGTGGACGAAGTCACGGGAGTCGCCGCCGACGACGTCGCAACAGGCGAGCGCGGCGTAGCTCCGCCAGCCCTTGCCGCCGCGGTCGGTGATCTCGCGGACGGGGCGGACGCCGGTTTTCACGAACTGCGCGATGTCGACGCCCTCCATATAGTGGGCGCGCGACTCGCTCGCGATGAGGTCACGGACCTCGTCGTGCGTAGGCTCGTAGGGGAGGAGCTTCGCGACGGATTTTCGGACCTCTTTCCCGACCGCCTTGAAGAAGCCCTCGAGGTCATCGACCGCGAGGTGGCCGCTGCGCTCGATGAAGGCGTGACCTTCGATAGCGGCGCCGCCGAGCGTACCCCCGAGTTTCGCGCGGCCCTCCCAGAAGGCGGGCTTCGAGATGAGGGTCACGAGCTCCTGATCGTCGAGAACGGCGTCGATGCGGCAATCGAGCCCGGCGGACGGCGAGCGGAGGGCCCAGCGCGTGGGATAGGTGTTGAAGGTGCGGGTGCTGCGCCACTCGTTGAGGGGGGTCAGTTCGAGATCGGCAAATTCCGCACGTGTGCCGTCCTTGTCGATGACGACGAGGCGTTGGCCGAGGGCGGTCTGAGCGGCGAGGTCGACCATGGTGTAGGCCGAGAGCTCTCGGCCATCGGCGAGCTGGGCTGCGACCCAGTTCCAGGCGACCTGGTCGAGCTCGGGGACGCCTTCTGCGCGGTGACCGCCGAACTCGTGGTCGTACCAGCCAAGGCCGGTTGTCGGGACATCGAGGCCGTTGACCGTGACGTGGCCCGAGACCGCGAGGCGCGGGATGAAGTAGTAGAACATGTCGGCGCCGTCGGGGCCTCGGACGACGCCGTCCTCGCCGTGGCGGACCGGGTCCTTCTGCGGGGTGAGGACGAGGTCGACGCCGAGCTCGTGGTATTCGTGCCAGAGCGTGAGCTTGTAACGGCCGTCGTCGAGCTTCTCGAAGCGATTGTCGTCGAAGTCGAGCTCGAGCCGCTTGGTCTGGACGAAGGGTTCGCGCGCAAAGACGTGGTCGGGATAGGGGACCTCACCGCGCTCGAGCATCTCGCGGAGGGCCTTGCGGACACGCGGGTCGCGGCTTGCGCCCTTTTGTCCCTCGGCCTCGGCGCGGTTCAGGCGTTCGAGTCCGAGCTTGGG
>VFQT010002464.1_pt1 | contig 18950 bp, 18 predicted proteins | sample 3512381 | NCBI WGS metagenome assembly VFQT01 (sample SAMN10412376, study PRJNA504923) | tailings metagenome | isolation source: Relicate 2 Philex TSF3 active mining site | place: Philippines: Tuba, Benguet | collected 2017-08-29
CCAATCGCCAAGTCGGAAACCGATCGCATCATGGGCGACGCCTTTTGCATCTTCGAGCGACATCTTGAGATGTTTGCCGTCGGATCCCACAATGCGTGAGTTCTTGACCTTGACATTGCGCGCCACGAACGAAGCTTCACGATTGCCATAGCCGGTCGGTTCGAGATATTTCAATCCATTCTCGAACACTTCAGGACGCATTTCGGAAAGATCCACTTCCGCATCTGCCGTGACGATGGGCTTGAGTTCGCTTCCTGATAGTTTTTCTTCGGCGATTGCTTTCAGTCGCGAGACGAGCGCAGTGATGTTCTCATTCTTTACTGTAAACCCCGCTGCTGCGGCATGCCCACCATGGCGGACAAGCAGATCCGCGCATTGGTCGAGGGCATCGGTGATGTGAAATTCGGGGATGGAACGGCATGAACCGCGAGTTTCTTCTTCGCCTTTGGAGGCGACAATGGCAGGGCGGTAATATTTTTCTGTGAGGCGTGATGCTGCCAGCCCTACAACACCCGAATTGAAATCTTCATGAGCTGCGAAAAAGAGATAGGCATTGGGGTCTTCGCTGATGACCATTTCTTCGGCACGTGCTTGCATGTCTCTAGTGATGCGTTGGCGTTCGCGGTTCTGCATATCCAATTGTTGGGCGAGTTCGCCAGCGCGGAATACATCTGTTGTGGTGAGTAATTCGAAGGCAGCTAAAGCTTCTTTTAATCGTCCTGCCGCATTCAAGCGCGGACCCAGCCCAAAGCCGATATTTCCGGCATTCACTTTCGATAATGAGATATCTGCCACGGCTGCCAAAGAAAACAGTCCCTGGCGGGTGGTCTGGCGCATTTGCTTGAGTCCTTTTTTGACGAGGACACGATTTTCGCCGACAAGGGGAGCCAGGTCTGCAACGGTGCCAAGAGCAACGAGGTCGAGTAGGGAATTGAGAAGCTGACCATTGCCCACGGACGATTGTCCATCGTCTGATAACAAGGCTTCAGCGATCTTGTAGGCAATGCCAACACCAGCCAGGTCTTTATCAGGGTAGATATCGCCGTGACGTTTGGGGTTGATGACGGCCAGGGCGGGGGGGAGGTTGCCATCGTCGGGGTGGTGGTGGTCACTGATAATGAGATCCAAGCCGATGGTTTGAGCATGAGCCGCTTCGGCTGGCGAGCGGATGCCACAATCTACGGTGATGACCAGCTTGACCCCATCCGCTTTGAGTTCATCCAGTGCGTTGTTATTGAGACCATAGCCTTCGTCAAAACGGTTGGGGATGTAACCACGCACATCCGCGCCAAGTTTTTTGAGGGTTTCAACAAGTAAAGCTGTGGCTGTGACGCCATCTACATCGTAATCTCCATAGATCGCAACGGGTTCATTGTTTTGTATAGCATAACGGATGCGGTCAATTGCAGTTGACATATCCGTCATTTGGTAGGGGTCGGTATTGCTGTTGGGTTCTCCGCGCAGATAGGCGCGTGCGCTGGGGTCATCTGCAAAGCCACGATTGAACAGCACTTGTCGCAACAGCGGAGGAAAGGCTGCTAATGCAGAATCAGCTTCGGGAGAGATGTGAGGCGAGATGTTCCAATGTTTATCTTGTGCCATATAAAGTGTGCGGAGTATAAACGAGACCAAAGTCATTAGGAAGGGCGTGAAGGGTATAATTCAGATAGGAGTTAATTTAATGAGACCGCTTGCACCTGATGAAAAAGTGACCAATGTAATGATGTACACGCAGTCCATGTTGTATCGAGGGGATGTGGTGTTGAGAGAAAATATTCGAGCTAGTATTTGGCTGCGAACACAAGGGGTTCCGAATTTTATTCATCTTTTTAATGCCCATATGATCCAACTTGCAGGGACGCCGCCCAACACCTATACTAAGAGCGAAATGTTTGTGCCGACCGTTGAATTGCTTGGTTTTCATATTTCACCTCCCGCACATGACCCAATGGATTATGACAGCTCAGAAGCCAATCGTAAGATGGAGCCAGTGAATATTTGGATGGGTTCCTTTGAATTGAATGCGAAGGTGCGCATTTCCACCGCCACTGATTTTGCAACTAGTCTCGATGTGATGAATACAAGTTGGCTTTCGGTTTATGATGCGGAGATCACCAACCCTTATATGCCGCAATTCAAGATGTCGGTTCCGATGCTGCTTGTGCGCCCGGGTAGGTTGTTGTTTGGTCTGTAATGTGGAAGTTGGCGAATGTTGCCTTTTTGATTTGACATGGAAGAACTTTCTTTAACTACTCCGGCTTTATTATTTCCGACGGTTTCGTTGTTAATGTTGGCGTACACGAATCGTTTTTTGACTCTTGCCACCATCATTCGTAACTTGAATGACCGTTATCACGACAGTCAGGATAAAAATCTGCTGGCACAGATCGATAATTTGCGTTATCGAGTGTATCTTATTCGTAATATGCAGATCTTTGGCGTACTGAGTCTGTTAATGTGTGTTGTAAGTATGTTCGCTCTTTTTGCAGGCTGGCTGGATGGCGGTACGTGGAGTTTCGGAATTGCCCTGCTTTTGATGATCATTTCGTTGGGAATTTCTCTGCGTGAACTGCAGATCTCGGTGGGGGCTCTGGATCTATTGCTGACCAATTTGGAGGAACACGAAGAGAAGTAAGTTGACGTCTAAGATTTATTGTTATAAGGAGATGTCTGATGAAGAAGCTTTTACTGGTAGTAGCGTTTGCTATGGTGGTTATCGGTTGTTCTCCGAATTCTCCAATTCAGGTCAATACGCCTGTTCCTGAAACCACCGTTCCCAATTCTGAGGTGACCGTGCCCGGAGTGACCATTCGAATCAATGCGCCTGGACCGAATCCGCAGGAAGGCACCCCGAACGAACTTGGAAACGTGGCTGGTATTTTGATGGGGATTTGGCATGGCTTTATTGCGCCGGTGACGTTGGCGATCTCATTCTTCAATCCACAAGTTCAAATGTATGAAGTCCATAATGATGGCAATATGTACAACCTGGGCTTTATGCTGGGTTTGGTATTGTTTTGCGCCGCGTTCCTTCTAGTTGGTCGCCCTCGCCGTGGGAAGAAGTAAATAAGCAAGTGAACCATGCTTAAGCTAATCAAATTGTAATTAGAGAAATACAAAACCGGTTCAGTCCCTTATTGGACTCGCGTGTTGGTTTTTTGGTGAATTAATAACAACATGGATACAGAAACACTCATTCAGAATATCGTCAGTGAGATCAAATCAGTTTCAGGCGTAAAAGCGATCGTGTTGGGCGGTTCGCGTGCCAGAGGGACGCATACGCCTTCCTCGGATATTGACTTGGGGATCTACTATGACCCAAGCCAACCAATGGATTTGGTTGCCTTGGGAAACGTAGCAACTCAGCTCGATGACGAACATCGCATAGACGTGATCACCGGTTTTGGTGGTTGGGGTCCTTGGATCAATGGTGGCGGTTGGCTGCGAATTCAATCCATGCCTGTGGATCTTCTGTATAAAGACTTGGACAAAATCAGAACCTACATTGATGCATGCCTGAACGGAAAAGTGGAAATTTTCTATCAAGGCGGTCACCCGCATGGATTTGTCACTTCTATTTATCTGAGCGAGATCGCACTCTGCCAACCTTTGTGGGACCCTGAGGGAATCATCGCGGGGTTGAAAGAGAAAGTCTATCCATACCCTGATGCGCTGCAAAAAACGATTTTCTATAGTTTTGCCTGGGAGATCGACTTTTCGGTGATGATCGCCAGGAAAAGCATCGAACGAGCGGATGTTCATTATGCGGCTGGGAGTTGTTTCCGGGCAGTGATGTGTATGTTGCAGGTGCTGTTCGCGCTGAACAAGGAATATTGGCTGAACGAAAAAGGCGCCATCAACATCACAGATCGATTTGCGATCAAACCTGCAAATTTTCGAAGCCGTGTGGAGGAGATTTATAAGCTTCTGGATGCTTCTCCCGAAGCCATAGAGAAAGCAGTGACCTTGTTGAAGGGCTTAAGCGGTGAAGTTTACGAATTATTACCGAAATGAAAGGGTAGTTCAATCCTATTTTGATGGGGGGGACGAGTACCGGGTAATACCCTTTTATATGAAATTGTCATGCAAATATTAGTAATTACGCTTGAATCTTCCAACCTGGAGGCATACAATATTTTTTGTAAGAGATTGTCGACATGTGAGATTTGTGTTGGGAGGTTGCCATGAAAAAGAAGGTTTTTCTCGGTGGGACTTGTAATGGTTCAAAATGGAGGGATGATATTAAGCCTCAACTCAAGATCGATTATTTTGACCCGGTATGCAGCGGGGAATGGACACATGAAGCATACCTGCGTGAACTTCAGGAGCGTGAAACAGCAGATTTTGTGTTGTATGTGATCACACCCAAAATGACGGGTGTTTATTCTATTGCTGAGGTGGTTGATGACAGCAATAAACGCCCCGAGAAGACCCTTTTCTGTTTTCTAGAGAAGGATGATCCAGAGGCATTCAGCCCGGTTCAGATCAAGTCACTTAACGCTGTAGCAAAGATGGTGAAAAATAATGGAGGGAAAGTATTTGAAACACTTGCAGAAATTGTGAGGTTTCTCAATACCTTCGCAATATCGGATCATGAAAAAAGTGATGAGAATGAGCCGCTAACGGCTCATTCCTAGATTCTTGGAAGTTTCAATTATCTCTTTGAGTCTCAAGGCTGACTCTTGAGATAATTCATCACTGGTTTTAGTTTAAATTCGAGACTGCTAGAGAAAATTATTTCTGCTCTAGCAGTCTTCCTATTTCCATCACCGCCCTTGTCAACACATCTTCGGGATAATGAGAGAATGCGAGGCGAAATGCGTTCTGGGGGCAGGGACCGGGATAAAAGATATTCGCGGGGGCAATGCTGATCCCCTTTTTCAAGGAACGATAGAAAAGATCGATCGCAGAAATATTTTCGGGCAGCCATATCCACACGAAGAAACCGCCGGTGGGTTTTGTCCAACGTAACTCAGGCGGGAAGTAGGTTTGCATGGCGTTCAAGATCGCGTCACGCCGCGAACGATAGACAGGAATGATGCGTTCGAGGTGACGTTCATATTCACCTGTGGATAGAAAATCTGCCAGCGCGCGTTGGTTGAGCGTTTCGACCGGTCCGCTGGAGATGGCTTTGAGGCGTTCGATATGGTCGCGTAAACGTCCGCGGCAGAGCACGAATCCGATGCGCAGACCAGGCATCAGCGAATGAGAAAATGTCCCAACGTAGATCACGTCCGGGTCGAGGGCGCGAAGCGGAGTGTGCGGCATCCCATCATAGGTCAGGTCGCGGTAGGTCGCATCCTCCACCACAGGGATGTCATACTTGTTCATCATCTTGAGAAATTCATGCCGGGCGGGCATCGTCCAGCAGGTACCGAGCGGGTTTTGATGGTCGGCAGTGACGAAGACAAATCGCGGTCGGTCATTTTCATCTTGAAGCTGCGACTCAAGCGACGCAAGATCGGGTCCGCTTTCGAGCAGGTCAAAGCCGCGCACATTCAATCCGAGGTACGAAAAATTTGTCCAGTTGCCAAAGTACTGCGGTAGTTCGGTCAACACTACATCACCAGGTGCTGCCATTGCGCGGCTGACAAGCGAGACACCTTCCAACACACCGTTGGTAATCAGAATCTCATCCGGGTCCGCTTGAATGCCTTGCTTGACAAGGTCCGCACAAATGGCTTGGCGCAGTGGATAGTAGCCCTGCGGATGTTCGTAGTTGGCTGTCTTTTTTCCATCGCGCCTCAAGACCCGCTGACGTGAGCGGTCGAAGTCCTCAACGGGCATCAACTCATCTGACGGTGGACCATACCCAAGCGAGATCATGCCTTCTGTCCAATGCATGCGGCGGATTTCAGCAATTAGTTCATCAGTTGGCAATGTCTCTTGCTTGGTCAACTTTTGAATGGACACAGTGTTCTCGTTCAATCCCTTTTCGATGTAAGTCCCGCTTCCCGGTTTGGATGCCAAGACACCACGAGCCTTCAATTCTTGATAGGCATTAATGATGGTGGAGCGGTGGACGTTGTTCTGCTCTGCTAGAGTACGTGAAGGAGGTAACTGTGTGCCCGGCTTTAACTGTCCGTTGCGGGCGGCTTCTGTGATGTAGTCCGCAACTTGTAGATAAAGTGGTTTGGTGGCATTTGTATCTAAAGGAATGATCAGCGTTTTCACGGTTGGGATTTTACCAGTTTGACCCAAGGTACCGTGACGGGCAATCCGCGCTCGTCATTGCCCGGCAGCAATGCCTGACGGTCTGCAATCAAGACTGTGTAGCGTTCGCCTGGCATAACATCTAATGCAATCAACGGACTACCAACACATTCTGTGGGAACTTGGCATTCTGTTGCGCCGTAGTGATATTCTGTGGGGGCATTGGTAAGGCGGGCGTAAAAAACGTATGTCCCTGGCGCAGGAACTGCCATATCCAATGGAGGCGAAGTAGGCAGCAAAGGCGCTGTATGCGTACCCGCAGACATGAAGATGCCAATGGTGCGCCCGGTATACACTTCCTGTGCGTATAACGTGGCGGAAAAACCTGCTCCACCTGCACCCATGTTCAAGGCAATGTTAACAATGGCAGGTGTGCCTTCAAAAGTGGGTGATGGTACCTGAGTGTAGAACGGCACGATTGTGGCGGTTAAAAAATGGTTTGGGTCCACGGTGGGGGGCTTGGTCATCTCCACGCTTATTGGCGTTGGAATGGGTAATTCTTCGGTCGGTGAGTTTGTCGCACAGGCGGCAAATACCAGCGTGCCCACAATAACAAGAAAGAACGTCTTTTTCATTTTGCCAGCTCCTAAAGTTTTGCCAATTATAAAAATCCTCTCTAACTTTCAAAAGGACCAATTATTGGGAGGTTAACCTACCAATTCAATGACATACTTTCATCCTGTATAATTCCCTCCATGTTTGAATTCAGCATTACAGCCAAAAATAACCGCGCACGGACTGGAACTTTTTCTACGCCACATGGCGATCTGGTCACCCCCGTTTTTGCCCCTGTCGGCACACAAGCCACCGTCAAGACGCTCACCCCTGAACATCTTAAAGGCATCAACGCTTCGTTGGTGTTGAGCAATACCTATCATTTGTATCTGCGACCTGGTGATGAATTGGTTCGCGACTTGGGTGGGCTTCACAAGTTCATGCAATGGCATAATCCCATGCTTACAGACTCGGGTGGTTTTCAGGTCTTTTCACTTTCTCAAACCCGTAAAGTGGATGAAGATGGCGTGACCTTCAAGAGCCATATTGATGGATCTACACATCGCTTCACTCCCGAAAAATCCATTGCTATTCAGGAAAATCTCGGTGCAGATATTATCATGGCATTCGATGAATGTTCCGACCCGAATGACCATGCCTATATCAAGAAAGCGATGGAGCGGACTCATCGTTGGGCGGAACGTTCGCTGAAAGCGAAAACGCGCCTCGACCAAGCCCTGTTCGGGATCGTCCAAGGCGGGGTGGATCCTACACTGCGAGCGGAGTCTGCCAAGTTCATTGCCTCGTTAGGGACACCTGGCATCGCAATTGGGGGCTTGTCGGTTGGCGAAACCAAGCAGGAGATGCACGATACATTGGATGTGGTCACGCCGTTATTACCGGAAGATAAACCGCGCTATCTGATGGGCGTTGGCACTCCCGAAGACCTGATCAACGGTGTCTTGCGTGGCGTGGATATTTTCGATTGCGTCCTACCAACCCGCTTGGCACGCCATCATTCCGCTTTCGCGCCGGAAGGTCGTCTCAACATGATGAACGCTTCTTTTGCGCGTGATGAGCGTCCCATTGATGAAACCTGCGATTGTTATGCCTGCAAAACGTTCACACGGGCATACATCCGACACTTGATCGTGGCGAAGGAACTGCTTGCCGGGACGTTGATCTCCATTCATAATTTACGGGCGTTGATCCGCTTGATGGAGAATATCCGCGTATATATTGCAGATGGTACGTTTGAAGACCGTGCGCCTGAGTTATTAACCCAGTGGTCGAATAATGCGAAGAGAGCAGCTAACGGAGTTAAGTAATTGAATATTTTTCATGCAATTGTTTTAGGCATCGTTCAGGGATTGACCGAATTTATCCCAGTTTCCTCTACAGCTCATTTGTTTATCGCAAGTAGTATGCTGAACATTCCATCTGATGAACGTCTTTTCGCATTCAATATCATCATCCAACTTGGTACGGTAGCAGCTTTACTCTTGTTCTTTTGGCAAGATTATTGGAATATTGCCAAAACCGTCATTGAAGGAATTAAGATCCGAAAACCGTTTGAAAATTATCACTCCCGTTTGGGATGGCTTGTGATCGTTGCAACGATTCCGGCAGGGTTGGTGGGGCTGGCACTCCAACCGTTGCTTCAGAAATTGTCTGGAGATCCCTTGTTGTGGGCTGCTGTGCGTCTATTATTCACAGCGATCTTGTTGGCTGCTGTGGAATATTTTGATAAAAAGAGTCGCACGTTGGAATCGGCTACCTGGGCGGATGCGTTGTCTGTGGGTTTGTTCCAGGTTTTGGCGATCTTCCCGGGAGCGTCCCGCTCTGGCTCGACGATGGCTGGGGCAATGTTCCGCGGCTTTGACCGACCCTCGGCAGCACGTTTTGCATTTCTTATGTCCGCGCCGATCTTGTTGGCGGCAGGACTATATGAAACCATCCAAGTGATTATTCTCCCGAATACCACTGAGTTTTTGCCAATCCTGATCACTGGGTTCGTGGCTTCGGCAATTGTTGGATGGTTTGCCATTCGCTGGTTGCTTGGATATTTACGTAAACATTCCCTCTATATTTTTTCTGCGTATTGTCTTGTAGCGGGCGTGGTTGTGTTATTTTTGAAATAATGATCTTCATGTTGATACTTGATCGCTGACCGCAGGAGCTGAATATGGAAATCAAATCTCTTCTCAAACTTCTCGTTGAAACCGAATCTCCTTCTCATGAAAAAGCCGCCGTGGACCAAGTCGGTGCAATTGTGGCGGAAGAAGCCCGCAAAATAGGCGCAGAGATCGAGGTCATTCCTAATAAGGAAACAGGAGATCACGTCATTGCACGTTGGAATGGGGATGGTAAACCCATCCTCCTCGTTTGTCATATGGATACCGTCTTCCCGTTAGGGACGATCGAGAAATTCCCTTATCGTGAAGATGAAGGGAAGATCATGGGTCCTGGCGTCTCGGATATGAAAGCCAGTATCGCTATCTCGTTAGGAGCGATCGAAGAAGCGCACCGAATGGGAACGACTCGTGCAATTACATTGCTTTGCACCTCCGATGAAGAGATCGGCAGTGTGACATCTCGCGAATTGATCCAGAACTTGGCAAAAGAATCTGAGTTGGTTTTTGTGATGGAACCAGCCTTACTCGATGGCTCGCTCAAGACATGGCGTAAAGGTGGTGGCGGATTTAATGTCAAAGTCCGCGGGCGGGCTGCGCATGCAGGTGGCGACCACGAGAAGGGGCGTAATGCCATTGAAGAGATGGCGCATCAAGTGCTTGCCATCCAAAAGATGACAGACTATTCCAAAAAGACCACGTTGAATGTTGGTGTCATTCATGGTGGGACGGTATCCAACGTGGTGCCAGATTATGCCGAGGTCGAAGTGGATGTCCGCATCTTGCAGCCTGGAGAATGGGAACGGATCGAAGGGCTAATGAAAAATCTCAAACCGGTTTTAGATGGCACATCCGTTGAAGTGACCGGTTCTCTCAACCGCGGTCCCATGCCTTTTGATGATCTTATGCAGTCTACGTTTGGAAAAGCAAAGACCATTGCCGCGGAGATTGGGGTCGATCTCAAAGCCGGCGGGACGGGCGGTGTATCGGACGCCAACCTAGTCGCTCCATTGGGCATTCCTGTGTTGGATGGGCTTGGAGCGATCGGCGAAGGCTATCACTCAGAGCGCGAATATATATTTGCAGGCAGCCTTGCTCAGCGCGTAAAGTTGATCTCTACCTTACTAAAAAAGTGGTGATGAATTTTGTTCACCGTGAAGCCTCGAGCATTCGTGAGAAGTGGAGAAAATGTGGAGATGAGGAGCAAACCCCAAAAAGGCAACATAATTCATGTGCTCCTTATTCTTTCCTCTTTTTTCATTTCTTGCGCTCCATCACGAACAGCCCAACAATCTCAAGTCGTCACAGCGTATGCCACTTCCTCTGCCCAGCCGTGGATGAGTGATCTTTTTGCTTGCGCAGATGAACTTGCAATTGGAGTGCTCGTCAGTGCGGAGGAGCCGGATATTTATCTGCGCATTGGCGAGCCGGATACTGTTTTTTCTCCAGCGTTTCAGATCGATGAAGAAGAATTACTGATCGTCACGCATCGAGAAAGCTCGGTGCCGAATCTTTCACTGGAAGAGGCTCAGGCGTTGTTTTCAGGTGTGGGTGAGTTGTCAGCTTCTGTGTGGGTCTATCCGTCAGGGTTGGACGTGCAAGCGGTGTTTGACCAGTTCGTGATGCAGGGACGAGCCGTTAACTCTTCGGCGCGGGTGGCAGTGAATCCTCAACAAATGTCTGATGTGCTGAATTCCGAGCCGGATGCGGTTGGCATCCTGCCGCGGCATTGGAAGGCTGGGGATGCCCGCGATGTGTATTCGGTGGGTATGTTCCCCGTGATCGCGTTGACGAGAGAAGAACCTCAGGGGGCGGTTGCCAGTTTGATTTCCTGCTTACAAAAATAATTCTCATCTAAATTTTAGTTTTCGCTTGACACTGATACGGGGAATGGTATTATCGAAACCGGTTTGTAGCGCAAACTGGTTTGTTTGGAGTAACATGGAACAAAATTTTACCGAGATACAGCAACGTGTGCGCCATTATTGGTTTAAGGATGGCGTAGGCGAGATCGCCGTGGGCGGCTTGTTCTTAGCGCTCTCACTTTACTTTGCTGGACATTATTTTGCCGGAACTCGTTTTTTGCCTTCCATCTCTAATGCCCCTTTGTATATTGATATGGGGTTGGGAGTTGTGCTGCTTCTGGGCATTGTCCTAACGCGCAAGTTTATTGCCATCTTCAAGACGCATATAACGTATCCCCGTACGGGATATGTTGAGTACTACATCGAGTCGAATAACTCTTTGGCGGCGCGAATTTCCATTTTTATTGCAGGGACGTTGTTCGTTCTGCTACTGATCGCTATTGGCAGATGGGTGGGTTCGTTCAAATGGATCCCCGCATTTTTGGGCATATTCTTTGGTTTGTTGTTGCTCTTCTTGCGCACAAAAACATCTGGCTTGAAGCGCTTCATCTACCACGCATCAATCTCCATCTTGTTAGGGCTTGTGCTTACATTCAATAGCATGCCGATCCCTGGGTTGAGTGTTTATTATGCGATTTTCGGTTTATGGTTGATGGCCTGGGGTGGTTGGATATTGGCAAAGTATTTGCGTGAAAATCCAATGCCCACTGGAGAAGACGATGAATGATGATCTGCGCTCTCTAACCGTCCTAGACCGCATCATTCACGAACCCGCGCGTTTGTTGCTGATGACCATTCTTTCCGGTGTGGTGAGCGCGGACTTCCTCTTCTTGCAGCGCCAAACCGGGTTAACCAAGGGTAATCTTTCGGCGCATCTTTCGCGGTTGGAAGAGGCAGGGTATGTGAAGATCGAGAAGACCTTTAAAGGGAAACTTCCGCTCACGGTTTGTAAACTGACAAGTTCCGGGCAAAAGGCTCTGGCGAAGTACCGTCAACAAGTACAGAGTTTTATTGAGAAGACCAAGTAGCATTTTTGAAAACCTATTGCAATTAAGAATGACAAAATCGAATTGACAACAGCGGTAAAATGAAATTGAGATATGAATAAACCATTGATTGAACTTAAGAACGTTACAAAGACCTATTCCACCGCGGCAGGAGACTTTCCTGCCTTGCGAAATGTGAACTTAGACGTCCAAATAGGCGAATTTTTAGGGGTGGTTGGCAAATCTGGTGCTGGAAAATCCACTCTCTTGAACATGATCAACGGGGTTGATGGGTTGACCAGTGGCGAAGTCATCGTCAATTCTGGCGGTGAGCGGATATCTGTCCACACCCTCAGTGAAGATGAAAAAGCCGCCTGGCGCGGCAAGACAATGGGTGTGGTCTATCAGTCTTTTCAATTGCTGCCCATGCTGACCCTCGTTGAGAACATCACATTGTCCATGGATCTTGCTGAGAATTTCAAGCCTCGCGAGTCACGTGAACGGGCAATGGAACTTCTCCGTTTGGTCGAAATCGAAGAGCATGCCGATAAATTGCCCGCTTTTATTTCGGGTGGTCAGCAGCAGCGGGTTGCCATTGCTCGTGCTCTTGCGAATGACCCGGACATTCTCGTTGCCGATGAACCCACAGGCAGCCTTGACTCGCTCACTGCTGATCACATCTTTGATGTTTTTTCGCGTCTTGCTAACGAACGGGGCAAGACCATTATCATGGTGACTCATGACGTTAGCTTGAAGAGCCGCTTCACACGTTGTTTGACCCTCGTCGATGGGGAATTACAGGATGAAGTGCCAGCTGATGCCAAACCAAAGAGGAGCCGCAAACAATGACACAGACCAAGAAGAAACGCACGTCGGCTCGTTCTCAGCCGAAAGCTGCTCCACAAAAAGTGCATGATGCCGCGCCGGAAGCGATCATTGAAATGCGCGGAGTCGTCAAGAAATTTTCGAATGCCGCGGGTGAGTTTACCGTTCTCAAAGGTGTGGACTTACAGATCAACAAAGGTGAATTTGTTTCCATTGTTGGAAAATCAGGCAGCGGAAAATCGACACTGTTGAACATGATCACAGGCATTGACCATCCCACGCATGGACAGGTCATTGTCAATCACAATGATATCTACACTGGCGTGAGCGAAAGCGCCCGTTCCAAATGGCGCGGAAAGAATTTGGGCATTGTCTTCCAATTCTTCCAATTGCTGCCAATGTTGACCCTGCTTGAAAATGTCATGCTCCCGATGGACTATGTTGATCTGTACGATTTTGATGAACGTCCAAAACGTGCAATGGAATTACTGACATTGGTGGGGTTGGAAAAATTTGCCAATAAGCTTCCGGTGTTGGTCTCGACCGGTCAACAACAGTTGGCTGCGATCGCGCGCGCCATGGCATGTGACCCTCCACTCCTGATTGCAGATGAACCAACCGGCAATCTCGATACTCGTTCTGCAGATACCATCATTCAACTATTTGAGCATTTTGTAGAACAAGGCAAAACCGTTGTCATGGTTACCCATGACCCGTCCCTTACCTCGCGCACACACCGCAATATCATCCTTTCTGATGGTGAATTGATCGATGAGACCATTTCAAGGTCGCTGCCGCAGTTGCGTCATCGCCATATGCTTGAATTTACCAAACTGGCAGAGCGTCGAATGTATCAACCTCGTGAGACCATCATTTCACGCGATGATCCGATCAAGCACTTTTTCATGATCCGTAACGGAAATGTTGAAGTCGTTTTGCAAAAACAGCGCAGCAAAGAGACCATCCTTTCCAGGTTGGGTGCGAACGAATTTTTCGGCGATATTGAATTGCTGCGTGGCGGCAAGTCAATAGCGAATGTACGCGCTGGGAGCGAGCCGGTTGAGGTATTGATGATTCCTCGCGATGACTTTTCGCGAGTTATGGACGAGTCACCAATTACGGTGGAAGCGGTCACCAAGATCGTTCAGAAGAAATTGGACGAACATCGTATGGCAGATCCAAGGAAAAGAAGTAGAGAATAAATCGGTAAGTAAGTTCACTCATCCGAATTCTGGAACCGTCATCTCAAAATGAACTCCGACCCACGCAGACTTCCGCAAGTGCTTTATATCGCAACCAGCGACGAATCCCGTTCACTGGTGCGGCGTTTGCTTGCCGATAATTTTGTGGTGTTAGAGGCGGTAAATCCGCTCGACGGACTGGGATTGGCTGAAGAGACGCATCCCAACCTGATCCTATTGGATAATAACGTCTCGCAAATGACAAGCAGCGAAGCGGCAACACGCCTGAAGAAGATGTTGTCCGGTACGCCGATCGTCATTGTTTCTGGAGATACTTCGAACAAGGCACGGGCAAGAGCGCTTGCCGCGGGAGCTGTGGGATTTATCCCCAAGCCAATAGGCGGTGATTTCGAGGAATTGGTTCTGGAATATTTGCATGGCAAAGTTGACGTGCTTGAAAATGCAGAAGAATACTTACGGGAATATCAGCTTGAACTGGCTGAAAAGATCGAAGATCAGACCCGTCAACTGACGAATACGGTTGAGCGCAATAAGTACCTACTTTCTCAAAATCAAAAAATGTTTGCCATGCTCGAACGCAGGCATAAATTATTGGAAACTGCATCACGGGTTGGGCAGATGGTCACCTCTATTCTGGACCTGAATGAACTTCTGCGGCATACGGTCAATATCGTGTGCAGTGAATTTCATTTTTACTACTCAGGAATATTCCTTATCTCAAATGACCGAGAGTGGGCAGTTCTGCGTGCTGGATATGCCTTGGCTGGGCGCAAGATGCTCGAATCGAATTACAAATTGCCCATCGATGATAAATCCATGGTTGGGCGTTCAATACTGACGCAACAGGCACAGATCGCATTGGATGTGGCTGGCGAAGAGTCACGCTTCAAGAATCCATATTTGCCAGAGACGCGATCTGAAATGGCGTTGCCCTTGATCGTAAATTCCATCTCCGTTGGCGCAATGACAGTGCAAAGCAACGAACTGAATGCATTCAACGAAGAAGACATCACGTCTCTGCAGGCGATGGCAGATCAGGTAGCAATTGCGATCAACAATGCCAAGTTGATGAAAGACCTTGAAACTGCCAACGCAGAATTATTGCGAACGAAGACCTATGAAGCGATCGCTACTGCCACAGGTGAAGCCATTCACTGGGTGGGGAACAAAGCCGCTCCGATTCCGGGAAGTGTGAACCGCGTGCGTGAAGATGTTCAATATCTGCTCGCGTTGGTGGCGCAGTTAAAAGAGTCAGAGTTGGAAAATGTTTCTTTAGCAGCAGCCATTCAAACGGTCAGAGAAGAGGCGGAAGCGGCTGGCTTGGACTTGAACAAGATCCTTGATGAGATGTCTGCCATGAAGCCGAATCGATTGCAAACATTGGTCAGCGTAGAATCTTTGTTGGAAGACTTGGATATTGCCGAGAACAGCGCCAAGACCATCCTCGATATCAAAGAAGGGTTGATCGGACCTGCACGCCAACGCAATGATGCGCCTGTTTCTTTGAGCGAGATGATTTCGAACACGGTTGAGAATATGGGCTTGCCGCATGGAACCGTGGAAATGAATTGGGCAGAAGATATGCCTTTGGCGCATGTTGATGCGCGGCAGATGGAACAGGTTTTTAATAATTTGATCAAGAATGCATGGGAAGCACTGTCTATCTCGAACACGCCTTCCCCGAAGATCCGTGTTGATGGGCGGCGGGATGCAGATATGGATTTTATTCTGGTGTCTGTAAAAGATAACGGACCTGGCATTCCTAAAGATATTCAAGAAAAGATCTGGGTATCGTTCTTCACAACAAAGGGCGGGAAGGGTGGCACAGGTTTGGGTCTTTCAGCAGTGATGCAAATTGTGAACCAACATGGTGGAAGGATCTGGTTGGAAAGTGAGTTAGGACATGGCTCGACCTTTTATGTGCGCTTGCCTGCTGAAAAGCTATACATGCCGAATGAGAATACGATACGCTAATTGCGTTTAATAACTTTGGAGGAATAATGACGACAGTTCTTTTAGTGGACGATGAGAAGTTGATCCAACGCAGTTTGGAAAAAACGCTTTTGCGGGCGGGCTTTGAAGTGCTTACTGCGCCAGATTGTAAGACTGGCAGCGATGTCTTTGTTCAGAATGCGAACGCTGTAGATATTGCTGTGCTTGATTTGAATATGCCTGGCTTTGACGGTATGCCCAAGAACGATGCGGGCCTCGACCTGTTGGCAGACCTCAAACAGAAAAAATCAAATTTGCCTGTGGTGATATTGACCGCGTACGACGAAGTTAACAAAGCCAAAGACGCTGTCTCAAAAGGGGCGAGTGCCTTTTTTGTGAAGGGTCGAGAGCAAGGGTTGGTTGAGTTGATCCAGAAGATATTGAGTGGTAATTAATCATTTTTAACAGAGGATTTATGACAAATACCATTGAACGACATGCAAAATTATTAAAGGCTTCTGCGCGTGCTGCCAAGAACATTACCACCATTCTTGACCCATATGAACTTTTTCAGCGAACAGTAGATATCATCTGTGATGAATTCGGCTTTTACTACGCGGGCGTCTTTCTGGTGGATGAAACCAAGCAGTATGCTGTCCTAAAGGCAGGGCGCGGTGAAGCAGGGAAAGCCATGCTCCGCGAAGGTCACAAATTGGCAATTGGTGGCAACTCGATGATCGGTGCAAGCATAGCCAACAAAAAGGGACGTATCGCGCTTGATGTTGGTGAAGAAGCGGTCTTCTTTGAGAACCCACATCTGCCCAAGACCCGTTCCGAGATGGCACTTCCTCTTATCGTTGGTGAGGATGTGATTGGTGCTCTCACGGTGCAGTCCACTGAAGAAGCGGCATTCCATGAAGAAGACATCGATGCTTTGCAGACCATGGCAGACCAACTCGCTGTTGCGATCCAAAACTCAAAACTGCATCGTCAGGAAGAACGCCGTTCACGCTTGCTCAAAGCTGCCAATCGTGTTGGTAAGGAAGTCGCTTCCATTTTGGATCTCGACCAACTCCTGCCGCAAACTGTAAATATCATTTGCGAGTCCTATGGTTTGTATTATGCGGGTGTGTTCCTGCTCGATGAAAAAGGTGAATTTGCTGTTCTGCGCGCGGGCTATGGCAAGGCTGGCAAAGCCATGCAGGCAGAAGGTCACAAACTGCGCGTCGGTACAGGCTCGATGATCGGCGCGTGCGTGGCTATGGGTGAAGCACGTATTGCACTTGATGTTGGCGAAGAACGTGTCCACTTTAAGAATCCGCATTTGCCGCACACTCGTTCCGAGATGGCGCTTCCACTAATTTATGGCGGCAAAACGCTTGGTGCCGTTACCATTCAATCTTCTGAAGAACGCGCTTTCAGCGATGATGACATCACCACTTTGTTGACCATGGCAGAACACCTTGCTGTTGCGATCAACAATGCGCGACTCGTTGAAGAACTCAAGGAAGCGCACAACGAGATCCTGCGGAATAAGGTCTTTGAAGCGCTTACCACCGCCTCAACCGAAGCCATTCACTGGATCGGCAATAAGACACTTCCCATTTCGCTGACGGTTGCCCGTCTGCGTGAAGAGATCGCCGATGGCAAAGTGGACTTGGAATCACTCAAAGAAGACCTCGATATGATCTCCGAAAGCGCGGCTCAGATCATTCAAGTTAAGGAACAACTGATCGGCGCTGTCCGTGAAATGAAGCCGCGCCCTGTCCTGTTTGCGGATGTACTTCAAACCGCAACCATGCAGCGCGGAATTCCTCAGGATGTTCTCAAGGTGGATATTTCTCCTGAAGCTGCTTATGTCATTGCAGACTCAACTCAGCTCACTCGTGCGGTTGGCAATATTTTGCAGAATGCCGTTGAAGCTGGCGCTACGTCTGTGAAAGTAAGTGTGCATCCCACCGAGGAACGCGGAATCCTTGAAGTTGATATCGAAGACGATGGCGCAGGTATGAGCGAAGAAATGCAGCGCAAAGTATGGTCGCCCTTCTTCACGACACGCGGTGTGGCGCACCATGGTTTGGGTCTGCCCGCAGCCATGCATGTCGTTTCACAGTCACAGGGTCGCATTGCACTCGTCAGCAACGAAGGAAAGGGAACGACTGTCGCGATGTTCATGCCTCAGGGACGTGTGACCAGTGACGAGGTCCAGCCTGGAGGCGTTAAGAACATTCTGTTGATTGACGATAATGACGATTGGGCAAATTTGCTCAAGGAAATGCTCAAAGGCACGAAAGTCAAATTGACCCAATCGACGGATCTGAAGAAGTTCCCCGAAGCGGACATTGTTATGGTGGATGAGAATATCGCCTCGGCGTCGCTGACCGATGTTTTGGCTGCCATCTCCAATGCCGGGCTTGCCCCGAAGACGGTCATCCTAACCTCTGCAATCAATCCCGAACGGGTAACCCAATATCTGCGCGAAGGTTTGAAGGATGTTACGGTCAAGCCTTATTCTGTAAGTGAATTGAACGAGCTGTTGAAGTAATTAAATGAAACCTGACAGGTTCAAAACATGTCGGGAATATGAAAGTGAACTATGAGACCACGTTGGCGAAAAGTATTTCATGATTTGTGGGACAGCAAGATGCGCACCATGCTGGTGGTATTTTCCATCGCAGTAGGTGTATTTTCCATTGGGGTGATCTCGGGTGCGTATGAGATCATCTCTAATGACATGGGCGCTTCGTATGCAGCGAACAACCCAGGTAATATCGAATTGCGAACAGAGAACTTCGATGAAGATGTTCTTTCCTCGGTTCGTAATGCGAGGGGGATCAAAGATGCCGAAGGTAGACGTGTGGCAAACTTCCGAGTGCGCCCGGAAGATGAAGCACAATGGGTGACGATCAACCTTGTGGCGTTGGATAGCTTCAAGGATAACGAAGTTAACCTGTTGGCACCGATCGATGGCAGGGTCGAAGCGGGCAAAGATGAGATCCTGCTGGATAAAAAATCGCTGGAGAAGATCGATATTGCTGTTGGCGAAAATCTGGTTTTCGAACTTGCCGATGGAACCTTCAAAACATTAAAGGTTGTAGGCATTATTCAAGATGCCAGCACAGGAGCCGGCGATTTTCTAGCGCCGCCATTTGCCTTCACGGCAATGGATACCATGGTAACACTTCGCCAGCCAGAGCTCTATAACCGAATTTTTGCAACCGTTGAGGAAAACCCGAACGATCTAGCGCACATCCGTGTAGTGGGTGGTGACCTGCGTGACAAACTCGAAAAGAACGGTAC
>VFQT010002466.1_pt1 | contig 18943 bp, 13 predicted proteins | sample 3512381 | NCBI WGS metagenome assembly VFQT01 (sample SAMN10412376, study PRJNA504923) | tailings metagenome | isolation source: Relicate 2 Philex TSF3 active mining site | place: Philippines: Tuba, Benguet | collected 2017-08-29
ATCGACAATCAGGATTCGCATCTTCGTTCTCCGTGGGGTTTAGGGGGGTACACCACTGCGACGCCGAAAGACGGCATCGATGCTCGCAGGCCCGGAAGAGCGCTTGGAGAGTCGCCCCATCCTGCTTCACCTATCGGCCCCGCCAACGGAGAACTGAAGATCGATCTGCCTTGCCCCCGCGGATTCTTCTCAAGCGATTGGATACGCTATGAAATATCGCCGCTCCCCAGGGCGGACACATTCACTGGAAAAGGAAATCGAGGCAGACGCAGAGCCCCTGGCAGAGCGTCGCGCAAAAGCTGCTGCACGGTCCGCAATTGCACTGGTCGGCTTGCTGGGTCGGGGTGCATTCGCCGCTGACTGTGCACTCGCCAGCGATCTCCGCACTGCAGAACCCGTAGTCGACTTCGGCCGTGCACGGCGAACCACCAAGTGGACGACAGCTTCCATTGGCGCAGTAGCCTTCCGAGCAATTACCGCTGAGACTGCAGATAAAGGGGTTCTGCGCAGTCGAGTTGATATTCTTCGCGACACACGCACCGTTTTGGCACTCCGAGCTCTGGCACTGGTTGAGCCCGGACTTCGTGCAGGCGCTCGCGTTGGGTTTCGCCTCGTTCTTACAGCCGACATTGGGTTGGCAAGAGTCGTTCGTGCACTCGTTGTTGTCATTGCAGCTGTTCGGGCCGCCCGCGACGCACACGCCTTGGTTGCAGGCGTCGTTGACGGTACACGGGTTGCCATCCTCGCATGGGTTCGTGTTGAAGCTCGTAAGACAACCGACGGTTGCATCGCACTGGTTTGTCGTGCAGGGGTTGCCGTCCTCGCAGGAGAGCGGGTTGTAGCCGACGCAGACCCCGTCCTGGCACTTGTCGACCTGTGTGCAGAGGCTACCGTCGTCGCAGAGGCGGGTGTTGTCGTTGACGTGGATGCAGACCCCGGTGTTCGGGTCGCAGGAGTCCTTCGTGCAAGGGTTCAGGTCATCGCAGAGCCCGTTGTCGGTCTCGCCATCGCAGTCGTTGTCGATGAGGTCGCAGACATCTGGCGAGGGGGCCGCGCCGACGCAGGTCTCAAAGCCCTCGTTGCAGGTGCCACGCCCGGGGCAGGAGCCGAACTCGTTCGTGATCTGACACACGTAGTCCGGGGCGAGCTCGTCGATACGCGTGTCGCAGTTGTCGTCGAGCTGGTTGCAGCTCTCAGGGAGGGGGTCTTTCGCGTCGCACAGACTGAGCCCGCTCTGGAGGCAAAAACGCGTGCCCTCGCACTTGCCGTTGTCGTTTTCGACAAAGCAGGTCGTCGCCTTCTGGAGCTGCTTTGCAAGCGGCGAGCACTGACACTCCTGACCGTCGGGCGGGACGCATTGCTTCGCCTCAGCGCCACCACCCACTGGCACATTGCGGCAGACATGATCGCCCGGGCAATCTTCGTCATCGCCGCAAGCCGCACCGCAGAAGCGGCCCTCAGGGCCAAAGCCGAGACAGTAGTTGCCAGACTGGCCAGGCGCGTTGCAGTCGGCCGTCTCGCGACACGGGTCGCAGAGGTTGATGAACCGCGGCAGGCAGACGTAGGTCGCGTCCGTCCCTGGCGCCTCACGGCAGTCATAGCCGTCTGGGCAGCTCTCGACGCAGGTGCGGGTACACTGCCGCCCATCCGCGGTCTGGACACACCAGCCGCTGAAGCAGTCGGTGTTCTCCTCGCATGAATAGCCGAACTCGCCAGGCTCGGGCGGCTTCCAGGTGTCGAGGACAACGTCGGCATCATCGCTCGGGGCGGTGTCGAAATCGATGGCATCGAGGACACTCGTGTCTTCGACCTCGGGAACGATGTCGACGACCTTCTTTTCTTCGCCGCAGCCAAAGGAGAGACCTAGGACAAGGGCCATCGTCCTAAAGGTGTATGTGAGCGCAATTCGCGTCGAGCTGTTCATCATCTCGCCTCCAGCCTTCGGGCAAAACCCTATCACACGGTCTCGTTCGATGCGCGTTCTCCGCACGCCTGGACTAAAATCAATTTAAATCAGACTCTTACCGCACACTAGCGACGCCCCGGACGGTCGACGACCCATACGCCGACATCGCGGAAACGCCCGCCGACGAGGGTCGCACGACGCTCGGCCCTCTCGAGGTTCCAACGACGCGAGTCGCCGCCGATGAGCCGCTCGAGGGCGAGGTCGTGGCTTGCCACATTCATCTCGATGCGCTCGAAGCGTCGCCCCTCGAAGCCCGCGAACAGCGCGGTCTCCCGGAGGAGCTTACCGACACCACGTCCGCGATGAACCGGGGCGACGAGGATCTGCAGGGTCCCGACGTGACTTCCGCGCACAAACTCGCGTGGGATGATGCGAGCGATGCCAGCGAGGTGACGCCCGAGCTCGGCTAGGAGCAGCGTCTCGTCGCCAAAAGCCATGGCCGAGATGAAGTCGCGACCGATCTGTTCGAGGTCGTCACCGAGTTCGTCGGCTTCGACCGGAGCAGAGGGCGCATCCGACAGGCCCGCCCGCAGCATGAGCCCGAGCGTCGTCGCATCATCGAAGGTCGGACTCCTGACGAGCGGCTCGACGTGGGCTGGCGCGCGCCGCTTCGCTCGCATCAACGCCTCTTGAGGAGCCAGGTGCCAGACACGCGGTTCGACCCGAGGACGCCCTCGATCGTACCATGGCCGCGCTCGGCATCGAAGAACTCACCGGAGACCTTGAGCGTCTCGCGCCCCGCGTTGCCGCGGAGATTGAGCGCGAGGGCGTTCGGGGTCGCGATGGAGCGTAGATCGAAGGCTGGCTGCCCGCCATCTCGTTGAACGACGGACTCCACGATGAATCCCGAGACGATGGTCAACTCGAGCTCGGCGCGCACTCCGAGGCCGACGATCTCCCCCGCGAACCGCCCGTCGGGGAGGCGCGTCGGACGCGAAGGGGCAAGCTTGATGCTCGGCGTAGGGGCGCTCTTCGCGTCGGACCCGCTCTGCGTGTCGGGCTCGATGGTGTCGGGAGTCGGTGGCCTGACGGGCTTGGGCGCCGGCCTCACGCGGATCTTTTCGGGCGGTATGTCGGCCCGGCCTGTGAGGGGCCCGAGGGTCAGGCCGGCGATGAGGGCGACGAGACTGAACTGCTTCATTGTGCGGCGCTCCGAGGCATGCCTCGTCTCTTCGCGCAGACGTAACGCAACTGCAAGCCGAAGCTTCATCGAAGATCGCCCCGGGTTGACCAGCGCGGTCAGCGCAGTCTCTCCTCGATAGTGGCGCGGTCGGTCACGAGCTCTGGGAGGAGGACGAGGAGCGGGCGCGGCTCGATGACGAGCACCATGGGCTCCGAGGGGCTGACGCTCAGCCCGACATTGAAGATGCCAGTGAAGATGGGTCTCAGGACGCGTCCGCCGATGACCTCGGGCACCTGCGCGTCGCCCCAGAGGGCAAGGACCTCTTTCAGGGCTGCCGTCGGGTCGCCGCCTCCACGGATGATAGCCGTGGCCCTGCACGCCGCAGCGAGCTGAGCGAATTCCGCGCGTTCGTCGGGCGGGATCCGTTGACACTGGTCAAAGGCTCCGACGCCGTCATCGACGAGGAGAGACGCCATCGCACCCGCGAAGTTTCCAAAGGGGTTGGCTCGGAGACTCCGCGCGAGACGGAAATAGTGTGAGGCCGCAGACGGGTCGCGAGCGAGAAAGGCGAGCGTGCCGAGCGTGAGGGTGCGCATCTGCTCGAGCTCGAGCCCCGGGTCGGTCGAGGTATCGAAGGCCCACGCGATGCGCTCGAGGTTCGTTCGCGCGGATGCGAGTTCGGCCGGAGTCAGAGCCTTCCCCCCGAAGGTCGACGCAGATAGGTGGCCGATGACCGAGAACAGGACGAGGGGGGCACCTTCCGAATAAGCTCGATTTTCGAGTTGCTTGATTTTCGCATCAACTGCGGAGAGAGCCCGCTCGACGGCGGATACGTCTGCGTTGCGAACGGCGTCCCCGAGGTCCACGCGCGCAAGGAGCATGTCAACGGATTCACGGGCCTTCGCTGGGAGCTTCGCGACTTTCCGTGACACGAGCGCGAGACCTTCGCGGGTCTTTTCGATCGCTACCATCGAGACGAGGGCGAGCCGCAACGCATCGGGGTCTTTTCCCTCCGCATCGAGGAGCGAGCCGACCTCCGCGACAATCTCACGGTCGGCGTCCTCTAAAGCGGTCTTCGACGGCACGGCTCCCTTCGCGAGGCCGACCCGGCGAGCGAGGAGTAGCATCAGTGTCTCACCACGGACGAGAAGAGTCTTTGGGCGCTGGGCGCGGACCTCAGTGAGCATGTCGCCTTCGACGAGGGGGTGCCGCTCCGCACCGAGCATCTCCTGGGTCCCGAGCCCGACCCGTGCCGCGAGCCGGATCTCGCGCAGCTTGTCGTCGAGCCGACCGTCGCGCTCGGCCTCTGCGAGGAGGTTTCTCAGGCTCTCCCATCGGGAGAGGCGGAAATACGTGACGGCGAGGACCCGGTCTCCGAGGGTGCGGTCGCGTTCACGGAGACGCTTCGCGAGGAGCTCGGCCGCGCCGTTGCGGTCACTATCGAGGTAGCGTTCGACCTGGGCGGCGAGCTCGGGCGGGGTCATCGAAGTCTCGTCGCGCGCCTCGAAGGCCCGTGTCAGGGCCTGCGCCTAGGCTCCCGCGATGCAGAAATCGAAGATGGAAGCGGTCCTCGGCTCCTTCGCGATGAGACGGTCTCGAAGCTCGGTCGCGAACGTGTGCAACTCTGGCGAGCGAGACTCGAGGAGCGCATCGCACTGAAGGCGCAGTGACATCGGTGTGACCTCGAGGGAGCTCGCCTTCGAGAAAAGGATCGAGGCCTCGTTGGGGTCCCCCTCGCGAAGGGCCACCACACCCCGCTGCAGGAAGGTCGGAGCGTCGAGAGCGCCACCTGATTCGAGCGCGAGGACTGTTTCGTGAAACCAGTTCGCGCCATATCGGCGCATGAGACGAATCGTCGCGGCAAGCGCTTCGCCCGCTCCAGACTTGTCCTGCGCGAGGCTCTCGACGGCGAACCGGACGTTGTCGACCGTCTCGTAGCGATGACCGATCGTGTAGAGGACAAAGGCCGCGTCGCGCTCCTCGGCGAGGCGCATAGGCGTCGGTACGAACTCAGCGAGCGCGCGGCGCAACTGCAAAGCGACCGCGAACCTCACGGCGAGCTCGAGGTCGCTCGCGAGTTCGACCCCGTCGACGACGGGTGTGAGCATCAGGCGCTCGCGGAAGGCCGCGACGAGATGTTCGAGGTCGGAAGGCGTGGCGGTCGCCATCTCCTGACGGATGGCCCCCGCGAGGCGCGAGGTCTCCCACAGGGGGCGGACGGGCTCTGCCTCTGCAGCTCCGCCGAGAAGAGACGAGAGGAGGAGCGCGAAGACGAGCTTGGGCATAGTCAGGACCTTGGGGGAGAAGGCGTTCATTGGGGCTCGGGAATCGAAAGAGGAACCCCCGAGACCGACCAGGCGCGCCAGCGATAGGGCGTGAGGAGGGTCTCGTCCCAGAAGCCCATGTCGAAACCGGGCACGAAGACCCGCACGATCTGCATGAGGTTTTCGCCGGGCCAGAGGGCCTCGAGCCCCCATGCCGCCTCGAGGTCGGGCAATGGCACCGAGATGCGTGGACCGTTCGCGACGATGCGCCAGAAGGGGAAGCCCGAGGGGTGGAGCAGCAGGATCCAATTGAAGGAGGCGTCTGCCCCGGAGTCGAGGTTCCATCGGAGCTCGAGTGAGCTCAACTGTCCGCGAACATTGGGATTCTGTGGTCGGGCAACCTGCATGAAGGGACCGATGATGAGCGTCGCGATCCCAGCGGTGAAGACCCGACCCTGCGGAGTCTCACCGATTCCCCTGAGGTCTGTGTGCTCGACCTCGGACGAGATACTCCAGCGGGTGCCATCCCAGCGTAGGACCTCGCCAGCATCGCCGACCGCCCAGGCCCGGTCATCGGCCGTGGCGTGGACAGCGAAGAGGTCGCGCGAGGTGAGCGGGAGGAGGGGAAACCAGACCGTGCCATCCCAGCGCAGGATCTGTCCCTTGTCGCCGACCGCCCAGGCGAGGTCGTCATTGACGACGGTAACAGCGCGCAGGTCTTCGCGCCCGGTATCGAAGCGCTCGAAGCCGCCATTCCGATAGCGTCTCAACAGTCCTCCCGTCCCGACGAGCCAGGTCTCGGACGGGCCTGCGGCGACATCGAGGACACTACCCGGAGTCATGTCACTCTCGACCGCTGAGAGACTGTCATTTTCCCACCGATAGAGACCCCGCTCGCCCCAGAGCCAGAGGCGCGTCTCGCCCTCGACGATGGTCCCCTCGACTCCCCACCAGGAGGCTCGGGCGAGCTCTGCGGGGAGAGGCAGGGGCAGCCATCTCAGACCATCCCACCTGAGGAATGTGCCAAAATCACCGACCGCAAATACTTCTGGCATTTCCCCGTTGACGGATGGGGCGGCCCAGACCCCGCGAAGGGTCGCACGCGTGGGAGTCTGCTGGAGCGCCCAGAAAGTGCCGTCCCATGCGATGATGCGGCCCGCCTCGCCGACCGCCCAGAGTCGCTCGGAGCCAGGCGCAGAGGCCATCGCGTAGAGCGACTCCTGGATCCCCGTCGGTCGGTGGACCGTCTCGGCGCCGTCCTGTTCGATTCCGAAAATGGCGTCTGTGAAGAGCTCGCGAATCTGGTCGTGAACGACGAAGCTGCCGACGCCGGTCTGTTCCTCAGGAGGCACATCGGCGACAGCCTCGCCGTAGACCGTGAGGGAGGCATCGTAGAGACTCTCTTCGAAGGCGACTGGGAAACCCTCGAGCTCGAAGACGTTCTGATCGAGACCGCGGCCCTCCTGAGGCATGAGGAAGACGCCGTCGGCGCCGAGGTTGATATAGACCTGGGCGAGGTGTCGCGCGGTCTCGGGACGTCCCGTCGGTGCGCCGTCGAGACGAATTCTGAGGTCTCTCGAGAGGGGCACGTCGAGGGTGACATCCTGGTCACCGACAAAGGTCCCGGGCTGGGCGAAGACGTGGCGCCTGACGCCCATGACGACTGGACGGAAGGCGCCAGTGACGGTGTCCTCGAGGCCCCCGATACAGACGATGGCATATTCGCCAGGCGGCGTCGCGAGCAGGTATTCGCCCTCGGAGTCGATTGGGACGAGGTCCTGACGCGGCGGAGAGAACACATCGGGCATCGTCACTTGGCAGCGCGCAGTGCGAATCCCTGGGTTCGGGACGCACTGCACGCCGCCTGAGACCCCGGCACACATGAAATGGTCCGGGCAATCTGCATTGGTCACGCACGCCTTCGTACAGCGCGCCCCCTGACCATCGAGGAGCGTGCACAGAGCGCCATCACCGCCGCATTCGAGGTCAGAGGCACATGGTGCGCAGAGCGGGCCATTTGCGTCGGAAATCCGGGCCTCGCAATCGCCAGGTGGGGTGACCACATATTTGTCGAAACCGATGACGCGTCCGCCGATATTGGCATCGGGGAGGGTCTCGGGCGGCTCGCCACCCCCGCCTTCGCCATCCTCGGGTGGGCTCAAAGAGGCGAGGTAGAGGGTCACATCTCTCGCGTCGAATTCCACGATGGAGGCCGTTGTGTGATTATCGGCCGAGGCCGTCACCATCTGCATCGGGCCGAAATGGACATCCGAGAAAACGATTTGCCCGCGTTCATCGGTGAGTCCCTGGTAGGGACCGTCGATATCGTCCCATAGAATGACGAAGGCGTTGGCGACGGGCTTTCGCGAAAAATACTCCATGACTGTCACATTCAGGGCCTCTGGAATGCTACCGCCGCCCGTACCTCCGAAACGCTGGGTCGGGTCGTGGTACTCGAAGGGCATCGCGAGGAATCCCGGACCGCCGCTGTCGAGATTGACGCGACCGGGCGCGCCTCGGGGCGCACGGACGATGACCATATGGTCGTCGACACGGACGAGGTCGTCTCCGAGGCCACCCTTGCCGTCGAGGGCGCCAAAACGAGGCACGGGCCGGACCGTCTCGAAGCCCTCGCCGAAGAGCCTGACGATGCGCCCACCCGCCTGCGCCCCGAGCTCAGGGGAAATCGCCCAGAGCTTCGGAGTATCGCTGCGATAATCGAAGGCCTCGGCGAGGATGACCTCGCGACCGTCCTGGTTCAAGATGATATCGACCCGCCCTGGCACATTCGGGGGTATTTCGAGTGTCAGGGCGCGACCCCCACCCGAGCTGTAGGTGGCGATTTTTCCGCCGATTTTGATCGTCGCGCGCTTATCGAGTCCTTCGCCGGTAAGGACGAGTTTTCCGCCCTCGAGGGACCCGAAGGCGGGCTCGACGCCAGTCATGGAGAGTGCGGGGAGATAGGTATAGCGAAGTGGGGTCGAGGCGAGACCGTCGCGACTGACGGTCAGGGGAACCTCACCTGGGGTGTCCGCAGGAGGGGCCGCGACCATGACGGCGCCTTCACCCGCACGCACTTCGAGAATGGTGGCCTTCGTATTGCCGAAGCGGACCTCGAGCCCACCGCTCCCCGTGAGACCACGCACGGAAATCGAGATGACCTCACCGCCCCCAAGGACTCCGCTCGCAGGGAAGGAATGGCCGACCCAGAGACCGTTGCCGATGCGTTCGGGGTCGACGTGGTAGAAGGCCTCTTCGAGTCGCGCGACCTCCTCGCCAGCATTCTCCGCGGTGATGGTGGTCATCCCGTGCGCGCCCGGCGGAGCCCGAACGACGAGGAACTGCCCGGGCTCGGCACCTTCGGAGGCGCCAGGGAGCGAGACATTTTCGGCAGGCACGTCGCCGAAACGCACGACGGTCGACATGGACAGACCGCGACCACGGAGCGTGACCTGGGTGCCACCCGATGCAGGGCCAGAGACGGGTTCGAGCCCGTGGAGCGCGAGCGGGGTGCCGTAGGTGAAGGCGCCCTCTAGGGTGCGCTGTTCGAAGCCATTGCTAGCGATGACGTCGACCGCGGCGCGTTCGGACAAGAGCCGAGAAGGCACCTTACCGCGGATGAGGGTGTCGCTCTCGCGGGTCGGTGACTCGAGGAGGCGGCCACCGACGAGGATGCGCGTCTTGGCGTCGAAGCCCTCACCGCGGACCTCGACCTCGAGGCCGCCATCGCGGTCTCCAGTCGACGGGCTGATGGAGGTGATTGCGAGAGGACCGCGGTAGAGGAAGCCGTCAGCGAACACGTGGCTCTGCCCATCGGGAAGTCGCACGGTGATATCGACGAGGCCCGGGTCGTGGGCGGGTGTGGTGACGTTGATCTGGCCCCCGTCGAGGACGAGGATGGCTTCGGCCGGGGCTTCGCCGAAAAAGACCTCGGCCCCGGGGGCGAAGCCCTCTCCGTGGATGGCGACCCGCTCACCCCCCTCGGGGTCGCCGACGGTGGGGTAGAGGCGCTCGACGGAGAGCGGCACGAAGACCTCGGCATCGGCGACATCGACGGTGTCACCGACGGTCGAATCGGGCAGGTCCGGGCATCCCGCGAGCGCGCCGACGACGATGGCTGAAAGGGCGAGGAGGAGCTTCAAGCGAGGCCTCTTGATGGCACGAGGGACCTTTGAGACGTCTTAAGATAGGTGCGAGAGGGGCCTCGGTTCAAGTGCCGATGCGCATCGTCTCGCGAATCGAAACATGGTCTTTGGGTATGCACACGTTGTTCTTCCGTACATCGACGTCCCAGGGCGTCCCGAAAGCGGGTTGACGCAAAGCCTCGCGGGCGGGATATTGCGCCTCGTGGAAGACGCATCGACCGATCTGAATTCGCCCGAGCCCGCGACGACGCGGTCCCCCGCAACCCAGCAGCAACGCATCCTCGATGCGGCCAAGCGCCTCTTTTTGAGCCAGGGCTACAACGGGTCGAACCTGCGCGATATCGCACGCGAGGCTCAGGTCTCCATGGGGGGCATCTACCACCACTTCGCCTCGAAGGAGGAGATTTACAAGACGCTGCTCCAGTCGAGCGATGTCGCGCAGGACATGTTTCAGATCCTGCGTCTCTTCCAGGCCCCCGACTTCCCAGAAAACCTCGCGACGGTGGCCGATGCCATCGCGCGGACGATTCGCAAGCACAAGGACAGCTTCAAACTGTTCTACATCGACGTCCTGGAGTTCCAGGGCCGTCATGTGAAATCGGTCATCCAGACCTTCCGCGACCGCTTCATCGAGCTTTCGGACCTGCTCCTCGCACGACGCGCTGGCGAACTGTCCTCGGTCCACCCCGCGATTCTGATGCGGGTGATGATCGATGTGTTCGTCCACACCCGCCTCGAAGAGGTCATGCTCGACCAATCCCTCGCCGAGAAGCTCGGCCTCTCCGAAGAGGAGGTCACGCGTCAGATGGCCGAGGTCATCCTGCGAGGCGCGCTGAAGAGACCCGCGAGCCCCTGAAGACGGCTTCAGGTGCGGACGAAGCCAATCTCGCGCAGGAACTTTCCGATCTCGTGAAGATAGGAGTCCCGGTCGAGGTGGAGGATATGACTCCCCGGGAACCAGTGCAGGCGCGGCCTGTCCCAATGGTCCCAGAGAAGCCGCGTGTGGGTCGGCGGGGCAAGCCTGTCACCGACGCCACCGATAACCATCAGCCGCTGTCTCGGCACGAGCGGCTTCCATGTGAGGGGACAACTCACGGCGAGCATGCGACGCGCCTTGACGACATCGAGGTCGAGGGTCTTCAGCGCGGCCCTCACGATGCTGCCAAGCGGCTCCCACTCGAGGACGATATCCGCAAGAGAGGCAACTGGCACATTCGGAATCGCGAATTTCAGACGAGGCTCGGTCGCCGCGAGCAGTGCGGTCGTGAATCCACCGAGCGAGATGCCAGTCACACCGACCTCAGAGACGCCGCGGTGGGTCTCGAGATAATCGAGCAGCGCCCGGAAATCGCAGACGGCTTGTGCAAACGCCTCGTTGATTCGCGAAATGCCACCTGCAAAAAATCCGTGACCTGAAAATGGCGAAAATCGAGTCTGCCTTTTCCCATGAAATGGCAAATTGAAGAGCGCCACATCGAGACCGAGGTGTTCGTACATCCACGGGAGGGCAAAGAACCACTGATTGAGCGCGTATCCCTCCGCGCCGAAACCGTGGATGGCGATGATGGTCGGGCGAGGGCCGTCGCGATGGCGCCAGTATCGAACGTGCGCAAATCGGTTCTTCTCGTGGCGTGCCCAGTCCTTGCGGAGACGCGGATTGCGCGGCTCGAAGGGGCTTTCGAAGCGTAGGCTTTCGCAGATCCCGTCATGGGTCTGAAAGGCGAGGCCCGAGGCGCGCTTGACGCGGACCGTAGGGGGCGCCTCGGATTTGCCGAAAAAGCGCTGGGGGTCGCCGTTTTTGACAAAGGAGAGGTAGAAGTCCTCGTCCTGTCGGGCGCGTTTGATCTCGAAGGGGTTGAAGCCCTGAGGGGCGGCGAGCAGCGAGAGGCCGAGGGCGGCGCCCGTCCTCAGGACGACATCGATGGCCGCGGTAGACTGGACGCGCATCTGGTCGAACCAGGCCAGCCGAAAGGTCTCGGAACGCCGATGGAATTCGGGCTCGAGGGCTTCCCACCACTCGCCGTCGGTCAGCATCGATGGGGTCTCGAGACAAGCCGCGTGCGCGATGTCGGAGACGACGGCACCTCGGCTGCGGGCGAGAGTGTCGAGACGCTCGCGGAGGGGTTTGCGGTCAGGTGTCATGGGGGAGGCTGCTCTTTGGAGACCGGAAATAGGCCGAGGGGGTCGCCCACAGGAAGTTCGAGACGCGAGAGAGGTAGATATCCGCGTAACGCTCGATCTGTCGGGCGATGTGACTCTTGTCGATACCCGCCCGCATGATCGGACCCCAACGCGGGTGGGCCGCACGGACGGCCTCCTCGGCAAGCGGCGAGAGCAGCGCATCGATGGCGGTCAGCGTCGCGCGGCTTCGTTCGATTTCGGGCTCGAGGTCGGTCAGCTCGTGGGCGATGACTGGAGGACGACCGAGGCGACGCCTCTGCTGGTCGAGCCTCAGGATGGCGATGCGTTCTTCGAGGACTGACTTTTCGCGCATGAGCGAGCGCAGGCGCTGCTCGGTCTCGAGTGAGGCATCGATGGCGCGAATATCGCCTTCGATCTCGCGCAGGACGAGGCAAGTGCGCCAACGCACCGTGCGCTTCGAGGCGTGGACATCGGCGAAGATGTGGTCACCGACGTAGAGGATGTCGGCCCCCTGGAGGCCGAGCGCGCTCTCGACGAGGGCCGCGTTGCCGCCGTAGTAGACCTTGCCTTCGACGGGCTTGTGAGGGGGCGTGAGGGGCCGGAGATCGCCGAGCTCGTTGATGACTTCGTAGATCGGCGCCGTACCGAGGAAGAAGTCGGGCTTGCGTGCCTGGACGATAATCATGTCGAAGAGGTTGCGCCAGGTCATGCCGTCGGGCAGGCGCGGGTCGAAGACCCATTTCATCATGGCTTCCGTGTAGTGCCACTCGGAGTTCGTAATGAGGACGAGCTTCTTACCTGCGTCTCGTTGGTCGAGAAGGGCGAGAGGAAGGTCGGGGTCGAGGTCGACGAAAGCGGTCGGGTCGCGGATGATCTCGGCCTTGAGTTCGCCTTCGATGTGGGTCAGGTCAAGGGCGCGGGCGACCTCGCGATAGAGCTCGCGGTAGCCCATCGGGCCCTGGGGATGAGGGAGGCGATTGGCATCGAGGAGCTCGACGCACTGGCCGTACAGGCAGCCCGCCGAGATGGAGAAGAGCGTGTTGAGAAACTCCCAGCGACCGGTGTCGCGAAGGTCGACGATGGTCCGTCCGTAGACCTCGCGCAGTTCGGGAAAATCGAGCATCCGGACGCCATGCGCGGCGGATTTCACAAAGCCGAAGCGGTCGGCCTTCACGATATTGCCGAGCTCTTTGTCGATGATGAGGGCGCGCGACACCATGGCCCCATCGAAGACGAGGTCCTGGACGGGCCACCCCTTGAGGGCGAGCCTCTCGCGCGCATGCTCGTAGGCGCGCTTTTCCCAGACATCCACATGGTAATGGATGAGGGTGTAGTCCATGTCGTAGCCAATCGCCTTGATCGCGCGCAGGTTGAGCGTGCGATTGCAGAAGATATGGCGGGTCCGGTCGGGGGCAGAGGGCAGAGCGGGATTCATCGAGGGAAGGGTAGCCGAATTCAAGGGGCCTGCCACATTTTTGTCGCGAGGCTCGGTGCGGTGCGCACTCGGATTCCGTCCCTTCAAGCGCGCGTCGATCTCTGGCATGCTCCGTGGCCGGAGGGGATATGGCCGAGCACGACCCGCGTTTCATGGAAATTGGCATCAGAGGTCTTCACTGCGGAGGATGTGTCGCGAGGCTCACGCGAATTCTCGAAGCACAGCCGGGCGTGAAGAAGGCCGAGGTGAGCCTTACTGCTGCAATGGCCCGACTCGAGGTCGACGGGGCATCGAGGGAGGGGCTCGTTCAGGCGATCGAGGATGCCGGGTTTTTCGCGACATGAGTGCAGAGGCTATCTGCACTCGGGGAGACTTCTGAAGGTGCAGCCCTTCGCGCGATCGCAGCCGTCTTCAGTGCACGAGTCGCCATCGTCGCAATCGCGACGCTCGCCCCGGCAGCGCCCCTCTGCGCATGTGTCACGCACCGTGCAGGCATTGTCGTCGTCGCAGCGTCCCTCGAAGAACTCCCTGACGCAGCCTTGTCGGGGCTCACACCGATCGAAGGTGCAGGGGTTGTCATCATCGCAATCGAGAGGTGGGCCACCGACACACCGCCCATCGATGCAGCGGTCGGCAGTGGTGCAAAAATCGCGGTCGATGCACGAGAGGCCATTCGTGGCTGCGAGCTTCGCACAGCGTCCAGAGTCGGTGTTGCACGCCGCCACTTCGCACTGGTCGAGACGCCCGAAGTGCCCCTCGCAGTCGGCGCTGTTCTCGCATTCGCGCGCTTCGATGAGGTCGTCGACCCACTCCGAGTCAGACGATGACACCTCCAGGACGTCCCCGTCCATCGTCTCATGCAGGTCGTCCTCCTCGAGGTCTCCCCTTGACCCGCAAGCGAGGGGAGCGCCGAGATAGATGACGCAGAAGACCAGAGAGAGCCTCATTCGGCGCAGGTCACACCCGCAGCGAAGTCGTAGCTGAACTGGAAATAGTCCGCGATAAGTGACTTCAGCGAGTCCTCGAGACCCCAGCCGCGGCAGATCCACCCGTCGATGAAGTCGGTGAAGTCGACGCCGCTCATCCCGTGGTCGGCGTATTTCGACGAGGGCAGATACGAGAACAGCACGTCGTAGATCGCAGCCCTCTGTCGGTCGACCTTGTCCCAGCTCTCGTTGTTCGAATCGGCGAGGTCCCAAAGGGCCGCGGCGACGAGATAGTAGGACAGCTTGCTGTTCTCGACCTTCTTGCCAAACGGGCTCGGCATCCCCTCGAGGTCATCGACGATATAGACGCCAAATGGGCGGCTGTTCACGAAGTAGCGCGAGCCCATCACATCTGCGGCAAAGAAGTGGGCGACACCCTCTGTCCAGGAGCGCCTCGGGTCATCCCGGCGACCCGTGGCCACCTCTCCCGGATGAGAGTCCCGCGAGAGCCGCCCGAGCGCGAACTTGAAGAACTCCTTCAGGATGACCATGTCGTCGTACTCGTCGCGGTCCGAGTCCTTGCCCTGAACCGAGACAGAGTCGAGCTCGGTGCAGGCGCCACTCTCGAAGAGGAACTTGCTGCAGAACAGCGTGTCGGTCGTATCGGCCCCCGTCGCCCAGAAGGCTCGCAGCTCTCCGAGCTCTGAGCCTGCAGCGAGGCGGACGAGGTCATACCCGCGGCGCATAACGTCGAGGATATTGAAGGCGCCCGCCTTCTGCTCGACGGTGATGTCCATGTCCTGTTCGACGACGTCCTGATTCGGATAGAGGATGATCGGCGCCGAGGTGACCTCGTAGAGGCGCTTGAACTTCGGGTGGTCGAACACCTTGATGTCCCGCAGCCCCTCCTCCGGGTCGGTCTGCGCCTTGACGGCGACGACGAGTCCGGGGACCTCGGGGAACGGGATACGATAGACACCGTTGCGGTCGGTCGTCCCAGTACCGATGACCTCGTTCGTCTGGATGCGACGCAGCTCGACGACGAGCCCTTCGAGCGTGCGCCATTGAAGTCCACCGAAGCCGCCCTTATCGAAGGTGCGGTCCTGGTAGCGTACGCGACCCGTCACCGTGCGCGAGCAGTTCCTGTTGTCGAATCGCGCGACGACCCGACCTTCGCCCGAGCCACCCGGCGTGTCCGTGTCCGGCAGGAACTTGCCCTCGTAAACCTCGGTCTTTCCGCAATAGCTGATGGTCGCCGTGTAATTCGCTCCGCAGGAACAGCAGTCGGAGTAGAAGTTCGCCCGCACGGTGTAGATGCCCTCGGGGGCCGCTCCGGGTGGCCAGAAGATGTTCTCGTTCTGGATCCCGTCGATGCTGCAGCCCGGGTTGGAATCGAGGTCGAGTTCGCCTCCAAAGCCACGGCACTCTGCGGAAGCCTCATCGCCCCAACCACCGCCAGACCCGTCGTCTGTCGTGTTGCCATAATAGAGTTCACAGCCGTAGGGGTCGACCACGTAGAGGTCGACGTCCGTTGCAGTGTCCCAGGACAGCGACACCTGGATGTCACCCGTACCGACCTGGGTGACGGTCACCTGCTTATCGGCATACTCGGAAATATGGCCCTGATTGTCCCGAAGCGCGACCTTCACCGGGAGAGATGAGGGGGGATTTTCCCACTCCTGGTAAGCCCGCACGCGGAAAATAGCGTTGAGCCCGCCCTGGGCAAAGCGCGTGCTGTCAATCGGAACCTGGTAGTAGCCAGTGTGCCCATCGAGGCCGATGATCACGCCGACGAATTGGCCCCCGAGGTCGGACTGCCAGCCGATGTCCAGTCCAGAGGCGGCACCCGTGAGGATGGTGCTATTCGACACCTCGACCGTGGGTGCAGGAGCGGATGCGTTCGCGGTCGTCAGCGGAAGAGGAGCGTCGACGTAGATTCCGCCCTCGACGAAGACAGGCACGGTCTCGCCGTTGCGAAGTCCGAGCAGGAGCTGCCCGTAGGGGACCTCCCAGCCAGCCACCTTCGCTTTGATTGGCACGGTGTAGAGGCCATCCCGGCGAGTGTTGGCAGTCGAGAGGATGTACGTCATCGCGTAAGTGTTTGCGCCGAGAGGATAGAAGGTCTCCTGGCCTGGCGTATAGCCCGAGTCGATGGCTGAGAGGTCGGCCTCGAGGGTCAGCTCGGGGGGACCCTCGATGCGGAGGGTGAGTCCGACGACATCACCGTTCTTGACGACAGGCTCCCGGGGCGTGACCTCGAGGAAGGTGATAGGCGGGTTGTTGGTGTTGACCTTCACCTTGTGGCTGCCCTCTTCGAAGCCATCCTCGGCTTCCGCAAGCAGCTCGAGCGGCAGTCGCCCATGTTGACGCGTGTCAAGCTGAATCTCAGTCGGCAGTTTGAGGTCCTCGAAGACCTTCACGCCATTGACCTTGAGGGTCACCTGATCGACCTCGCGCTCGTCGAGAGCCACGGGGACGAGCTTGACGGTCGTGACACCCGACACGGTCGTGCCGTCGGCTGGCACTTCAATCCTCACGAGTTTGGGTTCCGATGGCCCCTCGTCGGTCGTGTCGCTGGTCTCCGCGGCTGTCCCAGTATCGACTGCAACATCTGCCGCTCCGTCCGATCCGCTACCGGACGAATCTTCCGAAGGCGCAACATCGGCCGAAGGCTGTGCATCCGCCGACGCATCTCCGGCGGGCTCGGAGCCAATCCCTGACCCCGACCCGCAGGCAGCGAGGCTGCTCACGAGCAGGAGGGGACAAAGGGAACGAAAAAATCGGGGTGTGAGTGAGGGGGATGGGCCGCGCATGGGCAGAAGTCTAACTGCGTCTCGCGGGACAATGCCAGTGGGAAATTTCTCACATCGACCTCGCCGCCTGCCCAGCGAATCCAAGTCGGCAAGTCTTTCCGCAGGGTCCGGGGCCAGCCCCTCAAATCCCACGACTATCGTCTATGAAGCGTTTAACAAGTCAGGTATGCCTCGGACTCACTCCGAGCAGGGGGCGTGGCATGGCCGAAGTCGCAGCGCTGGATCGGTACACGAAGATCGAAGTTCGAAACCCCAACACCGGCGACCTGGTCGGCGAGGTGCCCGACCAGGGGCCTGCCGCAATAGACGACGCCGTCCGCCGCGCGCGCATCGCCGCCCGCGCCGCCTCCTCGCTTTCCTTCGCCGACCGCCGCCGCGACCTCTCGGCCTTCCGCCGAGGCCTCGCCCACCGCGTCGAGGTCCTCGCCGACCTCGTCCACCGCGAGACCGGCAAGCCCCTCGTCGACGCCATGGCCGAGGTCCTCCTCGGCATCCAGCACCTCTCACACGCCGCCTCTCGCGCCGAAAAGGTCCTCGCGCCCCGCACCGTGTCCTCCGGGCTGCTCGCGAACCTCAAATCCACCGTCAGCAACCATCCCCTCGGCGTCATCGGTGTCATCGGCCCCTGGAACTACCCGATCTTCACGCCCATGGGCTCCATCGCCTACGCGCTTGCCGCCGGTAACGCGGTCGTCTTCAAACCCTCCGAACTCACCCCGCTCGTCGCGCTCGAGATCGGGCGCATCGCCGCCGAAACCCTTAGCATCCCGAACCTCCTCCAGGTCGTCACCGGCCGCGGCCCGACCGGCGCCGCCCTAGCCCGAGCCGCGGTCGACAAGCTCGCCTTCACCGGCTCCCCGGCCACTGGCCGCAAGGTCATGCAGGCCGCCGCCGAACGCCTCACCCCCGTCCTCCTCGAGCTCGGCGGCAAAGACCCGATGATCGTCGCCGCCGACGCCGACCTCGACAAAGCCGCCGAGGCCGCCGTCTTCGGCGCCATGACCAACGCTGGCCAGGCCTGCGTCTCCATCGAGCGCTGTTACGTCCACGCCGCCGTCTTCGACCGCTTCGTCGACAAGGTCGTCTCCGACGTGAACGACCTCCGCCTGGACGGCCCCGACGCGCAAATCGGCCACATCACGCTGCCCGCTCAGGTCGACATCATCCGCCGCCACCTCGAGGACGCCCGCGACAAGGGCGCCCGCTTCCTCACGGGCGGCCCCGACAAAATCTCCGGCAACTTCGTCCCACCGACCGTCATCGTCGGCGCCACCCACGACATGAAGGTCATGACCGACGAGACCTTCGGCCCCGTCCTCCCCATCCTCAGCGTCACCGACACCGAGGAAGCCCTCCGCCTCGCCAACGACAGCCGCTACGGCCTCGGCGCCGCTATTTTCGGGCGCGCCGACGTCCGCGAGCTCGCCGAGCGTGTCTCCTCTGGCATGGCGACCATCAACACCGTCCTCGCCTTCGGTTCGATTCCCGGCCTCCCCTTTGGCGGCCTCGGCGAATCCGGCTTCGGCCGCATCCACGGCGACGAGGGCCTGCGCGAGTTCTCCCGCACGAAGAGCATCGTCGAGCAGCGCTTCTCGCTCCCGATGAACCCCTTCACCTTCCGCACCCCGCCAAACCTCTACGACCAGCTCAAGGGGATGGCCGAAAAACTCTACGGCTCCCCCGTCCTCGACCGCGCCTCCGAGCTCCTCAAGAAGCTCGGCCTCGGCTGAACCGCCATTCATTTTTGCGGGCCCCCCGCACCGGACACGGCATGAAGCCCGCCACCCTCGCCCGGTTGAACGTTGACGAGCCCCTCCCCGCCCTCGTCGCCACCCGCATCACACTCGTCATCGCGACCACTGCGACCTCAGTCCTGACCCTTTCAGGCGTCTTCCGCACCGTCGCAGTACCCGTCATCATGTGGCTCCTCGTCGGCCTTCTCGCGCTGATGTCCTTCCATCCGCGCATCTCCGACCGCCTTCGCACCCTCCATATCGCGGCCTCCTGGTACATTGTTGGCCACGTCGTCTTCTACGATGCAGGACTCAACGGCGGTCCGGGCGTCCTCCTCGTCGCCGTCGCCCTGGTCGGCCTCTTCTACGGCGCCCGCCGCGCCCTCCTCGCCGTCG
>VFQT010002467.1_pt1 | contig 18915 bp, 18 predicted proteins | sample 3512381 | NCBI WGS metagenome assembly VFQT01 (sample SAMN10412376, study PRJNA504923) | tailings metagenome | isolation source: Relicate 2 Philex TSF3 active mining site | place: Philippines: Tuba, Benguet | collected 2017-08-29
GCGAGTAAGAAGAAGTAAATTAATGTTAAGTTGTATTTTTCACTCAAGTTGGAAAGCTCTTCATAGGTGTCAAAAGCATCTCTCTTTATTCGCAAAATTGTAAGTAACCGGCGAATTGCATTTCCAAATTTAAAATTGCTCAAATCTTTCCCGAAGCCCCCGAGTGTGCGATAAAGACCTTTATGAGAATAAGCGAAAGCACTATCAACATCTACAGTTAAGACATCACGAAATTCAGTTGGGGTATAGCTGAGATCTGGAAAATATGATTTCAACCATTGCAAGATGTCTGCACGCCAGCAATCCACAATAGGGATCTCATGAAATTCTTTTCGAACATGCATCATACTTGAAGAATACAGTCGGCCATATTCATCGCGCTCTAAATTCAGGTATTCATCGTATTGACTTAAAATATAAAATGCTGCAGCCAATACATCCCAATCACCGCTGAACGTTTTGTTCATAACGATTTTCTGCGGTGCTACATGGGACTGAAAAAGAAGTGGTGAGGCCATAATGTTTGGCCCCGGTAATGTTCCGCTGTACTGAAACTTTATACCTTGATAAATGGCATATTGCTCCAAGTTAGTAGTTACACTCACCAATAATCCAACAGGTTTAAACAATTCATTTAATACAAACGAAAGCCTTGGACTTTGTTGCTGACTGTAAACAAGAATCATGAATTCAGGTATTGGACCAACGTGTCATGAATGAATTGAGCAGCATGCCCATCGCCATAAAGATTTTTCGTAGCGGGCATACCATGGTCTAAAAATTCGATGCTTTTTTCTTTAATGGCGTTTAGGTCATTGTGAACAACATGGGCATACCCGTTTTCAACCAACTCTACCCATTCTGTCTCTGAACGAAGTATGAGGCACGGTGTACCCATCATAAAAGCTTCCTTACATAGCCCCCCAGAATCGGTCCAAACCAAGTGAGCATGTTTCAAAGCGCCCATGGTTTCGGTGTATGGAAGAGGTTCAGTGAGATACAATTGTTCCGACAGAGAGAGCTCTTTCCATGCTGCCGATGACTCGCAATTTTTTAATGTGCGCGGATGAATGGGGAACATGATTTTCAAATGCAATTCCAATGCTATTTGGAGAAGTCCTTTTAAGAATGTAATCAAAATTTCAGGATTATCAACGTTTGAAGGACGATGCAATGTCAGGAAAATGAAATTTTCAAGGTCTGGTTTTGGCGCGTTTTGGCCGTAATGCAGCGCATTATCGAACATGATATCGCCACATTCAAAAAGTAAGGGGGAAGCAGCTGTAGCTTGTTTGGCCGAACCCGTAGAAAAACCTTCTTTCAAAAGTTGCTTGGAGGCTGTTGATGAAGGGCAAAACAACAAAGTGCTCAGGTGGTCAGTTACAATTCTGTTAATTTCTTCTGGCATTTCACGATTAAAGCTCCGCAGTCCCGATTCAATGTGGGCGAGGGGAATGCTTAAATGTGCAGCAACGATAGATGCTGCTATGGTGCTGTTCGTATCGCCATAGACCACTACGGCATCTGGTTTTTCCGAAACAAAAACGCGTTCCAATTCCACAATCATATGTGCAATTTGTGCAAGACTGTTTCCACTCGGTGAAGGAAGTTTAATGGCAGGCTCGGGTATGGCTAAATCGCGAATTAAATCAGAACTCAAACGATCACTATAATGCTGCTGGGTATGAACTACTATTTCTTCTAATTCCGTTGAATTCATACATACACGCGTCAATGCAGCAGATTTAATGATTTGAGGTCTCGCACCAATGATGCTAATTATTTTTTTCATACCTAAATTTTCCCTTCGTCCGCAAAGCTATAATATCCGTTGTCTGAAACAATTAAATGATCTAAAACTTGCAGCTCAAGCAATCTGCCGCAAGCTACTAATTTTTCTGTAACTCGAATATCTTCTTGACTGGGTATTAAGTTTCCGCTGGGGTGGTTATGAGCTATGATGACATGTGAGCATTTATGCTGTAAGGCAATGTGAAATATTTTCTTTGGGTCAATGACTGTTCCGCTAAATCCACCCTCAGAAACCTTTTTTAAATTGAGAGGAACATTACTTCTTGAAAGCATGAGCAGCCAAACCTCTTCATGTATGAGGTCTGCTAAATGTTCTTGAAATAATTCATAGGCATTCGCCGAGCAATGAATAGGTGAACGTTTTTTACGCTCTCTTGTTCTTTTTCGTCTTCCTAACTCGTAAGCTGACAAAATGCTACAAGCCTTTGAAGGTCCCATGCCTTGAATATTAACCAATTCTTCGAAGTGCAATTTGCCCAATTCATTCAAACAATGGTGCGCAGATTTCAATACCTCTTGAGCGAGTTCTGTCACTGAAAATTTTGAGTTCCCTGTACCTAATAGAACAGCAACCAACTCTTGATCTGTTAATGTTTGTACTCCAAACTTTTGAAGCTTTTCCCTTGGCATCTCTGATGCATGCACGTGATCTTTTAAATTCATTTGGCAAATGAACGTAGAATCAAAAGACAGCAGGAAAACTAGTTATGCGAAAAAAAAGCCGCTAAAAGCGGCTAAAAACACAAACCAATGAAAACAACTTATTTCAATCCGTTAACAAACACAGTCAAACTGCTTTTCAAGTTTGATGCTTTGTTGGCGTGAATCACATTGTTTTTAGCTAGTCTATCTAACATAGATACTACAGTAGGCAAAAGAGCAGAAGCAGAAGCTTTGTCTTTCAACGCACGCAATTTACGCACTGCATTACGTGTAGTCTTGTGATAATATTTATTGCGAAGACGTTTAGCATCATTGCTACGAATTCTCTTAATTGCTGACTTGTGATTTGCCATTTCTAATCAAAATTGGAGTGCAAATTTAACTCATTTTTTATATCTCACAAGTTTTTTTTTGTTTTTCCTTGAATAAACTGCATATAAGATAGTTGGCTGGCCAAATGTAACATTTGAACATGAAAAAATGGACAACACAGGCACTTATTGCAGGAAGTATAGTACTGAACGGGTGTGAAAAAGAAAATCACGATTTGTCTTCAGAGATTCAAACTTCATTTCTGCTGCAAACCGTTATGGAAAAAGTTGAAAGTCAAGGTTTTTTTGACTGGAACAATGCCACGGAAAATGAATTGATTCAGTGTATTGAACACACTGGCGGTGTTTGGGCAGTTGGAATTTCAGACGAAATCTACCAAAATCAAAAAACGTGGTTTCTTGACCTCACAAATGCGGTAGGCGACTTGCCAAAATATCAAATGGATCCGGATTTGCCGGTCGTGATTTTTTTCGAAACAAATAAAGAGTTAATTCATCGCCTCTTTCAAGACCCTAGAGTAAGATACATTGAGCCTATGAATGACCCTGTGAATACCTTCAAGTCCAATTTGGGATGTGCTGCTAACAGCAATTCTGTCTCAATGTTAGATAAAGTTGGACATCTTCCAAACACACAATACTCATGGCATTGGCTGTATCACGGCATTCCTCAAGTTTGGAGTTTATCTGCAGGAAATGGAATAGGAGTGGGGTGCATTGATGCCGGATTAATTTCAGGTCAAATTCAATTGATGAACCAATTTCAAATGGGATACAGCAGTGCTTCTAGGTTTCATTGGCCGGCTTATACTTATGGTGCCTCACCGTATTCAACCTGCACACACGGTACTTCTACAAGTGCAATTATTGCAGCTCCGAGATGTTCCGGCGGATTGACAGGTGGCGCGTATTCTTGCAATTTAGTCTCATTTCGCGCAGCTGAAAATGTTTTACTTGATACATACACAGAAAAATTAGCCGTGAAAAATGCGTTTGTCTACCTATCGAATGAACCGCAAGTCCAGATCATTAGTATGTCCATGGGAACCCCATTTTCTTCAGGGATGTTGCATGATGCTTTGCAATATGCTGTGGCGCACAATAAGCTTGTTTTTTGTGCGGCTGGCACTTCAACTTCAATAACCAATATTGCACCGGTGATTTACCCAGCAAAATATTCGGAATGCATTGCTGTGTCTGGCATGAATGAAAACTATGCGCCGTGCAGTACCTGTCATACAGGTAGCGAAGTAGATTTCGGTATTGTTATGGAACGAGGAAACAATGTGTCACGAACCGCCGTTTCACTTGCATCGTTTTCAGGAGGTGCATATTATTTCGGAGGATCAAGTGTTGCAACGGCCTCTGCAGCTGCCCTTGCAGCATTGGTTTGGTCGAAGAACCCCAATTTGAATGCTACCCAGGTGCGATCTATTTTAGAGGCAACATCGGATTTTCCGGGACATAACCATGCAGCATTCGGATGCGGAAGAATTCTCGCAGATTATGCTGTTCAAACAGCCATATATTATTGAATGCGAGAAACGGTGTTTTCAGTGAGTTGGTATTTCTGATTTGATTCCTGACATACAGCTATGCCGTTAGAATCAAAATTCAATCGGTGACCGTATTCACTAACCCAACCTATTTGTTTCGCTGGATTACCCACAACCAGTGCATAATTCGCAACAGGCTTGGTTATTACGGCTCCAGCGCCAATTAGAGCGAAGGCTCCTATTTCATTGCCACAAATGATAGTGGCATTGGCTCCTATACTTGCACCTTTGCGAATGTGCGTTGGTCTGTATTCCTCTTTTCGCACAACGGCACTTCTTGGATTAATGACATTGGTGAAAACACAGCTTGGTCCAAGGAAAACATCATCTTCGCAAATGACTCCTGTGTATATGCTAACATTGTTTTGAACCTTCACATTATTGCCCAGTGTGACTTGTGGACTTACAACTACATTTTGACCCAAATTGCAACGTTCACCAATGGTGCATCCGGTCATGATATGCGAGAAATGCCAAATCTTGGTTTCATTACCAATGACACACCCCTCGTCAATAACTGCAGTCTCGTGGGCAAAGAATGACATATTAGTGTCTGGCGTATTTATCGAAATTTTTGTGCTCCACTTTATTCAGTTCATCAGCAGTCAAAGACTTGAAATAATCATAGGTGATTCTCAAACCTTCACTGCGATGCACTTTTGGTTCCCACTTTAAAATTTCACGGGCAAGAGTAATATCTGGCTGACGCTGTTTCGGATCATCTGTAGGTAGCTCTTTGAAAATGATTTTTTGGTCAGTTCCGGTGAGCTGAATGATTTCTTTAGCAAAATCTAAAATGGTGATTTCGTCAGGGTTTCCAACATTTACAGGTTGAGCATAATCGCTCAAAAGCAATCTGTAAATTCCCTCTACCAAATCATCTACATAACAAAAAGAACGTGTTTGAGATCCGTCTCCGAAAACGGTTAAATCTTCTCCACGAATGGCTTGGCCAATAAATGCGGGTAATACACGGCCATCATTCAGTCGCATGCGCGGGCCATACGTATTAAATATGCGAACAATGCGAGTCTCAAGTCCGTGGTACGTGTGGTATGCCATGGTAATGGCTTCTTGGAAGCGCTTTGCTTCATCATAAACACCGCGTGGTCCAACAGGATTCACATGTCCCCAATAACTTTCTTTCTGAGGATGTACCAACGGGTCACCGTAAACTTCTGATGTAGATGCTACAATGATTCTTGCTTTCTTTTCTTTCGCTAATCCCAAACAGTTGTGAGTTCCCAATGAACCAACTTTCAAGGTTTGGATTGGAATTTTTAAATAGTCTATGGGAGAGGCGGGAGACGCGAAGTGTACAATATAATCAAGCTTTCCGGGGACATGAATGAAGTTCGATACATCTTGGTTATAAAATGTAAAATGTTCATTCGGAAAAAGATGTTCAATGTTCTTTAAGTCTCCGGTAATGAGATTATCCATTCCAACAACTTCGAATCCTTCTTTGATGAATCGGTCACACAGGTGACTTCCCAAAAATCCGGCTGCACCGGTAATAAGTACTCTTTCCATTTTATTTTGCGTGAACCGTGTTTCTTCCAATGCTATAATACGTGTAACCCAGTTGTTCCATTTTCTCCAATTCATAGAGGTTACGTCCGTCGAAAATAACTTTTGATTTCAAAAGACTGGAAATCTTTTCAAAATCGGGATTTCGGAACAATCCCCACTCGGTACAAATTAACACAGCATCTGCGTCGCGCAATGCCTCATAAGCATCAGTTGTGTATGTGATTGGATAATTCTTTTGCTTCTTCACATTTTCCATGGCTTCTGGATCGTAAGCTGTAATGGTAGCACCAGCTTCAAGCAAATGCTCTATCATGTAAAGTGCAGGAGCTTCGCGAATATCGTCAGTATCGGGTTTGAATGCCAATCCCCAAATGGCAATTTTCGTGTGTGTTAAGCTTTGATTGAAATGATCTAAAATGGGTTTCAGCATCACCGTTTTCTGACGCTCATTCACTTTCATTACACTCTTTAAAATTTTGAATTCATATCCTCCCTCAATTCCAGATTTAGCGAGGGCTTGCACATCTTTTGGAAAACAACTTCCACCATACCCAATACCTGGAAATAAGAATCGCTTGCCAATTCGATCATCAGTTCCAATTCCCAAACGAACCATATCTACATCGGCCCCTACTTTTTCACAGAAATTGGCAATTTCATTCATGAAAGAAATTTTAGTTGCAAGGAACGCATTTGCAGCGTATTTGGTAAGCTCAGCACTGCGCTCATCCATGAACAAGAGCGGATTACCCTGACGAATAAATGGCTTGTATAATTCGCCCATGAGTTGCTTCGCGCGCTCGCTTCGGGTACCCACCACAATACGGTCAGGCTTCATGAAATCATCAACCGCAAATCCTTCTCTCAAAAATTCAGGATTGCTCACTACATCAAATTGTACCGTGCAATTCTCGGCAATGGCTTCGCGAACTTTTTCGGCTGTACCTACAGGAACAGTACTTTTATCTACAATAATTTTATAGTCGGTCATGATCTTACCCAATTCTTTAGCTACCCCTAAAACGTAACTCAGGTCAGCACTACCATCTTCACCCGGAGGCGTTGGAAGAGCCAAAAAGATGATTTGAGCGTCTTGAATAGAGGCTGCTAATTCAGTGCTGAATTGAAGGCGTCCTTCACGAATATTGCGTTCGAAAAGCACATCGAGGTGAGGCTCATAAATGGGAATTTTACCGGCCTTCATTTGTGCCACTTTCTCTTCGTTGATGTCAATACAAATGACGTTATTTCCGGTTTCAGCAAAGCATGTTCCGGTCACTAATCCAACGTATCCGGTTCCAACAACAGCAATATTCATAGATCTTAATTTAGAAGGGCAAAGATAGTCAAGGAAGTTAATCGTGCACCTCTGACCTTCGCGTAACTAATTTCTGAATTATTTCAGCATTGTGTTGTTTAACTTCTTTACTTTTTCGTTTTCCCCACAAAACTTCTCTTGCATGACGAGCCGCTTGCTGCAGGTCAATGATCGGATGTGGGTAATCGATGCCATATGACAGGCGCTCCATTTCAGACAATTTCCATGGTTCATGCACAAATGGTGTTGGCAAATCACAAAGTTCGGGAACCCATTTTCGTATGAAATGTCCTTCAGGATCTTGATCAAAACTTTGTTTAACCGGATTGTAAATGCGAATGGTATGAATACCCATGGTTCCAGCTTGCATTTGCAATTGCGGATAATGTATTCCTGGATCGTAGTCTAAAAAACACTGCGCTAAATGATGCGCTATGGATTGCCAAGGTTGTTGCAAATGATGTGTTGCAAATGATACAAGCATGCTGCGCATTCTGAAATTAATATACCCTGTTTTTTCCAAGCAGCGCATGCATGCATCTATTAAAGGAAAACCCGTACGCCCTTGTTTCCATGCTACGATTAATTCAGAATTCTCTTCTGTCCGAAAGTTATTGTATCCCGCATTAACATTGATAAATTCCATGGAACACATGGACTCAAATTTTTGAATGAAATGGCAATGCCAGTGCATTCGAGATAAAAAAGCTGCTAAATTCCGTTTGTCGGCTCCTTGCTTTAATTTAAATTCTGTTGCCTGAATAACACTTCGAACACTGATGTTTCCATAAGCTAAATATGGCGAAAGGCGACTGCATCCTGTTCTCGAAAGCTCAGGTTTTCCAATACTTTTCATGTATTTCTTATGCCGTGTCTCAAGGAAAGAATTCAAATATTTCCATGCCTGGTCTTCTCCACCTCTTTGAACTGGATGTTCGTAATTCAAACGCTTTTCAATTTCAACAATTCGCGAAGTTTTCCATTCGGCAAAGGTTGTTTTCTCTAACTCATGAGTATGTTGCGATTGGCTCATGAATGATTTCCAATATGAATCGAAAGGCACCTTCGGTTGTCCGCGTTGAACAGCATTCGTAGGTGATTCAATCCATGAAATATGATGGGCTCTGAACCAGCTCTTCATGGCTAAATCACGTTGAAAGGTGAGTTGATTTCCAGACTCTTCGTGGCTGAACACATGCTGAATGGCAAAACATGTATTTAGTTCGGCGAATACCTCAGAAACTTCTCCCTCAACCAAATGAACATGCGTTTTGAAAGAGGTCAATTGTTGGTTTAAATGAGCAATGCTCTCCAGTATAAACTGAATGTGTCTTGGATGTGAGTCGGGAGCGCTGCAAACGCTAGGTTCTAGAATATATAGAAGCAAAACAGCATGCTTCTCGCGCGATGCTCGTGTTAGTGGTTCATGGTCCATGAGCCTCAGGTCCTTTTTAAACCAAACAACATTTAACGATTGCATGGTTCAAAAGAAATGAATCTTTCGATAAACAAGCCGTTAAAATAAGATTACTTTCGTTGTAATAATTCGTTTATGTTAGCGATTGAAGCACGGAATATTTCAAAAAAATACGGTAGTCATCAGGCTCTGAATTCCATTCATCTCGATATTGAAGAAGGGAAAATTTTCGGGTTGCTTGGCCCCAATGGTGCGGGAAAGACAACGTTTATCAGAATTCTGAATCAAATTATTGAGCCAGACTCAGGTAGTATTTCATTTTTCAATCAGCCATTGGAAAGAAAGCATGTTGAGATGGTTGGGTATTTACCTGAGGAACGTGGATTGTATAAAAAAATGAAAGTAGGCGAGCAGTGTCTCTACTTAGCTCAATTGAAAGGCCTATCTGCAAAAGTGGCCAAGCAAGAATTAGACATTTGGTTCGAGAGATTTGAAATATCAACATGGTGGAATAAACGTGTGGAAGACTTATCGAAAGGAATGGCTCAGAAAATTCAATTCATAACCACTGTTGTTCACAAGCCGAAACTGTTGATTTTAGATGAACCCTTCAGTGGCTTCGATCCCATTAACGCGCAACTTATTGAAGAAGAAATGTTGCGTTTGAAGTCTGAAGGTGCAACCATTATCCTCTCCACCCATGACATGGGAAGCGTGGAGTCACTTTGCGATCGAATAGCACTCATTCATCAATCGAATATGATTCTCAATGGAAGTGTTCAAGAGATTCGCAATACCTTCAAAACGCAAACGTATGTTTTGGAATTCAAAGGCACGCAGCTCGATATGACCATTGCCCTTGGACATCATTTTGAACTGAAAGGAGTGGCGGAGAAAGAAGGTGTTCACCTAGCTGAAATTCAAATGACTACAGCTCAGAATTTAAATCAATTGTTACAGGTGCTTATACCTCACGTTGAAGTTGTCTCTATCCGAGAAAAAATTCCGAGTGTACATGATATTTTCGTGCAAACCATTCAATCACAGCAGGAGGTAGGTCATGAGTAAAATTGGATTAATTATTCGAAGAGAATACTCCACAAGGGTTCGTAAAAAGTCTTTTATTGTAATGACTTTGTTGGGGCCGTTGTTATTTGCAGGGTTGATGTTTGGTACTGTTTGGGCAACCCTTGCAGATCAAAAAACATATAAAGTGTTGGTTTCGGATCCGTATGGAGTAATAACACGCACAATTTCAGATACCGATCAACATTTGGTTCCGCGATTTCCTGATCGATTTAAAAATTCAGAGAATGTTATTTACGCGTTCACAGATAAATCCATTGAGCCAGAAAAAATGCAAGATGGTTTATACAATGTCATGGTTGAAGTAGATGACGCCACAATCACTGACGGGAAATGCCAATTGTTTTTTTCTGATTATCCCAGTTCTCAAGTGAAAGACAAAATGGAGGCTGATCTCCAGGAGTCTTTGGAAAGATTTCGGGTTATCGACTCGCTGCAACTGGACTATGAAAAATACAAACGTGCGAAATTGAAAGTAAGTTTTGCGGAAGTGAACTTGAAGAATCTCGGACAAAAAGATTACACGCAACAAAAAGCCATGGTGGGTTTTGGATTTGCCATTCTCATATACTTTTTCATTTTTCTATATGGAGTTCAAGTTATGCGCGGTGTGATTGAAGAAAAATCAAGTCGTATTGTTGAAGTTATGGTGAGTTCAGTTAAACCCTTTGAGCTCATGATGGGCAAGGTGGTTGGAATAGGATTGGTCGGTTTAACACAATTTTTAGTTTGGGTCCTTTTGTCATCGCTTACGGGGTCATTGGCAATGAGCTATTTTGAATCTCAATTAGCCGGTGGAAGTGCTGCTGTTGAAAATGGTGTTGTAGTCATGAATGGCATGTCTCAAGCTCAATTGGCACAGAATCTCATGAATAACGAAGCAGTGAATTGGTTGTTTCAGATCAATTGGCCACTCATGATCAGTATGTTCGTATTCTTTTTCATTGGCGGATATCTTCTATACGCCAGTCTTTTTGCGGCCATTGGAGCAGCTGTAGATGGAGACACGGATACGCAGCAATTCATGTTGCCGGTTACTTTACCGCTTGTGTTTTCATATGTTGTGTCCTTTATGCTCATAGAAAATCCTGCAAGTTCAATTGGGAATTTCTTTTCGATTTTCCCGCTGACAAGTCCAATCACTATTATGGTGAAAATAGCCATTGGCGATGGTGGAAATACGGGTGTACATTGGTTGCATTTGGTTGGAAGCATGTTGTCTTTGGTGATTGCCTTTCTATTTTTCATCTGGTTAGGTGGGAAAATATATCGTGTAGGTATTCTCAGTTATGGCAAGCGCGTTGGATACAGAGATATTTGGCGCTGGATTAAACAGAAAAATTAATGGATTCAAAACGAATAGCTGTCATTGATTGTGGAACCAATACTTTCAATTTGTTGGTTTTAGAATTTTCCAACGAGGAATGGAAGACCATTTTTAAAACCAAGCAGGCTGTTAAAATTGGAGTTGGTGGATTCGACCAAGGAATTATTCAACCAGACCGCTTGGTCCGTGCTTTAGATGCATTATCTGCATACAATGCAACATGCGCTTCGTTTGAAGTAAATGAAGTCAAGATTTTTGCAACTAGCGCTGTTCGTGAAGCTAAAAACGGAAGCCATTTTGTCTCAAAAGTTAAAGAAGTGTTTGGTTGGAATGTACAAGTAATTTCGGGTGATCGAGAAGCAGAACTCATTTATGAAGGCGTCAAATTAGCAGTGAATGGGACGGTTCCAAGTTATTTAATTATGGATATTGGAGGGGGAAGTACAGAGTTTGTTTTGGTCAAAAACCATGAAGTGGTTTGGAGAAAGAGTTTTCTTATGGGGGTAAGTCGCTTATTCGAATGGCTTCAACCATCTTCGCGAATGACCAATGACGAAATCAAGAAGTTGAAATTGAAATGTGATCACGAATGGTCAGATCTCATTCAGCTAATCATAGAAAATGACATACAAACTTTAGTTGGTTCATCTGGTTCTTTTGATACGTTATATGATTTGTTTTTGAAGGAGACCAAGAGTGAGTCAACATCAAAAAATTTACATGAAATTCCATTTTCATATTTCCCGCAAATTCATCAATGGCTCATGTCAAGCACGCTTGAAGATCGACTTGCACATCCGGCAATACCAAAACTTCGAGCCGAATACATGCAAATTTCAAGCTATCTAGTGAAGTATATTTTAACTCAACATACATTCAACACCTTGCTGTGTTCTGACTATGCTTTGAAAGAAGGTGTTTTGGCTGAAATAATGAATAAACACAATTAAATTCGCACCATGATTATTGTAACAGGAGCAGCCGGATTCATAGGATCGGCGTTGGTGGCAAGATTGAATGAAGATCGATTCTTTGATCTTGTTTTGGTCGATGACTTTTCAAGAGAAGATCGAAAACAGAATTTGGCTGACAAGAGATTTACCGCTCAAATTGATAGAAAAGAGTTTCCGCTTTGGTTGGAAGAAAATGAGAATCAAGTTGAATGTGTGTTTCATATCGGTGCAAGAACAGATACAACCGAGTTCAACGTTGAGATTTTCAATGAACTCAATCTCAACTATACCAAATCACTTTGGAAAATTTGTGCAAAGCATGCTATTCCATTTATTTATGCCAGTTCAGCAGCAACCTATGGTAATGGAGCTTTGGGGTATGATGATAATGAGTCTACCATTCCCGATCTTCGCCCGTTGAATCCATACGGACAATCGAAACATGATTTTGATGTTTGGGCGCTGCAACAAACTGAAAAACCATACTTTTTTGCGGGACTTAAATTTTTCAACGTGTATGGTCCGAATGAATACCACAAGGGGCGAATGGCCAGTGTTATTTGGCACGCATACAATCAGATTCAGAAAACAGGGGAAATGAAACTCTTCCGCAGTCATAGAGAAGAATATACAGACGGGGGTCAAATGCGTGATTTTGTCTATGTAAAAGATGTGGTAGAGGTATGTATGTTTCTCATGAATCACAGAAAAAACTCGGGTATTTATAATTTAGGAAGCGGGAAAGCTAGAACCTTTCTCGATTTGGTGAAGGCCACCTATGACGCAATGAACAAAGAGCCACAGATTTCGTTTATAGATACACCAGAAGATATTCGAGATACGTATCAATACTTCACGGAAGCCAACATGAATAAACTCATTGCAATAGGTTATACTAAACCGTTTCATTCGTTGGAAGAAGGAGTGTCAGATTACGTTAAAAATTATCTTTTACAAGACTTAAAAATTTATTAAAAAAGAAATGAAAAAACTAGTTTTTGCAACACGTAGGGAAAGATTCAACGCAGCTCACAAGTTATGGCATGAGGAATGGGACGAGGCTAAGAATTTTGAAACCTTCGGAAAGTGTTCCAATCCCAATTGGCACGGTCACAACTATGAATTATTCATTACTGTCAAGGGGGTTCCAGATGAAACTACAGGTTATTGTATGGATCTTAAATATTTGAGTGACATTGTAAAGTCTGAAGTAATCAATAAATTAGATCACAAAAACTTGAACTTAGATGTGGAATTCCTCAAGGGAATGAAAACAAGCACTGAAAATTTAGCCATCGCCATCTGGGAACAATTGGAGCATTTAGTGGCTACAAAGGGTTGTGAACTTCATTGCATAAAAGTAACCGAAACTGAAAATCAATACGTAGAATACTACGGACCACAAGCATGAATCAAGAAGCTATAGAACAAGCTATTCGATCGGTCTTGCAAAATGTTGGCGAAGATCCGAACAGAGAAGGATTGCAAAAAACGCCCGAGCGCGTGGCCAAAGCATATGGCCATCTTTTACAAGGGTATAATCAAAGCGCTAAAGAAGTTTTAGAATCAGCCATCTTTCACGAAGACTACAGTGAGATGGTATTGGTCAAGGACATTGAAATTTATAGTCTATGTGAACACCACATGCTTCCTTTTTTCGGGCGTGCACATGTTGCCTATATTCCGCAAGGGAAAATAGTTGGGCTAAGTAAAATTCCACGAGTGGTAGATGTATTTGCGAAAAGACTTCAAGTGCAAGAGAGACTGACAATTGAGGTTCGAGATGTCATTCAAGAAGTGTTAAATCCGGCCGGAGTGGCAGTAGTTTTAGAATGTCATCATCTTTGTATGCAAATGCGTGGAGTGAGCAAGCAAAATAGCTCAACGACAACAAGCGCGTTTAGCGGAATTTTTTTAACAAATGATGCAACACGCAAAGAGTTTTTTAGTTTAGTGAACACAAAAAAATAAAAAATGAATAACCACATTCAATTTCATGACGATGCTACAATAGAGAATAGCGCGTCAGTTAGCAAATCATTTGTATCAAACGTTTTTTCGTACATGACTCTCGCATTACTTATTTCGGGTGGTGTGGCAGCTTACTTCGGGTTAAATGAATCTCTTTTCCTTAGTTTAATGTCTGTTCCCGGAATGATGTGGATTCTCATGTTAGCTCCGTTAGCTTTTGTAATGATCATCAGCTTCGGTTTCAATAAGCTTTCATTTCCCACTCTATTGGTTGTTTTCTTGGCTTACGCCGCTACCATGGGTCTGAGTCTAAGTGCCATTTTTGTCATCTTTGAACTGGGTGTTATCTTCAAAGTGTTTTTGATTACTGCCGGTCTTTTTGGAACGATGGCTGTTTTGGGCTACACAACCAAAACGGATTTAACTGCTTTTGGAGGAATTCTAACCATGGCTTTAATTGGTATTGTCATTGCCTCTTTGGTGAATATGTTTATGGGGTCTGAAACCATGGATTATATCATCTCATGTATTGGAGTTTTGGTGTTCACGGGTTTAACCGCATATGACGTACAAAAAATAAAGCGAATTGGAGCCGGAGTGGAATACGGAACTGCAACTGCAAGCAAATTAGCTTTGATGGGTGCGCTATCGTTGTACCTAGATTTCGTGAATTTATTCATATTCTTACTTCGAATTTTCGGAAGAAGTAGCGAATAAAAGTGAAGAACTATTACGCCGTTCTTGGTCTAAATCAGTCAGCATCTTCAGCTGATATTAAAAAGGCTTACCGAGAAGGTTGTAAAAAATATCATCCTGACAAAAATGCGCATCCCGATGCGCATTTGTTGTTTATGGAAATTCATGAGGCATACGAATTTCTGTGTGACGATGAGAACAGGAAATTATATCACATCTCCATTTCGAAATCAAAACAAAATGATCGAGTAAGGAAGTGGCAGGAAGCGAAAAGAAGAGAGGCTCAAGCAAGAGCGGTTGAATACGCAAGGCAGGAATTTGAAGATTTTAAAAAATCGAAATACTACCGGTTGGCATCTCAGGTCAATTTAGGTTATAACCTCTTGTTTCTAGGTCTATGCTTGCTCGTAATTGTAGTACCTCTCTACCAATACATTCAGCAACAGGAGCTACCTGAAGCGGAACAAAAGCCATTTATTGCTTTTTTAGTTCCTATGCTTCTTGGCTTTGCTATGGGAACATATGCCTTTCATTCCTGGTTTATTGAGAAAAAGGATATTTTCAAATAGACCAATTATTTGCTTCCTTTGCACATCAAAATTTTTCAAATGAAACGTACGCTTCTGACATTGCCTTTTTTGATTTTTGTCATATTCTCACATGCTTTCGAAGGTATGTGGATCCCCTCCATGCTCGATGCCGTTTATGATGACATGAAGGCCAAGGGTCTCAAGCTCTCTAAAGAAGAAATTTATAGTCTAAATAACTCATCGCTGAAAGATGGCATTGTACTTTTCGGTGGTGGATGCACGGGTGAATTGGTTTCGAAGGAAGGATTACTATTCACAAACCATCACTGTGGATTCGATTTTATTCAGTACCACAGCAGCCTAGAGCACGATTATTTAAAAGATGGGTTTTGGGCGAAAAACCGCAGTGAGGAATTGCCTTGCCCCGGACTTACGGCCACATTTATAGTTGAGATGCGAGATATGACTTCAGAGGTATTAGCTCAACTAAAAGAAATTCCAGACGCCAAAAACAATTTGGCTTCAGCGCTCAATAGCATATATGCAAACATTTTGAATAAAACAGAATTGCCAAAGAATTGTAAAGCGGTAATTCGTTCTTTCAACTACAACACCCAATACTTCATGGTGGTCTCTAAGACATATACCGATGTGCGTTGGGTTGGGGCGCCTCCTTCATGTATTGGTAAATTTGGAGGAGATACAGACAATTGGGTATGGCCAAGGCATACAGGCGACTTTTCTGTATTTCGAATTTATGCGAATGAGGAAAACGAACCAGCAGAATATTCCACATCAAATAAGCCGTTTCAACCGAAACACCATTTTCCTATTTCTTTGAAAGGAACCAAAGCAGGTGACTTTACAATGATTTATGGTTTCCCGGGAAGAACGGAGCATTTGCTTACAAGTGCCGGGGTGAAATACAATCATGAGCATTTGGCGCCCATGCGAATTGAATTTAGAAAGAAAAACTTGGAGGTTATTGATGCGGCCATGCGCAGCAGCGATCAATTGCGTATTCAATACGCCGCCAAACAAAGTGATGTGGCTAATGCATATAAAAAATGGCAAGGGCAACTCCTTGGGTTGAATAAATTCAATGCCATTGATTTAAAAGAAAAGGAGGAAAAGCAATGGAGCGCCATTGCAAAGTCTAAGGACATGGGGGCCAGTTATGAAGATCTACTGGATAGAATTCATAAAATGTATTTGGCTCCTGAAAACCTACAAGTGAATTTGTACATGGCCGCCTATACTGAATTTGTTTTTTATGGACCTGAAATTTTTGGGATGTATCAGAGTTTAGCAGAGATTATTAATTCACCAACAATTCTACAAGATTTAAAAGGGAATAAATTTCAGTCAAAATCAGAGGAATGGATGAAATCTGTTCGACTCATCATGAAAGACTTTGACAAAACTACCGATTGTAAACGATTGCTCGCATTGGCCCCAATATGGGAGAAATACACCAAAGGTGTTGTGCATTTTGAGGACCGGAAATTATCAAGGCAAATGGCGGCTCAACAATGGTACAATGCCAGTTTGATATTAGATACGGCAATGGTTTTTGATGTTCTAAGAAATACCAATTTTATATCAACTAAGAAATTAAATAAGTTGAAAAAGAAGTTGAAAAAGGACGTATTGTATATCAAGTCAATGGAGCTGGAAAAGGCTTATGATACGTGGATACCCTTAAAAAAGAATATCAACAATACTACTGAAACCCTCATGCGAGATTACACGTTTTTCATTCAAGATTTGCGAGGAGATAAAGAAAAATGGGCAGACGCAAATTCAACATTGAGATTGACATACGGTCAAGTGGAAGGAAGTGCTCCAATAGATGGAATGGCCTATACGCCCTTCACCACATCACAAGGTATACTCGATAAATACAGCACTGGAAATCCAGATTTTGAAATAAACAACAAGCTGTATGACTTACTCAGGAAAAAGGAGTTTGGAGAATACGGTGTAAACGGTGAACTTCCTGTTTGTTTTACTGGTAGCAATCACACAACTGGTGGAAATTCGGGGTCTCCTGCTTTAAATGGAAATGGTGAATTGATAGGAATTAATTTCGACAGAACGTGGGAAAGCACCATGAGTGATATCTATTTCAACAGTGAAATTTGCAGAAACGTAATGGTTGATTCTAGGTACGTGCTTTGGGTAATAGACATTTACGGTGGTGCAGGGTATTTGTTGAATGAGATGACATTGGTGAAATAATTTTGTTGGAATTTGAATTCAATTATATTTGCGGAAAATAATACAGCTAAGCCATGGGACATTCTCAAGACGATCACAATCACTTTCCTCACGAAGCAGAACAAAATGAAATTGGAGGCCCAGTTACGTTCGCAATCATTGCTTTTGTAGTAGTTATTGTGGCTATTTATTTCATGATTTCCTGGAGAAACTAATTCCTCTTCTGGAATTAAATTCGTTTGGTGTGCAACGCTTTTCGTTGTAATATTGTCTTTATCCTACAAGGTTAAAACCAAACGAAACCAAATGTTTAAAAGCTTCTTATTTGCCACTGCATCTTTGCTGTGTCTAACCTCATTGAACAAACTTCATAGCCAAGTTGTAATCAACGAGTTTTGTATTGCCAATTACTCTGATTATGCCATTAGTGGTGAATTCGAAGATTGGGTTGAATTTTACAACCCTACGGCCGCTCCTGTTAGCATTGCAGGATATTATCTGAGCGATGATGCATTAAACCCATTGAAGTATCAGATTCCAGCCGGAGTGAGTGTCCCTGCAAACGGTTACAAAATTATCCTTTTAAGCGGTCATGGTGATTATGAGCCAGCCTTTTTAGGTCAAACCAACACCAACTTTAAAGTTTCTCAATCGAAAGGAGAGGAAATTGTATTTTCCGATGCAAGCGGAAATGTCCTAGAAAGCTATGACTTTGATGTCATTTCTCCCAATCAAGCAAATCACAGTTATGGCCGATTGCCGAACGGTTCCGGTCCAATGGTTATTCACACCAATCCCTCACAGAATGCAGTTAACAGTGGCCCAACTGCTACATCATACGCAGCTACTCCAACTTTGAGTATTCAAGCTGGTTATCAAGCGGGTCCTATTTCTGTTACCCTTGCAACAACAGAACCCAATTCAACCATTTATTACACCACAAACGGTCAAACACCTACAAACGGTAGCACAGTCTATGCGGGTCCCATCAATATTTCAGCGACAACTGTTCTTAAAGCAATCGTCTATTCATCAACCGCAGGTATTTTGCCATCATTTGTAGAGACCAATACCTATTTCTTTGGCACGGATCAACATACCGTTCCTGTTGTAAGTATTTCTGGCAATACCTTGGACGGCGGCTGGAATGGAAACGAGCTAACCACCATTGAGTTTTTTGATCAGAATGGTGTCTTCGTGGTTGAAGGACATGGCGACACCAATGAACATGGTAATGACTCAAATGCATACGGTCAGAGAGGTTTCGATTACATTGACAGAGATGCTCTAGGCTATGATGCAGAAGTTGAAGCAAACGTTATCCACACAAGCTCAAGACAGAGTTTCCAACGCTTAATCTTCAAAGCAGCTGCAAATGATAATTATCCATTTTCAAATGGTGGAGCTCACATACGTGACGCTTATGTGTGTGAACTTTCTTTACTTGGAAATTTGCATCTCGATGAAAGAAAGACGGAATCATGTGTGGTATACATCAACG
>VFQT010002468.1_pt1 | contig 18905 bp, 17 predicted proteins | sample 3512381 | NCBI WGS metagenome assembly VFQT01 (sample SAMN10412376, study PRJNA504923) | tailings metagenome | isolation source: Relicate 2 Philex TSF3 active mining site | place: Philippines: Tuba, Benguet | collected 2017-08-29
TCAACTTTAGCAGAGTCCCTCTTGGACTTCCATTTCTAGGTAGCAACTTAGGTTAATTAATGGACATGGGGGATTTCCCTACCTAAAAATTACATGAAAGTAAGAAAATTATTCATTTGTATAGTCAAAAATCCGTTCGTTGTTAAATGGATAAAAATAAATTTACCCTCGGACTCTGAATTGAAATGCCAAACGAGCCAATGTAACGAGAAGCGAACGAGATGCCATGTCCACTTTTACGATCGGAAGAATTCTAGCTGCCGGGCGCACAGCCGATATTTATGAATGGACCCCTGGTCGTGTATTGAAATTATTTCCTCATTCGTTGATATTCACCACCGCAGTCATATTCCACTTAAAGCGCGAGTCTGCTTCCTCCAATTCAAGAGTGACTTGATAGGTCATATCCCCAAGATACAGTTTCCCCACCGGGTTAACTTCTGTTACCGTGCCTGTGAACTCCTCATCGGGAAACGCATCGAACTTGACCTGGGCTGGATCTCCAACCGCGACATTCGCCACATCCACCTCTGCGAGGTCTTTTGTCTTCACGATCCATTGCGAGGTATCCGCCACAAACGCAACCGGCGTCATCGGTAGAACGGTTTCACCTACGGTCAGGTCGCTGCTGAGTAAAACTCCATTGAACGGCGCGCGCAGTTCGTAAAGTTTCACAGCGGCTTCGGCAGCCGCTACATGTGCAGAAGCTGCATCCAGGCGGGCTTGAGCCGCGGCGAGAATTTCGGGGTCCAGGTTGTCGCTATTCAAGCGTTCTTGCAACTCCCGCGCAGACTCAAGATTCGAAATGGCGGTCAATAGATTGATGTGTTCTTCATTGAGAGATCTATCGTTCTCAGCCAGCGCGGTCCGTAGATCGGAATATGCTTCGGCGAGAGATGCTTTTTCTTTATCATGCTCTTCCTGTGCTTCCAGGCGGTCATGGTTGTCTTCATCCAGATCCAGCACATCATCCAGTTTTTCGTGTGCTTCGCGGTAATTTTCTTCGGCGATCACAAAATCTTCTATGCTAAGTTCAAGGTCGGTGGCTTCATCTTCGTTGCCGAGGTTCCAGCCATTGGCTTCGCTTTCGTAGGCTTCCTGTGCTTTCATCAATGCCTGTTCGGTCTTTGATGAACTTTGCAAGGCATTCCGATACAAGGCATCAAGGGCTTGAAGTGCAAGAGTTTGTTCGAGCTTTGCGGCAGCCAGTTCTGCCTTGGCAGAATCCACCCCGATCAACTGCACGATCACATCTCCTGCAGAAACACGTTCGCCGAGCTGAACAAAGACTTCGTTCACCACACCGCCTTGCGCGAAAGCAAGTTCGGCAGATCGCCTGGGCATTAACGTCCCTTCGGCGGTGACGGTGGTGGGGGAGACTTCTTCTGTGTCAGGCTCAACTGCCGGTTCGGTCGAGTCCGCTCCGCAGGCGGCGAGGAGCAGCGCGGTCAATGTGAGTAAGGAGAAGATTTTTATTTTCATTATGTACTCCTTTGTTGTCCGTGTCATCCTGAGCGAAGCGACACATGCACCGCGTTGCGGATGCAGTGCAGGTGAGGATCTCTACTGCAATGTAAAAGACTCTTCGCTGTCGCTCAGAGTGACATCTTTATTCATATGCCAACACTTCGGTGACGGTCAGTCGTGCAGCCCGCAGTGCGGGCAGAAGACTGGCTTCAATAGAGATGACGATGACGATGACTGCCCAGGCGAAGATCCCCCCCGGGGACGTGGTGGCAGGAATGGGGTAGTCCATGAACGAGATGCCCACGGCTCGAGCGAGGAAACTGCTGATGGGCAGGGAAAGTCCGATCGCCAGGATCCAACTCATCATTCCAATTAAGAGACCTTCGATGATGACGATACGCGAGATCATTTTGCTGGAGGCACCGAATGCGCGCATCACACCGATCTCACGCACGCGGTCCATCACGTTCAAGCTCATGGTGCCCATCAAGCCCAGCCCGCCGACCGTGGCAAGCAGGACGGTCATGATCATCAGCAGGGCAACGACGATGCCAAAGGCGGCATCGATCTCCTGTCGTTCATCTTCGACGAGAAAGGTGTTGGTCACTTCGATATCGACCCGGTCGAAATGTTCTTCGACGGCACTGGTGATGGCGCGCTGCTCTTCGAGCGAGTCGGTTGATAGGGTGAAGACGATGCTGTTCGCGCGGTTGGGTTCGCGCACGTGGCGAGAGTAGGCGGAGTAATCGATCAGCGTGAAGTAGCCGATGGATTCATTGCCGATCATGTTGACCACTCCAACGATGGTGTAGATCTGCTCACGACCTTCGATCTTGATCTTCATCGGTCCGCCAAGCTGCAAGGTGGGCTCGCGCGCGAGAAAGCCGGGACTGACCACCGCCGCATCTGTATCGCCGGGTTGCAGGTCGCGTCCTTCGATGATGGGCGGGTCGAGAAATTGCGAACCGGCGGGCGGGGCTATGAGATACAGGTTGCCGCTCTCTGAACCATCCGGGCGGATATAGCGTGCCAGTGCAAAATTCCATACTTCAGCTTGCTCCACACCGGGCACTTTTTTCGCTTCGTTCATCAAGCGTTCTGCAGGCACGTAATCATCGAGGATCACCCACGAGTCGTAACGCCAAAAACTGAACATCTCACTTAATGAAGCGTTGAGCGAACTGCGCAAGTTGACGATTGCCATGAAGACCGCGCCCGCAAAGGTCAGCGTGATGAGCGAGAGGATGAGACGTCCACGCTTGCGAAACGGATTGCGGAGCGCAAGCAGGGTATCGCGCGTGAAAGTGGGGAAGCGGCTCAAGACTCGGTCGAGCATGCCTGCACCACCCCAAACCTGACTGATACCGTATTCGCTCAAGACCCGAGCCGGTGAAACCTTTGTGCCATTGATGATGGTCGGCCGGCGGCGCTAAGTGGAACCCACAACCCGACCCCCAGTTGAAAGAGCAATGCCTGCCATGTGAAGCGGATGTGCGGCGCGTCGAAGTTGACCTGTTCGGCGGCGAACTCGGCGAGTTCATCCGCGCCGTATACACTGAGCGGAATGGCAATGATGCAAGCCGCCAATCCGAGAATAAAGACCATGCTGAAATACAAACCAACGATCTGCCCCGAGCGCGCGCCGATGGCTTTCATGATAGCGATCTGTTTTTCCTGTTGAGCGATCAACGCCGAAATGACGTTGACCACCAGCAAAGCGCTCAACAGCATGGCGAGGACTGCCACCAAGCCCAGGATCACCATCAAGGTGTTGATGATGTAATTGAGCGGATGTTCACCCGCAGGCGGCAATGTCTTGCGATAGACCGGCAGTTCCATGCCTTCGATACGGTCGGCTACTTTTTCTGTCATGGACTGTATTTGGGTTGGGTCTTGATAACGAACGTAGAGTTCGTTGTAGCCCTCGGCTTCGCCCATCCAACGGAAAGTGCTCATGTCCACGTAGCCGTAGATCCAGCCTTCAAGTACAGGCGGGATGCGATACAGATCATGCACACGTCCGGTCACTTCCAAATGGTATTGGCGACCGTCTGAAGTTTTGACAAGGATCTGGTCACCGGGTTCAGCCCCAATGTAGATCATGGAGGCGCGTTCGAGTAATACCTGTCCCTTTTCGGGTGGGAAGATCCCATCCTGCTGGCGGACGAGTAAGAGCCGCTGATCTTCATAATCTTGCAGGGCATAGAGGGTCAGGTCGCGCCAGGTTTCGCCTTTGCCATTGAGCGAAATTCTTAACGGGAGATAACGCCTACCTTCTGCTTCTTCCACACCATGCATGTTGCGAATGCCTTCCACGAAGTCATCATTCAACATGGGTTCGGTCAGCAAGATGGCATCTGCGGGGTGCATGGCGGCATATTGCTCGTCGAGCGAACGCAACAATGCCAACTGCGACATGCCGATCAACCCAATGGCAAAAACACCCACGGCAATAGACAGGATGATGAGCACCGTCCGCGAACGGTTGATCCACAGATCGCGATAGACTTTGACCCAGCGCGTCATGATTGGACCTTTGAGCTTCGGGAATTTCGTTTCCCGATTCCCTTATTCCGATTCCTGCCATTCACATCATTCACGATCAGTCCATCCGCAATATGCAGTTGACGGGTTGCCCTGCGAGCCAGATCCGCATCGTGCGTGACGACGAGAATGGTCTTGCCAAGTTTGGTCAGTCGTTCAAAGAGGGAGAAGACCGCTTCGGCTGTCTTCGAGTCGAGATTGCCGGTCGGCTCATCGGCGGCGAGGATGGGTGGGTCGGTGGCAAGGGCGCGCGCAATCGCGACTCGCTGCTGCTGTCCGCCAGAGAGTTTGGCGGGTAGTTTATCGGCTTGCTCTTCGATCTCCATTAAATGGAGGAGTTCATGCGCACGGTCACGCCGTTCGGTGATGGCGGGTGTGCCGCAGAAATCCATGGGCAGCATCACATTTTCGAGTGCAGTGAGGGTGGGGAGCAGTTGAAAGAATTGAAAGACCACGCCGATGGTACGTCCACGCCAGATGGCGAGCTGATTTTCGCCGAGCGTTTCCACCTTCTCGCCGCTGACGAGGATCTCGCCCTCCGTGGGGCGGTCTAACCCGGTGATCATGTTGATGAGCGTGGTCTTGCCGCTGCCCGATTTGCCGACAATGGCAACATATTCGCCCGCCTCCACATGCAAGTCTACGCCTTTCAACGCCATGAACAAGCCTGCGTCGGTCTTATAGGCTTTTTTGATTCCGTTCAGGTCGATGAGAATGGACATGCCGCTCCTTTCGACTGCTGTTGGTGAGAATAAAAAATCCCCAACCGCGTCTCTATTTCAAGACACGAGTCGGGGACCTAAGTTGATTGAGAAAAGCATGCCTGACAATGAAGATTGTCAGGCGGAATAGATGATGGCGGTCTCATAGCCTCATTATACAACTTTGGCGACCTAAATTATCACAGTGAACCCGTGATTTTCTTCCACTTCAATTTCAAGACCAGATTTGTTATAGTGATAATAGAAACTAAACAAAAGGAGTCAAAATGAAAACACTGCTTGAAAAAGGTTTCCTTGCCGGCATTGGTTTGCTTTCCATGACCCGTGAAAAAGCTCAGAAGATCATTGAAGATCTCAGCCACGAAGGCGAACTTCAAAAAAGCGAAGTCAAACAATGGGTCGACCAACTCTCCGACCGCGGTGAGGAAGAACGCCAGGCACTGCGCAAGTTGATCCGTGATGAAATGAAAAAGGTTATGGATGACATGGGTTTAGCCACCAAGGAAGACATCCAAAAACTGCTTGAAAAATAGGATTAAGCAAAGCGGTTCATTCGTTTTGTGAGGTGTCCGGACCATGATGAAGATATCTCAAAAGTGTGAGATATGGTTCATGTGTTTTTTAGGTAGAAAAACAGGACTTTTACGGTAATCTCTAATCACTATCGAAATGGATCTACATGTTCCCTTCCACACGTTCCATTCGCCACCTGCAGCGTTATAGTGAGATCGTTGCCATTTTTGCCCGGCATGGCTTTGGGTTTCTTTTCTATCGCCCGGAACCCAAACGCCCTGCCTTGTTCCGCATTCCATGGCGATCCTCTCAAAAAAGCGCACAACCTCAAGTGGATAACCTGGCGGTTCACTTCCGGGAGGCGTTGGAGGAATTAGGTCCCACCTTCATCAAGTTCGGGCAGATCCTTTCCACCCGTCCTGATATATTGCCCCTTTCATTCATCACCGAGTTGAGCAAACTGGTGGATTCGGTTTCTCCCGAACCCTGGGAGAAAATGCGTGCTCTGCTGGCGCATGAACTGGGGCGTGAGCCTGAAACGTTGTTCGCTTCGATCGACCCGCAACCGATGGCTTCTGCCTCGTTGTCCCAAGTCCACGCTGCGGTGCTGCCCAACGGGCAGGAAGTGGTCATCAAAGTTCAACGCCCGAACATCACAGCAGTGATCGAAACCGATCTTGAGATCATGGCTTCGTTGGCGGCAAGTGCACAAACCAGCTCGCTGGGGAAGATCTATGATCTGACAGGCATCGCTGATGATTTCAGTTTTACCCTGCGCAACGAGTTGGACTATCAACGTGAAGGGCGCAATGCCGACCGTCTGCGCGAAAGCTTTGCCGGGCAGGAACATCTCCTCTACATTCCCAAAGTGTATTGGGAATTAAGCACCCAACGCGTCTTGGTGATGGAACGCATTCAAGGGATCAAGATCAGCGACATCCCCGCCCTGGATGCTGCCGGATACAACCGTCATAAAGTTGCATTGAACAGCGCCAGTGTCACCATCAAGCAGGTGCTGGAAGACGGCTTCTTTCATGCCGATCCCCATGCTGGAAATTATCTGATCTTACCGGGCGAAGCGATCGGTCTCGTGGATTTTGGCAAGGTGGGCTATCTGCGTGACAAAGACCGAATGGACCTGATCCGGCTCTATATCGTAGCGGTCGAAATGGATGTAGACGGGCTCATCGACCAAATGGTACGCATCGGCGCGGTGGGGGAAGATGTGGATCGGAATCGCTTGGCATATGATCTCAATCGTTTCCTCAATAAGTATTATGGTGTGCCCATCAAATACGTTCGCGCGCGGGAACTGATCGATGAGATCACAGCCATCACGTTCCGTCACCGCTTGCGGCTGCCAACAACCTGGTGGCTGGTGGGTCAGACCATCGTGATGTTGGAAGGCATCGGCTTGCAACTCGACCCGGACTTTGATGTTTTCAAAGCGGCTGAGCCTCATATCCAACATTTGATGAAAAATCTATTCCTGCCCAACGGGAGCTGGGCCCGCACCGTTCTCATGGACGGCACCAATTGGGGCGAACTGTTGCATCGCTTGCCCAGAGTCGGGAATCGCATGTTGGAACGGCTGGAACGAAACGAACCTTTCCGCATGGAGATCAAGGATACCGACCGCATCCTGACCAAACTCGATAAACTGGTCACGCGTCTTTCTCTCAGTTTGCTGGTTGCTGCCTTCGTGGTTGGGCTGCCCCTTTTAATTCCCCTCACTACTCCAGATAGTTTGCCGAGGTGGCTGCTCCTGATCGGCATGATCCCGATCATTGGCACAGGAATTTGGCTTGGGTTCTCCCTGCTGAATACCCCAAGGAAGTGATCGGCGGTGTTAATTCTGAAAAAATATAACAAAAGAACTGCGCTTGGAAATTTTCCAAGCGCAGTTTAAATTATGCTTCATTGCCTTCAAACACTTGCGTTTAGTTTATTCAAGCCATTCCGAGTGATCTCGGTCAATTCCTTCAAGGGGTGGATCAATGCCAGCGCATAGAGCACAAATCCAATGCCATAGATCATACCTTTGGCAGAACCACTAAAGATGCTTACCCATATCAACACACTGCCTAAATTCGCAAGGGTAAGGCTGCCCCAGCACCCGCCAAGTACGGGATTCTCTTCTTTTAGGAAGAAGCGCCGGGCAATGTAGGGGATGACGGCAATGCCGAATTGAAGCACCCAGCCATAGATCAAGGCTTGAGGCGCAGTCGATTCGATGGGACCCGCTTCAAAGATACCAAGCAGAATAGTAGGCGCCATCATTACTGGCAGCAGGATCCAGATATAAGATGAGACCACGTGCCATCCGCCAGCGGTGTTCAGGGTTCCGCTTTGTTTGAGCGAGCGGATTAATGAAACGACCAGCACAACCGTTGCGGAAATATGCAAAATCAACCCCGCAATGGTAGGGGGCAGGCTTCCGCCCAGCCATGGACCAAGTACCAATCCGAATGCACCCAGGGTCATACCCCAGAACATGTAGGCAGTTGCATTTTTAGAAGCCAGGGGTTTGCCTGTGATCATCGGGATGACATCCATCATCAATCCGGCAAAAACGAGCGACATGAACCCCCATGAATTTGCATGAATGTGCGCTTCAAGCGGAACTTTGATATACAGCGCTTCACTCCAATTGAGGAACAAGCCTGTACCAATGATGATACCGACGAGTAAATAGAAAATACCCGTGATGTAAAACTTGAAGCTGGCAGGCGCATCCCCTCCGCGGATGTTCCAGAGTTGCAGCATGAGCAGCAATGCGGCAATGAAGATCAGCGTACCACCTGTGAAGATCATGGGGTGATTCATACCTGCAAAGCCAGCTATGAGAGTGACCAGTCCGGCGTTGAGGGTGAGCCAGATATCCCACTGCATGGCAGGTTTCTCTTTTTTAGAGAGGGATGCAACAAGGATGGGCAGCAACCCAAAGACCAATTGCGAAAGGATGCCCAATGTGATGAAGTGAACGCGTACCCAGCGCAAAGCAGGGAAGGCTGTGAAAATGTTCATGCTGACCAATGAAGCATCGGCGGCGACGAACATGGCAACAAATGTGTAAAGCAGGGTGGTGAGTAAATATGGAATTTGCATGATATTTTCCTTTGAGTTACTTTTCGTACCACATGCGTGAGAGAAGATTATCTTTAAGCATGAACTGATGATAGAACGCCGCACCAACATGTAAAACGACGAGCAGCAATAAAGCAGGCACAATGAAACCGTGCATCATCCTCGCTGTGAAATCGAAGAAGTTAGCAGGGAGGGGAGACCCCGAACCACCAAATACGATCGGCACCAGCCCTGCTTGCATTGAAAGCGACATGCCGCTGACCGCGGTAAGAAAGACCAGCAGATACAAGGCGTAATGCACTGCTTTACCGATCCAATCGAAAAATGCATTGCCTGCTGTGGCATGTTCGGGTTTGGGTAATTTCATGCGAGTGATAAAACGGGTGACGATCACCACCAGTGTAAAAATCCCGACCCCCATGTGAAGTGCCAGCGGCGCAAGTTTGTTCACATCATTGGGTAAACCGCTCATGAACTTTCCCATCCCAAATGCAGCAACAACGAGGATCACCACAAGCCAATGCAAAGTAACTTGAACAGGATGATAACGTTTAGGAGCATTCATTCCTGTTCTCCTTTTGCACCAAGAAAGATGATGCGCGTTCTGGCATTCATACCGCGTTTTGCACCGCTTGGCACAACCACCGTCACGCCCGGTTTGATGGCAAAGGTTTCATCATCCACCGTCATCAAGCCTTCACCTTCTAGGAAGTGATACATTGCCGTCTCGCCAGGATGGACAGGAATTTGCCCGCCCGCCTCCAACCCCACCACCAGCGATTTGAACGTTGGCGTATTAATTAAGAACTGCGGCTTGGGTCCATCTTCCGCAAAGACCGCCTTGGATTTCGTTTCAACAAAATAGATTTGACTTGTTTCAGACATATCGTCTCCTTTCAGATATGCCTGACTTTAATAGAAGTCCCCGCTTCACACCCCGACTTTTGTCGGGTTTTTCAACCCAACCTTTAATCTCCCTGGATCATGGCCCGCTCCGCCAAGCCCGCGCGGTTGAGAATGCGAATTTGCTGCTTGTCCATTTCGATCAGTCCGGCTTTCGTCAACTCGCGGATGACTCGGCTGAGCACATCAGGTACGGTACCTAAATGCGCGGCGAGTTCGGTCTGATTCGTCCAGCGGCGGCGTTCGATGACATCGCTTTCGGCAGAGTCTAAAAGTAATTTGGCAAAGCGTGCCTCGACCGTCTTAAGTGACAGGTCCGCTGCCAATGTGACCAGACTGATGATCTTATCTGCCATGTTGCCAATGATATGCAATGCCGTCTGCGGATATTTCATCACCACCTCTTCCAACGCGTGGCGCGGAATGAGCCAAATACCAGACTCTTCCAATGCCACTGCCGTAACAGGGTTGGGACGTTTCGCCAGCACGCCGATCTCATTGAAGATCTCGCCTGCATCCAGAAAACGCAATACCTGTTCGCGTCCATCAGGAGCGGTCCGCAGGGCTTTCAATGAACCATATTGCAGGTAATACAGATTTGATTCGGTATCGCCTTCCCAAAAGATCACGGCATTGGGCGGAAATACTTTCCACACGGCGCTGTTTGCCAGCGCCGTAAAAGTTTCAATATCTAACCCGCGCAGGAAGTCAAAATCTTGCAGGCGTTTGAGAAGCAGGGAGGGATCTGTCATGGCGGAAAGTGTAGCATGAAAAAATTCGTGCTGATAAAACCTTTTTATCAGCACGAATTTTAATTTAATTGGCGTTTGAGAATTGAATTAACTTTCTGTCACACCTGTGACATATTCGATCATTTTTTCATCGCGAACTCCTTATGGAATTTGCGATTCGAGGGAAACAATGACTGCATCAAGCAGAACAGTGCTGAGTTTGCTGCCGCTTGCGTTGCTTGTGGATGTAATACCTTCCTGCGCCTGTTTGGTGGCACGGGCTTCAGGTGACATTCCCATGCCCTGACCAGGGGTCCCGCCATTGCTTCCCATGGTGATGCCATTGGCAGTTGCCCAGTCTTGCATATCGGTCTGTGTGAGCTGCATGGCAGCAATGGCTTGCAATTGTTCAGCGGTCATCGCGGCCTCGATCTGACTTAAGACCGCATTGACTTCAGCTTGCGCGCTTCCGCCCGCCTGCTGTGTACTGCGCAATGCCTGCCAGAGTGGGATGAGTTTTTGCGCCTGCTCCGCAGGGATCGGTGTTGCGGACTGATTCAAGTCGATGATGCCCAGTGCAAGTTGATTGCGGACGGGAAGTGCGCCTTCATAATCGGCTGGCAGATTCTGACTCAGGTAGATATCGCCTGTCGGGGTTGCGGCAGCCGTCCCTGAGCAGGAGGCGATGAAGAGGGCAAGCATTATGCTGAGGAGGAGAAAAATCTTTTTCATGGGTGAGTTCCTTTTGAGTTGAAATTTTGTAAAACTATTATTCGCGTCGTAACGCTTCGATGGGGTCAAGTTTGGCAGCTTGGGTGGCTGGGTAATAGCCGAAGAAGATGCCGACAATGGTCGCTGCGCCGAACGCAAGCGGAATGGAGAGCGGAACAAGTTCTGTGCGCATGGTACCGAAAGCACCGAAGAGATACGAGCCGCTAATGCCAAGGAGTACACCGACCAATCCGCCTGCAAGGCTGAGGATGATGGCTTCGATCAGGAATTGCATGAGAACGGTCGAGGCACGCGCGCCAAGCGCCTGACGCAGACCGATCTCACGGGTGCGCTCTGTAACGCTGACAAGCATGATATTCATGATGCCAATGCCTCCCACCAAAAGTGAGATGCCTGCGACCCATGCAAGCAGGTCACGGAATGCAGCTGTAGTTGCTTCCTGTGTTGCGATGATGTCTTGCTGGGTTTGGACGGTGAAATCAGGTTTGGCGGGATCCACATCGTGACGCTCTGCCAGCAAAGCGCTGGTCTGCGCGATGACACTGTCTATTTTTTCAGGGCTTTCTGCTTTGAGGTAGATCGTACGGACGGAGTCCGTGCCCATGGGCGAGGAGGTCATGAACTTTTGGAAGACGAGATTAATGGGAAGGTACACGCGTCCGTCGTAATCGACATCTGCCACCAGTCCTTTGGATTCCATCACGCCGATCACTGTGACCTTGGTTGAGTCCACGGTGATGGTCTGCCCGATGGCGCTTTCATCGCCGAAGAGGTCTTTGGCGATGCCCGAACCAAGGATGACGACCTTTGCCTTGCGATCATCTTCATCGGCGGTGAAGTAGCGACCTTCGGAGACAGCATAATCACGCACTTCAGGAAAATCTGCAGTGGTGCCAACAACAGCAATGGATTCGAGTGTGATTCCGCCGGTGCGAATATTTTGTGCAGCGGGTGATTGCTCGGCTGAGAAGCCGGTAATGCCAACGACTTGTTCCGAGATGGCGTAGGCATCATCAATGAGCAGGGTACGCCCGGCTCCAGGTACACCGCGCATTGGGGAAACGATGATGAGATTTGCACCGAGGGCATTGATTTGTTCCGCGATGGATGCCTCAGCTCCTGCACTGACCGCCATCATCACGATGACGGAGGCGACGCCGATAATTACGCCGAGGGTGGTGAGAAACGAACGGACTTTGTTGAGCATCAAGCCTTCCCAGGCTGTGCGAAGAATTCTTTTGAATTTCATGGCATCCTCTTTTCGTTGTGCCTGGCAAGACAGGGGTTATTGCCGCCGCGTCCATCGGAAAGAATGAGCCCATCTTTTACACAGATCACACGCTGGGCATGTTCGGCAATATCCGGTTCATGCGTGACCATCACAATGGTCGCGCCGTTCTTGTGCAGGCTGTGAAGAATATCCATGATCTCCACACTGGATTTCGAGTCGAGGTTGCCGGTGGGTTCATCTGCAAGGATAAGCGGCGGTTTGTTGACCAGTGCTCGTGCAATGGCAACGCGTTGCTGCTGTCCGCCTGAAAGTTGATTGGGGCGGTGATGTAACCTGCTGCCCAAACCAACCGATTCAAGGGATGTAATGGCTATGGTTTCCGCTTCTTCGTCGCTGATCTCGTCGTCGTTGTATAACAAGGGCAGCATCACATTGGAAAGTGCGCTCAAGCGCGGCAGCAGGTTAAAGGATTGAAATATGAATCCAAGTTTCTCGTTGCGGATATCTGCCAACTCATCCTTACTCATCTGGCTGACGTTTCTGCCATCAAGGATGTATGTACCTGCAGTGGGACGGTCGAGACAGCCAAGGATGTTCATAAGGGTGGATTTGCCCGATCCGGAAGGTCCCATGATGGCGACGAACTCGCCGCGTGAAACTTCCACATCCACCCCTGCCAGGGCAGAGACTGCGGCTTCATCCATGCCGTACACTTTGGTCATGCTTTTGATTTCGATCAAATGGTCGTTCATCGCGTACCTCAAACGTCTAATCCTTGGTTTCCACAGTACCGGTGCTGACCGTGTCACCGACTTTCACACCGCTTAAGATTTCAGCATTCGCGAAGTCGCGCAGACCAACGGACACGGGGGTCAAGATCAATTGTCCATCGGTATCGACGAGGAAAACCGCATAGGAACCGGGCGCCAATTCGCGGAGCGCTTGCACTGGCACGATGAGAGTCTTGAGCGATTCGCCAGCAATAACTTCCACATCCACCGTCATACCTGCCATCAACTTGAGACCAGAGTCGTTGGGCAGGGAAGCCCACACCACAACAACGGGAGTACCATCCACAACTTGCAGAGAAGGCTCAACCACGAGCACTTTACCTTGCACAGGTTGGTCGGGATAGGTGTCGAAAATGAAATCAACACGGTTGCCTACTGTCGCTTTATCCAGGTCAGTTTCATCGAGATAAAAACGGACAAGCAGTGTTTCCGTCGTGGCAATGGTCATGATCGGCGATGTGCCCACAGCCTGGCCATTGATCGCATTCATTTGAGTCACTGTCCCATTGAAGGGAGCCACCAGTCGGGTGTTTTCAACGGCAAGGCGGGCTTGTTCGAGCTTTGCCATTTGTTCGCCCAGCGCGGCAATCGGAGCATTCAGTGCAGAGGGTCCTGCCTTAACAATATCCAGCGCGGCTTGTGCGTCTTGCAGATTCACACGCGCAATTTCAAGGTCAGCCTCAGCTTTGGCAAGGTCTGAAGCATCCATAGTCTGGAGGCTCACGAAATAATCGAAGTTCGCTTGCGCCGTGTCGCGATCTGATTGGGAGAGATCGGTGTTCTCCATCTGCACACGCCAGTACCATGCATCAGCACCGAACAAATAACTCAGATTACTTTCAGCAGCGGCGAGGTCATCTTGTGCTGTAATGAGCGCCAGTTCTGCTTTTGCGATTCCTTCGGATGAGAACAGCGCTTCAAACTCCGCCTCAGCCTGTACGTTCGCTTCTAAACGGGCCAACACTTCATCCGATTCCACTGAGTCGCCCACAGCGACATTCAACTCAGCCAACACACCCGAGGTGCGGAACCCAAGATCAAGTTCTGAAGCGGGTAGGACAGTTCCTGCACCGCTGGCGGTTATGATCAAGTCTCCTGTGCGGACCTTGGCGATCTGCAATTCAGGAGTTTCAGCAATGACTTCGGTTGCTGATTTTTGAAAGTAGTACCATGCGCTGCCAATGGCAGCGAAAATAACCAACCCGATCACGACATAGTTCATTCTTTTTTTGGAAAGCTTCATGGTTGAATCCTTTTCGGTAACAAATATGAACGAAATCATAAAATTTCCCCGTAAAGAATACTTGCTCATTATGTAAAGAATATGTGAAGAAAAGTGGGGGTAAAAAAAACAGGGTGGTCCCAATATCGGGGTCCACCCTGCAGGTTCAGGTCAGCGTTTGAGGCGGGAGAGGGCGTGGAGTCCTTTTGAGATAAGGGTAAAGGCTGAGGCGAGAAGGATGCCGATCAGGAGCAATATCCTCCAATCCAATAGTGTGGTTGTTTGTATGCCTCCATTCGCTTGAGCGGTGATGGTCGGATTGGTTTTGGTGATGGGCAGCAAACCAAAGAGAGACGTTTGCGTGGTGGCAGTGGAATTGTTTCTCCATGGCGGACCACCGCTTGGGCGAGTGAGTGTCGCTACTTCAGGGGCGGTGGCTTCCCATTGGCGAATGAAACCGACAATGGCTTGGATTTCAACTTCGGTCATGCGGTCGCCCCAGGTGGGCATGGCGGTGCCAGGTACACCCGAAGTGATGATCTGCTGAATGGCTTGATCTGTTCTATCGACAAAGAAAGATTGAACGTTGAGCGATGGTGCGCGGGGCGTACCTTGACCTTCGGGTCCGTGGCAGCGGGAGCAATTTGCCGCGAAGAGTTGGCTGCCGAGGGCGATGGATTCTTCGGTGGTGGGGATGGGCACGTTTGGAGCGGGGATGGTGCCAAGCGGTACTTCCTGCCAGCGTTGAATGAGCGTGACGAGCGCAGAAATTTCTTCAGGGGTGAGGGTATTGCTCCAACCAGCCATGAGCGTACCGGTGTTGCCGTAGGTGAGGGTACGGATCAGGTCTTCGGGGAGTTTCGTGCGGGTGTCTTCGTCATTGAGAGCGGGAGCGATGCTGGTGCCGAGTCCATCGGCTCCGTGGCAGGAGACACAATTTGCAGCAAAGAGTTGTACAGCGATTTGTAATTTAGCACCGTCAGGTAATGCGCTGATCTGTTCCAGCAGAGCGGGGTCGGCTTCGGTGGTAAAGGGGACGAGCGGGGCAAGACCAAGGTTGACGACCTGGTCGCCTGTCTTTGCCCAATCACCATATTGAATGAGCAAAACGAGTTCGTCGATCTGGTAATCGCTGAGTGGACCACCATCAAGGAGTGACCAGGCGGGCATGGCGGTTTGGTAACGTCCACGGGTGATGGTCTTCTGGATATCTTCAAAGGGCATGGTAACGAGAGCAGGGTTGTTGAGTGCGGGTGTCGCCCCGATACCTTCTCCGTTCAAGCCGTGGCAGACAGCGCAGTTTTCGGCATAAAGGGTCATGGCTTCATCGAGTTGCACAGTAAGAACATCTTCTTGTGCAGAGACGATACGGGTCGGTTCGTTGAGCATGTACCAACCGAGTCCTGCGGCAATGAGCATGGTGGCACCCAAGCCAATGAGGGATTCGATAAGGTGAGATTTTGGGTTCATATCTTTTCTTTCTGTCATTGCGAGTGGGGTGTTTTTTCCGCCCGAAGCAATCTCATGATCGAAGTACGAGATTACTTCGCCGCGAAGAGCAAGAGCACGGCTCGCAATGACGATACGGCTTTATGGATAAACAACCTGTGCCATATCGTAGGACTGGCGTTGGATGATGTTGCCTGTATCTACTTTGATCTCACCGTTTTCGATGGTGAGTGCAAATAGGTCGAGCGGACGCGGGGCGGGGGGATTTTCCACTGTGCCTTGCTGATCGAACTGCGAGTTGTGGCAGGGGCAAACGAATTTCTGCGCGGTTGAGTCCCAGGGGACGGTGCAGCCGAGATGCGTGCAGCGGTGATAGACCGCAATGAATCCGCCATCACCAATGCGGACGATGTAGAACCGTCCGTTCGGGATGTGGGTGACAGAGTTGGGCGGGAAGTCATCCACCAAGCCAGCGGTGATAACAGAACCGAATTCGCCTTCGGCTAAACGCGGTTGGAGATAGGCAAGAAAAACGCCTGCAGTTTCGATTGCAACGACTCCGCCAAAGAATGCCCAAGCGATCTTGAGGAAGTTGCGGCGGGAGAGGGATGAGGGGGATATTTCAGTCATGTCAGTATCCAGAGGTCAGTGATCTGTATCAGTAATTAGAAATAAGTAACCATTCAACTAATGAACTACAACAGGCATATTCCACGGGAAGTAGAGGTTCATACCGGGTCCGCGGAAGTAGATGCCAATGATGGTGAGAACCATGAAGGCAGTGAAGAGAAATGTAGCAATGAACAGCACGCGCTCTTCAGTATCTGCCTGAAAGATCTTGTGAATACGATCATCCAGCAAGATGAGAGGAAGTGCGATCACTGCCAGCGGAATGAGTCCATTGGAAAGGAGTGTGTCCCAGGTGGGCAGCCAGAGTGTCCAGTTGAGGATGTATTCATCGAGCAAGACCCAGATGGGTGTGGCAATGAGTGCGATGCCAATGGCAAGAAGGGTGAGGGCGCGTCCGCGTTGGGAGCGGAAGTAGACACCTACACTTTTGAGATTCAAGTCAAAGAAGGGGAGCAGGAAAATACCTATGATGGCAAGTGATGGGATGACGATCGCTCCAACCAACGGGTGAAAGTGCAGCAAGAGTTCCTGCAAGCCCATGAAGTACCACGGTGCTTTGGCAGGGTTGGGAGACAAAGCCGGGTTGGCGATCCCTTCCAATGGAGTCGGAACAAGCATGGAGAAGAGAAGAAGCGCGGCACTCCATCCGAGTGCGAAGATCATTTCACGATTTACCAAATGTGGAATGGTCGTCACGCGTTCTGGCTTGGGGTCTTCAGTCTGCTTTGAAGATTTCGGGATGGTGAGCCCGCCATCTTTGCGGACGCGCCAGAAGTGATAAGACATCAGCCCGAAAATGGCGAGCGGAATGAACGAGATGTGCATGGAATAAAAGTTGAGCAGGGTGTTCGCGCCCACTTCGGGTCCGCCTAGGACGAGTTGGGTGAGCCACTGCCCAATGAGCGGTACATAGCTGATGATGCTGGTGCCGACGGTGATCGCCCAGTACGCGAGTTGGTCCCAGGGCAGAAGATAACCTGTGAAGTTCGCACCAAGCACGAGCAGCAACATGGCAACGCCTATAAGCCAGTTCAATTCACGCGGCGGGCGGTATGCGCCAGTGACAAAAACACGAATGAGATGAAGCACAGTGACGACGATCAGCAGGTTCGCACTCCAATGATGCAGGTTGCGGATCAGCTCGCCGAACCAGACGTTGGAGTTGATCTCCAAAATATCGAGATAGGCTTGTGGTGCGGCGGGGGTGTAGTTATTGAGCAAGATGATGCCTGTGCCGCCGAGGATGGTCATGAGCAAAGAGGATAGACCACCCAAGCCCCACGTGTATGTCCACTTCATGGAGGTGGTTTCCACTTTGGCGGGGTGAATGTGCAGGATCAGGCTTTCCATTACCATGCGCATCCTTCCGCGGTCATCGGCTGGGACTCCCTCAGGTGTGAGGCGGTGCTTCATGCGCTGAAAAATTGAAGGTTCGGGTTGGGGTGTTTGTTCTTCCATATGTACCTCGATTTGATGCTCCATTTTTATCAATGCAAGTTGTAGAGGAGTGAAAGAATGTGTGAAGATTTCTTAAAGTTAGGTATGTGATTAATAACAAAATGATTTTTAGAGTCTTGAAGAGATATTTACAATGCCTTTACATGAAAGTTCTATCATGAGGTCATCGTAAAAAAAGAAACGCCGCGTTTCAAGCGCGACGTTGGAACAAGGAGAATAAACATGTTCAACAATTTCAAACATATCCTCATTGGCGTATTTTCAGCGGTCGTTGTGATCGCCGTAGGCGCAAGTGCATATAATGCTTTCGCAGCGTCATCGATTTCCACTATTAATACAAGTGATGCAGTTGTTTCTGCTCAATATGGGAATGGAAATGGCAATGGCGGAAATGGCAATAACAGCAACAATGGGCAAACTGGTGGTAGTGGAGCGCAATTGACAGCCATTCCTGCTTCAGATTTGAGCGCCGATGAAGCTGCCGCGCTACTATACATGCGTGAAGAAGAAAAACTTGCCCGCGACGTGTACAACCAGTTGTATTCACTTTGGGGACAACCCGTCTTTCAGAATATTGCTGCCAGCGAGCAGTCTCATACAGATGAAATAAAACTGCTGTTGGATCGCTACGGTCTTTCCGACCCCGCGCTTGGTCCTGGTCAATTCACTGACCCAAACCTACAAGCTTTATACAATCAACTGATCGCGCAAGGTTCCGTCTCTGTGACTGAAGCACTCAACGTTGGCGCACTGGTCGAGCAGACCGATATCGCAGACTTGCAGGCTCGCCTATCTCAAACTGACAATGCCGATATTCAACTGGTGTATAACAACTTGATGAATGCTTCGTACAATCACCTCGCGGCTTTCACGGGTGAACAAGGCAGCAACGGGCAGCAAGGCGGCAATGGAAACGGCAACGGTGGTGGGAATGCTCAGGCTGGGCAAGCAAGCCAGGGTCAGGTTGGAAGCGGTGTTCCGCAGGCGAATGTCTCTGGTGCGATCACTGTCCACGGTGTGGTCAATTCATACGACGGTATGGGAATCAGTTTCACAGCCGATGATGGGCAGGTTCTTTATGTGGACACAGGCAATATGCGCTATAGTCAGTCCATTGGGTTTGCTCCTGTGGCTGGCGAAGGTCTAACGGTGGTCATGTTCTACGGTGACCAGGGCGTGAACAGTGCGATCTCGGTCACGATGGATGCGACAGGAATGACCTATAGTTTCCGCAGTGAAATTGGTCAACCACTGTGGGCGGGCGGCAACGGAAAAGGAAATGGAGGGAAACCTTAATCCAATGCAAAAAATAAAAATGCCCCGTGATTTGAACTGAACCCGTAAAGCAAGACACGAAAAGAAAGCCCCGTAGTGGTTATAGAGACAGGCACCTGATTTCAAAAGGTGTCTGTCTTGATTTCAATT
>VFQT010002469.1_pt1 | contig 18894 bp, 11 predicted proteins | sample 3512381 | NCBI WGS metagenome assembly VFQT01 (sample SAMN10412376, study PRJNA504923) | tailings metagenome | isolation source: Relicate 2 Philex TSF3 active mining site | place: Philippines: Tuba, Benguet | collected 2017-08-29
TCGATGCCGATCGATCACATATTCTTCAAAACCCGACTTCACGGCCGTTCGGATCTGGCCGGCTGTTACCGGAGAACAACTGCCGGAAACCACCAGCAGGGGACCATCCTGTGGTTTGAGACGAGGGATCTCGCGCGGCTCCCAATGACCGAGTTGATCCCAGTGATCACCCAGCGCCTGGCCGACCCCTGAGGATCCTACAGAAAATAAGGGTGCATGCCCTGCATGTGCATCCAGCCAGGTACCAATGCGGGACATATCTTCAGGCAGCAGGGCATCGAGGAGCACAACGCGATCTTCCGCAGGGATCAGGCTATCCCAGAGAGAAGGATCGGCACGTTGCTGCAACACATCTAGCAGACCGATGCGGAGATCGGTTTGCTTTGAGAGATGCCTGCGCAGATCGGATTCATCCATCGGCGTGGTCGGATGATAGCGCATGGATGGATGCCTGTCGAGTCGGAAGCGTTCGCCTTCTCCGGCCGTTCCCAAACGGGCGAAGAGGTTCCCGAAGACACAGTGCCGACCGAGCATGGGCATACCTCCGACGACGGGAACGAAGGCCGGTTCGAAGACGGCCATCCCGATATCGATGGCTTTTCCGATGCTGCCGATATGCGGTGCAGAATCAAATGTGGAGCAGACCTTGTAATGGACATGTCGGGCGCCGCTGTCGTGCAATGCCCGGAAAGCCGGCAACAGCGTGGCTTCCATGGCCTCAGGCGACATGGCCCGCGTCATGCCTGCTACGCCAAAGGCATCCAGGCCGGGATATGCAGCCAGGGCATCCGGAGCAGGCGGTTCGGTGAACAACACGGCGCGTGCCCCTGCGAGGGATATTCGCTCAAGCGCGTCGGTACTACCGGTGAAATCATCACCGTAGAAAGCGAGTCTGATGCTGGCGGTTTCCATATTTATATTTATTTACCCTCAAACTTTCGTCTTGCCGCTGCGAATGCGGGATAACGTGAGGATGCCTGATCGATATCCATTCCTTCGACTGCCGCCTGCCAGGCCTGTTGGATCGACATCACCCCGGCGGAAGGCCCCATGGGATGCGCCATGATACCACCACCTGCCATGTAGAGCAGATCGGTGGTATGGGTCCGACGCCAGGTCTGGAAAGCCTGACCGCCCCATTGTCCGGAGGATACCACAGGCAAGGGATTCGGTTGATCGAACAGCGGAATGCTGCAGGCTTTCATCGATGCCACGACACTGTCATCCGATTCCCAGAATTTATTTGCGATCCCGTTGACATGCAACTGATCCACGCCGGCCAGTCGCCATATCTTCTGATAGGCTTTGAAATCCATCCCCAGCATCGGATGTCGGGTCAGCATGCCCCATCCGTTGCGATGTCCGTGGATGGCCAGCGCCCCTTCGTCACATATCCGTTTGACCGCGGACAGCCCGACGCTGTTGATGCTCACCATCGCACAGGTGCCCCCTGCATCCACGATGGATTCGTAGCGCGATAGCATCTCATCCATCTCACCACTGATGTTGAAGGCGTACATGACCATCTTTCCTGTCCGGTCGGCATGTCGGTCCAGTACATCCATGACGGCGTCGAGTCGCTGCTCAAAAGTATTATTGGCGGTGGACGACATCAGTTCATCGTCCTTGATGAAATCAATGCCTGCACCGGCGAGGGTATCCACAATTGCTGCAGTTTCCTGTGCCGTCAACCCAACGGAAGGTTTGATGATGGTTCCGATCAATGGTCGGTTATGCGTGTCCGTTAGTTCCCGACATCCGGCCACGCCATAGGCCGGTCCGCGAAAATGATGGCCGAAGGAAGCCGGGAAATCTATGTCTGCAAGTCTAAGTCCCGTGAAGGCCCGTATCTCATAGAGATTTCCCTGCAGGGTGGAAACCATCATCGGCAGATTGGTACCGAACTGCTCGATGGTCCAGGATACACGGACAGTGGCGCGGTGGAACAGGCCATCTGATGAAGAAGCACCAGGAATTGATGGTGTATCCACCGTGCCGGTGTGTTCCACGGATTCGACCCGCGCGGCGAAGCGGCGTTTCAATGCTTCCGTTTCTCCGGGTACCGCCACAAAGGTTCCGGATGACTGCTCACCGGCCAGGATCGCGGCGGCATCTTCCGGTGCGATGGGGGTTTCAATGTGATAAGTGGCCGTTATCCGTTCCATGCATTCATATTTATTTTTTCCTCACGGCGGGATCATCTGTCGATGGGCAACCAAACCGACATATCTCCCATTCCTCGATTGGCCCAGACGAAATATGGAATGAACCGGAGCGGAACAGATTGTTCGGACCTTTGGACGGGCCGATAAAGTCCCCCTGACCATGATGTACCGGTGCTTCTGCCCGTGGTTTCCAGTACCCGGACCCTGGAGCCCGACAATTGAACATCCGCCGTGGTGAAAGCCGCCGATACGGGAACGGAGACATTGAACACTCCGGATCCCTTGAGGTCTGCCGATTCCAGACAATAGACCAACGGTCCGCGCATGACGGCCACCTGGTTCCGGGTTTCTTCCACAAGCGGATGGCTCTCGATGAGGTTCACGCGCATATCCAGTTCCAGGGTGACCCGATCATTCTTTTGCCAGGGCCTGTCGATATAAAGATAACCTTTACGGAGTTGTGCCGATGATACCAGCCTCCCATTGATGGATACCCGGTATGTGCGTGACCAGTCGGGGATGCGCAGGGCCAGGCTGCGTTTGCGACCATCCGTCTCCCTGACCATCAGATCGATGCGACCGTTCCACGGATAATCGGTTCGCTGTTCGAGCACCCAGCGGGATCCGTCATGCAGGCGCGTATCCAGTGAATTCGACCCATACAGGTTGACCTGAATACCCTCTTCCGAAAGACTGTACGCATACCCGCCGGTTTCTGCGATGGTGCGCACAACATTCGGTGGACAGCAGTTGGACTTGCTTATGTAAGGAACGCGACCACCCTCCCATCGCAGATGATAAGGAAAGGCGGTGTTGTGTGCCAGGGGATTGGTGTAGAAATAACTATGACCATCCAGACTGACACCACTGAGAACGCTATTGTACAGACAACGCTCCACGATATCCATGTAGCGTGATGATCCGGTGAGCAGGAACATCCGCCAGTTCCACAGCACATTCCCGATGTTGGCACAGGTCTCGTTGTGTGCGGTAAGATTTGGTAACTGATAATCGCGCCCATAAGACTGATGCACTTTTTGAACGGTATCGGGCTTGTAGGATGTCCCATCCACGGAAACCCCGTCATAGAGCGCACCACATCCTCCGGTAATATGCATCTTGGTCAACATAACGTTGTCCCATAACCGAAGAACGGTGTTCCACAGCGTCGTATCCTGATTTTCGGCATACAGGTCTGCCGCGCCTGCGAGGAGATAGTTGGCGCGCACGGCATGTCCCGCGATCCGACGCATCTCCCGGAACGGAGCCCGGTCGCTGTTATCGTCTGTCCCCTCCACCGTGCCTCGAATGGCGAAGAGATGTTCCAGCAGGGTGATGTATCGCCGATGACCTGTTGTCCTGTAGAGCTCCGCCAAACCCATGTAATGTGAGGGGCAGATGGCATTGCGGGCCTGTTCAGGTGTGGCCTTTTCGTAGAACCCGATCAGGAAATCAGCGGCTCGTACGGCGATGTCGAGCAGATTTCGTTTACCGGTCGCCCGGTGATGGACGCAGGCCGCCGTCATGAGATGACCGAAATTATAGGCCTCGAAACTGAGCTGGTCGTCGAACATCTTTTCCTTACCTGTCTTGCGTTGTTCGATGATGTTTTTGGTATAAATATAACCGTCCGATTTCTGAGCCCGGGCGATGACAGCGATAGCGTCGTCGAGTTTTCGATCCAAACCCGGATCCCGCGTGGCGGCATACATGGCCGACATGGCCTCGATCGTTTTATAGAAATCACCGTCATGGAAAGAAGGACCGCGGAAACGACCGGAATCAAGGCCGGCGGCTACTTTGAAGTTCCGAAAGGCATAGCAGATGGTATCGCTGGTATAGGTGGCCCAGAGTTCGGGAACCATCACGTTGTGACATATGTTCATGCGCTCAGCCCAGAAACCGGATGTCCAGCGAACTTCTGACAAGCCGACGGCATTCCTGACTGCGCCCGGACTGCGGGACATGTCTGTCAGTCCTGTCTGTGACGATGCATCAAGCCGGCTGAACAGCGCAGCGAAAAGGATGATTTGTCTGATCATGACACGGACTTGTATTTAATTTCCACCCTGCTGCCCGGGGCTACCTTGACTTCATAAAGATCTGCACCTTTCGGCTCCAGGATACCACCCGTGGACTCCGGTCGGATGGCACTCCGAAAACGGAGGGTACCCTTACCCGTTACTCCTTTGATCCGGATCTGGTCCTTACTGACTTTCAGCTCGATGTCACCACCGGGAGTGGGCACTTTACCCTCCATCCATTCCAGCCCGCCAAGGACAGGTTCAGCGATCCAGGTTTCATAACCTGCCGTCAACGGACGGACACCGAGATAATATTTACCCAGCAGGTAGATCGGACTGGCACCCCAGGCATGACAGAGACTCTTTCCGAATTTACGTCCATACATCGAGTAGTGATCCTGTCCGGATTTTGTCGGGTTGTATTCTTCCCAGAATGAGGTGGCCCCGAGTTTCAGCATCCCGCCCCAGTAGTCTTTCATCTCCTTCAGCACAAAGGATTGTTCTCCGAGGGCACAGAGCGCTTCGAGTTCATAGAAACGCATGTAAGGCGTGGTGATTCGCTGCACCTTATCGTTCAGCAGTACGGAAGTCTTCACGGCCTTTCTTTGCTCTTCATTGAAATATCCGAAGAAGATCGAGAACATGTTTGCATAGCGGGTGACATTATCCGTCTGTCGGCCATCGACGCGGCTGTGTACGAGTGCCTGTTTTTCTTCATTCCAGTAGATCTGAAAGAGTTTCTGCTTCAAGTCTGTTGAGAGCTTCCGATACTGATCGGCACCCGATGCATCACCGGCAATATCGGCGCAGAGTGCCATGGTCTCCAGGCTGCGGGCGAATAAGAGTTGTTCGAAACTAACTTCACCTTTTTTGCTGAGACCAGCCGCCCAGTCGATGAATATCCAGTCACCGGGCATCCATTCCAACAGTCCGTCTCGGTTGCGCCTTGACAGCACATAATCCATCAGGCTCCGCATGCGATCGTAATGCTGGCCGATGAAGCTACGATCGCCGGTATAGAGATAATAATCATAGATGCCCAGGAACCAGTACAAGGTATAGTCCATGATGGTGTTGATATGCGCGGTGACCGGGTCCTTCCCGCGCAGGGCCAGCATGGTACGTTCGACAGTGGCGTTATCGAAGTACGAATAATAATTCATCAGATAACTCTGATAAGCATCGCCGCTCCACACCCAACGGTCGCGCTTGATCCCGTCAATAAAGAACTCACGGGTATTCAGATGAAAGGTGTAGCGGGCAACATCATAGATCCGGTTGATCTCGGGGTCGCTGCAGCGGAAGCTTCCACGTTCTTTGACATCTGCGTATTCAAAACGCATGCTGAGGGAATCGATACGTACGGTCGGCGACAGTTTGACCCGGACGAATCGAAATGCTTTGGACAGGACCATGGTCATGTCTTCCCCATGTTTATTCGTGACCGTTAGCGGATCGTAGGTTTCGCAGTGCTCATCTGACATGGCTTCCTCTTTTGATTCGCCGTAATAGACGGTGAGGCGACCACTTCCTTTCAACCCGTGCAGGGTGATGAATCCGAAGGTCTCGCGGCCGAAATCTGCGATCCATCCCTCGCTGATGCGATCGAGTTTCACGGGTGCCATGGGTTTCACGGGCAGCATGAACCGCGAGGGACGTTCATCGGGACGATTGAAATTCCAGGCGCCTGCCTTGAGCCAGCGAGTGGCGGAGATATCGGAGGTCTTTCCGGTCTCGTCGATCCATTCCTTGTCTTCGAAGGTGACCAGCCATGAGGTATCAGACTTGATCGTTTGGCCGGCCACGAAGATCGCGGGTACTTCTGCCTGGTTGAAGACCTTTATATTTATTTTATGCCGGCCGGCCGGAACATCGATCTCTGTTGGACTTCCCTCGAAGGGCTTTCCATCCAGCTTGACATTGTACTCGCCTTCCACATGTATGCGTAGCTTCTCCGGTGCACTGAGATCGAATACCTTATGAAAATCCATCAGCACATAGTGATTGTCCATCTTCCAGAAAACCGGGAAGAAGGTACCCTTCTCTGTTCTGCGGTTCTGCACCTTGTTGGCGAGTGATATCTCAAAATCGCCCGGATACCAGATCCATGTCTGCGACGATGATGCAAAAGGGGCGAGGTACAGAATGGCAAGCAATATGCTGGATCGTATCATATTTTCAAACTGTTTTATTTTCGGTCATACGTAAACGTTATCTTTTGATCTATGGCTCATCCGTTTCCGTTGAAAAACAGATAAAGCGCGAGGATAACAATAGCCAGCAGCAAAAAAGAGATCTTTACCTTCCCGGATGTGGCGGGCAGTTCTGCGGATTCCGCTGCAGCGGTTTCGTTCCTGCCTTTCCGGTCTGTGAGTGTGATCAGTATTGCCGCAGTCATGAGGATGGCGAATATCCAGAAGGAGAGCATGAGAAAATGCGGCCATTGCGGATACTGGTCGGCCGGGAATACCCACAGGTAAAGTATCCCGACGAGCAGGCTGAAGGCCGATCCCCAGGACAGGATGGCGTTGACGGTCCGGCGGGTGGTGCGTTTCCAGAAAACGGCGAGCAGAAAGGTCACTGACAGCGATGGGGCCAGAAAACCGAGGACGGCCTGGAAGATATTGAACAGGTTCTGTCCGCGGATGTTATCGATCGCCACCGCCATGCCAATGGCGAAAAGGCAACCCACGGCGATGCTGATCCGTCCGACACGGATCTGATCCTGCGTAGTAGCCTGTGGGTTTTTCTTCAAATAAATATCAGTGGTGTAAACGGTGCTGAGTGCGTTGAGAGATGAACCGATCGTTCCAACAAGTACAGCGATCAGGACGACGATCACCAAACCGGTCATCCCCGGAGGAAAAAGGTTCGTCACCATCGTCATATATGCCAGGTCTGTATTTGCCAGCCCCGGATAAAGTACGAAACAGAGGATGCCCGGCAGGATGAACAGCGGCAGCGCGAGTACTTTCAGCCACCCGATGAAGCTGACACCGAGTTGTCCCTGTTCAAGATTTCGAGCACCCAGCACCGACTGGACCATGGCCTGATCAGTACAGAAAAAGGCGATGGCGGAAACGGGATAACCGAGCAGCATAGCCGTCCATGGATAGGACGGATCGTCAGCAGGCCGGATAAGATCCCAGTAATGCGGCGGCACTTTGGCAAGGAAGGCTTCAAAGCCGCCGGCTTCGCGGAGTCCGAGCCATGAGAGGGTGAGGGAAACCGCGATCAACAAAAGCATCTGGAAGACGTTCACCCGGGCGATGGCGCGAAGACCACCGGCGAAGGTGAAGAGACCGGCGAAGGCAACCAGTACAGTTACTGACTGCCACATCGGTATGCCCAGGATCTGTCGAACGAGCACGCCGCCGGAAAACAGTCCGAGGGAGAGCCAGGAGACGAGGATCTTCACCAGTGCGTACCAGGCCAGGATATTACGCGTGCCTTCTCCATATCGCTGTCCCATGTATTCGGGCATGGTGCTGACCTTGGCGGCGATGTACCGAGGTGCGAAGACAAGCGCGAGCAGACAGAGGAACAGAAATGCGTACCATTCAAAGTTTCCGGCGACGATGCCGGTGGCGTATCCAATGCTCGCGAAGGCCAGCAGGGACGAGGGTCCGACGTTCGTCCCCCACATATTGAAACCGATATTATACCAGTTGAGGGATCGACCGGCCATGAACAAGGTTTCATCTTTATTTCGTCCGATGAAACTGGCACGATAGCCGATGATCATCAGCAGCAGCAAGTAACCGGCTACGATCAGTCCGTCTACAAGCTCAAGTTTATCGTACAGTGCATTCATCGGTTATGCGTTGACGTTAGTAAGGAAGCAGGCAGGCCATATTCTTTCAACAGGTCAGCGGGGGAAACAGGCCGGCCCGTGCGCAGACTTCGATCCATGGCCTGCAGCAGGGCGACGGTTCCAATGCCTTCGGGCATCTCCGGAGCTGCGGGCTTGTTATGCCGGATGGCATCAGCGAAATATTCAAAATAGTTCTGGTACTCTCCGGCGTGATGGCTCTGCCCTTCGAAACGGAAGTAATGCTTGAGTTTCGCATCACCCCAGGTGATGATCCTGTCTTCTCCGTGCCTGTCGGTGATGGCATATCGAAGTTCGTGATAGTCGGCCTGAGAGGCCCCTTCGGTACCGCGCAGGATGCAACTCATTCCGCTGTCGCGTGCCGGTGGCTGGGTCGGGCCGGTGTAGGCGCCGCTTACCCGGGCGATGCGTCCGTCGGTAGATTTAAATATAAAGTGCATGGTGTCTTCATGCTTCAGTCCTGCCTGTCGGCCGTTGGCGCTGATCATCCCGTAGCCCATTACTTCAGCGATATCGGGCAGATACCAGCGGATGAAATCCACCGGGTGACTGAGTCCGCCATAGAGCCATTTGAAAGCGTCCTCCAGGGCCCAGGGCTTTTCCAGGAACCAGCGATGATCGGCATGATAATGACTCTCGATGGTGATGAGCTCTCCGATCAGTCCGGCGTCAAAGTCGGCCCGTTGGCGACGATAAGGTTCAAAAAATCGGGAACTCTGACCGATGAAGACACGTCGTCCGGTCTCTTGCTGCAACTGCAACAGATCCGCGGCATCGGAGAGATCGTCGATGAAGGGTTTGGTGCAGACGACATGTTTACCGTGGCGCAGCGCCGCTGATACATGCGTGGCATGCAAATGATCAGGGGTGTAGATCGCCACGATGTCCGTTTCCGGATCATTGAGGATGTCCTCGTAACGCGTGGTATATCGGGAAACACCAAACTCATGGCAGCGCTTCTGACAGAGTTCCTCGTTGCGGTCGCAGATGTATCCGAGTTCGAGTTCTGCGCTCTGGAGGACCGCCGAGATGGCGCTTCGGCCTTCACCAAGTCCCAGGATCGATATGGTCGTTTTTTTCATCTTGATCTTCAGTTGGAGGATGGGATGCGGTTCAGGAATACCCAGGTCTCACCGGGGGCTGTCCCCTTGATGCCCGTCTGAAATCCGCGCATGATGCGGTTCCATTCGTCCATCCGTGGATTGTCCTTTGTCGTAAGCGGATCGATCTCAGCCAGTGTCTTTCCCTTCGGGATGCGGATGACCAGCATGAGTTGACGGCCGTTCCTGAAGAGCAGCAATTGCTGGAATCCCGCACGGCAGAAGCCTGCGGAAACCTCTGGCCAGTCAGTAAATTGCCGGGCGTGGTAGTCGAGGTATCGTCGTTGAGCGACCGGATCGGCTACCAGATCAGCCGTCAGGATTATATCCTCCCATAACGGTGACGTATAACCGCTATCGCAATGAGTATCCCGGCGAAACGCATAGAAGAGATCATGGTAAAGTCTGACATCAACGCCGGGGAAGGCATTGCGCAATCGGCCCTGCAGTACCAGCAGATCCGGAATGAATGTAAAGATCACCACCCGGTTCTTCCAGACAAAGAGTGCAGATGTATCCAGTGACTGGGAGGCCATGAAACGGCGTACCACTTTGATATCTGGCTGCAGACTGTCCGGGAATACCAGCTCCACGACTTCGGGATGATCCCATGTCAGGGGGAGTCGGGCCTCAGCTGATGTTCTTTCAGACCGCAAATGCTGCCATCCTGGCTCAAGTCCGGCTGTGGCCACCAAGTGACCGGGCACATCCGGACCATTGGCTGTCCAGATCGTTCCCGGTCCGTTGTTGTTCTGTAGATATTTTAGTGTTGGCGTTCGGTTATGCGTGACCGTTATTCCGGAAGATCCCTCGTCCGTATAGAGCCAGAACCAGTGCGATGGCAGATGGGCGTAGGGCGCACGCACCATACTGTCGATCACATTCCGTTCGATGCGGGTGCCTGGTTGCGCACTGAGGGTGTAAATACCCGCGCAGTCGTAATTCCTCCTTCCGAAATGATGGATACGATTCAGGGCGATGAGATTATCGCGCATGATGTTAGGGCCAGGAGACCATCCCCATCCCATGGTGATGGCGGAATAGGAAACGTTTTCCACTTCATTGTGCAGGATGGAGGTCTCACGGGCATAGCCGACGCCAATGCCTACGCATCCCCAGTCTTCGTTGGCCACATCGGTCACGAGGTTGTTGCGGATGGTCATGCGGGCGGGCACTTCGCGATCATCTTTCGGCAGCCAGGGGCGGTGGATCTCATCTCCGTCTTCCTGGTAGTATCCGGCCAGGAGGCCGTTGCCGGCTATGTCTTTCAACAGGTTTCCTTCGATGGTCGTATTCCGCACGCCCCGGCGCATATCGATGCCTGTGGCGGCGAGGTGCCGGAATTGACAACCGGTGATCTGGATATCGGAGGCGTGTTCGATATTCAGTGCCCCCGGGGGACGACCTATCCAGGCCTGGTTGTCGAGTCCGGGTTTCTCGTTCGTACCGGTGGGGCGCAATCGATAAGCCTCGGTCATGTACAGTCCGTTCTGATGCGGAACATGGCCGAAGCGGGCAGGTCTTGTCCAGGCAGTGTGTTCGAAAGAGATCCCAATGATGCGGATATGTTGTAACGGCCGGTCGATGGTGCCTCGGATATCTATCAGTGATTCCATCTGCGGGATATATGCGTTTGCGCTCAGCATGTTTTCATCAGGGCGAGACCGATAATAGATCTTACGATTAACAGGATCTGCCCACCATTCTCCGGGCGTATTCAGGAATGCCGCGGCATTCAGCAGGAGGAAGGCGGAATTGCCTGTCTCCGTCGATATCCACGGCGCGGGCCAGGGGTGTTCGTTTTGTACCCGGCTTTCGGGCTCGTGGAAATAAAGTCGGGTACTGTCGCCCATACTAACGGCCATGCGTACACGAAGTAAAGCGATCTCCCACCACTGATGGATCAGGAATTCCATGCCGCGGATCTGGGATGTCTTGAGATTTCGGGGCGTGGGGATGATGCAGCTGGCCGTGCGTTTGTCCCAGCGCAGTATGCGATCCATAGAATCCGCATCCCGGTGACGGGCCCGGATGGCTTTGCGACCGTTGATCCATAGTTGTCTGATCACCGTTGGATCGGAGAAACCGGCCGGGATGTCTGCCACCCACAATTGTCCGTGGGAGGCAACAGGTATTCCTGCGGGCGGACTGGTGACAAGTTTCCAATCGGTGATTGTTACACCGCCTGATAGGATGGGTCTGCTGCCCGGCTGTGCGAGGATGATGAGTGGCGATGTTTCCGTGCCGCCATCCTCCGGGCGGATGACCAGGGTTTCTGTGGGTTGGTATCGTCCGTCATGCAACAGGATGCGCAAGGGTTCCTGCAGGGGTGATCCGTGGGTACGCCGGATATCTCGCGCCTTGCGGACGGCGGCCTGCAACGTGGCCATTGGCTGTGCTGATGTGCCCGGATACCCATCGTTTCCGGCAGTTGACACGTGGATATCCACGGCCATCGACTGCAGGGATAGCATGCAGGCAGGCAGCCAGATGAGGAGCCGGAAAAGCTGATGTGCGTGGCTGATCAAACCGTTGGAGTTTTGGGCAATTAAATGTACCCAAGCCTACCGGTTTTCAGATGGGAGGAATGGTTGAAAAGATGGAATATCTTACTAAAATGATGGGATCAGTAGGAACGGCGGTCGGGGATCACTCCGAACCCGGGGCTTTACCTTCTTTTATCATTTTTTTACATCTTTAAATAGTTGTCATCCCTGGTTACGTTTTCTTTTTAGCATGTATCGAATACAAGGTCCTTCGGAGGCCTCAGGATGACAGCCTGGTGGTGGTACGTTTTCCTTATAAAATTAACATAGGATGACAGCCGGTGGTGGTACGTTTTCCTCATAAAACAAACATAGGATGACAGCCTGGGGGGAAGTTCGTTTTATTTGAGAACCCAATAATGGAAGGATATTGGGTGATTGATTACCATAAATACAAAAATTCAATATAAAACGCCTCCCTTAGCTGTCATCCTGAGGCCTCCGAAGGACATTGTACGAGTACTGTGTGCTTGTGAAAGCACAATCATATTTTGACCGCAGAGCGTGTGCGCTTAACACCGAACCAGGGGAACTCTCCAAGCGCGGGGAACTCTCCAAGAGTTAGGGGCTCTCCAAGAGTGTTGAAAACATTTGTAAAGCAGTGGTTTCCGATGAATGCAGCATCATTTATCAGCCCCGAAAGTGACCGTTATAGCTGATCACTCTCCGAATATACGCCGAAGATATTTCACATTCGCCCCGTAATTGTATCTCGTATCTGAAGGCTTCCGGGCATCCCGGCTCCTCTCTACCACCAGCCAGCCACGCCATCCTATCTCATCGAGGGTGCGCCTGATAGCGGCCAGGTCCACCTGCGGATCGTTCTCCAGCCAGAGACTGTCGCGGTTAGTGATATGGATCAGTGCGATGCGGTCTTTGCCGAGGGTGCGGATCTCCGACAACGGATCCCGGCCCTCCTTCAAAGGATTCGACAGGTTGAAGCAGAGCCGAATGGCCGAAGACCCAATATCTTTCAGCAACCGTACTTCTTTTCTGGCGGTCAGCGCGGTCTCAACGGCGATGATCACACCTGCGGCCTCAGCCATGCGTCCCGCCACGCGCAGTCGCGCCACGACAGAATCCCTGACGACAGGGTTCTTCTTCAGATCACATTGAACGCCCAGTGGGAGAAAGGCTGTCTTCACATTCATTTGCTGCATTGTTTCGATGCAGTCGGCTATGCTTTGGCGGTAGTTTTCTCTCCCGCAGAATGACTGTGCATAGTATCCGCTCATGCCGAGGGCGAAGATCTCAACATTACCATCTTTTGCCGTCTGCAGGAAACTGCTGCGAATGCTGTCATCTCTTAATACGTTTTCAAAGGTCGGGCGATTGCCGAGTCCGCCCATGTCGATCTCCACACCATCGGCCTTGAGTTCAGACGTCAATGTGATGGCTCCGGCTTTCTGTCGTTTAAGGAGCATCAGATCGATCAATCCGATCTTATATCTTTTATTTTTTTTGGCCTTTTCGATTTCGGATGCAAACACCTCTTCGAGCTGTTCAAATCCTTTGATGGCGTGGCTGGGAAGTCGTTCACCCTTGTCACCAAAAACATACATGGTCTGTTCCGGTTCGATGGTCACGAAGGATTCATCGATCTCATATTTATCGTTGATGATCCAAGATGTATCGAGACCCAGATATCTTGTCATGAATCGATAGACCGCCTTGCGCTTGTTGATGCCGAAGTCATGTTTCTCGGCCGGCAGGTGGACGTTCTGAATGCGGTCTTCTGCATTGTATATGCGGTACATTCGCTGCAGGTAGGGAAGATCGTGTTCAGGCATGCGATCGGTCCAGTCGCCACCATCGCTCACGACCAGCTGCGGACGGGGAGCAGCGAGCGCCGCGATCTCTACATTGTTCGTACGGCCGCCGCAACTGTGGATATCAAGTCCGCTTTCGCAGGGACATCCGCCATAAAAATAGGAGGACAGAGAGACGACAGGTGCCGATGCCTTGATGCGCGGATCAATGGCAGTCACGAGTTCAGTGTGACTGCCGCCGCCGGATCCGCCGGTGATGGCAACGCGGGAGGTATCGGCATCTGGCCTTGCGAGCAGTTGATCAAGGATGCGGATGCTGCCCAGTGTCTGAATGGCCATGGCGAGGCTTCTGCGATGGTCTTCGATCTTGAACTGAAGGAGGGATTCACCCCAGGCGAAAAGATCGTAACTGAACGCCATCGCCCCCATGCGGGCAAGGGTGGCGCAGCGCAGCTGACAGTCGGGCCGGTAGCGTTGCTTCTCCCAGTGCCCGTCTGGGTTGAGGATGACGGGGATCCTGCCTTTGTACTTTTCGGGACGATAAAGCGAGCCGTTGATCCATAATCCCGGCAGGATCTCGATGGCTAAATTCTCGACGGTGTAACCATTGTAGCGACGGATCGTGGTGGTGATGACGGGATTCGAGGGTCTTTCGGGCAGGACTGCCAGTCCGAGCGCTTCGCGCAGGCATGGGACAAGGGTTGCTTTTCGCTGCTCCCATCCGGTGAGATCCTGGTACAATCCGGCGATGCGATCCATCTCGGCCCATCCTTCGGTTACGCTCCACCGGTAGTATTCGTAGGGTCCGATCTTGTATTGGCCTTCCTTCTCCTTTTTGGCTTTCAGCTCAAAAGGCCGGAGGATATTATCCAGGGTTTCCTCCGTGCCCGGTCGGTATTTCCATTCCGCATACGTGACCATTTTACCAGCCACCAGGCTATCGGGGTATTTCAGGGTCAGCTTATATCTTTTGGAGACGTCATTGAGCACTTCCTTCAACGGACGTTCGTAACGGGTATCCGAGCTGGGCTGTGCCTGAAGGCCGTTGATGACAGTGATGCACAGACAACCAAAAAGCACCCGAAAACATAAAGATTTCATTTTCAATATATTAAAAAGAATTTACGGATTTTTTTTGACATTACAAAATGGCGTCAATTTATATTGATTATCAATTACTTATGTGGTTTTTATCCTGAGGGTACCCCAACTCTTGGAGAGTTGCCAACTCTCCAGGAGCTGGAATTACATGCTCGATAAAGCGTAATGTCATCACGCGTCCAGACTGGCATCCTGAGTCCTCAGAAGAACCATTGATTAGCTGCCCTTTCTCAATGAATCAGCGCCCACAAAACACTGAGATGATCGTCAACTAACCCTCCAAGGGTGGGGGTACCCTCCAAGGGTTGGGCTTTAATAAAACCGCCTCACCTACCCCGCCGGAAAAGCAATCGGTCATCAACAGATTCTTTGGGGAAGCATAAACTGGCAACGTAGCCCACACCGATCAACACCAGATGACTATAAACGCCCAACATCAACTTGTGATGACCGAAATTGTATTCGCCCATGTCCAACAACAATTTAGGATCTTCACTGCCCAGCGGTGTGCTTGTCAAGAAGGCCCATGCAGTGAAAAGGATGCAGCTGATGATCCCGATGTTCACACCCCTGCGATTGGCCCGGGGTACAAACACACCTAACAGGAAGATCCCCACGATCCCGCCAGAGAAGATCGCATACACCGTGAAGATGATGCCAAGCACGCCTTCGTTGCCCGCCATCAAATAGAGGGCTCCGACACCTACTGCGAGCAGTCCTGAGATCCCGACGAACATCTTTCCGGCCAGCAGGTACTCACGATCCGGACGGTCTTTTTTCCAGCTCCGATAGTAATCTTCCAATCCCACCGCGGCAAGGGAATTCAGATCGGCACTGAGGCTGCAGATCGCAGCAGAGATCAAAGCCGCCACAATGAACCCGGCCACGCCAACGGGTAATTGCGTCATGATGAAATGCGGGAATACAGAAGCGGCGACCGCCCCTTCCGGCAACGGATGAGTTCGGTAGAAAACAAAAAGTAAGGTGCCTATGAACATGAAAATGGCCCATATCGGTACCGTGAGCGATATGCCCAGCATCGAGGCCCGGATGGCAGATCGATCAGAGTCGGCAGACAGATAACGCTGCACCACCGTCTGGTCAGTCCCATATTTCTGGATCGCATAAAATGCACCGTTGATGATCATCACCCATACGGTCAACTGATCAAACCTGAGATCATAGGGACCAAAACCTGTACGACCAAATTCAGAAGCGGTCTGCATCGCGGCATTCCATCCGCCCTCGATCGATCCGATCAACACAAACAAACAAATGAAACCACTCGCAAACAACATGAAGCCCTGAAATACATCCAGCCAGACCACTGCCTGCATGCCTCCGTATAAATTGACAACCACCAGTAAGCCTCCAACTACCGCGAGGATGAGAAATGGATCGAGTCCGGTCATGGTTGATATCGCCACAGAGATCAGGAACAACACCGTTCCCATGCCTGCAAACTGCCGGATGATGAACGATGAAGAACTGTAATAGCGTGCGAACTTTCCGAAGCGTTGTTCGAAATATTCATAGGTACTCAGACCAATGACCCGTCGGAACAATGGCACAATGAACCATATCGAACAAATTAGGACAACCGGCACCATCAATCCCTGCACCAGCAGGATCCAGTTTCCGGTGTAACCCTGCTCCGGATAGCCAAGAAATGTGACACTGCTGATCAACGTGGATAACAGCGACAGTCCCAGCGCCCACGAGGGAAAATGACCCTTCGATAAAAAGTAATGCTCCGTCGTTCGCTGACGCGATGCGAAACGAAGTCCCAGCCACAACGTGATGCCGAGTACCACGATGATGATGAGATAATCTATGGCATGCAGATGATTCATATGGCAATCAAACTCTTGATGTCAGGTAAACAATTCAACGATCGATGCCGGGAGCGGATAACTACCGGGCTTAACGGTCACGTATGAACGAAGGGTTTCCAGTCGGACCACGCCGCGTGCCCATACCCCGACCGGACGGGCAGATCGAATATCCATGCAATCGAGGATAGTCTGAGCGGAGGAACCACCTTCAATGAAAATTTCAGCAGGCATCCTGACCGTACAGATGGCGTTGACCAGCTCCGCCATCTTCCTGCGCATGAGTACAGGATCTGTGGCGTCGCGGAATGCTTCGTGATCAAACCCTATGAACAACATTTGTTTTTCTGTAAGGATATCAACCGCCGTTTGTATCCAATACCTATAGGTTTCCAATGAGGATGTGATCATCGATGGCGTGATCAGCATCGCTGTCCCATTGGACATGGCCGCCAGGCGAACCGGGTGTGCTTCGTCACTAAAAGCCGATCCCTTCACAAACAATAAAGGCCTGGAAGGGAGGAGCTGACTAACGCCTATGGCTACCCTATTTTTTCTGAGTATGGCTGAAAAGAAATCGCCACCTCCTGCCGGGATCTGATCCTCCGTCCATTGTTCTGCCCAGGCATCCATTTCTGAAAGGGAACCTACGTTTCCGATCTTAATGCCCTTAGAAGAAATATATTGTACCAGGCCGACTGAAATAGCACCGGCTGCCGACAGGATCTCCGTCACATCCGAACGCTTCGCCGGAAATTCTGGATCCCGGGCAAAAGGCGTATCAGCCAGCGGGACACCATGCACCAAATACTGACCTTCAATGATCGTACGCCCCAGTGATGGATTGGCAGGGATCAATAAGACACCTTGTAAACCTGACAATTCCATCTGTAAGAACAACTCCTCCCGCACATGACCACGCAAGAGAGAATCGGTCTTTTTAAATATGAATCGGGGATGCAGCGACTTCAGCCAGCGCAGAGATGCCTCTGTGATGCGAAGCGCATCCTCCAGCGGCATTGAACGGGCATCAGTCGACACGATGATGAGGTCTGCCTGTGGACAGTCATCTCCCGGTCCCATTTGCATGGAGACGGTCAAGCCGTATCCAAGAGCGATGCCTGCGATCTCGGCGGCACCTGTGAGGTCGTCTGCAATGACGGCAATCATCAGCGATGGTTATGCAGTTGAACGGCACTTTCAATGGCTAAGACCATCGCATCGGCACTGGCAATGCCTCGACCCGCGATCTCGAAAGCTGTACCATGATCAACCGAAGTCCGGATGATCGGTAGTCCGAGGGTAATGTTCACCCCCTTCACACTATCCCTCTGCTGCTTCTCGGCATTCCACCTGAAGCCCGCGAGCTTGAAGGGGATATGTCCCTGATCGTGATACATGGCCACTACGCCACCATAAGCTCCGGTTGCGGCCTTGGCGAACATTGTATCCGGAGGTACCGGACCTTCCACATCATAGCCGAGTGCACGCGCTGCCTCGATCGCGGGAAGAATTTCTTCGGCCTCTTCCGTACCAAACAGTCCGTTATCACCCGCATGTGGATTCAATCCGGCCACCCCGATCTCCATATTTATTTTTCCGAGTCTGCGCAACCCGTCAGCCAGCAATTCAATGACCTGAACGATGCGATCCTTCTTTACCAGATCGCAGGCCTGCCTGAGAGATACATGTGTACTGACATGTATCACATTGATATGATCTTCCACCAGCAGCATCGCATACTTTCGGGTACCGGTAAAGTGCGCATATATTTCTGTATGACCCGCAAAATGATGACCCGCTTCATTGATGGACTTCTTATTGATCGGACCGGTGACGGTACCATCCACCGCTCCGGCCATGGCCAGTTCAATGGCTTTACGTACCGCCTGAAAAGAAGCCTCACCGCAAAGCGCATGGATCGTCCCAAAGGGAGTATCCTGTCCACTCATGATGCCCAGATCGAAGACATCGATCTGTCCATGTTTGAATACTGCATCTTCGATCCTGTTGATCGCATGCACGGTTGCAGGCAGTCCGAGCCTTTCGATGATGTTACGAATGACAGAAGCATCACCGATCACCACTGGCCGACAGATGGATGTCACGCCGCGATCCAGCAGTGCCTTCACGGCGATCTCTGGTCCGATGCCTGCAGGATCGCCCATGGTGATGGCCAATCGAGGCAGGGAAGATATATTTGAATCAACACTCATATCGATCAATACTTATATTTATGATCATGAGATAGCCGGAAATCCTGAGGATGTATCCAGCATCATCCGGTCTAATTCAATGCAAAGGCTTTGCATTTCCAACGAGTCTGCTGCAGTCAACGGCGGCATCATCATCCGACCGCAAAATCCGCGGTAATGCATCAGTGATTTCAATACTGCAAGACTTTCACCCAGGGTTCTGCCGGATTGATACACCGCACCATAAGCGTCGCTCAGACGCTGCATATCCTGCGCCCCGGACAGGTCGCCGGACGCTGCCGGCCGGCACCGACAAGGCGGGCAAAGGCA
>VFQT010002470.1_pt1 | contig 18893 bp, 7 predicted proteins | sample 3512381 | NCBI WGS metagenome assembly VFQT01 (sample SAMN10412376, study PRJNA504923) | tailings metagenome | isolation source: Relicate 2 Philex TSF3 active mining site | place: Philippines: Tuba, Benguet | collected 2017-08-29
CTGGCTGCTGCTGGACCATGACTGGCTGCAATCGCAGCTTCACAAACTTGCTCAGGATGGATATGAAAACGCTGTCGCCGCGGTCACTGCAAAACTGCTGCTTCGAAATCAGCGAAGATCGGACCAGTAATTCAGCCAATTCGTGACATTTACGAATTGTGGAAACTGCACATTCGCTGCTGCGGGAAGCCAGCGTCCGCATCAGCGGCGCTGGCGATTGAAACACCTGGCACCTTAACTCACGCTGCACAACCCCGGAATTGCAGGCGCAGTATGCTTTGATCCGATCCTCAAGCAGCTCGGGCGGCTTCACTTGTGCCAGTGTTTGGACGATGATCGTCGACGAGTCAAAGCGTGGGCTGCAGACGACCTTCCAGCTGCGTCCCGTCAATGGACGAGCATTTGCTTGCCGCTACAGAAAGGATGCCCGGCAGGCAATGCTGGATAACACGTCCGGATGCCAGCCCCGGGGGTCAACAGATGCAAACTGTTCGAACGCCAGCAATCACTTCGTCAGCCAAATCACCTAATTCTGCGGCATTACCATTGAATGACAATAAATTTTCAGAATTTTCTACCACGTTCGGGCAAACAGACAGATTCGGCTTTAAATTGCCCTCTGACGATTTCATGATACATATTCGGGCCTGCTGCTGAACTGTATTGTCATGGCTGTTCATCCAGCCCTTACCGCCATTCAGCATGCGTTTCATGGCAAAGGATGCTCATGGACTTGTATAAACTGTTATCCGATGCGGGGATTGAGCCCGAGTCCACTCTGGTGCTGCGTCATCGCCCCCTGCAGCCGCAGATCAGGAAGGAACTTATGTGGTTCGCTTCAGAGAACCAGGAAGTCTATAACGCTTATCAGCAGTGCCAGTCGCCACGCGTCGAACGTCAGATGCAGCAGGCCTGGCACGTGGCCTCTTTCATTGGACATGAACCTGGTCATGCGCTGTTCGTTGGTGTGTATGCGAACGGAACTCCCAGAAAAGTCAGCCAAAACTGGCGAAGTCGCAATCCGGGTTTTCGAATACTCATGTCCATGGGGCTGACAAATGCCCCAGGCGACTGCCTTTTCTTTGAACTGAACCTGACAACTGCTCTCGCACAATGGCAGGGGAAATTGGTTATCAAGTGGCCTGGACGCGAGGTTTCTTTCAGTCGCTGGGCGCACAAAAACAGTGGCTTTGATGTTGCTGTGATACATGAAGAGTCAATTCTTGTACGAAGTATCTCTGACTGGCGATCCCTCGTCCTGAAATGGGACGAACTTGAACGCATCCCGAGGAGTTGGAGAGCTGCGCTGAACGAGTGGTGCGGCATCTACTATATCTTCGACAGCGTTTCAAAAAAGGGCTACGTCGGGGCGGCATATGGGAAAGAGAACCTGCTTGGTCGCTGGCTGTCCTACGCTCGTACCGGACATGGTGGAAATCGTCAATTGCGGAAAATTAACCCTGCAGGGCTTCGATTCAGTATCCTGGAACGCCTGTCACCAGATACACCAGCCAGTGAAGTCATCGCCTGCGAAAATGGCTGGAAAGAACGACTGCACACGCGGAAATTCGGACTCAATGACAACTGACAGGCACTGCATGAACTCTGAACCAGGGTCGCACACAAAAAGCCGCTTTGCCCCTCACGACTCGAAAGGCAGCGCCAGAGGTTCTTACCGTCCCGAGCGGAAGCTCCGTGACTGTTTCATATCATCCAGAAACTCACTGCCCGGATGCACTGCCGTCAGCAGCAAACGGTCGCGTGCACGAGTACAGGCGACGTACAGCAGATGACGCTCAGTTGCGTACAGACTTTCATGGTCGACTGGACTGCCCGCTGTCGCAACTCGCTCCTCCAGCGGTACCAAATTGTCATCGCAGGCCATTACGGCAACACCACGATACTCCAGTCCCTTCGCGACCGGCATCGTCAGCAGAGCAACACCGTCCGTCTGCGCCCCCTCGGGGCCGGCAGGAAACAACGGGGCCGCGACCAGTCCCGCGTGGCGAATCGCTGCTTCCGCCCGGGAAAACTGCTGCTCTGTACGCACAATGACCGCCAGCTCTCGAGGCAAAAAATTCTCCGCCAAACGAGCTCCCAGCCACCGCGATACGCAAGCCGTTTCAGAAGATTCCGACCGCTCGAGGACAATTTCAGGCACCGGGCCCTCGAACACCGATATCGTTCGGTTTCGCACATCCTCAACCCCATCACCATCCGTCAGGGTGTCAGGCAGCAACCGGTCCGACAACTCGCGAATCTGCTGCGATGTCCTGTAATTGACCTTCAGCGTCCGCGAACGCCCCCGAATGTCGACCCCGGCAGACAACCACGAAAAGGGCGACTGAAAAATCTGCTGCCCCGGGTCACCGGTAAAAAACAATGCCTCAGGTCCGCCAACCGCCAGCCCCGCCAGAAATCGCAGCTCTGAAAACCCAACATCCTGAGCTTCGTCGACAACCACATGATCAAATCGCTGCACGCCAGGCCCAGACAGGACGGCCGTTAACTGCTCACAGACGGCGGCTACAGTAGTCAGCCCACGCTCCGACAGACCCGCCAGTACTGCCTCCATGACCTGCCAGATCTGCTTTCGATGAGCCTCCGTCAGACGGACCCGACGACCAACCCGCTGCACTGTCCGATACCGTTCCCAGGTACTCACCTGCATGTCGTCCACAATGTCCCGCCACTCATCAAGCAAAAAATTCAGGCTGAACCGGGCCGCCGCATGCCTCTCACGGGACTCCTGCAGCAATGCTGTCAGCACGTCCGCGGCCACGACGGGCCTGATCGACACTCCGGCTGCATCCGCGACCTGCACCGCCGTTTCGCTGACTGTCTGCACACTGATCCGTTGTCTGACCTCTGAACTGGCTCCGGCCAGAATATCGACTCTCCCCGCCAGCAGGGCTGCCAGCGGTCGTGAGAATGTGGTCAGCAGCACTCGCGATTCCGGACGTGTGCGAGCCAGAAATACGGCTCTGTGCACGGCAACGATTGTCTTTCCGGTCCCGGCAGATCCGGCTGCGCGCACCGGCCCGTTCCAGCGTCGTTCAATGAGCGCCCGCTGCGAGGGATGCAGGAACACAGCCCACTGATCCCACGGATAATCCAGCGCAGTCTGCAGTTCTGCGGCAGTGGCAACCAATCGAAATCTACGCTGGGAGTCGGGGTGCTGAAACGGATCGGACTGGATTCGACTGGCAATATCTGGCGGCAGAGACTGCGGCGTCTCCACCGGAATACCAACGGCCACATTCAGCAGTGCTTCACTGGCCTCGGCAGGTAACGCGGCAGAGAATGCGAAAAACGCGTCTTCGTCCGCCTGCTGCACAATACTGACCCACTCGTCCGGCACACCATATTGCAGCAACTGTGCGGGTGTCAGATGCAGAAACGGCTGTTTTGCAGGAGCTGCTGGCGGCGTTTCCGCCAGCAGCAGCGAAGCACCGGAGTCCCTGTACCTGATGACAGGCACTTCGCGGATCGTTTCGCGTAACTGCACCATCTGCATGGCGCCGGTCACCGGATGCTGTTCCAGCCGCCGACGTTCGGCCCACGCATAAGCTTTGTTGTGATGATCCACGTAGCACAGCAGCAGTTGCTGGTCGGACCGGTGCACAATGATTCGTAAATCCCGACTGACTCGCACGGACCAAAACTCTCGGTCCTTCGCCTTCTCAACACGATGCATCTGCAACCCCGGCGCCGATGCATCCACCCGCAGGTCAAACGTCGTCGTTTTCACCAGCTTCTGCTCCTCCACAGTCAATCGACCGAGACTGGCAGTGAAGGTGTCGGAGATCAGAAGATCCATAGCAGAATCTTTCACATACCGCGTCAAACTGTGCGTTTACACATCAAAGTGCTGTAGGTAAAAGCGGGTTGTCTGACCACTATCCTGATGCACAGTCATAGGAACCCCGATTGCCTCCGCCTGCTCCAGTGGCTTAAGGTTGAAATCAAACGCATGAGTGCTGCCCGCACGAAGAAAACCAACACCGTGATCGAGGTACAGTACAGCTTTTCGCCTTTTTGACGACCAGAGCATCGTCATTCGACGCGCATGCTCTAATCCGTGGCGTTTGGCCACAATCACTTGAACTCGATCCGTTATAACACTTAGATATTGTTTGAGGACACTTTCCTGCAGTCTTTCATTCTTCCAATCATGATCAATTTGACGCGGCGTACCTGCATCCGACGACGCCGTTGTCTTTAGCTCTAAACTGCGGAATTTGCTGCCACCGCTCAACCTGAGCAGCCCCTGCAATATCTCGCGCAGTATTCGAGCATGAAGCGGGGATCGAACATATCTGTCTTCGTAGACTACCCCATCAGGCGCTCCATCCGCAAACCAACGCGACAGCCATTCAGCATTAGTGCATGCCTCCCGCCAAAATCGATCCCCGAGCTGACTGCAATCGCAATTCAGCTGATTGGTTATCTCAAACATCTGACAAGTGCCGGGCTTTTGATCCACAACATCTTGAAGCGTCAGTCTCCGATGCGGGGTAACTCGCCCGAATGGCTCCGCATTATACACGCAAACTGTAGGAGAGGTACCACGTGGTGATCCCCACTCTGGCCCCACAAGGAGCGACTCTGCCCCAAAGACGCCAAAACTTCGAGTTTGCCCTTCCCTAAACGTTTGCATTAATAGATAACCAGACCCGGATCTAGCCATAGATGCAGGAATTTCAACAAGATCGGCTCCAGCATACTGACAGAACGCAGCTAGGCCATGCAATGCCGGCCAGTCGACAGCTTTTCGCGTCTCTGCAGCGACACAAACCTGCACCATACCGTGAGCAACAGCGACAGAACGCGCCGCGACCCTCTTGAGCGCCCCAAAGTTCTGAGTCTCCCAGTTGCCTGGGTTCCCACCAACATACAGGCGAATACCGCGTAACGAGGGATCGCGCAATTCTTCCAGCATTACGTCTTCGATCAAGCGAGGCTCAAATCGCGTCTCCCCGCCAAAACACTGAAAATCGGCTGGCAGAACCAGCTGCTTGAGAATCCCGGAACGCAGCCAGTCGAGCAAACGCAGTCGATCAAGAGATTTAGCGTGTTGCTGCGAATCAAAGTCAAGTAAACAACCGTGACAATATCCATCGCACTTACATTCATCGAGTCGCCGCTCAACCGATTGAAGCAAGTCGCCTAGAACCCCGGGAAGTCCCGCAACATAGCCTGCACCCCCAGCGGCGGCATCGAAAAGAAAAATATCTCGAAATTTCTCGTCCCCTTCAGCCGACTCCTGAACTGCCCAACCCAACTCTCGTCGGTTGATGCCAAGATGTTCAGCGGCAGCATTGCGCAAACCCACAGCCAAGGATGTTGCAAGCTCGAGTGAAACCAGACGATCCAGCGCAAATGGATCCAGAAGACGCAACTGAAACATATCGGTGAATACCTCACCACCGAGGTGAAGGTTCCGCTTGATACTGTAGCCGTTGCCACTCCCCGAACATTGATTATCATCACTCGATTTCCGCCGATTGCGGCCCCGTAGCTCGGCATGAGTGCCGTGTGTCTCAAAGGGCACATCCGGAAAAGCGGATGCGAGCCCCTTTTCTGAAGCAGCTCGTCCACAATTCAGGCACAGGGCGTACCCATGGCTGTGGGCCCCATTATTGCGATAAAAAATCAGCCCCTCGCTGCTTACCCGCATCCTGCCAAGGGCTGGATTCAGCAATGACACCCACGAACCTCGGTCACAAGACAGCAAAGGTGGCAGGAAGGGAAGAAATATCGAATCATCACCCGCTGCCTGTGGCGCCCCGTCCATGTAGTCCACAGCGAAACCAGCAGGCCGTATGTACTCCGAAGACCGCACCCCCCTCTCACCACCAACCGTTTCGCCACAGCGTTCACACGAATCAGCAGGTCTGTGCCCCGTCCCAAACGAACCACATTTCAAACAACGCCAAAAATACCCGAGCGCCTGAATTTCCTGAACCTCGCCTTCGGAAGGCGGAATTTTCCAATGCATTGAAAGCCCGCTGGACTGATACGAGAGCCCATCGATTACAATACTGTTACCTGGCGCATACTCACGCAGCGCAATTGGTAACTCCCGAGACGGAAAACTTCTGAAACTCGACCGATCTCCTTCGCCACTGTCATCGCTTCCTACCGACCTTCGGGAAGCATTATCGGATTCCAGACTATTGTTCACGAATGGCAGCACATTCACCGGAAATCCATGTGTTGGCAGAAACCCGGCTGATGACAATTCCTTCAGCAAATACTCACCATCATGCCGTTCCAGACGGAACTGAGCCGCTTTGACCGATGGAGACTCAGCACTTCTGGACCACTCGATAGCCTTTTCCTTTTCGCTCTCCAAAGCGTCACGCTCGATCTTCCACTCTCCGAAAACATCATCAATTTCACGCCCGCACACCTGCGTCAACTGCTCCACAGAATCACACTCCAGTGTGGTCTGTAGAGTAAGAGTGCGTATTCCGCTGCGTATCGGTGGCGACGTTAAAGCCTCACGGTCTAGCCACCGTCGGAAATAACAACATCGTGACTCCCCCCCTTCACTCAGGTAGAACCACCCATTGGTCATCTTGTGCGCATTCCCTGTCTGCGTCACGAGAAACTGTGTCAGCAGGAAAGCATTCAAATGTCGCTGAACGATACGGCGACTGCTGAGGGCGACAACTGGTACGTGCACTGGCGTCTTAAAAGGCCACATCGTGTTTCTAAACACCGCTTGGGCATGTGGCTGATCCTGACATAATGTAAGCGTGCTTGAACGGCTCATATCTCTTCGACCCGCTCGCCCAGCACGCTGCAACCAGTTCGCCGGTCCGGGGGGCGCATTACACATTGCCACGGCACTTAAACCTCCAATGTCGATACCCATCTCCATAGTGGTCGAGCAACTAAGAATATTGGTCCTGTAGTCGCGAAATCGATTCTCCAAAGCTTGCAGTCGACTCTTCTTTTGCTGCCCAGAATGCTCAGCAATCTCTGCGTAGTCCGAATACATGCAGATTCGATCATTGAACTCGCTCCACACCCCTTGCCTGCGGAGACTCATCACAGACACATCTGACTCCAACCACTCGGAGATCGTTCGAGAATCCACTTTCGCCTTCTCAAAATGATGGAACGCAAAAGGAAACTTCGGAACTTCCAGTTCGGTCACAGCACCAGTCGCACACCAAGACGCGTCACTGTGATAGGGACTGACCCCTCGCAGAACGGCATCAACTGGCTGCAACGTAACTGGGCAAAACCACAATTTCTCTGGAATGCACAGGTTCGATTCCGACAATTTCAACTGAAAACCTTTCGCGCTTTGCTCCAAAATCCCCTGAGGAATTCGCTTCCACGCATGCTCAAGGACGTATTCAATCCAGTCTCGATCACCTCCCTTTTCCAAATCAAGCCGACCAGCCAATTTGAGCATCGTGATCAATCGATGTGAGCGGGAATGAATTGCCCTAATCGTAGGCCAGCGAAGCAACCCGGACTCGGAGCCCGCAGCAGCCATCCACTGCGAACTCACCTTAGTGCCAGACCACCTTTTAAAATACGAATCATAGACCACACAATTCCTTGCACGCAGTCCAAAATCCACAGACAATTTAAGAAACGCTTTCCAATCACCAATTGAGAATCCTTTGGCCGTCCATCCACTGGGCGCATCGCTGTTTTCCAACTGCGGAAATTGAAGGCTACTCATTCCTAACACTTCCATGGTAATTACGCGACGTCCTCGCTTCAGAAACTCCCGAGTAAGTAGCAGACGTGCCAAATCCTGGGGGCCCCGGACGGCGTCACTGTAGCGATTCCGGAGGGAATCGAGCATGAAGTTTTTAACTTCTACGGCCTGAGCCAATTTATCAACCATTTCCCCCCATGCAATCGATGGAAACACCTGCCGTTGAGTAAGATGTTCGTACTCGGCAACCCACTCCTGTTCTTTCCTTCGCAACCACGAATTGTCGGGATTCTTTTTGCACTCCTCAATATCCTCCCGCAACCGCTGGATTTTGGCGGAATCCGGAGGGGACCACTCACTCCACAATTTATGAAAAATGAAACTCCTGACAAAGTTGCTCTCAAATAGCCTCTGCGCACGCGCGGCGAATCCCGCCGTGCCTTGCCGAGAGTCGGAAAACGTTATTAGCTGTCTCCCCTTTCCTGGCAATTCCTCATCACGCAGGGGTGCGCTCTCCAGAATCGCGGGAATTGCCACATTCATTATGAACGGCGGGCGAAGCGTCAGAGTTCGGAAACGCAGACGCAGATTTTCAACTTTCCCTCCGACGCCACACCGCAGACAACTTATGGACTCAGCATCAAAACTAACCAAGGACTTCTCGGCAACGAACTCGCCGGAGATTCCATCATCATTCTCAGCCCCAGACTTCAGGTCACACCAGACGGGGAGTCCGCTGTTGGTTGGTCGCACCTCAAACAAACGCAATCGTTCCGCTCTGCTGAACTCTTCATTCTCTCGCTCGTTCAAGAAATCAGCGCCATCCCTCATTTCCTCAAACTCAAACTCCATCTCATCCTCAGGTTTTTGCTCGTTCCACAATACCGGCTGATACCGGATCGTTCCGCTCTGTTCGCACAGCGACATTGTTCCACCGAGAAAAATCTCCCCGCAGTCTTTGCAGGAAACCATCTCGAAAACGAGCGACTGACAATATTTGCAGGTTTTCCTGTGCTCCGTATACACTGCCCCGGCGTGCCACTCCTCAGATAAGAGTTTGCCTTCACGGCCACTGCACCGTGAATTCCAACAAGCATACAGTCCTGGTTGGGTTCTCAGGAAATAGTGCCCGCGCAGTGGTAGAATTGCCTGCTGACCGCGTCCATCACGAGGCGGCATCGAACATAAATCCAATATACGAGTCACCTCGCATTCACTCAAACCGTCAAGTTCCTCGCATATCTCAAACAGTCCCATCGGTGACTTGCCCAGAAGCTCCCGAATTCTCCTGATTTCGGGTACTCTCTCGAGACGCCCCCTAAGGCTGATATCATCCATAACATCAGCATCTTTGATCACCTCTGCCAGAGTCAAATCGGCACCCGCAGGCCGGATTCCGGGGACAACGCGGCGACCAGTTACGACATGCACCTGCTCAGTGGCGACACCAGCGAGGTCCGCAAGGAACTGCCTCAATTTCTGCCTGGAGTCGTCAGAATTATCGCCGATCGTTGCTGAAGTCGCAATAAACCGGACTTCCGCTGGCCGTACACCAAATGCCAGCATTACCCGTCTCAACAACAAAGACACCTCGGCCGCACACGAACCCAGATATGTATGCGCCTCGTCCAGCACGATCCACCGCAGCTTTCCCTTCGACATGCGAAGAATCGGGGCATCCTCCTGACGCACCAACATGTACTCGAGCATGGTCGCGTTTGTAACCAGAATCGGTGGGGGGCTTTGCCAGAGCGCCTGCCTCGAAAGTACCCCCTCCGGCGAAGAATCCGCAGTTCCCCTCGTCTGGTCGCGGGGCGTCGCACCGTTGTACAGACAAAAGCGGACCCCACCGTCAAGGGCAGAAGTCCACGCTGCCAGCCTCTCCTTTTGCGAATTTATCAACGCGTTCAGCGGGTAGAGAAACAGTGCCCTCACTCCCTCAAGTCGACGATTCCTTGCGGCGACATATTCCGAGATCAGATCATTGATAATGGGTACGAGGAAACACTCTGTTTTTCCGCTGGCGGTCCCAGTGCTAACCACAACCGATTGAGGCTTCTTTCGATGCAGGATCTCCCACGCCTCCAATTGATGACGGTAGGGATAACGTTCCCGCGGAAACGCCTTGCTGCGATCTCGGGGTGACTCCAACGCCTCGATGGTCTTCAAATGAAGAAAACGACATTCCCCCAACTTACGGTCAGCACTTTCGTACTCAAACAGAGCCTCAAAGACGGGTTCGGCCTGAAATGATCTCGCCCCTTCGCCCGGCAGCTTCTCCAACTCCGCTGCCAAATACTCCCGCAGTGCGGAATTGGCAACGCGCAGCGAACTCAGAGATGCCCTCGAGGTCCGTTCTGAAAAACAACGGTAGAGGGAACCGAAATACTCTCTCATCATGCATTTCCTCGCAAAACGGAAGCCCCGAAACAATCCGGGGCTGTCGCTAGTCGCTTGGCTGCCAACAAAAAGCAGCAATGCTCGAAACAGCTATCAAAATATTCCGGGTCAACTCCACGAAACTGCTGCAATACTCGACGATCTTCATCAGTAACGGTGACGTCAAACACACTGCAATACACCGCATATAACGGCGCATTTAACATGCCCAACTGGTTATCGTGATACTGGGATACATCTCCCCATATACCCGGCAGATCAGCAAATTCCTTCATCGCAGCCCGAATGTTAGTCAGTGGGAGATTAGGCCAAATGTCTCTGGTGTCACTCATATCCCCGGTGAACCGCAGGATAAGATTGGACCGCAACTCTTCAACTTTTCGCTTCACATCAGCGTACAAATGGGGCGTAGCAAGAAGTTGTGAGTCATCTTTCGACGCGACCGGCAGTCCCTGTAAACGAAACACTCGATGCACCACAGCACGCACACATCGCAAATGCGCAGGCAAAGCAGAGTTTTCCCCAAGCCAGTCCGATACAAAAGCCCTGAAGTGCCGTTCAACCGTCGATTGCGTCTGCGTTTCAGTCAGGTTATCCCAAAGGTTGGAGCCAACTGCCACCCATCTCGATATTGGTACAGCGGCCCACAGGAACGGTAAACGCTCCATGCGTTCCCAAAACCACGCATACTTACCCATATGGATGCTCAGAACTACCGCGGCAAAAGGACTCCGAGCCACCGCAACAACAGCATCGAACGTTGCCATCGGCCGAATCCGCGACGCCTCCACGAGCCGTTCAATTTGGCCCCACTCCTCTGACAATGGGCGATCTGAAATCCTCGAGACACTCGAATCCAATAATTGACGACGCTCGTCACGATCAACCACCTTCATAACCTTAGAAAATGAAGGCGGGACAGGTATCCCGGGGACATCCGCCGGCTGTGACCCCTGCGAATTAATCAGCACTGGTCTGAGACAACGGTGCGAGTCAACAAAGATGGTTGCCAAATAGGGCCCGGGCGGCAAACGCCCGATCGCGATACGCCAAGCTCCGCATCCGGTCTCTGACACATACTCATCAACTGGCTGACTCAAATCACTTATCGCCATGAGCTCAAACGTCAACTGCCTGTGCTCAAGGCCGAGCCCTTTCATCACTTCAGAAGGAATTGCAAGATCTGCAAACGCCTCTTCCCCAATCGCGGGATCAGAGTAGACTGGCTTTAGCAACGCTATGAATTGATGCACTCGAAAGGTTTTCAACGCTTGCCCGGCACTTCCTTGCCGAACCTCCAAATACACACACTCATCAAGTGAGTCACTGGTCGAGAGAATTGCCTCAACTCGCGATCGCACAACCGACAACGGCAGCTCAAAACAGCCATGGTCACTAACCTCCCCGACAGGCCTCATATGAGCAAGAAAAATATTTGGCTTCTTCAGAAAAACACCGGGAGTCCCCCTATCTGAACTAACAACCTGAAGCGTCCGATAATCAAATTCCTCTATCGACAAGTCCCCCCGTAATTGTACGCCGCCTAAATCAATTAAACGAACCTCTTTGCAGGGGCACGTACACTTAATAACAACAGTGTCTCCGTTTCTGAACTGCAACTGGACTCGCACAAATCGTGGTGCATGGTCGGTAATAACCTTAACTGACACTATCCACCAAACTCCTTTTAACACAACCCGAGATTCAATCTCCTCACTAGCCTCCGGCTGCACACAGGCCAAATCTTTCGAGGTAAGGTGTAGTTCGCCAGCTTTCGCCTTTATCTTAAACCGAAAATCGACCGGCAGCACGATACACCGATACTGCGCAGTCACCTCGCCATCAGCGATCATACGGTAGGTGACCCTGCCAAACGTATCTTCGCTGCGACTCCGGTGCCGAAGCCCATTTGTATCTCCATGCCAAACCTGAACACTATGCGCACTTATCGGACACACTCGGCCATCACTCATCCATTTGCTCAATTTCGGAGGCCCCAGAAACACGTGGTTGCCATTAACTCCCAATTGACACCGTGCTCCGTGGGCCGTCAACTCCTCGGCCAGATTCGCTCGCTCCCTACATCGAATCATGTATGTCTCGCCACCAGAGACCACTCGCAGTTCTCCATTCAGCAAAACAACATCTGCTCCTAGCAGGTTTCCTGCATGTTCGATGCTCTTAAGCGGCTGTAAATCCGAAACTTTTACATCACACGGCAGGCGTACAAGCACCTGCTCTCGTGTCGTTCTGACACTTCCAGTACCGATGAGTTCCCCCGGACCTACCAGACCGTCAGAAGAAACAGCGAATACCCAAGGCACCGCAGCATCAAGATTCTCGCCACCACGCACCGCGACAAATATCGGTGGACGACTTCCGGAGACCGCTTCAACCTGAATCTCAGAGACGCAATTGCTGCCCGCCAGTGGCAACCCATCAGTGCTCAGACTCCAGTTCCCTTCCGACCGCGTACGTCGAAGCCGCCCGGCTACCTGCCTCGCGAGTCCCGACTTGAGAAACAAGGTCATACTGCCCTGTAAGTCTCGATCTGTGCAGGACAAAAACTCTGCTACCGCAGCAGAGGAGATCTCGGACGGGCCCACAAGCTTCCGCGTCAGGCAAAAAGCCCCGTCCCGTAACCTGCTCAGCAGTGACTCCACACGGGGAAGCACAGGCGTATCTTCAGGAGTCGACTGATCCAACAATCCCAGCAGTAGTTCCTCAGAGTGAGGGTCGTCCACCCGCAGCGGAATCGACTCCCGCCACTTCGGATTTCGCTTGTCGAGCCCCTCGCGGCGCGACTTGCCGTCAACTTCATCGCTGGTCCCAAGTCGCCTCAACCTCACTACTGACGTCAGTAGATCCAGGGTGAGGTCAATTACGAAATCATTTCGCAGTGACGCTGCAAGCAAATGGAGTTCGTTCATAACCAAATCCTTCGGTTCTGAGGTCGGGAATCGCTCCATGTTTCTCAAGACAGCCTTGAAGAATCGCCCTAGGGAGGAGCTATGGCGTTTCAGGGCTCTCAGAGGTAGCCCCCCCTGACACACCAAAGAAGCAAGATACCTCGTGGAATTTGCCAGTTTAATCGTCTCCAACTTCCACCAAAGCAAACCACGATGCGTCAACTCACTACGGCTATTCAAGGCATTTGCGCGCTGAAATGCTTCCCCGGACAGACATAGTCCGTCTGCAAAGATTCCGTCCCATTTCCACGTGCCAGTCTCGTGCGTCCGACAAAACCACTCCGCCGCGAACAGACAGAAGGCCGCACAAGCCAAATCCCCCTTCAACTCAGTTTGGTTGCGAAATTCATGCGCGAGCGACTCGGCAAGAAGTTCCTGCTCACGATCTGTCACACGGTAAGCATACAGTGCTCTACCATCGGGCTTCTCCAGTCCGTTACGACTCAATAATGCACTGACAATCTCGCGATAATGCATTTCTGACATGACTCCCAACTGAACTGCTGCCGCTTCTCACCCACGATTCAGCCTGTTCGCTATGGCCAGACCAATTGACATTAGGTCATCCGCCTTGTTCCGGTTGATAGGCACGCTTTGCTAACTCTTTCATTTGCTTCTCATGCTCTGGCTGCCAAGAAACGACACTGAATTGGTACTTGCGTTCTGCTCGCCGTGACTTAAACACTTCCAAGCCGGCATCCATTAAAATCACATGATTATCAAATCGAAGTAAACGTCCATGAGCACCGTCTGCGAAACCCTCCTGCCGCCCCATGAACCATTTACTTTCAACAACGTACACGGTCAGCGCTTGCACACCGCCGCGACTAGACCGAAAACCTGAAAGCGACTTGTGTAAAACTGAGGGATCGCGACCCTCGGGAGAAGTTATCAGCTTCACAACACATTTCCCCCCCGCCCCATCGAGGCGTTGCAGAAAGTTGAACCACGCTCCAGTACTACCCTCGGTATTAACGCCAGTATACCGATCAATAACAACGATTTGACGAGAATGCCTTGCCAGCATTGCGAAACGCTCTTCCCAAATCTTATTCACGTCATCGCAAGCTTTTATCGGAAGTTCTCTTCTCATCCGAAATTGCTTAATTGAAGGCAAACGATCAAATGAGCGAAAGCGAACCAACTCGGGCACCTCTGGGGACACACATCTGCTGGTCGTAAGATTTCCAAGTCCAAAAACCGCAGCTCGCGTATCTTCCAGGCAAACGACCATTGCCACGTTTTTGTAGGGCTGCAGATCGTGAACCTCTGCACACCTCGAAACAGACGGGCAAGCCTCCGGTGCCTCGAACATTCGAAGGGTGTTACGTGAAAGCATCTGCTGATATATCTTTCGAATGCTTTGCGGTAAAGCATCAATTGACTGCCTGATCTCGCAGGCATTCCACTTCCCACGATGCACAAGAACTCCGTGTTCACGCCACGCTTCAACGAAACGCTCATGTTGCTCAACAAGGTCGTGCGTCACCTCAGACGCCGTTCCTGCGGTCAGAGCATCAGCATCAAGCGCAAATTTAATCAACATCAATCGTAACTCCTCGGGTACCGCTCGAGGTACCCGTCATCGAAGAACCCATCAGGCCATTCGTCAATGAATTCACCGCCCTCATCCAGACGCAATTCCGTTACTGTTGCTCCGTCCTCATCAGATTGCACGTAGAGCACGGCGACATCACAGGACCTCAAAACCTTTTCACGAATCCGCCGCTGTAATCTCAAGATCATCAGTTCACTGTGCGTCTCAACAATCCACTGTTTGTTGCACTCCGTCACACCTGCGTACACATAGAGACAATTCCATCGATACCCTTCGCCATCTCCCTCCGTATACCCTTTTTTCACATCATCGAGGTATGGATAGTTACTCCGAAGTGCCTGTCCATCCTTGTCTCGCGCTGTTCCGCTGGTGTGAATGATGAAGTCTGCCAATTGAGCCTGCAGCCGCGGGTGCAGGTGCAACTCCGGCTGTTCACAACACAACACCCGAGGTTCCCCGGACAAGCCTTTCACGAGAATCGGCAAGAGTTGCCCTATACCATACCCAACGTCAGTGAGTGCAATCGTTGTGTTCGTTCGCAAATCTGTCAATTCGGGCTGCAAAATCTTATGCCCTGTTACAGGTTTGCTGCGTTGCATATTAAGCCGATACGCTGTGTTCAAAGACCGCAGCCAGAAGTTAACTCGTGCCACCAGCCCTTCGGATGTACTGCATTCACTGAACGCCCGCGTTAAGTGGTCCTGCGAGTGTTCCATTTGCTGGTCCGTGTAGAATCTTTGCGGAATTCCGCGATGCGGCTCAATGTGCACGATTTTCTTACAAAGCCTTTTGAGGCGATCCCCTAGCAGTTTGGGTGTCAAACTAACATCGAAGTTGTGCAGCGATTTCGGCTCCTGCTTCAAAGCTGGATTCACTTCCGCAGGTCGGACACTCTCCAGCCCTAGCAACGGCCCCGGCAGCGCTCCGTCTGCTTTTGCAATGCTGGAAGCCAGCAACTGCGCATACTGTTCTTTCTTCGCATCCCAGTCACCGCCACTTAAATAATGACTGGTTATTACGACGTAACGACCTGTCGACCGGAAACGCGCGGCTTCCAGATACGAACACCACTCTGAGTAATTTTTTACGGAAGCCGACTGTCCTGACGAATGCGGACGCACTCTGAATCGATCCCAACAAGGTGCGGAATCATCATCTTCGAGATCTTCGAAATCATCTTCATCCCGATCAAGTATCAGATCCACTGGTGGTTCCTCAGCAACCAGTGGCCAAAATCGATAACGAACCAAAGTCAGACTCCCCGGTGACAACGCACGATTCTCAGGAAACGCCGCGTTGAAACGCAGTTCCATCAGGGAATTTGCCCCCATGACCTCCCTGTTTTTCTCAGCCCCCTCATCGGACCATTGCACTTCAATGCCCAATGTTCGGCCTATCTCATGACGGTTGATTAGTGCGGCAAAACTCCCCAGGGAAACCAGTGGGCCCTCCGGCATCAATTGTGGCGAATCTGAATCAACAGTTTGACGCAGCAGCAACAGAGATTGAAGCAGGGATGTCTTGCCGCTGCTGTTGGGGCCGTAAACAAGCGTTATCGGGGCCAGCCTGACCGGCCCTGAATCCTGAAAACCCTTGAAGTTTTTGATCCGAAGGTGCCTTATCATCTGCTCCGTCTCCTGCAGCAAGGTTGATCTTCAATTGTGTAGTCATCTCGATGATTAGTCTGCGGCTCGCGTGTGACGTCGTGCAGCTTGTCTGCCGGTGGTTTTTCCTTAGACCTGCATCTATCCGCCCCCTTACTTCACGCGGAACACTTTCATCACTTCGTCACCGAGGTGGTTGATCACTTTCACCGCAATGCGACCGGAGGTGGGTTTGGCAAACGGACGGCTGGTGTCACTGTTCAGTGTCGCCCACGCGTCCTCGCTGATCTCGGCCTTCAGCGTCGTTTTCAGTGATTTGTAAGGATCCGACTGGCCCAGAAAATAGGCGTGACGCACAAAGAAACTCTCTTCGTTGTAGTCCGTATCAATAAACCAGCAGGCAATCCCGTCCGTGTTGTTGCTGACCACTTCCCCGGTCTGCGGTTTAAAAATGTCCACGCCGAACAGACGCACCACACACTCGCCGTCCGGCACCGTCGCTGCCGCTGCCACAAACAGCTCGTTACGCGCCGTGCGCTCATGCAGCCGCGCCTGCTGAGTCGCCAGTTTGGTCAGCTCCTGCTCCAGGTGCAGCTGCGTCTGGTCCGCCGCAACAGCCGCTGCCGGCTTTGCCCCATCTGCGGATTTGCCCGCTTTACCAGCCGCTTTCAACTTCTTTTGCAGTTCGGACTGCTGCTGCTGCAAATCCCGCAGACGCGAGGCCAGGTCCAGCTGCTCTGCCTGCACTCTGCTCACTTCCCCCCGCAGCTCAGCACTGCCGCCCTGCAGCAGCACAATGTCCGGCTCACCGAATATCACAAACAGATTGCCACTGCCCGTCGATTTCAAATCTTCGCCCATGTGAAGGTCCGCGTTCATTCGCGCCTTCAACACCGGGATCCGTCCCAGCTTACTGAATTCCGTCGTGTGCGCTTCGAAGTTGAAGGCACAGGCAATCAGTACATCAAACCCGGCTTCCACAGCTTCCCGCGCAGCCGCGACCAGATCCGACCGGGACACCGTACCGAATTCCGGGCCGATAAAAATGGCGGCCCGTTTCTCCACCTCAGCCGCTTCGGTGTCATCCACCGCCGGCGACGGCAGGCTGCCGGGCACTGCCGCAGCATCAGGTTCCGCAAACGCACTCCACTTGCCCTCCGCGCAGACAAATCGGCCCGGCCACGGCGTCAGCGAACTGAAGCGAATGCGATTCTCTCGGTGCGGCTGCTGCACACCAGCCCGCCGCAGATTCTCCAGAATCATCTGGTCAAATGACTGCAGCCGATACGCCGACTGCGCTTCAGCCAGCTGCAGCGGGTCAATCAGACTGTCATCGTCATTGACCCCCAGCATGCGGTGCGGACTGAGACTTTCCACGGTGAACGGACCGGCCACGCGGACCTTCTTCCGATCTTCGTAGGGTTTGTCGTACAGATACTCAAACTCCGCCTTCGCCGCGATGGATTTGTCAATTTCCTGCTGCCGGGCAATGCGGGCCTGCCACCAGTCTGAGTGTACATTGCGAGTTTCCGGGGGCCACGCCTCGTTCGCCTCGCGAGGAATCTCCCATTCCTGCCACGTCTTTTTCAGGGCCGCGTTCAGTTGTTCCCGCAACGGCTCCAGCCGCTCCTGCCATTTCTCCCAGACCACATCGATTTCGGCGTTGTTGGCGATCGATTTCAGAGTGATGTGCGGCACTCGCTCGTACACAAAACCGTGGCGAATGTCGTTATACGCCGGCTTACTGCTGGGCGTGGAACGGCTGACTTCGGCTTCCTTGATCTGGCCGTCGCGGGAATCCGCCAGCAGGTAATACGGATAGCGAGCTCCCATCAGGCGTGCGCGAGCCAGCGCCAGTGCAACTCGCGAAGTGTCAATGGTAATCCAGCGCCGGCCCCACTCCTCCGCGACAGTGGCCGTGGTGCCGGAACCGCAGGTGGGGTCCAGAACGAGGTCGCCAGGGTCGGTGGCCATCAGGATGCAGCGTTGGATGACTCCAATATTTGTCTCGACGACGTATGCCTTTTCCGACATAAAGCCCGCTTTGCTTGTGTCCAACCAAATGTTCTTGATGGGACTCAAAGGGTTGTCGTCGAAGAAGCGGACGTAACGCAAATTGTTTCCGACTGTCTCTACACGACATCCTCGCGCTAAACGCTGGAGGCCAACGGGATAATTGGGTTTCCAATGACTGTTCGGAGACGGATGAAATATTTTACCTTCATGCTCAAAAGGTGTCGGTTGAGGCGACTGCCCTTGGCCGTTCAGGTTGTCCGAAGAATAAACACGCCACGATGAATCTAACGCGCCCGCGTTTTCCTTTTCCTCGGGTGTCGCCGGGCGACGATTAAACGGCCCAATTTCCACGCGGTTGTAACCGGAACCTTCTTCGCCCAATCCTTTCTTGCCCTCTTTCATTTTCCGCCACTTCAACTGCGATTTGTCCTTTGCATAGATCAAGATGAAGTCGCCGATTCGTGACAGATGCGCAGAAGGTAATCCGCCGGTCGTCGCAAAGTTAATTGTGGATACGTAGCTTGAATCACCAAACACCTCATCCATGACCGCCCGGACCCGGTGCACGTTTTCATCACCGATCTGCACAAAGATGCTACCTGACTCCGTCAGCAGATCTCGAGCAACGGTGAGTCGATCGCGCAGGTAGGTCAGATAGC
>VFQT010002471.1_pt1 | contig 18892 bp, 17 predicted proteins | sample 3512381 | NCBI WGS metagenome assembly VFQT01 (sample SAMN10412376, study PRJNA504923) | tailings metagenome | isolation source: Relicate 2 Philex TSF3 active mining site | place: Philippines: Tuba, Benguet | collected 2017-08-29
AAGCGCTGGTGATCGGGAGCGACCCATGGCAACCAAGAAATCCGCGAAATCCAGCGCACCTGCCGCCGGGACGGGCAATCTGAAATTCTGGGGCTGGCGGCGCGAGAATGGACGCGTCGGTGTGCGCAATCACGTCATCATCCTGCCGCTCGACGACCTGTCGAATGCGGCTTGCGAGGCGGTCGCCAACAACATCAAGGGTACACTGGCGCTGCCGCACCATTATGGCCGCCTGCAATTCGGCGCCGACCTCGATCTGCATTTCCGTACACTCATCGGCACCGGCTCGAATCCGAATGTGGCAGCCGTCGTGGTGATCGGTATCGAGGACGGCTGGACCGACCGCGTCGTCAAGGGCATCGCCAAGACCGGCAAGCCGGTGGTCGGCTTCGGTATCGAGGGACATGGCGACATCGCGACCATCGCCAAGGCCTCCTACAAGGCCAAGGAGTTCGTGCAGTGGGCTTCCGAGCTGACGCGCGAGGAGTGCGACATCTCGGAGCTGTGGGTCTCCACGAAGTGCGGCGAGAGCGATACGACGACCGGGCTCGGCTCCTGCCCGACCGTGGGCAACATGTACGACAAGCTGATCCCGAAGGGTGTCACCGGCGTGTTCGGCGAGACCAGCGAAATCACGGGCGGCGAGCACATCTGCCGCGAGCGCGCGATCACCAAGGAGATCGGCGACAAATGGTACAAGGTCTGGAAGGCCTACCAGGAGGATGTGATCGAGGCCAACAAGGTCGACGACCTCTCAGAGAGCCAGCCGACCAAGGGCAATATCGCGGGCGGCCTGTCCTCCATCGAGGAAAAGGCGATGGGCAACCTCGAGAAGATCGGCCGAGCGTGCCGGTACATCGATGTGCTCGAGCCGGCGGAGGCCCCTGCGAAGGGGCCCGGCCTCTATTACATGGATACGTCGTCGGCGGCAGCGGAGTGCGTGACGCTGATGGCGGCGGGCGGCTGGGTGGTGCACACTTTCCCGACCGGCCAGGGGAACATCATCGGGAATCCGATCGTGCCGGTGATCAAGATCTCGGCCAATCCGAAGACCCTGCGGACGATGCCGGAGCACATCGACGTCGACGTGACCGGAATCCTGCGCCGCGAACAGACACTGGACATGGCGGGTGATGCGCTGATCGACATGATCATCCGCACGGCCAACGGCCGTCTCACGGCCGCCGAGGCTCTCGGCCATCGCGAGTTCGTCATGACGAAGCTCTACCGCAGCGCCTGACGGCTTCGGAAGCGCTTCGGCAATCGCAGCGGTGCGCCGCCGGGACATCGTGTTCCGGCGGCGTCCTTGTCTCCAGGGCAAGCGAGGGTGCGATGGCAGGTGATGCAGGACACGTCGTTTCGATCGGCGAATGCATGGTGGAACTGGCGCGCGGGGCGGACGGCCGGTTCGGTCTCGCGTACGGGGGAGACACCTTCAACACGGCCGTGTATCTCGCCCGCTGCGGTATGCCCGTGTCCTACGCGACTGCGCTGGGCGACGATCCCTACAGCGCGGGCATCATGGCGCTGGCCAAGGTCGAGGGGATCGACACGGCGCTGATCGAAATCGTTCAAGGACGTATGCCGGGCCTTTATCTCATCGAAACGACGGCGGCAGGGGAACGCACCTTCCACTACTGGCGCGATCGCTCGCCGGCGCGCGAGCTGCTCGAGGGCCCGGCGGCGGAGCGTATCGCCGCGGCTCTGCCGAAGGCCAGAGCGGTCCTGTTCTCCGGCATTACGCTGTCGCTCTATTCCGCAGGTGGGCTCGACCGGTTGGCACAGGCCCTGTCGGCCGCAAAGGCGTCTGGCGCGCACATCGTCATGGACGGTAACTTCCGGCCGCGTGGCTGGAATGGCGATCTGGCCCGGGCGCGCTCGGTATTCGCGCGGTTCTGGGCGCTTGCGGACGTGGCGCTGCCAACGCTCGAGGACGAGACGATGCTATGGGGGGACAGGCGACCGGACGACGTCGTCGAGAGGCTGCGGGGATTTGGCATCGCCGAGATCGTCGTCAAGCAAGGGGCCGATGGCGCCACGTGCGTTGCCGACGGCACGACGGTCCACGTGCCAATCCCGGAGAAAGTCCAGGCCGTCGATACGTCTGCGGCGGGCGACAGTTTCAACGCCGCCTATCTGGCCGCACGCCTGAGGGGAGGCGGCGCGCAAGCCGCGGTGCTCGCCGGGCATCGCCTCGCGGGTGTCGTCGTGCAGCATCGTGGTGCCATCGCACCACGCGCGGCGACGGCAACGGCAACGGCGATCTGACGGGACGGCACGCGCTTGCGTCTCACGTGTAGCCGCGCTCGCCGAAATCGCTTTCGTGCGCGCTGTCTGCGGCGGCGGCATCGGGGGCGGCGGTATCGGGCGGAGCCCAAGTCAGCCCTTTGTAATTGAACCCCTCGGCAAGCGTCGGCTTCACGATTTCGAAGAACGGCGAGAGATCGAAGTCGGCCGGCGCGTAGAGGCTGTGATGGCGGATGTGGAGGATTTCCTGGCGTCGTCGGGGGCTCAGACCTTTACGCGTCGCATCCGACAGCTGCACCCGCGGTAGGATCGGATAGCGGACGCGGCCGAAGGCTTCGGCAATGAGGGTGGAGCAGATGGCGCGCGTGGGCTCGCCCGAGCCCAGTGCGATCATGCGCCTGCGCCAGCGGGTCGGGACCGGCGGTGTGGGGAGCAGATAGCGCATCAGATCGACGATATTGCGCATGTCGTATTGCGTGCCAAGCCGCGAGATCATGAACGCGAGCACGGCTTCGCGGTCGTCGGCGGTCAGGCCGACCGGCCGGCAGATACGGATGTGGAAGCGCTCGTATTTCGTGAGCGGTACGGCGATGCAGCCAAGGCCCAGCTCGACTTCGATGAGCATGTGCGGGTCCGCGCTACCGTCCGGCGACGGAATGCGGTCGCCGACGTAGAGGGCCGCATGCGACCAGGATGACTGCGTGAGGTACTTGATCGCCGTCGACAGCTTACTGGCTCCGGCGATCAGGAGCACGTCGCCGGGCCGCAGTGTGCGCCGCAACGCATCGCGGTCCGGAGGGATGAAGGGCTCCTGACCTTGCGGCTCGTGCTGGAGGCGTCGGCCGAGCCAGTGTCCAAGCCGATCGAGGAGGTGATCGAACGTGTTCATCGCCTCGACATTGGCCGCGCTGCCTTGTGTTGCGATCGAGGGGCCGGCGGCATGCCGGCGTTGCGATGCCTCATGCCGGAACGAAGACGGGTAACGTCAGTTCCGGCGTGGCGATCTCGAACACGACTTTCACGGGCATGCCGATCTTTATGGCGTCGGCCGGACCGCGATATTGCGCCTGCATGCGCACGCCCTCCGCGAGATCCACGGTCAACAGCGTGTAAGGCAGGTCGCCCTTGAAGCCGGGATGGAAGGGATGGTGCGCGATCGTCCAGCTGTGCACGGTTCCGCGGCCGGAGGCCGCCACCCACGTCGCGTTCATCGAGTAGCAATAGGGGCATACGGGGCGGGGATAATGGCGGACCTTACCGCAGTCGGCGCAGCATTGCAGCTTCAGCTTTCCCTCCCGCAAGGCGGCCCAATATGGCTCGGTGTCCGGGCTGGGCTCGGGCAGGGGCTTCATATACGTGGCTTCCATTGTGCTCGCCTCCCTCACGCGCGCGCCATGATGGCGATGGCGCCATCTCCCATGTCACCATAGCCGGTGACGAGGCCGACCTCCGCGTCCTTGACTTGGGCCCTGCCGGCCTCGCCGCGCAACTGCCGGACGAGTTCGACGATGTGGTTCATGCCGGCCATGTGGGCCTGACTCAGTAATCCGCCGTGCGTGTTGACGGGCAATCTACCGTCGAGGCGAATGGCGCCCGAGGCGACGAACGGTCCGCCCTCGCCCTTCTTGCAGAAACCCATGTCTTCGAGCTGGCACATGACGATGTAGGTGAAGCAGTCGTACACTTCGGCCACATCGATGTCGTCGTGTGTGACGCCCGACATCTGAAAGGCGCGCGGGGCGGCCTTGGCGATACCCAGTCGCGTCATGTCGGGCCGCTGGGTAATGGCGGAGGGCGAGTCGGGATGGCCCTCGGCGATGCCGAGAACCTGAACGCGGGGCTTGGCCATATCCTTCGCCCGCTCTGCGGAAGAGACGACGATGGCGCACGCACCGTCGCTCTCCAGACTGCAATCGAAAAGGCGGAGCGGATCGGAGATCATGCGGGAGTTCTGGTGATCCTCGATTGTCAGCGGCTTCGTCATCATGGCATTCCCGTTCAGGATCGCGTTGTGACGCGTCGAGACGGCGATTTCCGCCAGTTGCCGGCTGGTCGTGCCGTAGAGTTCCATGTGGCGGCGCGCCATGGGCGCGTAGAGCTGCGCCGGGGCAATGGCGCCCGAGGGCATCTCGAACTCGCCGATGGTGCGAAACTGCGGCATTTCCCGAACGCGCGAACCGATGCGGCCGCCCACACCGGAAGAACCGTTGCGGCCGAGGGGGATCAGGACGTGGTTACACACGCCTGCTTCGATCGCGGAAATGGCGCATTGGACGCTCGCAACCGCGCTGGCACCGCCCAATGGCGTGACCGCGGAAAATTTCAGATCGGGAATGCCGAAGTTGGTGATGAAGTCCTCGGCGACGACGGCCATGCTGCCGTAGACGATGACACCGTCGATGTCCTTGGGATCGAGACCGGCGTCGCGGATCGCCGCCAGAGATGCCTCCATCTGCAACGTCGTGACGCTCTTGCCCGAGCGCTTGGAGTACATCGTGTCGCCGACGCCGGTGATCGCACCCTTACCCTTGAGTGACATTGCCGCTTCCTCCTGGTGACCTCTCTGGGGCCGCTGCTGGCCCGAGAGCGTGGACCAACCCGCGAGCCGAGGCAACCGCCAGATTTTCACGTTGCGACAGGTTGTGCGCGAGATCGTCCGTGAACACGGAAGTGCTTGACGAGACATGCGGATTGGTGGTGTTGGACTTGACACGACGGGGGGCGGCTGTATCGTCCGGCCGTCCGTTGGGGAGCGGTCTCACGCGGGACACCGAGTCATCGGCAAGTCCGAGGTCGCCTATATCGTTGCCGCCGCAAGAGGCGGAGTATCCAGGGAGGTTACGAATGTCCATTCGTCTTCGCGCCGGTGCCACGGCGTTGTCCGCGTTCGCTCTGACACTCGGTGCAGGCGCCGCGTTCGCCCAGCAGTACAAGCTCGAGATCTCGCTCGAGACGGGTCCGAACCATATCCGCAACATCGGCGTGACCGAGTGGGCCGAGGAGCTTCACAAGAAGTCCAACGGCAAGCTCGACGTGAAGGTGTTCCACGGCGCAGCCAAGTACAAGGACACGGACGTGCCGAAGGCGCTGAACCAGGGCGCGCTCGACATGGGGTTCCCGGGTACGTGGCAGCTCGGCAAGTTCGTGACGGATTTCGACGTCGTCGACCTGCCCATTTTCTTCGGCCGCTCGCAGGAAGAGAATTATGCGGTCTTCGACGGCGCGGCCGGCAAGACACTAGCCGAGAAGTACGAGAAGAAGCTGGGTGTGAAGGTCATCGGCAAATGGCTGGACCTCGGCTTCCAGCACACGCACTCCACCTCGAAGCCCATCAAGGTCCACACCGACCTGAAGGGCATGAAAATCCGCATTCCCGGCGGCGCGGCCAACATCGCCCGCTACGAGGCGCTGGACGCGAACGCGATCAAGATCGCGTGGCCGGACGTGCCCCAGGCCCTTCAGCGCGGCACGGTGGACGGACTTGCGACGACGTTCGAGTCGATCCGCAGCGCAAAGCTGTGGGATAGCGGTCTCAAGAACTCGTACATGAGCCAACACTCCTTCAGCCAGTACCTGCCGTCGATCAGCGGCAAGTCTTGGGCGAAGTATCCCAAGGACATCCAGGACCTCATCACGAGCACCTGGGCGGCCAAGATCGACAGCCTGCGTGAGCGCGCCCGCAAGCGTCAGGCCGAGGCTCTCGAAGCCGCCAAGCAGAACGGTGTGAACGTCGTGGCTCCGTCGGCGGACGATCTGGCGGCTGCGCGCAAGAAGCTCATGGCCAAGCAGGACGAGCTGATCAAGGAGCTCAAGATCGATCCGGCTCTGGTCAAGCAGGTCGCGGAAGTTCTGAAGTAACGAACCGATCCACACAGGTCCGGGACCGGGCTCGCTCGCCCGGTCCAGCCTGTGCCGAGACGGCCGCGTCGCGCGAGCGCATGCGGTCGTCTTCCTGCATTCTTCCGTCATCCAATGTGGGACTGCGAGAGCGCCGATGCTCACGAAAATAGAAAATGCGCTCATGGCGCTGTTCGTCACGCTTGCCCTTGGGCTCGTGTGCTACGAGGTCGTCGTGCGGTACTTCTTTCCGAGGTATCTGACCGATTTCGGTCTCGAACTGACCGTCTACTTCACCGTCTGGGCGATCTTCATCGCCGGCGCCCCTCTGATCCGCGAGGGGCGGCATGTCCGCGCCGACATCCTGATGCACATGCTGCCGCCCGGTGCGCAGCGCCTGCTCGAAATCCTCGGCCTGCTGGTCGGCCTCGTCTTCGCTTCCGTCCTCGCCTACTACGGCTGGCTGATGGTGCAGAACTCCATCGAACTCGGTGAAAAGAGCGAGAGCTCGCTGCGGCTTCCGCTCGTCATCTACTACGCATCGCTACCGGTCGGCATGACCTTGATGATCCTGCCGTTCCTGAAGCGTCTCTACGACTTCATCTTCCGTTTCGATCCGGCGACAATGCTGGTCACGGAAGAGCATGTCGCTCGCGATAAATAAGCACTGATCCACGGGAGCGAACATGTCGCCCTTCGTCGTCCTCGGCCTGCTGTTTCTCTTCTTGTTCCTGGGTCTGCCGATCTACCTTTCGCTGGGATTCCTGGCGATGCTGCTGTTCTGGCACGAGGGCACACCACTCGTGTCGTTGCCGCAGCTGCTTGTGGATCACCTGAACTCCGAGACGCTGCTTGCCGTTCCGCTGTTCGTCATCGCAGCGACGTTCATGCAGCGCGGTGGTGTGGCTGGAGCTCTGATCGACAGCGCGCAAGTCTGGGTCGGACGCTCACGCGGTGGTTTGGCGCTGGTTTGCGTCGTCGCGTGCACGATCTTTGCCGCGATCTGCGGCTCGTCGGTGGCGACCGCCGTCGCGATCGGCTCGATCCTGATCCCCGCGATGGTGCAGCGCAAGTACGAGCCGCACTTCGCCCTCGGCACGGTCGCGGCCGCCGGCACGCTGGGCATCCTGATTCCGCCGAGCCTCGCCATGATCGTCTATGCGGTCATCGCCGAGGAGTCCGTGCCGCGCCTCTTCCTGGCGGGTGTCATCCCCGGCCTCATCCAGGCGCTGATCTTCGTCGTGTTCATCACGACCTACGCGCGCCTGCGCAATTATCCGGTGGAACCGGCGATCCCCCGTGAGCAGTTCATCGCCGCGAACGTGCGTGCGTTGCCCGCTCTGCTCATCCCGGTGATCGTGCTCGGCGGCATCTACAGCGGCATCATGACCGTGACGGAAGCGGCCGGTATCGCCGCACTCGTCGCCATGATCGAAGGCATCTTCGTCTACAAGGGCGTGAAGGCGCGTGACATCATCCCGACGCTGGCGGAGTCGGTGAAGCTGACGGCGAGCATCGTCTTCATCATCATCGGTGCCCTGGCGTTCGGTCACTGGATCACCAGCGCCGGCGTTGCCGAGATGCTGGTTCAGTACGTCAAGAGCCTCGACCTGAAGGCATGGCAGTTCCTGCTCTTCATCAATCTGCTGATGCTGGTTCTCGGCATGTTCCTGGAGGTTTTCGCGATCATCCTGATCGTGATGCCCCTGATCCTGCCGATCCTGAAGGCGCTGGACATCGATCTGGTGCATTTCGGCATCGTGCTGACGATCAATATGGAGATCGCGCTGATCTCGCCGCCGATCGGACTCAATCTGTTCGTCCTCTCGTCGGTGTCGAAGCAGCCGCTGGGCACTGCCGTACGTGGCGTGCTGCCATTCCTCGTCCTGATGCTGATGCTGCTCGCCCTCGTGACTTACGTGCCGGAGATCTCGCTTTGGCTGCCCGACTATTTCTACGGCAAGGCGAAGTGAACGGGGCGCGCGCTTGACGCGCGCCCTGCGACGGCGGATCGTCGATGGCTCGATCTGGAGGACCAATCCATGACGACCATCGACGTCGACGCATTGCGCCGGCACATCGGCGCCCGCATGAGCGAGGAGGACGTGGCGACCGCCGCGCCTCTCCGGATGATCGCTGCCACGTTCGACCGTGAGGAAGGCGCGGCCGCAGAGGGGCAGCCGATCCCTCCGGGTTGGCATATCGGCTATTTCCTGAACATGGCGCCGCAGGCCAGCCTCGCCGCCGATGGATTGCCGCAAGGAGCGGGCGTTCTGCCGAAGATGCCGTTGCCGCGACGTATGTTCGCCGGCATCCGCATCACGTTCCATGCCCCCATACTCGTGGGCGATCGCTTGCGACGCGAAACGGAATTGACCGACCTCGTCGCCCGGCAAGGGTCGACGGGAACGCTCATCTTCACCACCCAAACGCGAAAGATCTACACGCCGCGCGGCCTCGCCATCACGGAGGAATACGATGGCGCGTTTCGCGAGGAAGTGAAGGAGGGGGCCAAGAGCGGCATTCCCAAGCGTGATCCCGTGCCCGAGGGTCTGCCCTGGAAACGCGTGCACAAGGCGGATGCTGTGTCGCTGTTCCGTTTCTCCGCGATCACGTTCAACCCGCATCGCATTCACTACGACGCCCCCTATGCAACCGGCATCGAAGGGTATCCGGGGCTTGTCGTGCATGGGCCTTACTCGCAGCATTGCCTCATCGATTTCGTGCGCGACAACACACCGGGCAAGTCGATCGCGACCTTCGACATGCGGGCTCGCGCTCCGCTGTTCGAGCCCGATCCGTTCACGCTCGTCGGCCGCCCCACGGAGGGTGGGAAGGCATGCGAAGTGTGGGCAATGACGCCGCACGGAACGATCGCGATGCAGGCGACAGCGACCCTGGTCTGATACCATGCCGTCGTTCGAGCGCTTTCTGCCGCCGGCATTCGCCAAGCGCCGGTTCCGTATCTTTGCGGCCGGCCAAGCTGTGTCGGTCTTCGGGAGCTGGCTTCAGCAGGTGGCGCTCGCCTGGCTCGTGTACCGGTTGACGGGATCGGTGTTCTTGCTGGGATTGACCGGGTTTCTTCTGCAAATCCCGCACCTGTTCGTCGCACCCGTGGCGGGGTTCATGATCGACCGCCTGCCCCGTGTGAAGACACTGATCGCCATCAACATCTGGCTTGGCATCCTGTCGGCTGCGTTGGCCGGGCTGGCGCTGTGGGGTGTGACGCGCATCGAGATCTATCTGACGCTGGCCGTTTTGATCGGCTTCGGCAATGCCTGCGAGGCGCCGGCCCGACAGTCGCTGCTGGGAGCGATCGTGGAGGATCGCGCATTGCTGCCGAGTGCCATCGGCTTCAATTCGGTCCTGTTCAACAGCGGACGGATGATCGGTCCTGCGATCGCAGGCGTTCTCTTGCGCTTTTTCTCGGAGGGTCTCTGCTTCTCGTTGAACGCGCTGAGCTTCATCGCGATCATCGGAGCGTTGTTCGCGATGCGACTGTCGGACGAGCCCGACGGAGCCGGTGGAGCAAAGAAGCAGCATGCGATCCGCGAGACGTTGACGCGGCTCGGCGGGCTGCCCGTCGCGCGGTATCTGTTACCGTCGGCGTCCGCGGTCGCGTTGTTCGCGCTGCCGCTCAATCAGCTCATGCCGTCGATCGCGACGAAGCAGTTCGGAGGCGATGCGGGAACAGTCGGCTGGCTGCTCAGTGGTTCGGGAGCGGGCGCACTGTGCGCCGCGCTGTTCCTGTCGATGCAGAAAGGCCATCGCGTACAGTTCCGCCTCGTGCAGGTCGCTCCGTTTTTGGCGGGACTGGCACTCGTCGGCTTCAGCTTCACGCGGTCGCTGTGGGCGGGCTGGCCGTTGCTGGCCGTCGTCGGGGCATTCGTGTTGTCCACATCGGTGTCGACGAACACGCTGCTGCAGCAGTCGGTCGAGGACAGCTGGCGCGGCCGCGTGATCGGTCTCTATTTCATGTTCTTCCTGGGGATGGCGCCACTGGGTAACCTGCTCGCAGGCACGCTCGCCGCGCACCTGGGGCTCAACGCGACGCTGGCCTTCAATGGCACGATGATGGCGATCGCCGCCGTCGTAGCCCAGATGCGCCTCTCGGCTACACCGGGCGCGCGCGACCGTCTGCGCGAAAGCGTGCGGGTTTGAGGCGGCGTCAGCTGCGCCGCTTCGTGCCGGACAGTGCGTAGTTCAGCATCTTCGCGGCGAGCTGCGCCGCCGTGAAGTCGTAGGCATGAAAGCCGGGAATGGGCGCCAGTTCGACGAGGTCCATGCCGACGATGCGACCAAGCTCGGCCGTGCGGCGCAGGAAAGAGAGCATTTGCAGATAGGTCATGCCGCCCGGGGTGGGCGTGCCGGTTGCGGGCATGATCGCGGCATCGAGCGCATCGATGTCGACCGTGACGTAGACGGGGCGGCCCTTCAACGGCGCCAGAATCTTCTCGATGTCCCAGCGGTCCTGCTCGATGGCCAGATGCATGTGGATACGGTGGCGGTTGGCCGCGTAGTAGTCCGCTTCCTCCTGGCAGAAGGCACGGATGCCCACCTGGATCATCTCGATGTTCGGATGATCCAGGACGCGCCGCATGGCGGCGGCGTGCGAATAGTGCTCGCCGAGGTAGCCGTCGCGCAGATCGGCGTGCGCATCGAGTTGGAGCACGACGAGGTCCGGGTAACGGCGCGCGAACGGGCGGATGGCGCCGGGCGTCAGCGAATGCTCGCCACCGATGACGAACGGCAGGCGGTCCTTGGATACGACCGTCTCGACGAGGTTCTCCAGCAGAGTGAGGGCGTCCTCGATCTTGCCCGGGATCTTCGGTTCGCGAACAGCGGCGATGCCGTAGTCGCGATAGGGCTCGCGGGCCAACTCTTCGTCATAAAGCTCGAGTTGCTGGCTGGCCGCCATGATGGCGGCTGGGCCCTTGGAGGTGCCACCGCCATAGCTGACAGACGCCTCGATGCCGAACGGGATGACGACGGCCTTGGCCTGCTCCGGCTCGTTGGCGTCGCGGCGCAGGGGATCGAGGAAGCTTTCGTCGCCAGGCAAATAGTCGAGCATTGCCGCCGCATCGTGTGCCACGTGTCGTCTCCGTTTCGAGGTATGCCGGCGAGGGGGGGGGCGTCGTGGATGCGGCCGGGATCAGGCTTCGGCGAGTGCGGGGCTCTGGGCCGGCAGGAGCGCGTCGCCCCCATACATGGTGTACATCGGCTCGTCCTGCAGGATGACCTCGTCGTACTCGCCGTAGCCGTTGAAATGGCCTGCGATGGCGCGGGCGTAGGCACCCGTGTTGCCGATCTCGAGATAGTCTCCCTCGCGCACGTTGTCGGGCAGCATGAAGGGTCCCTTCATGTGATCGACGGAATCGCACGTGGGACCCCAAAGCTCGAACGGGCTCAGGCCGTGCGGTCCCTTGACCTCGCGACCGACGATGCGAATGGGGAAGACGAACCCGAGGTGGGCTGCGTCGAACAGCATGCCATAGCTGCCGTCGTTGATGTAGAGGTCGTTGCCACGCCGCAAGTCTACGCGCACGATCAGGCTCTCGGCTTCGGCGACGAGGGCGCGGCCGGGCTCGCACATGAGGCGGCAATGGCTGAGGGCGGGGTCGCGCGTGCCTTCTTTGATGGCCGTCATAAAACCCGAGAGCGGGGCTGGAACCTCGTTCGTGTAGCGCGAGGGAAAACCGCCGCCGACATCGAGCCGATCGAGCCGAACGCCCGCCTTGTTGACGAGCTTTGCCACCTCTTTCAGGGCGATCGTGTACGCGTCGGGCGTAACGGTCTGCGAGCCGACGTGGAACGTAATGCCGAGTTCGCGGGCGACATGACGCGTCTTGGTGAGCAGGCGTGCTGCGCGTGCGCCGACGATGCCGAACTTGCGCTCGAGCGGAATGCGGCTGTTCTTCGCCGGCACGGCGATTCGAATCCACAGCGAGAGGTCGCGGGCATTCCCGGTCTCCTCCATGATCTTCTTCAGTTCGTCCTCGCAGTCGAGCGCGAACGAACGGCAGCCCAGAGCGTAGGCGCGACGGATCGCGTGCCGCGACTTGATGGGGTGCATGAAGTGAAAGGTGACGCCGGGGATCGTGCGCGCGTCCTCGAGTTCGGGCAAGGAGGCCACGTCGAAATGGCGTATGCCCGCGCCGTAGAGCGCCCCGATGAGGAAAACGGAGCTGTTCGCCTTGTAGGCGTAGGCCACGTCGCCGGGGAAATTGTTGATGAAGAACCGCGCCGCGCGCCCGGAGGCGTGCGGACGAAAACCGACGACGGGACGTTCGGGCTTGCGGTTTGCGATCAGCGCGTTGGCGGACGCAAAGGTTTCCAGCATGACCATCGCATCTGACCTCCATGGCATAACGCCGCCACCGTGGCGGCTGGGGCGAGGAGCGGATGGCCGCGAACCCTCTCAAGGGGGTCCAAATAGGGCTTGCCGGCCATGAAGTAAAGGGCCGCCTCGGGAAATTGCCTAAAGGCTCCACGGCCGATATTCAGCGATGAGGGAAAACGGGCGTTCGGGCGAGGCGTCTGCTCCAGGACAGAGGTCGAAACGGCGGCATGAGCGACTTGAAAGAGATGGCGGCGGCCGCACCGGAGATCTGGCGTTCCGGAGGCGGTCTGGCTCTGGGACTGCTGTTCGGCGCCATCGCGCAACGGAGCGGGTTCTGCACGATGGGCGCGGTCTCCGATATCGTGAACCTCTCGGACTGGGGACGCATGCGGGGATGGTTGCTCGCCATGCTCGTCGCGCTAGCGGGGACGCAGGCGCTGGCGATGGCAGGCGTCTGCGATCTCGCGCGTTCGATCTATCTGGCACCACGGCTGACATGGGCGAGCCATCTCCTGGGTGGCACACTGTTCGGTATCGGCATGGTGTTGGCGGGCGGGTGCGCGGCGCGCAATCTCGTGCGGGCCGGCTCGGGCGACGTGCGGGCGCTCGTGACGCTCATGGTGATGGGAATCGCCGGCCATGCGTCGCTCGGCGGGCTCATCGGGCCGTTACGAGCGGCGCTGGAGCGCGCGACGGCGGTCACGATCGGCGCACCCACGCAGGGCCTCGATTCTCTCCTCGCGCAGGCGTCGGGGTTGGATGGTGCATCAGCGCGCACCGGCATCATGCTCTTCCTGATCGTGCCTGGCGCCTTGTTCTGCCTGTCGGGCGGTGCGTCAGGACGCAGACCCCGGTATCTGGTGGCGGGAGCTTCGATCGGGCTCATCGTTGCTGCGGGATGGGCCATCACGGGGCTCGCCTACGACGAGTTGATGCCCCGGCCTTTGCCTCCGACCTCACTCAGCTTCGTACGGCCGGCCGGTGATACGCTCGACTGGCTGCAGCGTTTCACGGCGGGGCCGCTGCCGGGATTCGGGGTCGCATCCGTGATCGGCACCATTTTGGGCGCTCTGGCCGTGGCGCTGGCGACGGGGTCGTTCCGCGTGACGGGGTTCGTCGATACGGGAGACACGCTCCGGAACCTCGGCGGTGCGGTACTGATGGGCGTCGGCGGCGTGATGGCGCTGGGCTGCACGATGGGGCAAGGCATCACGGGACTTTCGACGCTCGCCGTCGGCTCTTTCTTGACCGTTCTCGCCATCGTCGCCGGGGCGGTCTGTGGCTTCAAGATACTGGAGCGGACGATGGCATGAAGAAGCGGCCATCCGCCGCCAGCGGCAGCGTGCGCGTTGACCTCGGGCGCGGCATGGTGGTAGCTGGCTCTATTGGATCGCATCGGTGGACCGGCATGCTCGCTGACAAGGACCGCATTTACACGAACATCTACGGCTTCCAGGACTGGCGGCTGGCAGGAGCGCGTGCGCGCGGCCAGTGGGACGGGACTAAGGCCATCATCGAGAAAGGCCACGACTGGATCATCGACCAGATCAAGGCTTCCGGGTTGCGTGGGCGCGGCGGCGCCGGCTTTCCGACCGGTCTCAAATGGTCGTTCATGCCCAAGAACGATCCCCGCCCGTCGTACCTCGTGGTGAACGCGGACGAGTCGGAGCCCGGCTCCTGCAAGGACCGCGAGATCATGCGGCACGATCCGCATCATCTGGTCGAAGGCTGCCTGATTGCGGGTTTCGCGATGCGGGCGCATACCGCCTTCATCTACGTGCGCGGCGAATTCATCCGAGAGCGGGAGCGTCTGCAGGCGGCAGTGGACGAGGCCTATGAGGCCAAGCTGATCGGCAAGAACAACGTCCACGGCTGGGACATGGACATCGTCGTCCATCACGGCGCGGGCGCCTACATTTGCGGCGAGGAGACTGCCCTTCTTGAGAGCCTCGAAGGCAAGAAGGGCCAGCCCCGGCTCAAGCCGCCGTTCCCGGCAGGCTCGGGCCTCTACGGTGCGCCCACGACCGTCAACAACGTCGAGACGATCGCATCGGTGCCCACCATTCTCCGGCGCGGCGCCGAGTGGTTCGCGGGAATCGGGAAACCGAACAACACCGGCACCAAGCTGTTCCAGATCTCGGGGCACGTCGAGCGGCCGTGTGTCGTGGAGGAGGCCATGGGCATCCCGCTGCGCGAGCTCCTCGAGAAGCACGCGGGCGGGGTGCGCGGCGGTTGGAACAACCTCCTGTGCGTGATCCCCGGCGGCTCCTCTATGCCCTGCATCAACGAGGCGGACTGCCAAGAGTTGACGATGGACTTCGACGCCCTGATGAAGCTGAAGTCGGGCCTCGGCACGGCGGCTGTCATCGTCATGGACAAATCCACCGACATCGTGAAGGCGTTCGCCCGTATCGCCTATTTCTACAAGCACGAGAGCTGCGGCCAGTGCACGCCGTGCCGCGAGGGCGTGCCGTGGATGTGGCGGATGCTCGAGCGCATGGCGAAGGGCCAGGCGGAGCCGCACGAGGTCGATCTGCTCTGGGATGTGACCAAGCAGATCGAAGGCCACACCATCTGCGCGTTCGGCGAGGGCGCGTCTTGGCCCGTGCAGGGGTTCCTGCGCAACTTCCGCAGCGTGGTCGAGGATCGAATCGCACAGCGGATCGCGGCCGAGCGGCGTCAGGCAGCCGAATAAGGCCGGGGTCGGCCGTGCGGCGTCGGAGTGAAAGCGCATGACGCTGCTGGCGATCACCTATCCGGCCATCGATCCGGTCGCACTGCAGATCGGACCCGTCGCCATCAAATGGTATGGCCTCGCCTACGTGGCGGGGCTGCTGCTGGGGTGGACCTATCTTAAGCATCTCATCGGAAATGTCCGCTTGTGGCCCGCGGGCAGAGCGCCGCTCACCGTGTCGCATGCCGACGACCTCTTCCTGTACGTCGCCTTGGGCGTGATCGTCGGCGGTCGCCTCGGCAACGTGATGCTCTACGACATCGGATACTACGCCAAGAACCCGTTGGAGATCCTGCAGATCTGGAAGGGCGGGATGGCCTTCCATGGCGGGCTGATCGGGACCATCGTGGCCATGTGGCTGTTCGCGCGGTCCAAGGGCGTCAATCCGCTGACCGTGATGGATCTCGTTTCGGCCTCGGCTCCCTTCGGCCTGTTCTTCGGGCGTATCGCCAACTTCATCAATGCCGAAGTGGTGGGGACCGAAAGCAACGTGCCGTGGGCGATGGTGTTCCCCTACGCAGGACCCAATCCGAGGCACCCGGCTCAGCTCTACGAAGCGGTGCTGGAAGGCATCGTGCTCTTCTTCATCTTGCGCTGGCTGACACACCGGCGCGGCGCGCTTGCGCGTCCCGGCGTCGTCGGTGCGTCGTTTCTGATCGGCTATGGCGGTCTGCGCGCAATTGCCGAAATCTTCAAGCACGACGAGTACCGGGCGGTCCTGGGATCGCTGCCGATCACGTCGGGCATGGCCTATTGCATCCCGATGGTGCTGATCGGTCTCGGGTTCCTGTGGTGGCGCCGTAAGACGGATCCGGCATGACCTACGACCCGCAAGAGCGTCGCGACACGCCGCTGGAGCGCGAACTGGCAACGCGTATTCGCACGGAAGGGCCGATCTCGGTTGCCGAATACATGCGGATTTGCCTGCAGGATCCCGCACACGGCTACTATCGCGCGCGCTCGGCCATCGGTTCACGTGGGGATTTCATCACGGCGCCCGAGATCAGTCAGGTCTTTGGCGAATTGACCGGTCTTTGGTGCGCCGTGGTCTGGCATCAGATGGGGGCGCCGAAATCCTTCAGCCTCGTGGAACTGGGGCCCGGACGCGGCACGCTGATGGCCGATGCCCTGCGCGCCGCACGTATCGTGCCCGGCTTTCTCGAGGCGGCCGAAGTGACCTTGGTCGAGATCAGCGATGCTCTGAAGGCCGAGCAACGTGCGGCGCTGTCGGCCGTGACGAACAGCTTGCGCTGGGTCGAAAGTGTCGCCGCCGTCGATTCGACGCGGCCTGCGATCCTTGTCGGCAACGAGTTTCTCGATGCACTGCCGGCCCGGCAATGGGTGCTGGCGGACGGCGGCATGCACGAGAGGACGGTCGCGCTGGACGAGGCGGGGCGGCTGATCTTCTCGCAGGCCGACACCCTGGCCACCGGTGGCCCGTGCGTGCCGTTCGACCGCTTCCGCGGGGGGGCGGGTGCGATTGTCGAATGGCGCGAGGTATCGTCTCTCGCGCGAGGTCTCTCGGCTCTGCTCGAAGGGGCGGGCGCGGCCGCGCTTTTCATCGACTACGGCCATGTCGAGACGGCGCCTGGAGATACCCTGCAGGCCGTACGGGGACATCGTCATGAGCATCCACTGTGCTCACCGGGCGAGGCGGACCTTACCACGCACGTGGATTTCGAGGCCTTCGCTGGGGCCTTTCGCGGCCGGTGCGGGATCGACGGCCCGGTCACCCAAGCCGAGTTCCTGGGGGCACTCGGCATCGTGGAACGGGCGTCGCGTCTGATGAGCACAAACCCGGGTCAAGCCGGGCAAATCGAGCTCGCGGTCGCACGCCTGATGGCGCCGCAAGGGATGGGCGCGCGCTTCAAGGCGATCGGCCTGCGCTCGATGCATCTGCCGCCTCTTCCGGGTCTGGTGTCCGTGGACAAAACAGCGCGCGGCACATAGATCAGCTCAGGACGACGGCCGCCGCCGAGTGGCCCAGTAGTGTCGAGGGAGTGCCGCTTCATGCCCAATCCTATCACCGCGGATTGCCTTGCCGAGATCCCCGGCATGACTCATGGCTTCTTCACGCGTGAAGGAGGTGTTTCCAAAGGCATCTATGCGGGTCTCAACTGCGGACACGGATCGGCCGACGATCCGGCCGCCGTGCAGGAGAACCGTTCGCGGGTCGCCAAGGCTCTGGGAACGACGGGCGATAGGCTGCTGACCTGCTATCAGATCCATAGCGCAAGCGCCGTCTTGGCCAACGAGGCCTGGACCCGCGAGGACATGCCCAAAGCGGATGGCATCGTGACGAATGTTCCGGGGCTTGCCGTGGGCGCGCTGGCGGCGGATTGCGCCCCCGTTCTCATGGCCGACCGGGAGGCCAGGGTCATCGCTGCCGTGCATGCGGGCTGGAAGGGCGCATTGAACGGCGTCCTCGAGGCCACGGTTGCCACGATGGAGCGGATCGGCGCCCGGCGCGGGCGCATCCGAGCGGCACTGGGCCCATGCATCGGGCCGCAGTCGTACGAGGTGGGGTCGGATTTCATGGCCAATTTCACGGCCGTCGATCCGACTTATGACAAATTTTTCGAACGTCCCTCGCCCGAAGCTCGCCCATTTTTCGATTTACCAGGGTTCGTGCTGTCCAGGCTCGCCGCGCTGGGTTTGGATACTGTCGAGAATTGCACTGTCTGCACCTACGCCAACGAATCGCGGCTTTACAGCTATCGGCGCACGACGCATCGCAAAGAAGGCGATTACGGGCGCCAGATTTCCGCCATCGTCCTCGCCTGAACTTTTCCACATGAACTTCGCGGATTGTCCCCAAACTAGGGTGTTTTAGGCGCAAAAGAGGCGGGGCTTGCTGGACGCTGCAACCCCGAGAAGCTATGGAGTCGAGGGTGGTTCCAGCGTGGGATTCGCCGGGCCGGTTCGTTCATGCGTCGGCTGGAGGGTAATGGCAGTACATATTCAAAGGGGGACGTCGTCGTGACGGACTTCGCCGCTGCATCGAATGGACGGGGATATCGAGCACTTCTGACCGCGTCAGTGGTTGGAGTGCTGAGCATTGTCTTGGCGGGTTGTGAAACAGGTGGTGGCTTCCTGGACTCCGCCGCGCCGCCGCTTGCACAGTCTCCTTCTGCCGTCGCCGCACAGCCTCCACAGGCCCTCGCCACCGTGGCGATGATGCCCATCGTCGGCGCTCCCGATGGTGTGGGAAAACAGATCGCGAGCCAGTTGACGCTGTCCGCGCAACGCAACCGCTTCAACATCGTTTCGGGGAGCGGCGTCAAGGCGGACTATACGCTGCGCGGTTATTTTGTCGCCTCTCGCGACCGAGCCGGCGCCAAAGTTTCGTACATTTGGGACGTCACCGATCCGCAGGGGCAGCGCGTCAATCGCATTACCGGCGAGGAGATCGCTGCGGGGACGCCGAACGCCAAGGACCCGTGGGCGACGGTGTCGCCTGCCGCCATTCAGGTGATCGCCGACAAGACGGCGGCTGCCATGGGGGCGTGGTTGCCGACCCAGGCCAAGAGCGCCGGGGTTCCGGTTGCGTCGACGGCAGCCCCCCAACAGCCAGCGCCGGTTCCCGTCGCCGCGGCCCCGACGCCGCCGCCAGCTGCCACTCCGGCGGCCGAGCGGACGACGACTGCGGCACTTCCTTCGGCTGACCAGGTGGCGGTCGTGGTTCCTGCCGTGGTCGGAGCGCCGGGCGATGGTAACGGGGCCCTGTCGGCAGC
>VFQT010002472.1_pt1 | contig 18883 bp, 12 predicted proteins | sample 3512381 | NCBI WGS metagenome assembly VFQT01 (sample SAMN10412376, study PRJNA504923) | tailings metagenome | isolation source: Relicate 2 Philex TSF3 active mining site | place: Philippines: Tuba, Benguet | collected 2017-08-29
GTCTCGGGTACGCTCCGGAAACTCTGCTGTACGACCAGAGTGGTCGTCCGTTTCCACTGATTCGCGGCGAGGTGATTCGAGAGATATTGGCGTAAGGCAGGCGCGACTGCTTACTCGTGAATCAGAAGTCTGCGCAGCACGGCCTGCCCCGAATGGTCGATGGTGATTTCGACACACAGGCGATCTTCTGCCACAGCCTGCTGAAAGACTTGCTTCGTGTCCTCCGGCACTGTCACTTGTTCGATGCCAAACTGCGGGAATCCGTCTCGGGTTGTGCGGCCTTTGAGGAACAGGCCGGATGCGGGTTTTTTCGGGGTAATTTCCGCGCATTGATGATGCGGACTGCCGGGTGGTCGCTGCAGGCGTACGTAAATCTCCTGCTGGGACTGAGCGGAATCAGGCGGTCCGAGGTCGGACGGCACAGGTGAAGAAAACGGGTATGTCAGCAGAACCTTGTTTCCGTCGGTAAATTGGTCCGGATTCAGGCACGTCACTTTCATGACCACCGACTCTCCGCGAATCCGAGTCCCGAAGACGCCACCCAGCAGCAGGATGACGCCGATCGTCTGGAATACTGCGATGGCGATGATCACTGGCATTCGTCGACGTACGACGCTTTGCCAGAACGATGGCAGCGTTGCGGACATAGTGTTCAGGGGAGCTTCTTCTGATGATGTTTGTCAGCGGAAATTTCAATTGTGGAATGACCAGAGACGTGGGCGGCATGATGCGAGCGGTGGCAGCATGCTGCTGCGTCCATGCGGTGGCAGTTCAACTTCGGTCATAAACATCTGAAGCGGGTTATTCCTTTTGCTTGAAGCTGCATTGAAAGCGAAAATTCTCGAAGAAATCAACGATAAATTTCGAGATTTTGTGTTGTCGGAACGGCGGAGTGGTAAGGTGTACAGCTGGCGAATCCGGCCTTGTTCCGGCAACGGCAGGGGCGCGCTGTTGCCCGGTCCTCCCCGCGGGCTGTAGACTGCGGTGTTCATGGCACTGTTTTGCGGGGCCGGCGTGTGGTGCCGGCCTGAATCGTTTGACCGGTGTCGTGCACCAGCGAACTGGAACTTCATGATGACGCGACGTGGCTGGCTGCAGAATGTTTCCACCGGTTTGTGCGGGTTGGCTCTGCACAGTCTGCTGAGCGGTGAACAGCGTCGCGTTGTCGCTCAGTCGGCAACATCGCAGAATCCGTTGTCGCAGCGTGAGGGACATTTTGTTCCGCGTGCCAGGCGCATCATCTTTCTGTTCATGCATGGTGGTCCGTCCCATGTGGATACATTTGATTACAAGCCGCAGCTGCAGCAGCGGGACGGGCAGCCGCTGCCCTTCGCCAAGCCTCGTATTCAGTTTGCTCAGACGGGCAACCTGCTGAAAAGTCCGTGGAAATTTCGGCAGTACGGTGACTGCGGTGCATGGGTCAGTGATTTGTTTCCGCACGTTGGTCAGTGTGCGGACTGGCTGACCTTTTTGCATTCCCTGCACGGTTCAAACGAGGCTCATGGTGGGGCCCTGCTGAAAATCAACACGGGTTCGGACACATTTGTGCGTCCCAGTCTGGGAGCGTGGCTGAGTTATGGACTGGGGACTGAGAATGCCAGTCTGCCGTCATTTGTAACGATCAATCCGACTCTGGGGCATGGCGGAGTGCGCAACTTTGGTTCTGCTTTTCTGCCGCCGATTCACCAGGCGACTCGGATTGCCACAGCGCGTTCCAACGGTCGCACCACGGCGCAGATTGCCAACCTGACACATGGCGGCAGTTCCGCCGATGTGCAGCGGCTGCAGCTGCGTATGCTGGGGCGGCTTGACGAACTGCGTGGTGCAGGCACTGACGCGGGGCAGGCGGGTGTGCAGATTCCGGCCGAGCTGGATTCTGAGCTGCAGGCGCGGCTCAGTTCTTTCGAGCTGGCATTTCGCATGCAGACGGAAGCGCCGCGACTGTTTGATCTGTCCGCTGAGACTCAGGCGACTCGCGACCTGTACGGCATCGATCAGGAACCTACCGGCAACTTCGGGACTCAGTGCCTGCTGGCGCGGCGACTGTCTGAAGCGGGCGTGCGTTTTGTGCAGGTATCGCATGCGTATTGGGATCAGCATGCGGATCTGCGAAAGGATCACGGTCGACTGGCTGCGGAGGTGGACCGTCCGATCGCCGGACTGCTGCGCGATCTGCGGCAGCGAGGACTGCTGGAGGACACTCTGGTGATCTGGGGGGCGGAATTCGGTCGAACACCAACAGCGCAGGGAACGGACGGTCGAGACCACAATCCGCATGCTTTTACCTGGTGGATGGCCGGTGGCGGAGTGAAGGCGGGTTTTCGGTACGGTGCTTCGGACGAATTTGGGTTTTACGCGGCCGAAGACAAGGTGCACGTGCATGATCTGCATGCCACGATTCTGCATCTGATGGGGCTGGATCACGAACAACTGACCTATCGCTACGGCGGTCGGGATTTTCGGCTGACGGATGTTTCCGGGCGGGTGGTCAGCGAGATTTTTGGATAGTTGTCAGTTGTCAGTGGTCAGTGGTCAGTGGTCAGTGGTCAGCAGTGAGCGGGGAGTGGCACTTTGTATTCAGCGCTCGCCAGTCAGCTACGGGGCAGGGGAGGCGCGGGGTCAGGTCAGGATGGCTGAGATGGGCGAGCCGAAGTCGATTTCCAGGCGTTTGTGTCCGGGGATTTCGAGGCTGCGGTGGTCCAGTCCCAACTGGTGCAGCAGGGTGGCGTGCAGATCTGTAACGTAGTGCCGATCCTCCACGGCGTGGAAGCCGATCTCGTCGGTAGCTCCGTGCACGGTGCCACCGCGAATGCCGCCACCGGCCATCCAGACAGAGAAGCCGTAGGGGTGATGATCGCGACCGTCTGAGCGTTCTGCGCCCGGAGTGCGTCCGAATTCGGTGGCCCAGACGACGATGGTTTCGTCCAGCAGGCCGCGCAGCTTCAGGTCCCTGAGCAGCGCGGCGATGGGCTGATCGACAGCGGCGCAGCGGGTCGTGTGATTTTGTTTCAGCTGCGTATGAGCATCCCAGCCATCATCGTAGATCTGCACAAAGCGGACTCCGCGTTCCACAAGTCGACGGGCTGTCAGGCTGTATCTGCCAATGCGGTCGGTGGCCGAGTTTCCGATTCCGTACTGCTCCTGGGTCTGCCGGGTTTCGGAGTCCAGGCTGACGACTTCGGGTACGGACATCTGCATACGGAAGGCCAGCTCATAGCTTTGGATGCGCGCCCGCATTGCGGGATCATCGGGATAGTCGACAGCGGCGTAACTGTTGAGCTGCTGCAGCAGCTGCAACTGGCGACGGCGTTCCACTTTGCTGACGGTTGGCCCCGGGGTTCCGAAGGCGAGAGGGCTGGCGGGGTCGGTGGACATGGGGATGCCCGAGTATTCGGGGCCGAGATAGCTGCCACTGTGGGCTCCCACGCCGCCGCAGCAGTCTCCCGGTCCGCCGCCCATGACCACAAATTCCGGCAGATTGCTGTTGAGTGAGCCCAGACCGTAGTGGACCCACGAGCCAATGGACGGGTGAAAGCCATCGAAGATGTGTCGTCCGGTATGGAATTGCAGTTGTGCGGCGTGATCGTTGTCTGTCGTCCACATCGAGCGAATGACTGCGAGGTCATCAGCACAGCCTCCAACATGCGGCCACCAGTCACTGACATGCATGCCGGACTGTCCGCGGCGCTGAAAGCCGGTCTGCAGTGGATACAGCTGTGCCATCAGGGCCCGCGGTGTACCGGCGAAGTCGCGGACATTTTTGCGGTAGAAAGGTGAGTCGAGCACCGTGGAGCGGTAGGGGGATTCATCGACCGTCAGGCCGGCATAGCGATTGATCGCTGGCTTGTAGTCGAAGCTTTCCAGATGACTGGTGCCACCCAGCATGAAGTACCAGATCACACTGCGTGCGCGGGCCGGTTTCGGCACGGTGGCTTCCGTGGCCATCGTTCGAGTGATACCGTCTCCGGCCAGCAGGGTGCCGAGTGCCATTCCGGTCACTCCCATACCGATGTCGGCAAGGCTGGTGCGACGGGTCCGCTGATGCCGAGGTGTCTGTGTCATGGCAACTGATCCTGGGTTCATGGCAAGTGCAGCCGGTCAGCGAATCGTGACAAACTCATTGTGACTGAAGAGGACGACGATCAGATTTTCGCGGGCCCGCTGTGCCGGATCCGTGGCCGGGGGGCGTTGGGCCGTCTGAGGGCCAGCGGGGAATGAGTCAGCAGTGGAATTCTGCAGATCGTCCGGCAGCGTCTGCAGAAATTCGAGGCAGGCCTGTTGTTCGGAATCAGTGGGTGAGCGTGACAGAATGGATTCAAACGCCAGACGGACAAACTGATGGTTGCTGTTCGCTGCGTCTGATCGGGCAGCTGCGTCCGTCAGATTGCGGGCGAGGTGTCTGGCGGCATCCAGCGCCAGTCCGCTGTTCATTAACGCCAGGGCCTGCTGAGGCACAACGCTGGACTGGCGACGATAGCATTCATTGGGATTGGGCGCATCGAAGGTTTCCAGCAGACCAGCTTTTTCGTTGGGTGTGTTGCGGAAGTACATACTGCGTCTCAGGACGGTCTGCACTTCCGTTTCAGGAATTTCCGGTCCTCCGGCCTGCAGGTCCAGTAATCCGGCGGCATGCAGCAGCGAATCGCGGACGACTTCAGCTTCCATCCGCCGTGGATTCATCCGCGTCAGCCAGCGGTTGTCCGGGTCTGCAGTGGCGGTGTCAGGGTTTACGGATGCCTGACGCCAGGCGGCTGAACAGACAATCATGCGGTGCAGTGGCTTCATTTGCCAGCCGTTCTGCTGCAGTTCCGTGGCCAGCCAGTCCAGCAGCTCGGGGTGCGACGGGCGGGCTCCGTTCATGCCGAAGTTGGAGACTGTGGGTACGAGCGCTTCACCAAAGTGTCGGAGCCAGATGTGATTGACCGCAATCCGGGCCGTTCTGGGGTTGTCGGGGCTGGTGATCCACTGAGCGAGGGCCAGTCTGCGGCCGGTCGAAGTTTGCGGAAAGGTGGGGCCCAGCGGGGAATACTGCTGGCCGCCGCCAGCCGCTTCCTGCTGCAGCCTGGCGATGGCTGATTCCAGTTCTCGGATTTTTTCCGGGTCTGTCGCCGCGGCCAGGTCCACGCGTGAGCGGGCGATGCCGGCTTGTTTTTCGGCGCGAGCGGCTGCAGTGGCCAATTGCTGTGACTGCGAGCCGGGGGTGATTCCGCAGCGAGCCTGTTCAGCTGCAATGCGGCAGGCCAGTGATTCGCGGGCGGCCTGTGCTGCTGTGACTTCGGCTGCAGCAACCCTCGCGGCCACGGCCGCCTGACTGGCTGCGGCCTGCAGCTCTTCAAGCGAAGAGATCAGCGGTCGCACCTGGACTTCAAGGAATTCGGCGCTGCCCTGATGCACCCACAGTGCCAATTGTCCGTCGCGACGGGCCAGTGGCATGGTGTATGCCAGTTTCTGCTGACCGTTCAGCAGCAGTGTCAGCTGCTGTTCCCGAACGATCGCTTCCACGGTGACTTCCTGGCCCACCTGCAGCGGTGTTTTTACGATTCCGGCGGCGGGGTAATGCTGCTGCCCCTGACTGCGATGGAATGCCTGAATCGATTGGGAATCATCACCGGCAGCGGTATAGACATCCTGCGAGTTTCCCTGATCGACATAGTCGAAGCTGAACCCGACCGAGCGATAGGTACCCGGCTGCAGCGTGCGCCAGCGAACAAGGATTCGGCAGTTGCGAGGCAGCACGGGCTGGGCAACGATGGTGGCGAAGCTGGAAACGGTGGGCGCTGTGAGGACGCCGTCCTGCCAGCGCCAGTCGCCTGAAACCACCTGCCAGACCGGTGACTGGTGACGGAAGTCATCTTTGAGCACTGCTGCAGCCTCGGATTCTGCCGGGGCCGAGGCATCCGGCCCGGTCGCGCCCGGTTGCTGCCGGCGTTCCTCCACCGCCCGCATGGCTGCCGAGTATTTCTCGTCCGCCAGCCGCTGGGACTGTTCTGCGGTGCTGATGGCCTGGTCGGCGGAAGCCAGCAGACCGGCAGTCACTTCCGGTCGCAGGTGGGGGTACCAGGCGGTGGCGGGCAGACTGACCGGCTGCACGCTGACGGTGCCGCCCAGAAACGCGGGGACAGCTGGTGAAACGGGCGAGTCTTTTTCGGGGTATCGATTGTCTCCGCGCTGAAAGACATATGTGGGAGCGTCGGGTTCGCGATCATAGACTCGGGATACCCCGTCGCGGAGGACGTCGCCGAGCGTCGCGTCCTTTTCAGTCAACAGGTTTCCGGTCAGCGGGTCAGTACGGACGTCGTGTGGCTCAAAAAAGGCTCGAAACTGATAGTATTCCCGCTGTGACAGGGGGTCAAATTTGTGATCGTGGCAGCGGGCGCACCGCAGTGTTACTCCCAGGAAGGCCTGCGCTGTCTGTTCGACGGTGTCAAACATCCAGACATTGCGATCGAACTTGTACCAGTTGCGACCGAGGAAACCGGTGGCACGCAGCGCGGCGGGATCATCGGGAGCCAGTTCGTCGGCGGCCAGCATCTCCTGCAGCATGCGGTCGTAAGGTTTGTCAGCGTTGAGGGCATCGACAATCCAGTCGCGCCACCGCCAGATGTGTCGCTGACTGTAACGAATTTCGTTGATACCGCGACTGCCGTACCAGTCGCTGTAACGCCAGACATCCATCCAGTGTCGTCCCCAGCGCTGGCCGTATTCCGGACGTGCCAGCAGTTCATCCACTTTGCGTTCGAATCGATCCGGGGCCGGATCGCTGAGCCAGGCCGAAAGTTCAGCGGGTGTTGGTGGAACTCCCAGCAGATCAAGATACAGCCGCCGCAGCAGTACGGGCGGACTGGCTTCCGCGGCGGCACTCAGCTGTCGAGCTTCGTGGCCGGATGCAATGAATGCGTCGATGGGATTGCGAACCCAGCCAGTCTGTACCTGTGGCGGTGTCGGGCGGGTGACCGGGAGCACGGACCACCATTCGGACGGACTGGCTGGAATTGCTTCATTGTCTGGAAACCGCGCACCCGCAGCAATCCACTGTTCGAGCAGACTGATTTGCACATCTGTAAGGTGTTCGCCTTCGCCAGCGGGGGGCATTCGAACCTGCGGATCGTCCGAGCGGACTCTGTGCAGCAGCGGGCTGCCGGCGGTATCCGCGGGAACAATGGCTGCACCGGAGTCACCGCCCCGATGAATTCCGAGGCCGTGATCCAGTCGCAGTCCGGCGGACTGCCGCAGAACCCCGTGGCAGGCAGCACACCGGGCAGCCAGCAGTGGCTGGATCTGTTTTGTATAGAAGAGACTCGGGTCGGTGGCTGCTGTTGTCAGGGGGTCAGCCTGCGGTGCCGGTGCAGCCAGCACAGGGCGGGGCAGGGCCATGACTGTGAGCAGTACGAGGGCCGGCAGGGTGCAGCGGATGACCGCCGCCTGGCTGACGGTTTGTAATCGGGCAGGATGCCGTTTCATGGCAGGGCTTCGGCAGATCCGAGGTGTGGCGGGAGGGAAAACGTGTCGGCAGGTATGCATTTCGTCCCCGGATTCTGACATTTGCAGGGGAAAGTTGCACGCGGAAATGTGGGCTCAGGGGGCAAATGTTTGACTGAGCCGGGAATTTGTTCGGGGCTGAGTGTGTGGCGATTTGGCAGCAGCGGGAAATTTCGGGTAAAGGCGTCAGATTGTGCACGACCGGGGGATTTGGTTGAGGATTTTCGCGGGATGCCTCGTCCCGACTTTGAATTTCGAACTAGCGTATGCGTGGCGGGACGGTGGTTTTCGACGCCGCAGGTGCGCGCGGCGATTCGCTCCCGAGGACTATCTTCAGGGTTTCAGCGTGGAGGTGACGTGATCATGCGACTGATCTGTTCGTCCTGCAGCGCTGTGGTGGATCTTGCCAGCCTCGAGCCGGGTGGTGAGATGCTGTGTCCCTGCTGTGATTCCATTTCTGTGTTTGAGGCTGAGGAGACTCCGCAGGAGTCGTTGCTGCGAGTGGCAGCGGAGGAAATGGACGGTCGGATGCTGGAAGATCCGGCGTTCCCGATTTCGTCGGTGTTTGCGGCGATTGGAGCCGAATATTCAACGAACGTGCGGCCACCTGCATGGGCAGCGACCGTGGAGCAGGCGGCAGATCTGAACGCCACGGCTGCTGCTGAGTCGTCATTGTCCGAGCCTGCGGTGGGCCAGCCCGAGGATGGCGGCGGACTGTTTGCCGAAACCGCGCCGCAGCGTCGCAAAGAGCTGGATCCGGCACTGGTGAATGGGTTGCTGCTCAAGGCCCGTAACCTGCATGCTCGGTGTCAGTTTCAGGAAGCATCGCAGTTGCTGCGGACGATGTCGGAGGGCCGCAAGTCGGCTGAAGTGACCAGTATTTCAGTCCAGTCATTGTATCTTGCCAACCTGCAGGCTGCGGCTCGTGAAGCCTTCGCGAGAGCTCAGCGGGGCGAAGCAGATCTGGCCGGATGTCCGGAAGTGAGCCGGTATTTTGATGCGCTGAAGTCTTATGGCTTGAGTGACACGGATCTGGAAGATCGGATTTGGCGATTGCAGCGCAGTCGTACTCGTGTCAAATCTCCGGCCGGTTCGTCCCGGCTGGTGGCGGTGATCCTGTTACTGGGACTGCTGGTGGGAATGCTGTCACTGCTGAAGGCCGGTATGACGGTTCCTGCTGGTCTGCAGCCTCCGGATGCCGGACAGAGTTCGGCTGAAGCTAAGGATACGACGAACGCAGACAATACTTCGGGCGACCCACGCCGATTTGGTGAGGCATTGGCGGCCGCTGCAGCCGGGAATTTCGATCAGGCCGGTAAATTACTGAAAGGGGCAGGGGAGCTGGAGCGGGGCAGTCTGGCCGAGTCGCTGGACGGTGCCTGCCGCGAGCGAGTGCGGGAATTGACGGCGGCTGGAACAGCGGAGGGGCGTGAGGAGGCAATCAGGCATCTGGCTGGGATGCAGGGGGTGTTGAAGGCGGCCGATCCCGGCAGTCTGGATTTGAAGGTGCGGCGCGTACGCTGTCAGTCTTTGCAGTTGATGGCTGATTTGATGTCGCAGACCGGGAACTATGCGGGTGCCTTTGATGCGCTGACAGCCGCTGCAAAACTCACACCTGATCTGCCCGGTCAGGAGCAGCTGGCCACCGCGATTGCAGATCGTATGGTTTCACAGCTGGAAAACGGCAGTGGAGGTTTGACGGCTGAGCTGGTCATTCCGGAACTTGACGCCGGTGCGGGGTATGGGTTACCGGCGGAGATGCAGGCCAGTCTGAAGGGGCGGGCAGAGTCTGAATTGCTGAAGCGAGCGATTTCTGCTGCGAGGTCAGGGAAACCGGGTGAACTGAAGTTGTCGGTGGAGGGATTTCAGTCGCTGCAGCGGCGTGGTGGTCTGGATCGGCAGCGGCGTGATGTGCAGGATCAGTTTGCCGGGGCATTATTGGAACAGTTTGACAGTGCCCTCGCTGCGGGCGACAGCGAAGGGGCATGGCTGCGACTGGCTGCTGCTGTGGAACTGGGAGCGGATCCCGGAAAGCTGGCAAATGCACAGGGCCGCATGGTCGCAGTGCTGGGACGTGGTGTGCTGGAGGCTGTGCAGCGTCAGGATGCCACCGCCGCAGCTGTGGGCTGTGAGCGATTGCGGGGCCTGCTGGGAAAATTGCCGTTTTCGCTTGAACAGGCGTTGTGTCGGATGTCCCGCGAGGACCTGCAGTATCTGCCGTCCGACATTCGTGCCGGCCTGTTGCAGACCGAGAATTCGATAGGTATGACGCTGTCCCTGCTCACTCCCGGGACCCTGCAGATGGGGGCTGAGGATGCACCGCAAAGCGAGCGAGTGAAGTCGTGGTCGGCCCTGCCGACGCACAAGGTGGAATTGAGCGAAGCCTGCTATCTGGGCGCCACCGAGGTGACGGTGAAGCAGTACCACGAAGTGCTGCAGCTGCGAGCCCGATCCGGAGAAGAATTTCCGGAGAATCATCCTTATGTTTCGGCCAGTTGGTTTATGGCGGCGGAATTCTGTCGCCGTCTGACAGCGTTGCCGGGGGAGCTGGCCGCCGGGCGTCGCTATCGACTGCCAACGGAAGCGGAGTGGGAGTATGGATGTCGTGCGGGGACTGCGGATGATTACTGCTTCGGTAATGATGTGACGCGTCTGCCGGATTTTGCATGGCTGAGTTACAACAGCGGGCTGCAGTCGATTGAAACGATGCTGACATTTTACAGCGACTTTGAGGAACTGCAGCGGCAAACTGCTCGCAGCAGGACTCGGCCGCACCCGGTCGGCCTGCGAAAGCCAAACGCCTGGGGGCTGTATGACATGCACGGCAATGCGGCGGAGTGGACGGCAGATTGGTTTGCAGAGTATCAGGCCGGCCCGCAGCGAAACCCTGAGGGCCCGGCGGAGGGCTCAGAGAAAGTCGTCCGGGGTGGCAACTGGAATGCGGATGCCATCTCGGTGCGAAGTGGCCATCGACAGGCGCTGCAGCCGGAGTTTGGACGAGCCGGATTTCGTGTGGTGATGGAGCGAGTCGCTGTTGCCGGTACGCCCTGATTGCCGTCCTGAGCCGCCGTGTTGCTGAACAGTGCGAGGATGTTGCATGCGAAGCCGGGCCGCTGGCGTTTGGGCGATCTGCACCGCCAAACGTGTTTTCATGCAAACGGATCTGCGTCCGAGATACCCTGTCGTCTCATCTCCTGAGCTTGCTGGAGCACTTTTCTGGCGACCTTCAGCAATCCCTCGTTCAAACCTTCCGTCTGCAATCCCTTCAGTTGCTGTAATGCCGCTTTCGGTCGACCGTTCCTTAAGAGTAACTGTGCCAGGCGAATGCGAGCCCACCGATTGTCCTCAGGATATCGCTCGACAAATTCCTGCAGCCAGATCTCAGCCTGATCCCAGGCATCTGCCTGCAGCAAACCCAGCGCCAGTTTCTTTGTGCGTGCTTCATTTGGAACAAGATTCGCGTACTGCATTCGCAGCTCCAGCAGTTCGTCAGCGGCTGTCAGGACATCACCGCGATCGATCAGTTCGTTGATCGGTTTCAGCAGTTTTCCCCGCGATGCACCTCCTTGATGGGCAGACTCGTTCTCATCCACTGGCTGAGGCAGAACCGGTTCGGCATACGTTTTCAGCTCCGCCGCATGCAGTCCCACAGCAACACCGGAATCCCGAGACTGTCCGTGGCGCCCGGCCAGAACAGCGAACAAATCCCAGTTCTCGCAATCGACCCAGCCCTGCTTCAGATAGACAACTCCGAATCCCGCGCCCAGCACAAAACCCATCAGGTGAGCCGCGGGACCACTGAATTGAGGATCCCAGAGCCACTGCGCCAGATCCATGATGCCGCAGATCAGCGACATCGTCAGGATGGACAATTCCCACATGACGCCCCTGTACAGAAACAGCAGGAGCACCTGCACTTCGTTTTTAGGAGCCCAAACAAGGCTGATCGCCAGCAGCCCCGTGATGATTGCCGATGCCCCCAGACTGGACCCCATCGCCTCGTCCGGCAGCAGTTCCGCCAGCATTTCCGCTTCCTCAGCACTGACCGGCTCCCCTTCCTCCGCTGCAATTTGCCGGACTCGCCACGCTTTGGTGTGGTGCTGAGTCACGAAATCTTCGACCAGCCCGCATCCTGCCGTCAACATCAGATACAACGGCAGAAAGCGACGCCAGCCCAGCTTGCCCTCAACCACCAAACCAAATGTCCAGAGAAACAGCATGTTGCCAATCAGGTGTGTCCAGCCCGCGTGAGCAAATGCTGAGGTAAACCACTCCCATGGACTGACACCCGGACCATGATGCAGCAGCCAGGGCCTGACCGCGTCCGGATCCATGCCAAATCCCGTGACTGCAAAACACACCACATTGACAGCGATCAGGCCAATCGCGGCATACGGAAAGTGATACAGCGGAGCGTCGGTACCCAGAGGAATCAGCATCGGAGGGATCCACGGCAGAACGCGTTGTGCAGGGGTAAACAACGTATTTCAAGGCTCAGCCAGGCTGGCCATGCAGCGATTGATCATTGAAACGGGTTTCTGATCTGCAACTCAGGTTAAATCCCGGCGACAGTCCGGAATTTTGGGAGTTTCTCTGAATCCGAGAATTCTCAGAATGCACGCTCACGGCCACATCTGAATGTACTTCCGGGGTTGCGTCTGGGTATTCTGCGAGGCCTGAGGGGTTTGGTTCTGGGTTTACTTTTCAGGAGTTTCTCGGATGACGATGCGACTGACACGCGTCACACTCGGATTTTTGCTGCTGCTCGCCGTCTGCTGCTCACAGGCAACGGCCGACGGTCCCCGCGGATGTGCTCCCTGGCGACCGTGCGGCCCAGGCAATTCGTTCGGTGGCAATCGCCTGATTCCTCAGGCTGGTTTCGGAGCCGATTTTCGGCCATCCTGCTCCAGCCACGACGCCTGCCTCGCGGCCGGTGTGCCTCGCCGGGACTGTGATCGCCAGTTCCTGCACAACATGCAGTGCGCCTGCGAACAATCCCGCCACCCCATCCTCTGCCGCATGCAGGCACGCTGGTACTACACCGCAGCACGAGTCTTCGGTGGTTTGTACTACTGATCTGAACCAAAATCAGAGGCGGCCGTTTGCTGCATCAGCCACAGGAATACCCCTGTGGCTGTTTTGCTTCCCGCCACGCGTCATTTGACCTCCCTGACGCAGCACGTAATATGAAGACCGACCATTTGCACAGGAATCTCCGTCGCTTCCCGTCCCACTGCAGATCTGCTGATCCATGAAGACCCCCGGACGACTCAGCCTGCTCCGCAAAGCTCTGTTCTCGCTCATCACCTGCTGTCTCTTCTTTGGCCTGCTGGAAACGCTGCTCTGGGCCGTTGGAATCCGCCAGCTGCGTGACGTACGAGATCCGTTTGTCGGGTTTACCCCGGGCGCCCCCCTGTTTACTCGCAGTGGCGACCAGTTCGAAACCACAGACGTTCGCCGCACCTATTTCAACCTTCAGACTTTTGCCGCGGTCAAACCTGCGGGCACTCGCCGCATCTTCTGTCTCGGCGGTTCCACCACCTATGGTCATCCCTGGGATGATTCCACCAGCTATCCTCGCTGGCTCCGCGACATGCTGAACGCTGCTTCCCCGGATCAGCGGTGGGAGGTCGTCAACTGCGGCGGCATTTCGTACGCCAGCTATCGCCTCGCATGGCTCACGGATGAGCTGCTGCAGTACCAGCCCGACGTGCTGATTGTTCACACCGGGCACAATGAGTTTCTTGAGGATCGTTCGTGGAGCAGTTTTCGAGAGCTGTCTCCGGCTGTGCGTTCCTTTGCTGCGCTGGCCGGCCGACTGCGCACCACGACACTGCTGGATCAGGTGCTCGGCGGCGCCAGTCGGGAAAAACCCGGGAAGCCGGTGCTGCGAGAAGAAGTGGATCCGCTGCTTGATCGTTCTGCCGGTCCCTCCGTTTACAGTCGCGACGATGACCGCGCTCGCATGGTCGTCCAGCATCTGGAACACAGTCTGCAGAAGATCTGTCGCATCGGGCGGGCTGCCGGAATCCCCGTTATCCTCGTTTTGCCGGGCAGCAATCTGCGAGACTTTGCTCCGTTCCGCAGCGATTTTTCGCAACCGGGGTTCGCCAATTCACTCAAGGTCACGCAACTGCTGCGGCAGGCCGACGAACTGCAGCAGCAACAGCAGCCGGAACAGGCTTTCAGCACACTTCAGCAGGCCGTCTCCGTCGATCCGCGGTACGCAGAATCAGCGTATCGCGCCGGTCGACTGGCGGCAGACCTCGGCCGCTGTGAGGACGCCCTTAAACTGCTCAAACAGGCCCGCGATGAAGACATCTGTCCGCTCCGCGCGACGCAGCCGATTCTGGATGCGATCGTGCAGGTCAGTCAGCAGGAGCAGGTGCCGCTGGTTGATTTTGCCAGCATTCTGGACCAGCACGCCTTGCAGAAACGCGGTTGCGCTGTGCCCGGTGATGAAGGCTTTCTGGACCACGTGCACCCAACGATCGACATGCACCGCGATCTTGCGATTGCCCTTGGGCAGCAGTTGCAGCAGCTGAAGTTGCTGCCCGCTGAGGTTGATTTCCGAAAGTTGGCCAGTGGAATTGAACAGTCCATTACCAGCAGCCTGGATGCCCCGCGGCAGGCGGTCGGACTCACAACGGTTGCTCAGGTACTTTCCTGGGCCGGCAAGAATACGGAAGCACTCCGCATCGCCGAACAGGCGCGACAACTGGACTCGCAGAATGTCGAAGTGCTGAGCCAGCTGGGCCGGCTGTACGAGAAGGTCGGGCAGATGCAGGACGCTCGCAATACACTCGAACAGGCCGTCGCTGCCGGACCGGACAACCCATGGGCTCTGTACCGACTTGCCCGACTGCACATGCGGGAAAACAACTGGTCTGCAGCACTCGAGCTGCTGGAACGCAGTCGGCAGCATACCACCACGGCCCAACCCAGTGCCTTCCGGTCTGTCCTGTTTCGCAGCCTCAGCCAGTGCTGTGAACAGACCGGCGATCTGGAAAAAGCTCGCGTCTATGCAGCGACCGCAGCCAGCCAGTAACGACAGCGGGGCTGAGCAGATTTCCGCTGCAGCACACCATCGCCGTCAGCACTACTGTGCCGGCGATGGTTCCGGAGTAGCCACAGGCGCCGCTGCCGGCGGCACACTCTCGGTCGCTGCCGGTGGAGCTGCAGCAGGGGTCGCCCCTGTCGGTGGCAGAGTTTCGGCAGGTGCTGCTGCCGCAGCTCCGGATTCCGTCGAATGCGAGGCAGGTTCCACAGCCCCATCCAGAGTACTGTGGCCGGTCCGCGATTCCGCCAGCTGCTTCTCCAGAATCGCCGGATAGACAAACTGCTGTCGATCCTTGATGGTCAGAGCCTTCGGGCTCGGATTGCGATTCTTTCGCTCAAACGGGGGATTGATTTTGTTGCCGGCTAGCAAAGTGCCTTCGTAAACGCTGCCCTGAGACACCGGGCCGATACCCAGCATCCAGGAATCCCGAGCATCACTGCGGGCAACTGCAGCACCTGACTGCCACACCGCAATCCCCGTCTCCTGGTGATACGCATACACCATCACTTTGGAAATCCCCACCACACCATTCCGCTTGCCAAACGACATCTCAGGAATCAGCGGAACCGCAGGAACTCCTGATAACGCACTGGTTGCCGTGCCCACTCCGCTGCTTGACGGAATCCCGTATGTCACTTCCATCGTGTCCGTACCCAAAGCCCCAACGCGAGCCTCAAGGACGTAATCTGCATCCGTCCGATTGGTTTCAATGATCAATCCGCTGGTGATCATTTTCTGTCGCAGAGCACTGATGATGTAGTCCGAGTTGACGTACAGGTTGCTGCCCTTGAATGTCTTCATGTAGTCGGTGTCGAGGTACACCTTTCGATTCGCAAGCCCCGACAGATCCAGTTGGTCAATGGCCCGATCGATCGAATCGGACAGCAGCAACTGCTCGGTCCCCTGCCTCTGCACGGCCGTACCACAGCCCGGCAGCAGCACGCTCGTGCTGATGCTGAACAGCAGCAAACACAGGGAACGAAGGTGTGACATCTCTGAGAGCTCCTGGATTCCGAACGCCCTGATGGTAGCAGAATGCAGCTGTTGCTGACCGATGGGCCCCCTCCATTTTCAGGCCTCCGGCAGCCCATGATCGATTTCGCCCACGCCCGTTCGGCGGAAACTGCAGAATGCTGTCGCTAATTGCAGAAAATCTGAATTCCCGCGACGGTTCACCTGGAATTTTTGTTCACCCCACCCGCGGATCTCAATCCAGTACAGTGTTCGGGTGTGTTTTCAACCGCACTGCAGTATAATCACGGGATCCCATTTCGCCCGCGATCCTGCACAACGACGAAACGAACATGGCCAAAAAAGCAATTCAAAGCGATTCAGAACGGCATCGAACGACAGGTTTTGCTCGCCCGGCCGACATGGACAGCGGGCCCGGTACACCGGCTCAGACTGTTCACGACGGCGACACCGTCAATGTCCGTCTGGACGGTAATCTGCCCGTGCGACTGCTGGGTATCGATACGCCTGAAATCAGTTTCTCTCTGCCCCAGGGCAAGTTTGCCGGCCTCGAAGATCCTCGCTGGACAGAGTTTCTGACCGATCCTTTTGCCGATCGCTGGGGGCCGATGTCCACGCCGGTCCCGCCGCGGCTGCGTGCTTTTCTTGCGGCCAAAGTCGGAACTGATGCGGCGGCCACGCACTACGAGCATGCTGTTGCCAGTCGCGAAGCCTTTCGTACGCTGGTCGAACAGGACATGCAGATCATGCAGCAGACGCCGGCCACTTTCACGTATTACATGAACTTTGGCTTTGAGGTGACTGACGGCTACGGTCGCCTGCTGTGCATGCTCAACCGCAATCAGCCCAGCGCCACTGTGCCGACTCCCCGACCGCCGTCCTACAACCTGCGTATGCTGGAACGCGGACGCGCATTTCCCTACTTCATCTGGCCCAATATCAATCCGTGGGACAGACCGGAGACTGTGGAGGAAGCTGTGATTCCGCCGGGAAAGGCGCGGGAGATGGCAGAGAATGACCGAGAACTGAAAACGGCCCGAGCGGCCGTGCGGCAGGCTCGCCAGCAGCATCTGGGTATCTTCGATATGCTGCGACCACTGCTGCTGGAACCGTTCGAGCTGCGGAATCTTTCGCGGCGAGCCGCGGCGTCCAGATATCTGATTGATCTCACATCCGACAGCGACACGCTGCTGCATCCACTGAACTACCCGGCAGTGGCGTTCCCGGAAGATCGTCTGTGGATTCCCGGCGCGTACGTGCCGCTGTTCCAGAAATCCGGCTGGAAGGTGCAGGCCGAGCCGGCATGAGCATCGCCCTGTCACAGCACACGACGACTCCGGCTGACTGGCAGCCGGCTGCTCAGCAGACACTTCGGCTCGCGGGCCTGCCGGAATCGTGGCGTGCCGACGTCGGCATCGTGCTGGGATCGGGACTGGGGGCGGCGGCCGAGCACATCGCAGAGGGCGACAGTTGCGAACTGCGGATGGGGGAAATTCCTGGCCTCGCAGCTCCGCACGTGGCCGGACATCGTGGTCGCTGGCTGTTTGCTCGCTGCGGGCGGCATCGAGTGATCGTGCAGCAGGGACGCATCCACTCGTATGAAGGACATTCCACCGCCGCGATCACCGCGCACATCCGGCTGATGGCCGCCCTCGGCATCCGCACGCTGATTCTGACGAATGCCGCTGGTGGCATCCGCCGTGAATTCCGGCCCGGAGAATTCATGGCGATCATTGATCACCTGCGTGCTCCCCACGCGGGCTTTCCTGCCTGGTCTGAGACTGTCGCAGCAGACTGCGTCAGAATGCAGTCCGGACCGCAGCTCGGGCCCGGGCCGTGGGAACCCGGCCTGATCAGGACGCTGCTCGGCGTTCCCACCAGTCTGCACATTCATCAGGGAGTGTATGCCATGATGCCAGGACCAGCCTATGAAACTCCTGCAGAAGTCCGGATGCTGCAGACTTTGGGAGCTGATGCTGTGGGCATGAGCACAATTCCGGAAGCCCTCACCGCGGCCGACTGCGGTGTGCAGGTGCTTGGACTGTCATGCATCACCAACATCGCCTGCGGTCTCAGCAGCAGCCCGCTCAGTCACGCAGAGGTCACCGCCACAGCACTGACTGTGGAATCCCAGCTTGGAACTTTGCTCCGCGACTTCCTGCACAGACTCTGAATGGCGTTGACAGTAATTGCGAATGTTGAGATTTCCGTTTCCATCGGCTTGTCCCTCAGCGGTGGACGGTGAGAATTCTCTATGCAGTTTTCCTGACCACCTGTTGTCCGCTCCACTCTGTTCCCGGCAGGATGCCGGGGGATGATTCTCAATGACCAGCTCCGCCACCGGTGCCACGCAGTTCAGCCCCGCCGAACTTGCTTCATTCCAGCGCGATGGATTCTTCGTTGCCAGGGCACTGATGCCCGACAGCTATCTGCAGCGGATGCGTCAAATCACCGAGCGTGACCTGGCTGCACATCAGGGCGATATCGAATACGAAGCTCAGCTGCACTATCCGGGAGCTCCGGATTCGATGGACAGTGAAGGTGGTCGCACCATTCGCCGGCTGCGTCAGGCTGTCAGTCGCGATCCCGTGTTCCTGCAACTGGTCAAAGAGCCGTTCCTGCTGCAGCGACTGCAGCAGCTGCTGGGACCGCACGTCGTTATGCCACTGGCCCACCACAACTGCATCATGACCAAGCAGCCGCGGTACAGCAGCGACACAGGCTGGCACCAGGACACTCGCTACTGGTCGTTTTCCGACGGTCATCTCGTCAACATCTGGATTGCGCTGGGACCGGAAGATCTGCACAACGGCTGTCTGCAGGTGCTGCCCGCCACGCATCATGCTCAGGCCAGCCGCGAACTGCTGGACGAAGCACAGTTTCTGAGAACCGATCTGCCGCAGAACCAGCCCCTGCTGCAGACAGCCGTCCCGGTTCCGCTGCAGCCCGGCGACGTTCTGTTCTTTCACGCCCGCTGCTTCCACGCAGCCACCCGCAACTATTCGCAGAACACCAAACAGTCGGTCGTCTTCACCTTCCGTTCACTCGAAAATCACCCGATGCCCGGCTCTCGCTCCGCCATCCTTCCGGAACTCCTGCTGTCCTGATCCATACTTTCCATGCAGGAATCACACGTCACTTATAGGCCTCGTCTGTGTGTTCCGAGTATTCCGGGGCTCAAAAAACGCCCGGTGCAGTTGGTTCGTGAATCTCCGTATTCGGCCGCGGTCCGAAAGCACCAGTGACTGCCCCCGGCCCCCACAGGTAGGAGATCGTGCAGCTTTCAAGTCGAATGGCAATCAGGGATTAGTGAGCGGGGACACAGCCAGTGAGCGGGGACACAGCCAGTGAGCGGGGACACAGCCAGTGAGC